>JABLTR010111514.1_pt1 | contig 11974 bp, 10 predicted proteins | sample 7160071 | NCBI WGS metagenome assembly JABLTR01 (sample SAMN14651230, study PRJNA627086) | human gut metagenome | isolation source: feces | host: Homo sapiens
TCTTCAACGGCGGTGTGGAGGAGCCGAATCCCGGCGAGGACCGCATTCTCGTAAAATCCCCGAAGGTTGCCACCTATGACCTGAAGCCGGAGATGAGCGCTTACGAAGTCTGCGATAAACTCTGCGAGGCGATCCGCGGCGGAAAATACGACGTGATCATCGTCAATTTCGCAAACCCGGATATGGTAGGCCATACGGGAATTGAGGCGGCAGCCATCAAGGCAGTGGAGGCAGTGGATGAGTGCGTGGGACGCGCTGTGGAGGCCCTGAAGGAGATGGACGGCGTGATGTTCCTCTGCGCGGACCATGGAAATGCCGAGCAGCTGAAGGACTATACTACGGGAGCGCCTTTCACGGCCCATACAACCAATCCGGTTCCCTTTATCCTGATCAACGCGGATCCGTCTTACGGCCTGCGTGAGGGCGGATGTCTTGCAGATATTGTGCCCACTCTGCTGGAGTTGATGGGAATGGAGCAGCCGAAGGAGATGACAGGTAAATCCCTGTTGATCCGCAAATAAATAAGACACAGAAAGAGGAGAACATTATGCAGGAATTGAAACCGATGAAAGAGGGAAAAGTCCGGGAAGTGTACGACAACGGAGACAGCATTATCATGGTGGCTACTGACCGTATCTCGGCTTTTGACGTGATTCTGAAGAACAAGATTGTGGACAAGGGCGCTGTGCTGACACAGATGTCCAAATTCTGGTTCGATTATACCAGTGACATTGTGCCGAATCACATGATCTCTGTCGATACGAAGGATATGCCGGAATTTTTCCAGACAGAGGATTATGAGGGCAAGTGCATGCTGTGCAAGAAACTGACGATGCTGCCGGTGGAGTGCATTGTTCGCGGCTACATTACCGGAAGCGGCTGGGAGAGCTATCAGAAGGACGGCACTGTCTGCGGTATCCGTCTGCCGGAAGGACTGAAGGAGTCGGACAAGCTGCCGGAGCCGATCTATACGCCCACTACAAAGGCGGAAATCGGACTTCACGATGAACATATTACCTTTGAGGATACGGTAGAGATTTTGGAGAAACTGTATCCGGGTAAAGGGGAGGACTATGCTTCCCAGATCCGTGACTGCACACTGAAGCTCTATGTAAAGTGCGCGGATTACGCGAGAACAAAGGGTATTATCATCGCCGACACGAAGTTTGAGTTCGGCCTGGACGAGGATGGAAATGTGGTTCTGGCTGACGAGATGCTCACGCCGGACAGCTCCAGATTCTGGCCGGTGGAGGGATATGAGCCCGGAAAGAGTCAGCCTTCCTTTGACAAGCAGTTTGTGAGAGACTGGCTGAAGGCAAATCCGGACAGTGATTACCTGCTTCCCCAGGATGTGATTGACAAGACGATCGCAAAATATAAGGAAGCATACGAAATGATTACCGGAAAAGCCTTTGACTGACTTTGAGGGACAGAACGGATGGAAAGAGAAAAAGAAAAAAGATGAGAGATTACGAGACAGGAAAAAGGGCACCGCAGAAGGAACTTCATGAGGAGTGCGGCGTCTTTGGCATGTATGATTTTTCGGGGGGAGATGTGGCTTCCTCCATCTACTATGGACTGTTTGCGCTTCAGCACAGAGGACAGGAGAGCTGCGGTATTGCCGTCAGCAGAACCAACGGGCCGAAGGGGCAGGTGTCTTCCTACAAGGGGATGGGACTGGTCAATGAGGTCTTTACATCCAAGATGCTGGAAAATTTGCATGGGGACATCGGCGTGGGGCATGTGCGATACTCCACAGCCGGGGAGTCTACCAGGGAAAATGCGCAGCCGCTGGTGTTGAATTACGCGAAAGGCACGCTGGCCCTGGCCCACAACGGCAATCTGATCAACGCAAATGAGCTGCGGGAAGAACTCTCCCAGACAGGGGCGATTTTTCAGACGACGATTGATTCCGAGACGATCGCTTATTTCATCGCCCGGGAGAGACTGAATACCCGGTCTGTGGAGGAGGCGGTGGCCAGAGCGGTAAGACGTTTGAAAGGAGCCTACTCGCTGGTTGTCATGAGCCCCCGCAAGCTGATTGCGGCCAGGGATCCCTACGGTTTCAAACCGCTGTGTATTGGAAAGCGGGAGAATACCTACGTGGTGGCCTCGGAGACCTGTGCCCTGGACACCATCGGCGCTGCCTTTATCCGGGATGTGCTCCCGGGAGAGATCGTGACGATTTCCCCGGAACTGGGGATTGTGTCTGATACTTCCAACTGCCTGCCGAAAGAGAAGGAGGCACGCTGCATTTTCGAGTACATATATTTTGCCCGGCCGGACAGCTATTTCGACGGTGTCAGCGTCTATGACGCAAGATTTATGGCGGGAAGATTTCTGGCTCAGGACAGCCCGGTGGAGGCGGATCTGGTCGTCGGTGTACCGGAGTCCGGAAATGTGGCTGCCATGGGATTCGCGGCGGAGTCCGGTATCCCCTACGGGACCGCTTTTGTGAAAAATACCTATGTGGGGCGGACCTTTATCAAACCAAAGCAGAGCAGCCGGGAATCCAGTGTGCGGGTCAAACTGAATGTTCTGCGCAGCGTTGTGGCAGGAAAGCGCATTGTGATGATTGACGATTCCATTGTCCGGGGAACAACCTCTGACCGGATTGTGGGAATGCTCAAGGAGGCCGGCGCCAAGGAGGTGCACGTCCGCATTAGTTCGCCGCCCTTCCTGTGGCCATGCTATTTTGGCACGGATATTCCGGAGAGAGAGCAGCTGATCGCCTACGGGCGGACAGTTGAGGATATCCGAAAGATCATCGGAGCGGATTCTCTGGGATATCTTGCCATTGAGCATCTGGAGGAGATGTCCGGCGGGCTTCCCGTCTGCAAGGGATGTTTCAACGGATGTTACCCCATGGAGCCGCCGAAGGGAGATATCAGAGGAAATTATGAGAGATAAAGGAGAGAAGCTATGAGCACAGACAGATACAGCAGTCCGCTGTCGGAACGCTATGCCAGCAAGGAGATGCAGTACATCTTTTCCCAGGACAAGAAATTTTCCACCTGGAGAAAACTCTGGATCGCGCTGGCGGAGACGGAGATGGAACTGGGATTGAGCCAGGACGGCAAACCGGTCATTACCCAGGAGATGATCGACGAGATGAAGGCGAACGTGGACAACATCAACTATGATGTGGCCAGAGCGAGAGAAGCGCAGGTTCGCCACGACGTGATGAGCCATGTGTACGCTTTCGGTCAGCAGTGTCCAAAGGCGGCGGGGATCATCCATCTTGGAGCTACTTCCTGTTATGTGGGCGATAACACAGATATCATTCTCATGCGTGACGCATTGCTTCTGATCAGAAAAAAACTGGTCAACGTGATTGCGGAACTGTCATCTTTCGCCATGAAATACAAGGATATGCCCACACTGGCGTTTACCCATTTTCAGCCGGCGCAGCCCACGACTGTAGGAAAACGGGCTACTCTTTGGTGCAATGAGTTCATGATGGATCTGGAGGATCTGGACTATGTGCTTTCAACCCTGAAGCTTCTGGGCTCCAAGGGAACCACGGGAACCCAGGCCAGCTTTCTGGAACTGTTCCAGGGAGATCAGGAGACGGTGGACAAGATCGATCCCATGATCGCCAGAAAAATGGGCTTTGACGATTGCTACCCCGTTTCCGGACAGACCTATTCCAGAAAGGTGGATACCAGGGTTTGCAACATTCTCGCGGGCATCGCGGCCAGCGCTCACAAGATGTCCAACGACATTCGTCTGCTGCAGCATCTGAAGGAGGTGGAGGAGCCCTTCGAGAAAAATCAGATCGGGTCTTCCGCTATGGCCTACAAGCGCAACCCCATGCGAAGCGAGCGTATCGCCTCCCTGTCCCGGTATGTGATGATCGATGCTTTGAATCCGGCGATCACTTCGGCGGTGCAGTGGTTCGAGCGTACGCTGGATGATTCCGCCAACAAGCGCCTGTCGGTGGCAGAGGGATTCCTGGCCACGGACGGCATTCTGGATCTGTGCCTGAATGTGGTGGATGGCCTGGTGGTATATCCGAAGGTTATCGAGAAGCGTCTGCGCAGTGAGCTTCCCTTCATGGCCACGGAGAACATTATGATGGACGCGGTAAAGAACGGCGGCAATCGTCAGGAACTTCACGAGAAGATCCGTCAGCTCTCCATGGAGGCAGGTAAGACCGTCAAGGTAGAAGGGAAGGAGAACAATCTGCTGGAGCTGATCGCAGCGGATGACGAGTTCCCCATGACGCTGGAAGAACTTGAGAGCACCATGGATCCCTCCCGTTATGTGGGATGCGCGCCCCATCAGGTGGAGCGGTATGTGTCTGAGGTCGTGCAGCCGGTGTTGGATGCCAACCGGGATCTTCTCGGCGTGAAGGCGGAGATCAACGTGTAGAAGGCTTACAAATAACTGCTGAAAAACAGGTATACAATGACAGAAATCTCCAGATACTATGTAAAAAGTATCTGGAGGTTTTTTGATATGAAAAAATTTAAAATTACCGATGTGCGGGCGAGAGAAGTGCTGGATTCCAGGGGATATCCGACTGTGGAGGCGGAGGTGGAGGTGGATGGCCGCCTGCGGGCCCGGGCCATTGTGCCAAGCGGCGCTTCCACCGGAAGTCATGAGGCGCTGGAGCTGCGGGATGCCTCCGTCGCCGAACACATGGACGAGGACGGCCGTCCCTGGAGCCAGCGCTATGGCGGAAAAGGAGTTCTGCAGGCGGTCAGAAATGTCAACACGGTAATCCGTCAGGGACTTCTGGACCATAATGTATGCAATCAGGGACAGATTGATGAAATCATGCTGGAGCTGGATGGAACGGAGGATAAGAGCAATCTGGGGGCGAACGCTATGCTTGCCGTCTCTCTGGCGGCTGCGAAGGCGGCCGCCATGACGCTGGGGATTCCGCTGTACCGCTACATTGGCGGAGTTTCTGCCACGGTTATGCCGGTACCCATGATGAATATCATCAATGGGGGCGTTCACGCGAAGAACGATATCGATTTTCAGGAGTTTATGATTATGCCTGTGGGAGCAAAAAATTTCCGGGAAGGGCTGCGCATGGGATCGGAAGTTTATCACAGCCTGAAAGACCTTCTCGCGGAGCGCGGAAAAACCACTGCAGTGGGAGATGAGGGCGGGTTTGCCCCGGATCTGGCGGATGCCTTTGAAGTGTTTGCCTATCTGACGGAGGCGGTTGAACGGGCAGGGTATTGTCCCGGGGAGGAGATTGCCTTTGCCATGGACGCGGCGGCCAGCGAACTCTACGAGGAAAATTCCGGTATGTACTATTTCCCGGGAGAGAGCAGGGGAAAGCAGCGGAGAATGTCACAGGAGCATGTGCATGAGGGAGCTGTCCCCGACACATGCAGCACAAAGGTACTGCGTTCCACGAAGGAGATGATCTCCTACTACGAGAAACTGTGCAGGGAGTTTCCGATCTGTTCCATAGAGGATGGGCTTCACGAGGAGGACTTTGAGGGATGGCATATTCTGACGGAATGCCTGGGGAGAAAGGTTCAACTGGTGGGGGATGATCTCTTTGTGACAAACAAATGCAGGCTGCAGAAGGGAATCCTGCAGAAAGCAGCAAACAGCATCCTGATCAAAGTCAATCAGATCGGGACTCTGTCGGAGACTATCGAGACGATTCAGATGGCGAAAGCTCACGGATATACCACGGTAATGTCTCATCGCTCCGGAGAGACGGAGGACGTGACCATCGCGGATCTGGCCGTTGCTTTCAACTGCGGACAGATCAAAACCGGAGCCCCCTGCCGGGGAGAGCGGACCGCAAAATACAATCAGCTGATTCGAATCGAGGAGAGCATTGTGGAGCGTGCCTCCTATCCCGGACGGCGCATTTTTCCGGGGACCTGTCGGTGTGACGGAGACAGTGAATAAAAATTCATTTTTTCTTGCGCATTATCCCCCGAAAGAGTATAATAAAAAACAGGTTTTGTACAGATCGCAAGGCCTGAAGTACATTTCTGGGAGGGATAAAAGATGAATTTTAAGAGTAGTTATCTGCAGCGTGTTTACGACGGACTGGTAAGCCGCAACGCAGAGCAGAAGGAGTTCCTGCAGGCAGCCGGCGAAGTGCTGGAGTCTCTGGAGCCGGTAGTGGCCGCAAATCCGAAGCTGGAGGAGCAGGGCATCATCGAGAGAATCGTTGAGCCTGAGAGAGTGATCATGTTCCGTGTGTCCTGGGTGGACGACAACGGCAAGGTACAGGTCAACAGAGGCTACAGAGTACAGTTCAACTCCGCAATCGGACCTTACAAGGGTGGTCTGAGACTGCATCCGTCTGTAAATCTTTCTGTTATCAAGTTCCTTGGATTTGAGCAGATTTTCAAGAACAGCCTGACCGGTCTTCCCATCGGCGGCGGCAAGGGCGGTTCTGATTTCGATCCCAAGGGCAAATCTGACAACGAGATCATGCGTTTCTGCCAGAGCTTTATGACAGAGCTCTATCGCCACATCGGACCTGACACGGATGTTCCCGCAGGAGATATCGGCGTTGGCGGAAGAGAGATCGGATATATGTACGGACAGTACAAGAGACTGCGCAACGAGTTTACCGGCGTTCTGACCGGAAAGGGACTGACCTACGGCGGATCTCTGGCACGTACTGAGGCTACCGGTTACGGCGTGTGCTACTACACCGATGAGATGCTCAAATGCATGAAGGAGGATTCCTTCGCAGGAAAGACCGTCGTGATCTCCGGTTCCGGAAATGTTGCGATCTATGCGACGGAGAAGGCTACACAGCTGGGAGCAAAGGTTGTGGCTCTGTCCGATTCCAACGGATATGTTTATGATCCGGAAGGCATCAAGCTGGATGTGGTAAAACAGATCAAAGAGGTGGAGAGAAAGAGAATCAAAGAGTACGCAGAGCGCGTTCCCTCCGCAACTTACACAGAGGGATGCAAGGGCATCTGGACCATCAAGTGCGATATCGCGCTTCCCTGCGCTACGCAGAATGAGCTGGATGAGGAAGCTGCAAAGGCTCTGATCGCCAACGGCGTGATCGCTGTGGCTGAGGGCGCGAACATGCCCTGTACACCGGAGGCAGTTGCCGCATTCCAGGGAGCTGGCGTTCTGTTTGGACCGGCGAAGGCTGCAAACGCAGGCGGCGTTGCGACTTCCGCACTGGAGATGAGCCAGAACTCCATGAGATATTCCTGGACCTTCGAGGAAGTGGACGCAAAACTCCATGACATTATGGTAAACATCTTCCACAATTCCTATGACGCAGCGAAGAAGTACGGAATGGAAGGCAACCTGGTAGCAGGCGCCAACATTGCAGGCTTCGAGAAGGTTGCAGAGGCTATGATCGCTCAGGGAGTAGCTTACTGATAAAAAGTCTTTCCTGTCTGTGCACAGGACTTTTCATCCGGATAGCTTATAATTCATACGCGACAAAGATGTCCATCGATGGGTGGGCATCTTTTTTATGTTAAGAAAGGGTGGTAATACATGGCAGATCAGACAGTAATTGTAACAGGAGCAGCAAAGGGTATCGGTTTTGGTATATCCGAAAAATTCTGTGAAGCCGGATATGACACGATTATGCTTGGATTGTGAGTCGTCAAAAAAAACTTGCATTGAAATGCGTTCTGTGTTAAACTTCTATAAGTTGTAATATTTGAGAAAAGACACAAAGATAAGAAATCCGTCGGGAGGAATAGAAGATGGAAGTTTTAAAGACAATACTGATGATAGCATTTATCATTATCTGTATAGCAATAACGGTCATTATTTTGCTTCAGGAGGGAAAGTCTGCCGGGCTGGGTTCCCTGAACGGCACACAGAGCGACACATATTGGAGCAGGAACAAGGGACGTTCCAAAGAGGGTATGATGGTAAAGATTACCAGTGTCCTGGTGCTGCTTTTCTTTGTGATTGCCGCGGTGTTGAATATCGGAAGCTTTTAGGATTGATTCCAGAGATTGAGAATGGCCATCGTTTTTGCGATGGCTGTTTTTGTGTATAGGGAAAAGGCGCGGCCTTTGCGAGAGAATGAGATGAAAAGAGAAGGATTGGAAGAAAAGAAGAAAAAACTGTACGGGTTGTTCTGTGACAGGAACTATGTCCCGATGAAAATAAAAGAGCTGGCGATACTGCTGGATATTCCCAGGGAGCGCAGGGAGGAACTGCGGGAGGTTCTGGACGCTCTGGTGGCGGACGGGAAGATCGAGATCAATAAGAGAGGAAAGTACCGCAAGGCGGCCCCGAAGCTCCTGGAGGGGGAATACACGGCGAATGCCAGAGGTTTCGGTTTTGTCACGGTGGAAGGGGAGGATGAGGATTTCTTTGTGCCGGCAAAATACACCGGGAACGCTTTCCACGGAGATCGGGTAAAGATCGTACCTCTGACGAACGGGGGAGGGCAGCGCCCGGAAGCCAGAGTAATCGACATCATGTGCCGGGCAAACACGGAGATTGTGGGGATGTATCGCAAATCCAGGCATTACGGGTTTGTGATTCCCGACAACGTCCGGTTTACCCAGGACGTCTTCATTCCGGAGGGATGCGACCTCGGCGCGGTAAGCGGACACAAGGTGGTTTGTCATATTACAGATTACGGCGATGAGAAGCATCGCCCGGAGGGAGAGATCACGGAGATTCTCGGGCACGTGAACGATCCGGGAGTGGATATCCTGTCTGTGGTAAAGGCTTTCGAACTGCCGACGGAATTTCCGACGGAGGTGCTTTCGGCGGCGTCGAAGGCGGGTGCGTCTGTCGGCCAGGATGAGATTGCGGGACGGATGGATCTGCGCTGTGAGACCATGGTAACCATCGACGGGGAGGACGCCAAGGATCTGGATGACGCCATCTCTCTGCGCCGTGAGGGGGAAAATTATATTCTCGGCGTGCATATTGCCGATGTTACCCACTATGTGCGGGAGGGAAGCCCGCTGGACGTGGAGGCCCTTAAGCGGGGCACCAGCGTGTATCTGGTGGATCGAGTTATTCCCATGCTGCCTCATGCGCTCTCCAACGGGATCTGTTCTCTGAACCAGGGGGAGGACCGGCTGGCTCTCAGTTGTATTATGACGTTGAATTCCGCTGGAGAAGTGACAGACTATCAGATCGCCGAGACCGTGATACGGGTGGATCAAAGAATGAGTTACACATCCGTAAAGAAAATTCTCGAAGACCACGATCCCGACGAGACGGAAAAATACCGGGAGCTGGTGCCGATGTTTGAGATGATGCGGGAACTTTCCGCGCTGATTCGAAAGAGACGGGCGGCGAGAGGATCGCTGGATTTTGATTTTCCGGAGACGAAGATTCATCTGGATGAAAAGGGGAGGCCGGTGGAGATTCTGCCCTACGAACGAAACGTGGCCACGGACATGATCGAGGATTTCATGCTGACGGCGAACGAGACGGTGGCTCAGCATTTTTACTGGCAGGAGATCCCCTTCATCTATCGAACTCACGGAACGCCCTCGGGAGATAAAATCCGCCAGCTCGCCTCCTTGATTGGAAGTTTCGGCCTGACGCTGAAGGGAAACGCCGCGGAGATCCACCCGAAGGAACTGCAGAAACTTCTGGGAAAGATCGCCGGATCGCCCCAGGAGGCTTTTATCTCCCGGTTGGTTCTGCGCTCCATGCAACAGGCAAAGTATACGACGGAGTGCAGCGGGCATTTTGGCCTGGCGGCGGAATATTACTGCCATTTCACGTCGCCGATCCGGCGGTATCCGGATCTGCAGATCCACAGAATTATCAAGGAATCGCTGCACAACCGTCTGGATGAAAGCCGGAGAGAGCATTATGGAGCGCTTCTGCCGGATGTGGCGGCAAAATGCAGCAAGCTGGAGCGGAGGGCGGACGACGCGGAGCGGGAAGTAGAGAAACTGAAAAAAGTACAGTACATGGAAAGGCATGTCGGCGAAGAGTATGAGGGTATGATCTCCGGTGTGACGGGGTGGGGAATGTACGTGGAACTTCCCAACACCGTGGAGGGACTGGTGCATGTCTCCACCCTTCGGGGAGACTACTATGTGTTCTCAGAGAGCACTTACGAGCTGATCGGCGAGCGCACCAACCGGCATTTTCGCCTGGGGGAAAAGGTCCGTATCCGAGTGGAGGCTGCCGATACCCTCACGAGAACGATTGATTTTCTGCTTGTGGAGGATAGAGATGAAGACAGATAATAAGAAGAGGATGATTGCCAACAATAAAAAAGCGTACCACGACTATTTTCTCGAGGAGACCTTTGAGGCAGGGATCAGCCTGAAGGGAACGGAAGTCAAATCTCTGCGCATGGGAAGATGCAGCATCAAGGAGGCTTTTGTTCGGATCGAGAACGGGGAGGTCATGCTTTACCAGATGCATATTCCACCCTATGAGAAGGGAAATATTTTTAACCGGGATCCCTTGCGTCCCCGGAAGCTTCTGATGCACAAGGCAGAGATCCGCAAGCTCCTCGGAAAAATCAAGGAGAAGGGCTATACGCTGGTTCCTGTGGAAGTTTATTTTTCCGGCAGTCTGGTCAAGGTAAAGATTGCCCTGGCGAGAGGAAAGAAACTCTATGACAAGCGGGCGGATATCGCAAAAAAGGATCAGAGAAGGGAAGCCCAGCGGGAATTCAAGGTCAGAAATCTCGGGTAATTTCGGTCACGGAATTTTCGTGAAAAAGTGATCTGTGGGGCTTGACGGATAGCAAATTTGCTCTATAATAAGAATGAATCCTGATTTATCAGTTGATATCAGGGCCAGTAATGGTTTCGACAGGGATCATGCAGCTGGAGAAGCGAGTCGCAGGGGATGCGTTAAATTCCAAACCTAAAATTAAACGCTGATAATAGAAAATTAGCATACGCTGCCTAATCGCAGCAGTCTGACCTGACGCACCTGCACGTCGGGATCCAGGCTTCGACCATGCAGGAAACGACGCCGGCTAAGCTTTGCACCGGCGGGCGTATTATGAAGCTACTGAAACCGTCAGGATGTTCGTTTCCGGGCGGCGGAGGGAATCTCAAATAACGGACTACGCTCGTAGAAGGACAGGGAATTGGTTTTTGGACACGGGTTCGACTCCCGTCTGGTCCATCAAAGAAAGGCTGTGTTCCATGGGAATACAGTCTTTTTTTATACAATTGCGCTTTTCACATTTTTTTCATATAATCATGTTAGGATTTATGTAAAAGGACAGGCAAAAGGAGCGGGAATTATGGCAAATCAGAAGATATTGATCGCGGACGATGAGAGCAGGCTGAGAAAGCTGGTCAGAGATTATCTGACCCGGGAGAACTATGATGTGATCGAGGCGGCGGACGGCGAGGAGGCGCTGGAACTTTTCTACCGCGAGCCGAAGATCGATCTGATCATTCTCGATATCATGATGCCAAAACACAACGGATATGAGGTCTGCAAGGAGATTCGTCAGACTTCAAAGGTTCCGATTCTGATGCTGACAGCGAAAGGCGAGGAGGCTGATGTGCTTCAGGGATTTGATATCGGGGCAGATGAGTACATCACGAAGCCGTTCAGCCCGCGGATTCTGGTTGCCCGGCTCAATGCGGTTCTTCGTAGGACATCTGACGGGGACGGCGAAGACGGGAAGATGGAGGTGGCCGGGATCTGTATTGACAAAAACGCCCACGTGGTTACCATCGACGGGAAGGAGATCGCTCTGAGTGTCAAGGAGTTTGAATTGCTTTCCTATTTTGTGCAGAATGAGGGGATTGCCCTTTCCCGGGAGACCATTCTCAACAATGTCTGGAATTATGATTATTTTGGCGATGCCAGGACCATAGACACCCATGTGAAGAAGCTGCGGAGCAAACTGGGAGAGAAGGGAAATCTGATCAAGACGGTCTGGGTTATGGGATACAAGTTTGAGGTGCCGCATGAATAGAAAAGGGATTCTGAACCGCCAGATCGCGGGTGTTATGATTCTTCTGGTGGTCGGCACATTGCTTTTGTGCTGGCTGCTGAACACCTGCTTTCTCGGCTCTTTTTATATACGAAACAA
>JABLTR010100882.1_pt1 | contig 11972 bp, 11 predicted proteins | sample 7160071 | NCBI WGS metagenome assembly JABLTR01 (sample SAMN14651230, study PRJNA627086) | human gut metagenome | isolation source: feces | host: Homo sapiens
ATAATGCCCATCAGAGCGCCGCCGTTCTTGCCGTTTACACCCTCCATAACCGGAACGGTCACAATCTCCTTAACGCGGAGCTTCTTTGCAAGCTGAGCGACATCAGTGTAGAGATCGCGGCCGGTGGTATCAGTCAGAAGCAGGCAGTCGGTAAGAATGTCTTCAGTGGTGTACAGAGTAGGCTGACCAGAACCCTTATAGTTCTTGCGGGCCTTGATAGCAGTGCGAATAAACTCGCGAGCCTTGTCGTCCTCGGTAGCGGAAGACTGAACGCTGACGGTAGCCTGAATGGTATACAGCTCCTCGTCCTTGAGAATGGGACGGATGTTCTGCTCATTGATCTTATCATCGCTGGAAGCAAGACGACCGTCGCCAATCAGATAAGCGCAGGCCAGCTCCTCGTCCAGCATCATGCGCATTTCAGACTTCAGCCATGCCACAACGTCGAAATCAGTGATGTCGACAACATCGTCACGATCCATCTTCTGCTTCTTGTAAACGGTAGTCGGAGTAGTGGTGCGCTTCAAAAGGCCAAAGACCTCTTCCTTCTTCAGCTTGCCCTTGAAATACCCCTTTGCGCGGGCGTCGTCCTCAGTGATATCGGCAAAGATGGACTTAATGCGGGAGAATGGAGTATGATGCACACCGCTCATAACCTTCTTTACCCATCCGGTATCACGCTGAATAAATTCGGGGGTGTTGGCCAAAGTCTGGGCGTCAGGGAACAGATAGTCCACATTGTCGATGCCATGGGCAAGCACGCTGTCCTTCAAGCTGCCGTAGCGCTTGATATCGCCAAAGATCGTGGAAATCTCTTCGCTGGATACCTCAGACCCATCGGAATGAACGAGAACATTCTCCTTCTGACGGTCATCCTTATCAAACACGTTATGTTTCATAGTATTAGTTCCTCCTTTAGAATCGTCATCGTTATTGTCTTCAGACTCGGGGTCAGATTCACCCTGGTCGTCCATAGCCTGACCGATCATAGCGTACATAACTTTTTTCTGCTCTTCGGTCATGCTGTTGATTACATCGGCGACAGTTTTCTCCTCATCAGAATCGCTCTTCTTCTCGGGGTCGTCCTTCTTTTCAGGAGTTTCTTTCTTTTCACCGTCGTCTGCCTTGTCTTCCTGCTTATCAGCATCGGAATGCGACAGATAGAGCGGCATACCTGTATAGATGATCGCTTCGTCATCCGAGTCTTCGCCGTGCTTGAGCATAGAATCGATAAAAGCGCCAGGATTTGCACCGGCATGGACCAGACTTACTTCACGAATCTCTCCATGAAGAACGTCGCACCCTCTCTGCTGAAGCTGATTGGCGTAGATAGACAACGCACAAATGTCCCCATGCTTAACAAGAATCTTTCCAATCTCGCCGGATTCGGAATCGTTGAAAAAGCCGTAGGTATAAACACCTTCCGGACGATTTTCCAGCCATGCATGACCAAGCACATTGCGTGGGTCATTGTGCTGATGATTCCATACGAGAGGAACTTTGATTCCATCGTCATGTTTGAACGCGTCTCTACGAATCACTCTTCCGTCAGAGCATTTAAGATCGTTTCTGGTTGCCCATCCGCTGAAATCGCAGGCTTCAGGTTGAAATGCTCTTTCCATTTTGAATTTCCTCCTTGTTTCGTTTTTGTTTTAGAGACCCTACTCTCGAAACTACTCTGTTTCCACATTTTCGTCTTCGACAGGCGGATTGGTTTCCGGCTCTGACTTGCTCGGGGCGCTGAGGTTTTTGTTCCTAAGCTCGTCCGCTCTCGGGTCATCCGAAGGCTTCATGCCGATAACCTGCCGAATTTCATTCGATGTCATAATTTCGTTTCGAGTGAACTTATCAGCAATTTCAGCGATATCGTTGACAGGAACTAGTTTAAACGGGTCTCTAAAGAACGAAATCGACTGGGATTGTGATCGGGCGGTTTTTGTTAGAAACTTTCGTTTCATTTCGTCAACAATAGCTGAAATAATAGGCTCAATCGTTCGGTTATTGTAGTGCAGCATCGTTTTCTCATCCGCCGTACCGTCCAATATGCTTTGAGTGATACCTAACTGGCTGTACAGCATACTCGTTAAATATTCAATCTGCGACATAAGGTTGTTGTTGACGGAACGATTCAACTGCGTAATACGCTCGGTACCGTCGGCATAAGCAATACCGTATTTAGTACCGGACAACTGAGCTTCAATATCTTTTCGCCTGTTTTCGGCCTGTTGGCGCCTTGTTTCCGTCCTGATGACATAGGGCAACTGGATAATTAAATCTAATTTTCCAGAACCGCTCTGTTCATCGATGACGTCAAGTAGGTTAAGTTTTCGAATAAGCCGCTGCATAGTAGAATTGGGCTCATTCACGACTGCGTACAGAGGATTTTCAACAATCGCTACTGTGCTCTTTGGTACCAGTATGTTTTCTTTTGTCCCGGTCCGCTCGTTATAGAGGCGAACCCTAACATGCTGTGGGTACCAATCTAAAATTTTACCGACTCGCATGGTTTGAATGTCATACGAACCGGTAACGGAAGGATCATAAGTTGTATCAACGGGCACAATCGCCACGCAGCCTTCATCAAGCATAGACACGACAATATCCTGAATAAAGGCTCTGGCGGTTTGGTCGATATTTGCTTCTACGGTAAGGCAGGTGTTCAAACCATCCTGAATAACGAATAAGAAGCGTCCATTTTCGTCCAGACGAATATGCTGCACATTTAACGCCGCAACATCCAAAGCAATCCGGTTATACACAGAAGTGATAATGGATCGCTCGTTGCCTCTGGTAAGACGTATACGGTCGGGTCTGGACGAATAGCCAGGTCCAACATCCTGATAGGTTGTATAATCAGTTCCCGTAAATGCGTTCCAAGCATGTTTCAGTCTGGAACCAAAAGACATTCCCATTTGAATCATCACCTCCTTTTTAGTCGAACACATCACGATTGAGCTTATATGCGATATATGCATCCATCATCGCAGCAACAGCATCAATCTTTTGCTCGTATCGTTTCTTGAGCAATTTTCGATTTCCGTTGGTATCCTCAATGGTAATGCAGTTACCCATAGCAAAAGTCATGAGTTCCTCATCGAAGAGAAGCATCCTTTCTTCGGAAAGCTTCTTTAATTCCCCAAGAGGAACCGATTCCGTTTTGGCGCCCTGAATAACTTTTTCAATGCCAAACGGACCATTTTCCTGTTCCCATCTGGCGACAAATTCTTTGGCGTTATACGGATCAAAACCAAGACAGCGAACGTCATAGCCGCACTCTGAAATATGATTGTCGAGGTCTTCGTAAACATCCATCATATCGAGCACAGCGCCCTCTAAAACAATTAAACTGCCTTCGGCCATGAACTGATCGTATTTGATCCTCATAGCTGCGGGCAGTTTCATCAATGTCATAGAAGTTATGTAATTTCGTGTCTTGATGCCAAAGGAACCGTTTGACAACGGGAACAAAAACGTGAAAGCGCAAAAGTCATCGCCCTGCGATAAATCTGCACCGAGAGAACATGGCATTTGCCAGTAGTCTCTCTTTCGGTGAGGAAGCGTTTCTTCATAAGTAAAGTAATAGGTATATCCCTCCATGGGTAATCCAAAACGCTTTGCGAGAATATCGTTTCGTGCGGCAGGAGCTTTCTCAGCTCTTTCCACGTCCAATTGGTAAGTTTCGTAACTCACGGTTTTTCCAAGATTCGGATTGGCCTTAAGCCACATTTCCGGATCTCCGACTTCGTCAATCGAATCGAGTTTGTACCACCATATGGATACATGCGGATTGATGTAATCTCCTTTGAGGATGTCCATCAACTCCATTTTGATTGTATCGCCGCTTCCGTTACGGACTGTACCTTCGGAACTGATTGCTACAATGATATAGTCGTTTACTTTTGAAGCGCCCTGTTCAATTGCGCCGATAACATCCTCTCGAATGTCGCCGGAAAGCCATTCGTCAACCGTTGCCACCTTAATCTGCAAGCCCTGGAGCTTGGCGATGCTCATTGGCCGAACTTCAAGAAGAGAACCGGTAAGAAAATTCTCCACGCCTTTCTTGGTCGATGCCAATTTGGTGCGATTTGCTTTTGAACCTGTGGTGTTCTGTAAAGAACCCTCCGTCAGAAACTGGAACAACGGTCCGCGAGAACGCGTTATTGCAGTACGCAAAGGAGACATAACTTCTTCCGCCTGCTTCATGGTCGGCGCCGTAGTGATTTGATGCGTTGTGGAAGTGTCAACATTGAGAAAATATCCCTGTAGCGTAGAAGCGTACATTGATTTTGCAGCGCCTCTGGCCACGATAAGATACTGTTTATTGATAAGACGCTTCTTAACATTCTTCCGAATGTAGTGTCCGCCGTGGCCGTCTGGATTTGGCTGGTATACGCTTCGTTCGACAAAGTAATACCATCCGAAAATCTGTTCGCCCCATAGTTTGAATGTATCCAGCAAAGAAAGATCGGACCCATCAGTAAGAGTCAGCTCCGCTTCGCAATAGGCAATCCATCCCTCAACCGCCTGGTCGTCATAGTAAACGCCGGGGTTGGCAATAAGGTCGTCGATGCGATTCATTTCCATGGAGATTTCTTTGTTTACCGGGATTTCCCCTCGAAGAACGGCATCACGAAACATGCCGTAATATTTGGGGACGGCAGTGTTTGATAATGCCATAAGCAATCGATCTCCTTTTTATTTCTTGCTAAGGCCACCGACGATTTTCTTAATCTTGTCATAGTTGTTGTAAAGCGTAATCGCTGTGGTGGTAGCAGTTGCTATTCCAGTAGCGGCTTTCATGGTCTTAGAAACAAATTCTTTACCGCGATTAACATCACTGCCGGACAACTGCTTATACTGCCGCTCCATTTGCAGACGATTAAGACGGCTGCGAAGCTCAGCGTCACTCATGGTTTTTACGCTTTTGCCGCTATGAGCCTTTTTATAATCATCATGGCTTGGTTCTTCGGAATCGTTTTCTCTCGCTCTTCTTTTTCCAGCGGCTGTTCGAGATCCGTCTTTATTCTGGAATCTCCTAACGCCCCATTTCATTCCTTTGATACCATGATGAGAAAGCGAAGTATTATCCATTTTGAATTTCTCCTTTCTCTGCTGGTTTCGGGTCGACAGAAACATTGATCCTCCACTCAAGCTCGCTTATCTGTCTGTTGATAGACTCGATAACTGCTGAACTAAGCGGAGGATCAAAAGCCAACCGAACCTTTAGATAAATGTAGTTTTTAACAAACTCAAGACGGAAATCATCTTGCAGAAATTCAGACCATTCGGCGCTGTCATCTTCGATACGGAATCCCTCAGCAGGACCGACACCAAGTTGAGTAAGAACAGAAAATACCGAATTGATATGCATGATGATATCCGGGTCAAAGTGCTCGTATTCTTCTGTAATTCCGAGCAGTTTTTTAATTGATGTCAGTATGCTGTCCATATCGAATTACCTCACTCTCTAACGGCAATGAATTTCTTCATGCAAAAGCCTTCGATACCGGCAACTGTACAGACCGCATACCAATCATCATTGGAATTTACCATGTCGATTTTCAGCTCATCGAGAGCCTTTGCTTCCGCAATTACATCTGAATCGACAGAAGCTTTTTCTCGGATATTCAGCAACAGACAATTAACTACTACGCCAATAAGACCGTCGCAGATATCGTTACCGTCTCCGGAAACCCCGTCTGGATTTTCCATATCGACATCTTCATACATCGTGCTCATAAAATGTACTCCTTTCAATTTTTTTGCCAAGGACAAGTATCGTTGCGGCTCCTTTGAACCGGTTTTAAGATAAGGATACTTTCGTCTCCGTAGTGAATAGCGTTATGTGTTTTTAGCTGCGTGCATATCACATTTTCCAAATCAAAGACGCAAGGATTTCGATTTACGATATCCTCATAAGTAATCGGATTGATGTGGTGTATTAATACCGGTCCAAATATTTCATGGCCGGCAATTCCCAAATCGCACCCATTATCTCGAATGATAACGTCGTCTCTAAAACTCAGCCATTCGCTGGAATGATAAAATTCTTGATTAAGCCACCTTTGAAAACCGAAAGTAGCTTCGCCGATTTTCCTATCCAACTTCAGATAACGGAATCGTTCCTCAAAGGTCGGAAGAGATATCAGTTCCGTATAAGTTCTAACACTCATCTTCATCGCCCCCGGCACCAGAATAATGACGCATAGCGTTAAGAGCATTGGTGTAGAGTTCTTCGACACGTTTTGCGGATTGAAGGCTTTGTGTTTTAGCCTCGATAAGCTCTTTCTGCTTCCCAAGAATTTCTTTTTCTATCTTTTCCTTAGTCGAACCAATTTTCAGATAATGAGTAATAACCTGAGAAGAAGCAGTTCCCTCTCTTAACTGCTTTTCAGCAAGATCAACAGCCAAAGAAACCAACTGATTTTCTCTAGCCTCCGGAGATAAAGCCGGTCTCATCTTTCTTGACGACTCAGAAGAGCTTGCAGCTTTACCTTTTGGCATCCTTACTGCCTCCTCTCTGTTTGTTGCCATGTACTATTTGTTTTGCAAGTACCTGTTTCGCATAGGTTTTGATACAGTATTTGAGAGAACTTACAGAGCTGGCTTCCATCAATCACCGAAAGGAGAAAAACACGAAAGGAAGAAAGAGGATCACATGAAGAAAAACTGCCACCAACCCTGTAAGCTCGCTCAAATACTGCATCGTTTCCTAAAAGCGAACCCAAAAAATAACCCCCGGGGATTTTTTTTAGACCGCCGCGATGTGGGAGGGGGTGAAGTTTTTTCGACACCCCCTATACCCACGAAGCAGCAGTACAGTCGTATTGCATGGCGAAGAAATCGCCGAAAACTTATTTCACAGAAAAGTAAGAATCAACAGCAAAATAAAAACGACAAGACGAGCGATGGTATCTATCCATACTCTAGTCAAGTCGTTGCTGAATTCCTTTTTACTTTCTTGTAAATGTTCATGAAATCATGTTTAATGATCTCATCAATTGCTCGTTCAATCTCTTGTTCATTCTCTTCATCTGAAAACTGTTCAGAAGTTTTTGCGATTCGAGCGAGATAAGAACAAGTATTGTAACCTTTTCCTACGTCAAACAAGAACCAATCGGAGAACCGTTCAAACGGATCGAAAGGATTGTCAAATGTAGTAAGAGCACAAGAACCATTCATACTAGGTCACTCCTCTCATTTCAAATAGTTCGACACAGTGCTCGTAGAGATTCCCAAAGCTTCAGCGATTTCAGATGTGCTGTAACCAGAAGCATTCATAGAAGCAATCTTCTGCATCTTAGCAGTGCTCAAAGTGGTAGATGCTCTTGGTGTAGCACGCTGCCTAAGCACATCAATGTCTGCATTGTCTATGATTTGGCGCAGCCTGTTCTCACTGATAGCTCCAGCCTGGATTGCTTCCCATTCTCGGTCTGTTATTTTAATAGTTTCTTTCTTTGCACCAACCGCTGAACGGGCTTGTGTAAGAGCCTGCTGACTGGCCTTCTTGATTTCACCGCTTGTCATGCCGGGATTGTCCTGTTTCTTGGCGGCTACTACCGCGTTGGCCATGGTCTGCGCCTGTCTTTCCCTGGGGGCGTTCTTTAACGCAACATTGAGCTTGGCGGTCAATGAATCGACCTCGGCCTGGTAGGTCTCTTTAGCAGAGGCGGAGTATGGAACCTTACCAGTAGACAGCATTTCCAGACGCGCCTGGTTCGCCATGGCCTTCATTTTATTGGCGTAATTCGCATAGGCTCTCTCTATTGGGGAATCCACATCGGATACAAGCGTGTAGGCGTCCTTTGTTTCAGCCATCTTGGTACTGGGTTGTGTTCTAACCTTAGTCCTACCGGTCCTTTTATCCACATAAACGGGGTCGTCAACCGGTTTCCACACAAGTTCTCCGGTCTTTTCGTCAATCTTGGGGCTTCCTTGCCTTTTGACCACCGATACCTCCGATTTTGCGCGGGAGATAAGGGTAGAAGCGCCCTCATGATAACGACCGTCTTCCACAGTACCCTGATATTTATTCTTCAAAGAACTGATGCCGTTGTCGATTTCACTCTGCTTATAATCCAGCTTGTGTTTTTCAGCGTCAATAACCACCATTGAATGTTTAACCGCTCTTGCAAGTTCTTCTCTGGTGGCGCCTTTAATGGTCATATCCGTAATCAGATTCGAGATAACGCCCATCTCTTTCTGGGTATCCCGCATCTGCTTAAAGGTTCCTTCCTTTTTTCCACCATATTCAAGCTTGGGGTCGAAATCTTTGATTAGCTGCGGGGTAGAAGTAATCTTAACCTTACTTCTTCCTGAATTACACGGAATAACCATAACGGTATCGCCGTCAAAGTCAGCTCCAGAAAGGCGCTCCGCAACCTTGCTGTTAATACCGATGGCGTCTTTCGGAGTATTGCCGAGAACCCTTCGTGCTTCCGCCTGTTTATTGTTGACGGTGAGGATCGGGATTTCAAAGGTTCCGCCATGCGGGTAACGAACCAAAGCTACGGTTTCACCATTCTTATAGTTCGGTGCATAGACCTCGTTATCTTTCATCGAGGTAATCGGCAGGATAACTTGATACTTCTGACGGGGAAGGGCGGCTGCTTGCAGATGGACAGCGTCATAATCACAGCTATCGGCGAAAGAACTAAGCAGCGATTTCTTGACGGTAGGGTTGGTCAGAGAACAAATCTCATCAAACTCGGCCATCTTATCGCTTATCGCAAGATTAAGCTGCTTATCCACCAAATACTTTGGCTGTTTAGAAAGAAACTGCGAAGGAAGTTTATCAGCCCATTCACCCCAATCACCTTCTTCGGCTCTTTTATTGATGAGTGAAAGGGACTGCTTCTTTCCTGTTACTGGGTCGGTGTACTTTCCATTTGGGTCGTCATAATAACTTTGGCCGCCACGCTCTTTAATCGCCGAGCCAAACGGATTATCCGGGTCATCCTTGATTTTCTTCAGAACATCTTGTGTTGGCGTGCCCTTCTTCTTATTAGTATTGAACACAACATCAACACCATCGGGTAGATCATCAGAATAAACGGCCATCCCTTTAAGATAGTGTGTTCCATCCACAAGAATGCGAACCTGTGCATAATGGGCATCTCCAAGAGAAAGATCATCTACCCCTCTTCGAAGCTCGATAACACCATCTTTTTGAATTCCACCATCTTCCGCATAACGAATCTGAAGTCGCTTGGAATCCATACTGGACGGATATTCAAACGCTTTTCTGAAAGACTCACCCTCATCATAAGAGATATAGTCCCTCACAGAATGAACATTTTCAAAGTTGTAAATCTCTTTGTGTTCTGTTCCAGGAGGGCAGATGACTTTAATGTTGGTCTGCTTTCCGGGATTCGTAACCTGCGGAACACCGCCTCCATATATCGGATAGCCTTCCATCTCCAAAATATAAAGAGCCTGGTTTAGCTTTTCTTTAGAGATGCCCAGTTCCCGCTCAACGCCGGTTCCAACATCTATCATTCCTTTTTCAGCAATCTGCTTTTTCAGGAATTCGGCCGTGGTTTTAGCCTGGTTCATACGGGCTTCGGACGATTCGTTGAGTAGAGAGCGGACGGAAGAATCATTAGCAAATCCCATTTTCTCCGCAATTTCGTTCAGGCTGTATCCTTTTTCCCGAAGCGCCTTAGCAGTCGAAACGTCGGCGGATCTTCTTTCATCTTTCGCTAAACTCATCTGTGTCCTGAACTGTGTTGTGCTGAGGCCCATAGATTTTGCGATAGCTACTTCGCCAGTGTAGGTTTTCCCATCTTTATCCGTAAAAGTAAAGCCGGATTTCTTCATCTCTTCTACCCGCGACAGAAAATCCCCGCTATGCTGGTAAGGGTTATCTCCAGAACCCCAGGGATAACGACCGGAACGTCTCGGCATTCCGTAGTGCATCAGCATTTCCTCCACAAAGGAATTCATGGTTTAACCCTCCTGTTCTTTGATCTTTCGAATCACCTTGTCAAAAGTGATGATTTTGTCCATAATCGGAACGATGTCTTCCGCTGTCGGTTCATCATACAGAATTTCATTGTTTTGATACAAACGAAGTTCTATACCGATATCGGCAGGTTTTACCTTGTACTCTAAACAAAAAAGAGCAGCGTATATTTTAAGCTGCTCCATGTGCGCCGGAATTGCTCCGGTCTTTAAATCATGAATACGAAGGAACCGGTTTCGAAACATGATGGCATCAGCGGTTCCAAAACAATTGTCCGAATAAAACAGTATTTGTTCTGGTATCATTTTGAAACCAATTGCGTCATTGACATACATATTCAATGTTTTTTGAGACTTTGGCAATTTCTGCCCAAGACGAATACACTGGCACGCAAATTCGTGAAGAACGGTTCCTTTTTGCGTGGCAAGGAATTTGGAATATGCTTCTGCAATCTTATCCTCGCTATAGTTAATCCAATGATATTTGCTGGCACCGAGAAAAGCGTGTTGCCCTTCAAGATTCGAATGATTGTTGAAGATCATGCAGCACTTCCTCCTTGTTCTCCGGGCAGATGAATCTTGAGAACGACATCTCATCCATCTTCCCGACATAATACTCTTGATTCGGTTGTCTCTTTGCGCCAGCGCTTTGTTTACATTCCAAAGAAGCCCATTTATCGTTGTAGAGAATGAGCAGATCGGGAATGCCTTGTAAATATCCCGAATCGCTTTTCATAACGATGCAACCAGGAAATCTTTTCTTAAGCTCTTTAATGAGCTTTGCTTGGAATTGACTTTCAAGCATGGTTAATGGGCCTCCTTTCAGTGCTTTTTGCAAAACGGAAAAGGGACTGTCTATCTTTAAAAATAGCTATTCTATCCCTCTCTTCATAAAAGGGCATGTATTTTTCGCGCGGCAAAAATAGACAATAAAAAAGGCCAAGACACCGTTAAGCATCTTGGCTGCGTCAATTATTCAGTTTTAGCGTTTAGCTGTTGTTTCGAAGATAGCGTATCAAAATCCAAATGAGCCACAATCCTCCGGTACAGAGCACCAAAATAAAATCCAACAGCAAACCGCCAAAGCCTCGCTTTTTACCATTCTTATGTATTGTGTTCCTCCTTATAGAGTTTATTCGTCATCTTTTGAATCATCGCTCTTACTTGCTATAATATTCGATCCTATGATCGATCCAAGAACAGCCACGATACTTGCTGCCACTCCTCCAGCTATTCCCAAAATCTTTAATCGATTGCTTGCTTTTTCATAATCCTTTTGGGATACAGCATCAGCAACTAATTTCATCTGGTCGAGAATATAAGTCTTCTCATCAAAAGTGAGATTCTCTTCGTGAAGGATCTTTTCAAGAGAGTTCATCACACGATCATACATTTCATAACAGACTTGTGTGCTCTCCTTATCGTCTTTCAAAACGCTTTCAATAACACCACGATATTCTTTCATCACATCGAGAGTAGTTGAAGCAAAGTTCGGAAATTGCTCCAGCGCTTTCTTAGCGACTTCGGGGTCCATCTTAGGAATCATTGAAGCAAAAGCAATCACTTTATCTTTTGACAAATGACGAAAATCGGGAATATCTAATTTTTTGAGAACTTGAACTTCGGTGTATGGACGACCCATCATTACCCCTTCTTTCTAGGGGCAATAAAAAAGTGCGCCCCCACATGAGAGACGCACCGAAAAAGTGAATCCCTCATTGTTGCCACACAATCTCAATCAAGTCACAAAGGACACATAAGTAAAGAGAGAAAACACTTTTTACCAAAGTAATTTTCCCTTGCAACTTGAAACTATTAGATTGTGTGACTCTTACAGTGTAGCACAAAAGCCAAAATAAAGAAAGGACTTTATTTGCAAACCACTTGACTTTTTGCTTGGTTTGAGGTATGTATTTTCGGCTTGTGGCCAAATGCCCACTTTTGTTCGCCTTATTTATTTAAATATTAAAACTTTTTATCGCAATTAAATAAGAAATAAAAGTGGGCAA
>JABLTR010099416.1_pt1 | contig 11971 bp, 11 predicted proteins | sample 7160071 | NCBI WGS metagenome assembly JABLTR01 (sample SAMN14651230, study PRJNA627086) | human gut metagenome | isolation source: feces | host: Homo sapiens
GTGCTGGCAGAGTATAAAAAAGGAATTTTCTCTGATCTGATGTTCCCGTCGAGGGTCAAGCCGGGCCAGCCTATCGATCCCGGCTATGTGCGCAAGCGCCTCCAGGTCATTCTGAAGCGGGCCGGGTGCAAGTCCGTCAGATTTCATGATCTCCGGCATACTTTTGCCACCATGTCCCTGGAAAACGGGATGGACGTCAAGACCCTCTCCACCATCATCGGCCATGTCTCCTCCGCCACCACCCTGAACACCTACACCCACATCACCGACGAGATGCGGCGGAAGGCGGCGGTGAACATCGACCAGGGGATCGCGGGCGTAGAGGTGGTAACGGTCGGGGAAGAAGAAAAGAGCATCTGTTCAGAGCCGGAGTTCACCCCCGTCCAGCCCGCCCGCCGCAGGCCGGGAACCGGCTACCTCAAACAGATCAAAGAGAATCTCTGGGAGGGCAGATACTCTCCCATCTGGCCGGACGGCAAAAAGCACTCCCGAAATGTCTACGGGCACACAGAGGCGGAGTGTGAGGAAAAACTGGCAGAACTGATTCTCCAGATGAAGGCGGAGATTGCCGCCCTGCGCTCCGAGGCCAGCACGGAGTATCCCGACGGGGTAAGCCCCAAGAAGAAAGCCATCGCCGCCTACCTGCGGGAGAATCCCGGCGTGACCAATAAAGCCAAAATCGCAAGGGACCTGAACATGGACCGCACAACGGTGCAGAGATACTATGATGAGATTCGGGCCGAACTCATGGGCGAGGAAAGTCTGGTACCGCAAACGTAAAACGCAAAAATGTCACCTCAGATTTTGCGGGACAGTAAACAAGAAAGGGCACTTCTTCCGAAAAGGAGGTGCCCTTCAAGTGGTCAAAACAGAAATCCGTCTGTGGTATTTCTGTGGTCAAACGAGAAATCGCCGTGGTAAAAACCACGGCGATTTCCATTTTGGTGGACCTGATCGGATTCGAACCGACGACCCCTACAATGCGAATGTAGTGCGCTCCCAGCTGCGCTACAGGCCCCTATTGGCCATTTTTCAATCAAAAAAGTTATGAAAAACGGATTTTCTGGATATTCAATTTTGAGGGGAAAGTCCGGGAAATCGGACGAAAAATTGGAAGGAAAAATCGGGCCGGTGATGGAAGTCCATATGGATGCGAACCGTACGCTCTCCCGAACGCGACACAACACGGGCCCCGTTCTTTTGGCCGTGCGAGGCTTTTTGTCGGTTTTGCTTGGGCCCGTGTATTGCGCGGGATTCATAGGGGATGCGAACCATTGGGAGGAAGCCTCCGAGTGATTCGCATCTTGGTTCCAAATGAGTAACAAATCGGTTATTGGATTCGCTTTTGAATATCCTCTACAGAGGGTAGTTGCTTCCCCAACTCTTCCGGCAGATTATTGGTGATTTGATAGGCGCTGACGCCCATGGGCTTGCTCATATCCTTGAGGGAGTATTCCGCCACCAAGTCGTTCTTGCTCTTACAGAGGAGCAGTCCGATGGATGGATTGTCCTGCTCCTTTTTCAAAATTCCGTCCACTGCGGAGAGATAGAAGTTCAGCTGACCAGCATACTCCGGTTTGAATTCGCCGGTCTTCAGCTCGATTACCACATAGCAGCGCAGGTTCAGATTGTAGAACAAAAGGTCAACGTAGAAATCCTCACCGCCTACATTGAGGTGGTACTGATTGCCCAGGAAAGCAAAACCAGTCCCGAGCTCAAGCAGGAGTTTTGTCACATCCCTGACCAGTGCCTGCTCTATATCCCGTTCCACCATGTCTTCTTTGAAGGGGATAAAATCGAAGATATAAGGATCTTTCATTGTTTGCACAGCCAGTTCACTCTGGGGAGAAGGAAGCCGCCTTTCAAAGTTTGACACCTTGTCCGTCAGCGCCTGCCGCTGATACAATCCACTTTCGATTTGGTGGATCAATACATTGTGTGACCAGCCGTTTTCTATTGTTTTCTGAGTGTACCAGAGCCGAACTTCCGGATCTTTTACCTTGTCCAAAATTGCTATATTATGCGACCACGGAATTTGTGCAGACACCGTCTGCACAAATTCACGATCCGGATAGGTCTGGGCAAACTTGGCCATATACTTCAGATTGCGCACAGAGTAACCTTTACTGGCCGGGAACTCTCGCCGAATGTCCATAGCCAGGTTTTCAATGAATTTGTTGCCCCAGGCTTTATGTTCGTTGATGACCGTGCCAATGCTGTGGTAGAGCATCACCAACTCTGTATTCACTTGGACGGAGGCGTGGTACTGTGCCGCTTTGATCTCCTGCTTGATTTGTTCAACAGTGGCAAGATACTCGCCAGAATTCATTAACACGCTCATTTTACGGCTTCCTCCATCAGAATCTTAAGTAACTCTTGGTACCCTGCCGGCACATCGTCATCCTTATTTCGCACTCCTGAACCGTTTCTTCCCGGTCAGTATAGCATAGATTTTTAGAACCGTCGAGGGGGGTCCAGACAGTCAACGACGATGGTTGCAGGCTTGTGAATGTTCATGGACTTCTCCGGTGTTGTGTACTGCAGTCTTTGGTAAACTGGAATGGGAGCCTATCACCTGTCTGTGATGCGCTCCTGTTCCGGTTCACTCCTGTGTAGCTTACTCTCGGCCTTGAAAATAATCGCTTCCGATCCCCGCCACATCATCCAGCGGGATCTTGGAGCCATCCAGCAGAAACATTGCCTGTTCCACCTGGTCGATCTTCTTCAACCGCCCGGTAGTGGTGATATAGGTGCCGCCGTCCTTCCGTTCATCGGGTTGGAACCAAGTGACGGTGACCTCCGGCAGCTCCGCGATATGCTCCAGCAGGATGGCCTGCCGCCGGTCCAGTTCCGCCTTGGTGTCCTCGTCCAGCTCCATTTTCTGCTCCGTCAGCCGGGCCGTTTCCCGGATGGCGTCCCCGTGGCCGGTAAGGGCGGCGAAGGGGCTGAAAATGGCGGCCCGTTCCGAGACCGGCATCCGGGGGTGTTTTGCCGATGTGGGGTGGGGCAGGCGGAGGATGTTGTCGTATTTCCCGCTCATTCGTGGTGTCCTCCAATCGTCTGATTCCGTTCCTTGGCCGTGGCGCCCTCCTCCAGGTTCATGCCCTTCAGGATGGCGTTCTTGCCGTATTTCTTCTTGATGCCCAGCATGGCCTCCTGGATTTTCCGTTCCCGAGCGTAGGCGGCCTCGTCCGCCTGCTCCCGCTGTTCCTTGGCTGCGTAGTCGGTGAACAGATCCAACTGCTCCGCCTCCTCCTTGGGGGCGTCAGCCTCGGGCAGCAGTTTGTTGGCGCTGATGCTCAGCCGGCGAATCAATAGGTTGGGATCTACAATCCGGTCATAGAGGGCAGTCACTGCCCTCAGCAGGTCATTGGCAGAGGAGGTGTAGGGGAAGTTCTCCGTGCCCGTGGCGTGCTTGGGGATCTTCCGGCCGTAGCGGTCTGTGGTCACCGGGCCGTGGTAGCTCTGCCGACGGCTGGGGTCGTCCAGGTTCTCCCGGTCATAGCCCACGGTGAGCACCAGCTGGTTGGTCACCAGCCCCTTATCCACCAGATCCAGCGCCAGGGCGTCCGCCATCTCCCGTACCACCAAACGGGCCTTGTAAAAGTCGTAGGGGCACTGGAGCACCTGGCCGGAGACGATGCTCTTGTTCTCCGGCTTGTAGGCCTTCGCGTCCGCAATGGTGCAGGGCTCCCACCCCCAGGCGTGGTCGATGAGGATCTCCGCGTTGACCCCGAACAGCTTGTACAGCAATTCCTCGTTGTGGTACTCCCCAGGCTTGCCAATGGAGCACCGGGCCACGTCCCCCATGGTGTACAGGCCGTGGGCCTCCAACCTTTCGGCATAGCCCCGGCCCACCCGCCAGAAGTCGGTGAGGGGCCGGTGATCCCACAGGAGCCGCCGGTAGGTCATCTCATTCAGCCGAGCGATGCGCACCCCGTCCTTGTCCGCCTGGACGTGCTTGGCCACGATGTCCATGGCGATCTTGGCAAGGTACAGGTTGGTACCCATCCCCGCCGCGGCGGTGATGCCGGTAGTCTTCAAAATATCCAGGATGATGGTGCGTGTCAGCTCTCTGGCGGTCATCCTGTAGGTGTCCAGGTAGTTGGTGATGTCCATGAACACCTCGTCGATGCTGTAGGGGAAGATGTCCTCCGGTGCGATATATTTCAGGTAGACGCTGTAGATCTTCGTGCTCCAGTCGATGTAGTGGGCCATCCGGGGCGGGGCCACGATGTAGTCAAGGGCCAGGGAGGGATCATTCCGTACATCCGGGTCGTGCCAGGAAGAGCCGGTGAGCTGATGGCCAGGTGCGTCCCACTTGCGCTTGGCGTTCACCTCCGCCACCCGCTGAACCACCTCGAACAGCCGTGCCCGTCCGGAGATCCCATAGGCTTTCAGAGAGGTGGAAACGGCCAGGCAGATGGTCTTCTCGGTGCGCCGCTTATCCGCCACCACCAGGTTGGTGGTCATGGGATCCAGACCCCGCTCCACACACTCCACGGAAGCGTAAAACGATTTCAAATCGCAGCAGATGTAGGTGCGCTCCTTCATGGCGTTCTCCCTCCTCTCGGTTTTTATAGTATCTCACAAACGCTGTCCCATTATCGGGTCCAGCCAAACACGGCGTCCAGTTCCTCCTGAGTGGCCTCCGGGAAATTCTTCCGCACCTGTTCATAGACCAGCGTCTTGGACTCCATCGGATCCGTCGAGTAGGCGGAGGAGATGTAGTCGTACCCCCACAGGGCTTCCGGAGTAGTGTAGACGGAGATAGGCCAGCCGTAAGGGGCGCCCTTTTTGTTGATTCGCTGGCGGAAGTCCCGGATCAGCAGATAACCGCCCATCTGCAGGTCGGTGACGGTGCCCTCGAAGTTCTTCTCCCCGCCCTTGCCGAAACCGGCTCGCTGTTTCAGGGCAAAGGAGAACCACTCCTCTTGGATGGAAAAGCAGTCCATGATCCGCTTCTGGCGCATGGGGGCCAGCTCTTCGTCCCAGCGGCTGTCGAAGTCGTATCCATCCCGCCGCCAGTTGGCGAAGTGTGGGAACCACGTTTTAGAGATGAAACCGGCCTTCTTGCCGAAGAACTTGCCATAGGCCACCCGGCCGCTGCGGGCCATGAGGCACCGCCACTCCCACGGGTCCTGCTCCACATCGCCGGACCACCAATAGAGGTCGGAGGTATTCTCCTCCACGGAGAAACCGTCCACTTCATTTTTGAACAGGGGCAGGAAGCCGATCTCGTCGATCCACTCGATCAGCTCCTCCCAGCTTTGGATACGGGCCGGGTCGTCCCAGTCCAGCCCCCGCATGATCCACTCGCCGTTTTCGACGGCCATGATATCCCCCCTTCCACCTTGCTGCCATGATTATAGCACAGCAGGGAGGAGGGAGGCTATTGATATTTCTTCAGATCAGCCCATCTCCATGCCGTTGAGGAATTGTGCCTCGGAAATGTTGAACTCGATCTGGATACCATAATTGCGGGTCAGGGTAACGGCCTTGATCATCTGTGAGGCAATCACTTTTTTCTCGTCAATACTGGCAGAGTCGAATAGCTCCGCCCAGGAAAGGAGTTGCTGGTGCTGCTCCAAGATTTCTGATGAGATCGTCTTGGCCTCACTCATGTCCATCTGAAGCACTTCAATTTCCTTGGAGAGCTCATCCACCTTTCCCTGCACAATATCCATCCGCTTTTTCACTTGTTCCGGCGTAAATACACAGGTTCCCTCGATAGAAGCAAGCATTAGTTCCTCCCACTTAGAGAGCTCCTTGGTGGCCTTGGAATATTCCGCCTTAGCCAATTTCAACTTTTGTTGATATTCCTTATTGGAAATCTGCACTTGTGCTTTCAAAAATTCTTTTTCATCTACCCGTTTGGCCCGCTCAAAAATGCCCCGAAGGATGGATTCAACGACGCTGTCCACTTTCTCTGCGCGATATGTAGTGGGTCCGTCACATTGTTCCTTGTGCTGGGTTCGGTTGTAGCACTTATAGATTGCGATGCGCTCCGGGTGATCCGAGGGGTGGTGAGCCTTTCGCGCGGTAGTTGCAAAAACACGGCCGCCGCAATGACCGCAGTAAACATTCCCTGAGAGCAGGGCTTTTCCGACAATTTTTCGCGGATAGGAGCAGGAAGAGCGGACTACTGTAGCTTCGCTTCCATCCTCCAAGGTAACTTTTTCCGTCTCCCAGCCGCATTTGATTGCGTAGTTGATGGATCTCTGCTCTCTGGCCTTTGTCACCCGCTGAAACTGCTCCAACGGGATGATCTGCAGCTCTGGAAACACTTCAGATTGTGTTTCCCCGCTTCGTAGAATGCCGGCATTCATGATGTTGGCCAGGATGTGCTGGATCGTGGAATAGTGAAACGGCTCTCCAGTTCTCAGATTGATGATTCCCTCATTTTTCAGGATCGTGGAGATTTTCCGGCCTCCATAACCGTATCGATCAGTCAGGTCAAACATCCGTTTGACCGCTGGTGCCTCATCAGGATTGATCTCAATATCATATAGTTCCCGATTTTTCTTTCCGGTCCGGCCCTTTTTGACCAGTTGAAATCCATAGGCAGGAACACCGCCGCGGAAGCGGCCCTCTTGAACGATTTGACCAAGCCTGGTCTTCGTGCGGATGGAGGTCTTCAGACTTTCTCCGGACGCCTGCCAGTAGCGGATGTAATTCATGAGCTTGTCAACATGATTATCAAACCGCTGCTGCCCTTCCTCGGCGCTCCATACCTCGATTCCGTTATTGACGAACCACTCTACTACAAAGGGTGTCTCATCCTCTTTTCGGCCAAGTCGGTCAAACATAAAGACCAACAGAACATCAAATTTCCCCAAGGCCGCATCCCGTTGGATCTCTTGGACAGCATCCCGGTCTTTGGCAGAAACCTTGAAACCGGAGACGCCTTTTTCAGAAAACTCCGCAATGATGTCCCAGCCCTTTTCAGCGGCAAATTCGTGGCACCGCTGTTTTTGCATGGGGATATCGTCTTTTTCTACCTGTCCTTTTGTAGAAACTCGATAAAGACAGTAGACCCGCTTTCCCATGGGCGCCCCTCCTTAACCCGCACTCCGCTGGAGGTAGGATTCCTTCAGAATCTCTCGCACCAGACTGGGGATAGCTCGGTTGGACTGTTCACTAAAGATGAGCCTGACGACCAGACCTTGGACGATCAGCTCTTGTACGCCTTGTCTTTGTGCATCATTCTGCTGCCTCATGGCCGATAGCTCCTTCCTGAATGATTTGCTCCAGTTGATGAATCAAAGAACTGGCTTCCTCCGGTAAAGAGAAAGCCAGTTCCTGTGCGGCCTGGATCTGTTGAAGGACAGCTTCCAGGTCATCTCGGTCAAGTGTCGATGTCCCACTGAGCACAATGGCCCGGTCGAGGCAGAGGATTTGAATATCCTCACCAGGGGACAGATTTGCTTGCTCCAAAAGCGGGGATGGAATCAAAAGTTTTTCCTCGTCCTCCCCGGCCTCGATGGACTTGGGGGAGAGCAGGAACTCTTGATAATCATTTTTTACGCCCTCCCTTGTCAGATAGGCGAGGCAGACGGGATCGGCAGGGGATAGCCCCATCTCCTGGAGCAGTTCAGATGGGATGTGGAGATCCCCGTTTTCGCTTACCTGCAAGAATACTTCACTGATTTTCAAACACACCATCCTCCCTAAAAGATGAAGTGCCGGCGTCCGAGAACGGTGGCCGGCACTCATCATGATTTGTCAATAGTAATGGTATATAGAGAATACATCATCAGATGATTGCGGTCTGTAACCATCTGCTACTCTCTTTGTTGACAGTTATACGTTATTTTCTATGGCATTCGCCTCACTTTTCTTGGTGTTCCTTAAAATCTGCGGTTAATACCACAAACATAGGGACCGCCCTGCCTTTGGCATTTCACCTTCTCCAGCGATTTTTCTGGATTTATGCAATAAAAGCATCCTCATCAGTTGGAGGGTGAAACAGGGACAAAGGCGATCCCCATGGCTTCTGATATTAAGACTTCACAGTTGTGTTGTCTTCGTATGCGCCTGTATTCGACACTACTTCCCCAGGCGGCAGGGCAACCATCTGAACCGCGGCTGGCTCCACCGCGTCATGGGAGTCTCACCCCCGGCAGGATCTCTGTCGGCCGCCCTCCTTGCTTGGTCCCCATTCCGGTGGGGGCTGGGACTGGACGGAAGTATCATTGTCCCTGACGGAGTCGTTGCGATACAGCTTGCCATAGGCTGTTTTGTGGACGGACGGATTCGCTTGGCACCTTATTTGGCCGTCGTTGATAGATGTGGTCAGCCTGGTTGTAAAAACCGAACAAATTAAAATTATGGCGACTTCGTTTGCAACCCATTTGCTGGTCATCTACAGGTGGTCTTGGCGCATCCTCCAGCGTCGCTTGCCCTTTTTCAGAGGGCCCCGTCAGGAAGGTATCCAGATGATTGGATATTCAGTTTACAAAGAACACGAGAGGAAACCCCCTCACTCTATTACCCGTTGAGTGAGGGGGTTGAGAACCGGAATTTTAAATTTTCATGATTTTTCTGAGCTTACTCAGGATTTTATGGCGGCGCTTATTGACCCCTTTCTGAGAAAGCCCAATCTGCTGGGCGTACTCCCGCTCCGACATCTCTTGGTAAAAAAGTGCATCAATCAGTTCTTTCTCCTCTGCGGTGAGCAGAAGCAGTGCGGCCCGCAACAGATGCAATTCCTCCTCTTGAAGCAGCATGTTTTCCGGCGATGGTTCATCCAAGGCAAATTGGTGATGCTCCTCCTCAATGAGCCGGTCATAGGAATCCTCCCGACTGGGTAAAAGGTCAGCGACTTTACCCTCTGGATCGTAGGAAAATCGTTCTTGCTTGATGTCTACTTCCATGTACTCCATCTTGCGGTCGCTTTTCTTCAGTACTGAGAGAACATCAGGCCGCGCTTGAATTTCCGGATAGAGCCTCCCATAATCGGGGTGATATTTATCATATTTCGGCATTTGCCGCAACCTCCGAATCTTCTGAAATTTTGAGAAGTCAAAATTTCAGAAGCCGGAGGTCCCCGGCACCCTACCGTGTGCCGGCGGGCAAAACAAAAGCCGCCGACCCCACAAAAATGTGTGGAACCGGCGGCACCATTTACAGCATTAAGAAGTCCGCAGAGGGGGATGCCAAGGTGGTCATGCTGAAACTGCGTGGCACTATGCTCCAACGCCCTCCATCGGGCGCGGCCCCTCTTTGTCTTATGTTCTGTGCTTGTGCGGAGCGCCGGTAGGCGCAGGTTCTTCTTAACGCTGTCATGTACCCAAGTGCATCACAGCGTCCCTTCCCCGCGTCTGCGGTGGCACACAAGCGGCGATCCTCTCCCCCTCTCCTCGGCGGTATGGCAGCTCAGAGCTGCCGCTTGGTCAGATCATGGCTCGTCAAAAAACAGCAGAAGGCCGCCGCCCCGAACACTGGAACGGCTGCCTCCTGTTATCGGTTCATCAGACATGGCCGAGGCCATTTTGATCACCTTCCATCTGCTTTGCTGCCATGACAATAGGATAGAAAGTAAATGGCAGAAAGTCAGAATGAACACAAAAGAAGGATATGAGATTTTTCTAAAGATTATCGCATAAATCGACATTTTATGGACTAATATCAGAATCAGAACGAAGGATATACCCAATCCCCCAGGCTGTCTCAATCAAGTTGCCAGCTCCGGAGCGGCTCAATTTTTTCCGTAATTCCTTCACATGGAACTTCAATGTAGCATCCGGGCTGGTGTCATAATCATTCTCCCAGATGTCTTGGTAGAGCTGCTCCTTTGTTACAACCGCACCCATGTGCTTTGCCAAGTTGCTTAGAACGGCAAATTCCTTGGGTGTGAGTTTCAAATCCTGTCCATTTAAAAACACCTTCCGAAGATTCAGATTGATCTTCAAGCCACTCCCTGAAATTTGAATGGAAGCATATCTCTGTGTATCAGAAGTTAGATACCGCCGCATGATTGCCGTGGCATTGGCAAGGCATCTTTCTGTGTCCAAAGGATAGTCGAAGGCGAGATACCGATCTGCGCCAGCATTTAGCGTCTCTACTTCCTCTGATCTGGTGGCGTGGGCTGACAGAACAAGGATTGGAGTCTGCTCCAATTCTCGCATCCTGCGAATTAGTTCCACACTGTTAATCTCAGAAAATGCCAAATCCATAACTACAAAAACATAATGGTATCTTGCCATCAGATTCATAGTTCGCAAATGACCATCTGCATGGTGAAGATCCAAGGAAAGTTCCAGCAGACTATTCTCAATATCTTGGCGGAGTTTTGGGTCGCTTGTGATAATCAAAGCTCTGTGAGGCATCGTCTCACCTCGAATCTATCGGTATAAGTGTAAGAGGAAGCAGTGAGAGACTGCTCATAAGCTTCAAAAAATATCCAAATACTTATAAATCAGTTCTCACAGACGAGCTTACCATCTAAAAATTTTATGCTTTGAATTTGTGCTGTATTTGTGACCTCCACCGTTTCCCATCCCGTCCAACGGAACACCTTATAGAGCCGTCCGCCTTGCAGATAGTAGATGTAATTCCCATCTACGACAAAGGATGTAATGGAACCCACATCTGCCAGCAGTTCGTCCACCGTCGGTTCATGGTCAAACAAGCCCCAAAAAGTCGCCGTGTTATCAGAGCCGGTGCTGAAGTAAAGCCGTGTGGAAAAATTCTTCAAGTCGATTCGGTAAATCTGAAAACCATCGCCCACCTCGCCGCTGGAGGCGTAATAACAGGCGTCCTCATCAACGTAGATGCTGGAGATCGCCCCGGATTGTCCAAAGGGATCACGGGTCAGCAGGATGGCCTCGCCTGTGGCCTTGCTGGTCGCGGTGATGGTGTTCTCCACCATATCAAGCTCTACCGTGTAGGCGCTGTTTTCTCCCTTGGACGCATCGGCCAGAAAATCATGCGTAATCTCACTGGAATTGCTGTGCCCGCAGCCAGTCAATGAAACGGTCATGCAGAGTATGAGCACCGCTGTCAGGACCGGGCGGGCAGAAATGGCCTTCTGCCTGCCGACATAAAATCTGAAACAAAGCCACACCAGCAGACATACGATAGCCAAGAACAGGACTATCAAAAAGCCGAACTGCTCCGGTGTGATGCCCGGAAAGGTTACTATATCAATCAAGTTCCAGTCCTCGTCATATCCAACCTCTGTCAGTGTCCCCCACACATAGCCGGTTCCGGCCAGCAGACCCGCCGGGAGCGGAAGGACATATTTGAGAAAGCTGCCGCCGATCAAATGTGGCAGAATAGAAACCGCGATGCCGGAAAATGTAGTCAGTACCGTCTGCCGGAACAGGATGGAGAGAAGGGCAATCAGGATAGCAAACCAAGCAGCGCCCAAGCATCTGGACAAAACTACGATCCCATACGCCTGCCCAACGGAAATAAGGTAGGGAGAGTGTTCAAAAAAGGACAGGCTTTGCAGCGGATAGGAGGCTCCATCCAGGCCGACCGACAAGGCGACAACGACAAACTGTACCAACTGGAACAAAGCCGTTGCCAGAATTGCCAGAGCCGCCATTGCGCCCAATTTGATCCCAGCCAACCGCCCCCGGCCGTTTCTGCAAGAGCGGAGGATCTGCGCCATCCCACACTGGTATTCCCCGCAGAATACCGGAACACAGAGCGCCAGAAGGAACAACAGCAGGATTACATTCACCCCATCGCGGGTCAGCAATGTGTCCCATCCTCGCTCATCCATCAGGAAACGATGGGCGGGGTCCTCTTTTGCGTAGTAATACTGGTTATAGATGGTCAAAAAGGCGGCTTTTCTGCCGTCATCGGATCGGGTGGCTTCTGCGTACTCCGCCACCATCTCCTGCGCCTTTTCCTCTGTGATCTCGCCTTGCCAGCGTTCCATGTAGGTCAGGTAGGTATCTTCGTTCCGATCAATCACATAACTGCTGTCGTAGCCGCTGCCGACGCAAAAGACTGCATA
>JABLTR010027588.1_pt1 | contig 11967 bp, 10 predicted proteins | sample 7160071 | NCBI WGS metagenome assembly JABLTR01 (sample SAMN14651230, study PRJNA627086) | human gut metagenome | isolation source: feces | host: Homo sapiens
GAGCCCCCTCATCCGCCCCAGTGTGCGCACTGGGGCACCTTCCCCCCGAGGGGAAGGCTTTTTTGGGGGGAACGGCTTAGGAGAGCCGCTTCAGGATGGCCCGCGCCGCCTGCACGCCGGAGGCGCCCGCCTGGGCCAGGCCGCGGGTGACGCCGGCGCCGTCGCCGGCGGCGAAGAAGTTGGGGATGGCGGTCTCCAGCTCCTCGCTGAGCTTGAGCCGGGCGGAGTAGAACTTCACCTCCGCGCCGTAGAGCAGGGTGTCGTGGTTGGCGGTGCCCGGGGCGATCTTGTCCAGGACGTAGATCATCTCGATGATGTCGTCCAGCTGCCGCTTGGGCAGAGCCAGGGACAGGTCGCCGGGGACGGCGGCGGTGAGGGTGGGCCGGGTGAAGGATTTGCTTAGGCGGTGCTCGTTGGTGCGCACCCCCTTCACCAGGTCGCCGAAGCGCTGGACCAGCACGCCGCCGGCCAGCATGTTGCTCAGGGAGGCGATGTGCTTGCCATAGCGGTAGGGCTCGTTAAAGGGCTGGGTAAAGCGGTTGGACACCAGCAGGGCGAAGTTGGTGTTCTCACTGCGCAGCTTGGGGTCGGCGTAGGAGTGGCCGTTTACCGTGTTGATGCCCTCCACGTTCTCGGCCACCACGTGGCCGTAGGGGTTCATGCAGAAGGTGCGCACCTGGTCGCCGTACTGCTGGGTGCGGTAGACCAGCTTGGACTCGTACACCACGTCGGTGATGTGCTCAAAGACGGAGGCGGGCAGCTCCACCCGCACGCCGATGTCCACCTGGTTGTTGAGCAGCTCCAGCCCCAGGCCCTTGCACTGCTCGGAGAACCACTCAGCGCCGGAGCGGCCGGGGGCGGCGATGAGCCGCTTGCAGGCCACCTCCTCGCCGCTGCCCAGGGTGAGGCGGAAGCCCCCCTCCCCGTCCTGGGCGATGTGCTCCACGGCGGTGTTGAAGCGGAACTCCAGCTTGTCCTTCAGACCCTCGTAGATGTTCTGGAGAATGCGTAAATTGTTCTCGGTGCCCAAGTGCTTGCACCGGGCCTGGAGCAGGTGCAGGTCAAAGCCCAGGGCCTTCCGGGCCAGGGCCTTGGCCTCGGCGCTCTCGGTGGAGAACACCTCCTGGGTGGCCCCGTGGGCAACGTTGATGGAGTCCACGTAGTCGATGAGCTCCATCACATGGCGTGGCTCCATAAAGTCGGTGAGCCAGCCGCCGAACTGGGTGGTGAAGTTGAACTTGCCGTCGGAAAAGGCCCCCGCGCCGCCGAAGCCGCACATGGTGTCGCACACGGAGCAGTGGATGCACTCCCGCACCTTGCCCGCCACAATGGGGCAGCTGCGGTGGTAGATGTCCCGGCCCTGGTCCAGGGCCAGCACCTTCAGGCCGGGGCGGTGGTGGGCCAGCTCATAGGCGGCGAAGATGCCCGCCTCGCCGCAGCCCAGAATGGCAACGTCATAGATGGGATTCATGGGGTGTCTCCTCTCTCACTTTCCTCGGAAATTGCGGCCCACGGCGGGCCATATCATATCAGGATACATTATACCACACTTTTTGCTCCAGGAGAAGAAATTTTCTCTTGTTTTCCCCCATCCGCCCTCTGTTTTTGCAGGCGGCCGCCTCCGCCGCGCCGGTCTGCCGCCCGACTCCGCCTCGGGGCGCGGAAAGAAATTTCCCCCGGAAGGCGGTGAAAAATTGGAAAAAGTGAAAATTTCCTGTTTACCTCAACGCTTTACTGTGTTAATATAAGGAAAGAATGGACGGACCGGCGGACTGCGCCGCCGGCCGGCCGCAGAAAGGAGCCGCGATATGGCAAAGGCAGGACGAAAGGAGCACAGTCTGGCGCTCTACGAGACCATCTTGAAGCTGAAAGATCTGGACGAGTGCTGCCGGTTTTTTGAAGATCTCTGCACCCCCACCGAGCTGCAGGCCATGGAGCAGCGCTTTGATGTGGCTGTCTATCTCCAGCAGGGCCTGGTCTATCTGGACATCCTGGAAAAAACCGGGGCCAGCAGCGCCACCATCAGCCGGGTGCGCCGCTCCATGCTGGAGAACGGCGCCGGGGGCGTGATGCAGGACATCATCATCCGGGAGGGGCTGGATCAACCCAAATAGAGCCGCCCCAAAGAATTTTGCAAGAAAGCAGGGAGTAACGCGATATGAAACAACTGATGCTGGGCAACGCGGCCGTTGCCCGTGGACTGTACGAGGCGGGATGCTGTGTGGTCTCCAGCTATCCCGGCACCCCCAGTACCGAGATCACCGAGGAGGCCGCCAAGTTCGACGACATCTACTGCGAGTGGGCCCCCAATGAGAAGGTGGCCATGGAGACCGCCTTCGGCGCCTCTCTGGCGGGCCGCCGCTCCTTCTGCGGCATGAAGCACGTGGGCCTGAACGTGGCCGCCGACCCGCTGTTCACCGTCTCCTACACCGGGGTGAACGCGGGCATGATCATTGTGGTGGCCGATGACGCGGGCATGCACTCCTCTCAGAACGAGCAGGACTCCCGCCACTACGCCAAGGCCTCCAAGATCCCCATGCTGGAGCCCTCTAACTCCGCCGAGGCCCTCTCCTTCACCAAGCTGGCCTATGAGCTCTCCGAGGAGTTTGACACCCCCGTCATCATCAAGATGTGCACCCGGGTGGCCCACTCCCAGTCCCTGGTGGAGACCAGCGACCGGGTGGAGCCCCCCATGAAGCCCTATGAGAAAAACATCGGCAAGTACGTCATGATGCCCGGCAACGCCATCCGCCGCCACCCGGTGGTGGAGGAGCGCACCCGGAAGCTGGCCGCCTACGCCGAGACCAGCCCCCTGAACCGCCTGGAGGAGGGGAGCGACCGCGCCCTGGGCATCATCACCTCCAGCACCTCCTACCAGTATGTGAAGGAGGTCTTTGGGGACCGCTATCCCGTACTCAAGCTGGGCATGGTGTGGCCTCTGCCCAAGCAGAAGATTCTGGACTTCGCCGCCTCGGTGGACAAGGTAGCCGTGGTGGAGGAGCTGGACCCCTTCCTGGAGGACTACTGCCGTGAAATCGGCCTGGACGTGCTGGGCAAGGACGTGCTCCCCATGGAGGGGGAGTTCTCCCAGAACCTGGTGGCCGCCAAGCTGGGCGGCACGGTACATACGGGGAAAACTCTGGAGGACGTCATCCCCGCCCGTCCCCCCGTCATGTGCGCCGGCTGTCCCCACCGCGGCCTGTTCTACACCCTGAACAAGAACAAGTGCACCGTCATGGGCGACATCGGCTGCTACACCCTGGGGGCGGTGGCCCCTCTGGCCGCCATGGACATGACATTGTGCATGGGCGGCTCCATCAGCGGCCTCCACGGCTTCAACAAGGCCCGGGGCGCTGAGAGCGAGCACAAGACGGTGGCCGTCATCGGCGACTCCACCTTCATGCACTCGGGCATGACCGGCCTGGCCAACATCGCCTACAACCAGTCCAACTCCACCGTCATCATCCTGGACAACTCCATCACCGGCATGACCGGCCACCAGCAGAACCCCACCACCGGCTACAACATCAAGGGGGACCCCGCCGGCAAGATCGACCTGGAGTCCCTGTGCCGGGCCATGGGCTTCAAGCGGGTACGGGTGGTGGACCCCTACAACCTGAAGGAGTGCGACCAGGCGGTGAAGGAGGAGCTGGCTGCCGACGAGCCCTCCGTCATCATCTCCCGCCGGCCCTGCGCCCTGCTGAAGTACGTCAAGCACAAGGCGCCTCTGGCGGTCAACAAGGACAAGTGCATCGGCTGCAAGAGCTGCATGAAAATTGGCTGCCCCGCCATCTCCATGAAAGATGGCAAGGCCCACGTGGACTTCACCCAGTGTGTGGGCTGCGGCGTGTGTGAGCAGCTGTGCCCCGTGGGGGCCTTTGAGAGCACCGGCAAGGAGGGTTAAGGCAAGATGGAAACCAAGAATATTATGATTGTGGGCGTGGGCGGCCAGGGCTCCCTGCTGGCCAGCAAGCTGCTGGGCCACCTGCTCATGGAACAGGGCTACGACGTGAAGGTGTCCGAGGTCCACGGCATGTCCCAGCGGGGCGGCAGCGTGGTCACCTACGTGCGCTACGGCGACCGGGTGAACTCCCCGGTCATCGACAAGGGGGAGGCCGACTTCATCGTCTCCTTCGAGCTGCTGGAGGCCGCCCGGTGGCTGAGCTACCTGAAACCCGACGGCCAGATCGTCACCAACACCCAGCAGATCGACCCCATGCCCGTCATCACCGGGGCCGCCCAGTACCCCGAGAACCTGGTGGAGAAGATGAAGGCCGCCGGGGCCAAGGTGGACGCTCTGGACTGCCTGAAGCTGGCCGAGGAGGCCGGTTCCTCCAAGGCGGTGAACATCGTCTTGATGGGCCGGCTGTCCCACTACTTCGACCTGCCCGAGGAGGCCTGGCAGAAGTCCCTGGAGGCTATGGTGCCGGCGAAGTTTTTGGAGCTGAATAAAAAGGCGTTTGAGCTGGGGAAAAATGCCTGATTCCTTCTAATTTTAAAGGGGGAGTTTCGCCGCCCCGGCGGCGAGTGACTTTCTGGTCGGCCAGAAAGTCACCAAAGAGCCGCCAAGGGGTGTGTGCAGAGAGACAGGCACGGCTTCGCCGTCCCTGCCTCAATGACACACCCCCCCTGGACCCCCATTACGGGGGTTACCCCTTGGACATTGTGCAGCCCTTCCGGCGCGCAAAATCTGAGCGGCTATTTGCAATTTCTTCCGGGCCACTGGGCCCTGGATTTGCAAAAATTCCAGCTGGCGCGGTTCCACATTCGCGCCTGGCTTTGCTGAGCCAACGCCCCCAGTGCGAATCCTGCGCTCCCCTAAACCTTCCCCTCGGGGGGAAGGTGCCCCAGTGCGCACACTGGGGCGGATGAGGGGGCAGAGTTTGTACTCTTTTGTAGGGGCGGCACACTGGGCCGCCCGGCGGGTACAGACCGGCTTCGAGTGAAAGGAGTGCCCCAATGTCCATAACCAGCCTTCTGGCGGTGGGGACGGGCGGCGCCCTGGGGGCCATAGGCCGCTGGGGGCTCAGCCTGCTGCCCTTCCGGGGGGAGTTTCCCCTGCTCACCCTGGCCACCAACCTGCTGGGGGCGGTGCTCATCGGCTTTATCGCCGGGTGGGCGGGCCGGGGGCGGCTGTCCTCGGGCTGGACCCTCTTTTGGAAGACCGGCGTGTGCGGCGGCTTCACCACCTTCTCCACCTTCTCCCTGGAGAGCCTGACCCTGCTGGAGAAGGGAAAGTGGCTGCTGGGCGGGAGCTACATGGTCCTCAGCGTGGTCCTCTGTCTCCTGGGCGTGGCCCTGGGGCAGCGGCTGAGCCGGATCTAAACAATACGCAGCCTCAGCAAGCGGCCACATGGGGCCGCCCCTACGGGTGTTACAAACCATCCGGCGTACTGGAAGGGAAGGGCCGGTCTGGGACCGGCCCCTACGAAAAGAACGAAACCGTTTCGATATCTGCTCTGCCGTAGGGGCGGGTGTCCTCACCCGCCCGCCGTGGCAATTCCCCCTCCTCTTCGTAGGGGCGCACAGTGTGCGCCCGCGGGCCGCCGAGGTCGTCGGCCCCTACGGCAAAACCGGAAGCCCCTCTCGAGTGTCGTAGGGGCGGCACACCGGGCCGCCCGCAGGCGGCGGAATCTCCTCCGCGACAAATAAAATCGCTCTATCATCGTCCCCTCATCCGTCACGGCTTTGCCGTGCCACCTTCCCCCCAGGGGGAAGGCTTAAAGAGGTGGGCGGCGAAATTCTCCTGCAAAAAATCAAATCAAGAAAGGGATGATCCCAATGGAACGGTACTACCAGCCCGAGATTGAGACCGCGTCTCGGGAACAGATCAAGGCTTGGCAGGACGAGCGTCTGGTCAAGCAGGTAAAGCATGTGTGGGACAATGTGCCATACTACCGCAAGAAGATGGAGGCCAAGGGCCTGACCCCCGAGGACATCAAGGGGACGGAAGACCTGCATAAGCTGCCCTTTATCTCCAAAGCCGACCTGCGGGAGGCCTATCCCTACGGCCTGGTGGCCAAGCCCCTGAAGGACTGCGTGCGCATCCAGTCCACCTCCGGCACCACCGGCAAGCGGGTGGTGGCCTTCTACACCCAGCACGACATCGACCTGTGGGAGGACTGCTGCGCCCGGGCCATCGTGGCCGCCGGCGGCACCGACGAGGACGTGTGCCAGGTGTCATACGGCTACGGCCTGTTCACCGGCGGCCCCGGCCTCAACGGCGGCAGCCACAAGGTGGGCTGCCTCACCATCCCCACCTCCTCGGGCAACACCGAGCGGCAGATCATGTTCATCCGGGACCTGAACGCCACCATTCTGTGCTGCACCCCCTCCTACGCCGCCTACATCGGCGAGACCATGAAGGAGATGGGCCTCACCCCCGACCAGATCCCCCTGAAGGCGGGCATCTTCGGCGCGGAGGCCTGGAGCGAGGAGATGCGCCAGGACATCCAGAACACCCTGGGCATCAAGGCCTATGACATCTACGGCCTCACCGAGCTGTCCGGCCCCGGCGTGGCCTTTGAGTGCTCCGCCCAGGCCGGCATGCACATCAACGAGGACCACTTCATCGCCGAGATCATCGACCCGGAGACCGGCGAGGTCCTCCCCGACGGCCAGCAGGGCGAGCTGGTGTTCACCTCCATCACCAAGGAGGCCTTCCCCCTGCTGCGCTACCGCACCCGGGACATCTGCGTACTCAGCCATGAGAAGTGCTCCTGCGGCCGCACCCATGTGAAGATGACCAAGCCCCGCGGCCGCACCGACGATATGCTCATCATCCGCGGCGTGAACGTGTTCCCGTCCCAGATCGAGACGGTGCTCCTGAACCACGGCTACCCGGCCAACTACCAGATCATCGTGGACCGGGTGCGCTCCACCGACACCCTGGACGTGCAGGTGGAGATGACCCCCGAGATGTTCACCGACAACATGGGCGAGATCGAGCGCCGGCAGAAGGAGCTGGTGGACGGCCTGCGGTCCATGCTGGGCCTGGCCGCCAAGGTCACCCTGGTGGCCCCCAAGTCCATCGTCCGCAGCGAGGGCAAGGCCGTCCGCGTCATCGACAAGCGGAAAATTTAAGGAGGGTACAACGCTATGAGCATGAAGCAGATCTCCGTCTTTGTGGAAAATAAGCCCGGGGCCCTGTACGCCCTCACCGCCGTGCTGGCCCAGGGGCAGATCGACATGCGGGCCCTCTCCCTGGCCGAGACCAAGGACTTCGGCATCGTCCGCCTCATCGTCAACGACCTGTACAAGACCACCACCCTGCTCAAGGACGCGGGCTACGTCCACAGCCTCACCCCTGTGGTGGGGGTGGCCATCCCCGACGTGCCCGGCGGCTTGAACCGGGTGCTCCAGGTGCTCACCGACGCCCGGGTCAATGTGGAGTACATGTACGCCTTCCTGGGCGGTAAGGACGTGGACCACGCCTATATGATCTTCCGGGTGGCCGACGACAAGGCCGCCGAGACCGCCCTGGCCAGCCGGGGCATCCAGGTCCTGGACCAGGAGCAGGTGGAGCGGCTCTGATTTCACAGACAAAACGATAAAAAGGACGCTGGAGCACGCTCCAGCGTCCTTTTTTGCTTATCATCGGGCAGGGGAGAGGGGGAGCCTCTGCGGTCCTTACACCATCAGGGAGCACACCAGCTCGGCATATTCAGACGGGTCGGGCCCACAAAAGCAGGCTTTTGTGGGGACCCATGGTATTTCTTGCGGGTCGGAAGTAAATTCCGCCCGCGCGCCGCCGCACCTGCGGCGGAGGAGGCCCCCGCTGAGAATATGGGCAATGCGAAGATGCCCTGTGCCTTTACACCATCAGGGAGCACACCAATTCCGCATATCCGGCGGGGTCCTCCAGGGGCAGGTCGGCCAGCAGGAGGGCCTGGCCGTAGAGCAGCTTGGAATACTTCTCCACAGTGGACTGGTCACCGGCATCCACCGCCTTCTTCAGGGCGGCGTAGGGAGCGGAGTCGGCGTTGAGCTCCAGCACCCGCTGGGCCTTCATGTGCTCGCCGCCCTCCAGCTTGCGCATGTAGCGCTCCATCTCCAGGGAGACGGGGCCGTCGGCGGACAGGCAGCAGGCGCCCGACTTCAGGATCTTGGAGATGCGGACCTCCTTCACCTGGTCGCCCAGCACGTTCTTCACCGCCTCCAGCACGGGCTTGCCGGCCTCGGCCTTCTCCTCGGCCTGCTTCTTCTCCTCGTCGGTCTGGGGCAGGGCGTCCTCGGCGGTGGCGGACATGAACTTCTTGCCGTCGATCTCCCCCAGGGCCTGCATGACGAAGTCGTCCACGTCCTCGGTGCAGTAGAGGATCTCATAGCCCTTGTCCAGGATGCGCTCCACCTGGGGCAGCTTGGCGATCTTTTCCACGCTCTCGCCGCAGGCGTAGTAGTAATAGGGCTGGTCCTCGCTCATCCGGTCCTTGTAGGCGGCCAGGGTGGTGTTCTTACCCTCCTTGGAGGACCAGAACAGGAGCAGGTCCTTCAGCTTGTCCTTGTGGGCCCCGTAGTCGGCCACCACCCCGTACTTGATCTGGCTGCCGAAGGCGGCCCAGAACTTCTCGTACTTCTCCGGGTCGTCCTTCTGCATCTTCTCCAGCTCGCCCTTGATCTTCTTCTCCAGGGCGTTGGCGATCACCTTCAGCTGCCGGTCGTGCTGGAGGATCTCACGGCTGATATTCAGGGAGAAGTCGGGGGAGTCCACCACGCCCTTGACGAAGCGGAAGTAGTCGGGCAGCAGGTCGGCGCACTTGTCCATGATCATCACGCCGGAGGAGTAGAGCTGCAGGCCCTTCTGGTACTCCCGGGTGTAGAAGTCGTAGGGGGCTTTTTGGGGGAGATACAGCAGGGCCTTGTAGGTCACCGCGCCCTCGGCGCTGGTGTGGATGACGGCCAGGGGGTCCTGCCAGTCCATGAACTTCTCTTTGTAGAAGCTGTTGTACTCCTCGTCAGTGACCTTGGCCTTGGGGCGCTGCCACAGGGGGACCATGGAGTTGATGGTCTTCCACTCCTTCACCGTCTCCCACTCGGGCTTGTAGTCGTCCCCGGCGTCCTCGGGCTTGGGCTTCTGGCGGTAGTCCTCCACCTCCATGACAATGGGGTAGCGGATGTAGTCGGAGTACTTCTTGATGAGCTCCTGGAGCTTGTAGGTCTCCAGATACTGGTCGTAGTTTTCCTCGTCGGCGTTGGGCTTGATGTGCATGATGATGTCGCTGCCGGGAGCGGCCTTCTCACAGGTGGTGATGGTGTACCCGTCAGCCCCGTCGGACTGCCACATGAAGGCCTCGTCGCTGCCGTAGGCCTTGGAGATGACGGTGACCGCGTCGGCCACCATGAAGGCGGAGTAGAAGCCCACGCCGAACTGGCCGATGACGTCGATGTCCTCCCCCTTGTGCTCCTGGTCCATCTCCTGCTTGAACTGGAGGGAGCCGCTGTGGGCGATGGTGCCCAGGTTGTTCTCCAGCTCCTCCTTCGTCATGCCCACGCCGTTGTCGGAGATGGTGAGGGTGCGCTTCTCCTTATCGGGGACGATGGTGATTTTCAGCTGACTGCGGTCCACCGGCACCTGGTCGTCGGTGAGGGCCTTATAGGCCAGCTTGTCCTCCGCGTCGCTGGCGTTGGAGATGAGCTCCCGCAGGAAGATCTCCTTGTGGGTGTAGATCGAGTTGATCATCAGGTCCAGCAGGCGCTTGGATTCCGCCTTAAACTGTTTCTTTGCCATAATTTCCAATTCCTCCATGTATAAGAAAGTATTTTGATAACAAAAAGAAAAATAATGTTAGCACTCGTTTTCTATGAGTGCTAACATTATTATAGCGCGCTCCGCCGAAAATGCAAGGGGGTTCATAATTTGTTTACACTTGCCGCCGCCCCGCCTTCCAGGGACTGCCGCCTCTTTTTCCGGACCGGAACCTTGCATCCCCGGGCGCTTTATGCTATAAGTAACATATGTAACATCGTGGAGAAAAGGGGCCCCAATGTGAAACTGAGTTTGGAAAAGCAAAAACGGCTTGTCTATGCGGCCCGCCGGTACTACCTGGAGGATCAGAAGCAGAGCGATATTGCCCGGGAATTGGGGATCTCCCGCCCCATGGTCAGCCGTCTCCTGGCGGAGGCCCGGGAGTTCGGCGTGGTGGAGATCAAGATCCACGATCCGGAGCGCCAGTCGGACGCCCTGCTGGAGCAGCTCCGGAGCGCCGGCCTGATCCAGGGAGGCGTCCTGGTGGAGGATGGGGCGGACAGCGACGAGACCAACCAGCGCCTCTCTCAGGGGGCGGTGGCCCTGCTGGGGGAGATCGGCGCCCGCCGCCTGGGGGTGGGCTGGGGCTACCTCATCGGCCAGCTGGTGACCTGGCTGGAGCAGCACCCCCAGCCTCACAGCGCCATCACCGACATCTGCCCCCTGGTGGGCAACGCCAGCATCCCCGCCCGCAACTACCAGTCCAACGAAAACGTCCGCCTGATGGCCCAGCAGCTGGGCGCCGTTCCCCACTTCCTCTACCTGCCCGCCCTGCCGGAGAGCCTGGAGGAGAAGCAGCTGCTGTGCTCCACCGAGATCTACCGCCAGATCTGCCAGCAGTGGGAACAGATCGACACGGCCCTGGTGAACATCGGCGACTACCCCTCCAGCCCGGATTTTGCCTCCCTGGTCCGGTATGGGAGCCTGCTCCAGGACCAGCGGGCCTGCGGCCGAATGCTGATCTACTACTTCAACGAGGCGGGCACTGTCATTCAGTCCGACCAGGATTTCGCCATCCAGATCCCCATTGAGCTTCTGAAGCGGTGCCCCAGGATCATTGGGGTCTGTTCAGCCAACACCAGCGCCAAAGCCCTGCGCGGGGCGCTCCACTCCGGCATCTTCACCCACATCGCCGCCCGGGCGGAACTGGTCCGTGCTCTGCTGCCCTCATAAGTAACATATGTAACCGCAAAGCGCGGAGCGCCTCTCAAAAGGCGCTCCGCGCTTTATGTATTGTGCCTAAATAACCTTTGATTTTTCTGTCTATTTCATGGAATTCCACCTTATATAATTGACTTTTGTAACTTGCCGGCGTATATTTTGCACAGATGTAACATCTCTGCGGCGTCCGCCTCCAGCGGCGGCGCTGCGCCACTGCTCTCTGAAAAGGAGGTGACAGCAGATGACAAAAGAACAGTTTGCCGCCAGGCTGAAACATGCCTGTGCGTCGGTGATCTCCGCCGAGCAGGAGCTGACGGAGATCGACTCCAAATTCGGCGACGCCGACCACGGACTGACCATGACCAAGATCGCCAAGGCCATCTCCGACGCGGTGGACCAATCCGACGGCGGGATTCAGGCCATGCTGGACGACGCGGCCACCGCCGTCATGTCCCTGAACGGGGGCAGCGCTGTCCCGCTGTGGAACACCTGGCTGGACGGCATGCAGGAGGCCGCCCCCGAGGGGGAGGAGATCGACGTGCCGGGCCTCCAGGCCGTATTTGCTCAGGCTCTGGAGGAGCTCAACGACATGTCCGGCGCCAAGGTGGGGGACAAGACCATGATGGACGCCCTGATCCCCGCCAGCGAGGCCGTCGCCGCCTATGCCGGAGCGGACGAGGCCGGGCTGTTTGCCGCCGCGGCCCAGGCCGCCGCGGCCGGCGCGGAGAACTCCAAAAACTTTGTGTCCAAGTTCGGCCGTGCCAAGAGCTACGGCGCCCAGACCATCGGGACTCCGGACGCCGGCGCCATGTCCATGGCCTATTTCTTCCGGGGCCTGGCTCAGGACTCCTCCGAATCCAACTGACTCTGTTTGAATGAGAGGTACTGCATATGAAAATGAAGAAGTTTATCAACGCCCCTGAGACCATCACCGATGAGGAGCTGGTGGGTCTGGGTCTGGCCTACCCCGACATTTTGGACGTGGACGGCCATCTGGTTGTCAGCCGCGACCTGGCCGGCGCGGACCGGGTGACCATCGTCACCTACGGCGGCTCCGGCCA
>JABLTR010061552.1_pt1 | contig 11964 bp, 10 predicted proteins | sample 7160071 | NCBI WGS metagenome assembly JABLTR01 (sample SAMN14651230, study PRJNA627086) | human gut metagenome | isolation source: feces | host: Homo sapiens
GGGCTCTATGTATCCGGCCACCACATCCCGTCCCGCTGCCTTTTCCTGCCGGGCAGCCTCCAGCATGGCGTATGTCTTGCCTACTCCGGCCGCGTATCCGAAGAATATTTTAAGCCGTCCCCTTGCCTTGTCACTTTCCCTGGGGAAATTCTGCTTTAAAAGCAGCTCCGGGTCCGGTCTCTCATCCCGCTGCCCGTCCATAAGCCATTTCTCCTTTCTATTGCTCCGTTCTCTAAAACAGCTGTAGAGCTGCCGCAATGCGCGGCAACTCTATACACCATAAGCAAATCATGTTTAAATCAATCCATCCAGAGCCAGATTCACTTTCAGCACATTCACCCTGGGCTCTCCGAACATTCCCAGGAACCTGCCCGTGGTATACCTGCTGATGACGGTCTCCACATCCTCCACCGCCATATTCCGTTCCCTGGCAATCCGCTCTGCCTGGTAGCCGGCTGCCGCGGGAGAAATTTCCGGGTCCAGTCCGCTGCCTGAGCAGGTTACAAGGTCCACAGGAATGGGCTCCTCTCCCTTTTCCGGATGGGCTGCCCTGATTTTCTCCACCCGCTCAGCTATCATGGCTTCAAGCTCACTGCCTGCCGGTGTCTTGTTGGAGGCACCTGCATATGCCAGAGGCTCTCCGTTTTCGTCTGTAAATGTCCCTGTATCCACATTCATGACTCTGCCCCAAAGATACTGGTTTCCGGTAAACTCCTGGGCCAGAAGGGCGCTTCCATATTTAGTGCCGTCCTTGCCCACAATCACCGATCCGTTGGCCTCATGGCCAAATGCCACATTGGCCGCAGCCGTGATGACCGCCGGGTAAATGACGCTTGTTATGATTAACATGACCAGGAAAAAACCTGCCATTTTTGGCAATACTGATTTTACTGTTTTCATGAACATTCTCCTAACTTTGACTGATTCTGCTGTCTGCATCTGCTTCCTTCACACATCACACCACCAGCCCTGCGGCCGTGATCAGCACGTCGATTGCCTTGATTGCTATGAACGGAATGATGATTCCCCCCAGTCCATAGACCAGGAGATTCCCGGACAGCATCCGGGCCGCAGAGACTTCCCTGTACCTGACTCCCTTAAGAGCCAGGGGAATCAGGGCCACGATAATCAGGGCGTTATATATGATAGCCGAGAACACGGCGCTGTTTGCACTGTGAAGCCCCATTATATTGAGGGCTGACAGTCCCGGATACAATCCCATAAACAGTGCCGGGATGATAGCAAAATACTTGGCAACGTCATTGGCAATGCTGAAGGTGGTCAGGGATCCCCTTGTCATGAGAAGCTGCTTGCCTATCTTCACTATCTCAATCAACTTGGTGGGGGATGAATCCAGGTCCACCATGTTTCCGGCTTCCTTGGCTGCCTGTGTGCCTGTATTCATGGCCACCGCCACATCTGCCTGGGCCAGGGCCGGGGCATCATTGGTACCGTCGCCGGTCATGGCTACCAGATGGCCCCTGGCCTGGTAATCCCGTATCATGTCTAATTTGGCCTCCGGGGTTGCCTCTGCCAGAAAATCGTCCACACCGGCCTCAGCCGCAATGGAGGCAGCGGTCAGCGGATTATCGCCGGTAATCATTATGGTTCTGATTCCCATTTTCCTTAAATCCGCAAACTTTTCCTTCACACCCTGCTTCACAATGTCCTTAAGCTCCACCACGCCCATAACGCATCCGTTCTTTGCCACCACAAGAGGTGTTCCTCCCTGGTTTGCAATCCGCTTTACGATGTCCTCGCATTCCCTGCTGAACGCGCCTCCATGCCGGTCCACATAGGCTTTAATGGCGTCAGCCGCGCCCTTTCTGATCTCATTTCCATTGTAGTCAATGCCGCTCATCCTGGTCTTGGCAGTGAAGGGCACGAAGGAGGCCTGAAGCTCCTCCATATTCCTTGCGCGGATTCCGAAGCGCTCCTTTGCCAGAACCACAATGCTGCGCCCCTCAGGAGTTTCGTCTGCCAGGGATGAGAGCTGGGCCGCATCTGCCAGCTCCATTTCCTTGTGGCCGTCCACCGGAATAAAGGCGTCTGCCTGGCGGTTTCCAAGTGTTATGGTACCCGTCTTATCCAGCAAAAGGGTATCTACGTCTCCGGCCGCCTCAATGGCCCTGCCGCTCATGGCCAGCACATTGGCCTGGTTCAGGCGGCTCATTCCCGCGATACCGATGGCAGACAGCAGAGCGCCAATGGTAGTGGGCGCCAGACAGATTAAAAGCGCTACCAGATTGGTGATGGATGTGGGATTAGCTGCTCCTGCCTCCACAGAGGAAAACACGGAATAGGAGTACAGGGACATGGTAACAAGCACAAAGATAATGGACAATGCCACCAGAAAAATCTGCAGTGCCAGCTCATTGGGTGTCTTTTTGCGGGAAGCTCCTTCCACCATTGCTATCATTTTATCCATGAAGCCCTCGCCCGGATTGCTGCTGACCCGCACCACGATCCAGTCGGATATAACCGTGGTGCCTCCTGTGACAGCACTTCTGTCACCGCCGCTTTCCCTGATTACAGGAGCTGACTCGCCGGTAATGGCGCTCTCATCCACCGACGCGGCGCCTTCCACCACGTCGCCGTCTGCCGGTATCTGTTCCCCTGCCTTAATATAGACAAGGTCCCCTTTTTTCAATTCCGTGGATTTCACCCTGACGGCCTCGCTCTTGCGGTCAGCCGAAGGAATCCTGGATGCCATGGTATCCTTTCTGCCTGCACGCAGGGCATCTGCCTGGGCCTTTCCCCTTCCCTCTGCTATGGCTTCCGCAAAGTTGCCGAATAAAACCGTAAACCAGAGGATGACAGATATGGCCAGTATATAACCCGGCGCAGCGTCCCTGATACCAGCCAGAGAAAACAGGAACATCACAAAGGTCAGAATGGCGGATACAAAAACCATAAACATGACCGGATTCTTTATCTGGGTCCTTGGATTCAGTTTAATAAAGGAATCCTTAAGGGCCCTGCACATAATCTCATGATTGGAAAATATACTCTTTTTTTGTTCATTCATGTCTCATTGACCTCCCTATGCTATCATCTGGAAAAACTCAGCCACCGGGCCAAGTGACAGGGCCGGGAAAAAGCTGAGAGCCCCTACCAGCAGTACCACGAAAATCAAAAGGAAGATAAACATGGCATTATGGGTGGGAAGGGTGCCGGAGCTGACCGCTACCTTTTTCTTTGCCGCCAGACTGCCTGCAATGGCCAGGGTGGCAAACAGCATAATCAGTCCGATGCTCACATTCAGGAAGGGCGTATTTGCGTTAAATCCTGCAAATGCGGAACCATTGTTGCCGCCTGCGGATGAATACGCGTAAAGGACCTCTGACAATCCATGGGCTCCCGGATTATTCAGGCTGTCATGGGTGGACGGAAGCAGCGTGGCGATACCGCTGCCCACCAGGATGGCCACAGGGGTCGCAAGGCAGACCAACACAGCCATCTTCATCTCAAAGGGTTCTATCTTTTTGCACAGGTACTCCGGCGTACGCCCCACCATCAGTCCCGCTATAAACACCGTAAGGATGGCAAACCCCAGCATACCGTAGAGCCCGCAGCCCGTACCGCCGAACACCACCTCTCCCAGCTGCATCAGCAGCATAGGAACAAGTCCGCCAAACGGCGTGTAGCTGTCGTGCATGGAATTGACCGAGCCGTTGGAAGCAGCCGTGGTAAATACAGCCCATGTTCCGGATGTGGCTATGCCAAATCTGGTTTCCTTACCTTCCATATTACCGCCTGCCTGTCCCTCAGTCCCCATATAGACCGCGCCGTCCTGGGCTATCTGGGGGGTGCCGGCCTGTTCACTGCAGCCCACAATGGCCAGCGCTGCCGCCAGCATGATGAACATGGCCAGGAACACCGCCACGCCCTGTCTCTTGTCCTTCACATTCCTGCCAAAGGTAAAGCACAGGCCCGCCGGTATGAGAAGCAGGGAAATCATTTCAAATAAGTTGGATAACGGAGTGGGGTTCTCAAAGGGGTGCGCCGAGTTGTTGCCCCAGAAACCGCCGCCGTTGGTTCCCAGCTGCTTAATGGCAATCTGGCTGGCAGCCGGTCCCAGAGGAACGACTCCCTTTGTGACCTCTGCGGCGGTACCGTCCTCCTGTTCCACCACCACCGGTTCCACCAGCTGTACTTCATCATACTGCTTAAAGGTCTGCGGAACACCCTGGGAGGCAATGGCAAGAGATACCACCACTGACAGCGGAATCAGTATGTAAAGGACTGTCCTTGTCATGTCGGTGTAGAAGTTTCCCAGTCCCCTCTCCTTCACGCGGACGAATCCGCGGATCAATGCGAACAACACCACAATTCCCACAGCGGCAGACACGAAATTCTGGAAATTCAGCCCGATCATCTGGCTGAAATAGCTCAGACTGGACTCTCCTGAATAGGCCTGCCAGTTTGTGTTGGTGGTGAAGCTGGCGGCCGTATTAAAGCCCAGATGCCAGCTCATTTTGCCCATTCCCTGGGGATTAAGGGGAAGCAGGTTTTGAAAGCACAGAATGGCCCAGAGCACCGCCAGGCTCAGCACGCTGAATACGGCTGTGCACACGGAATATTTCTTCCAGTCCATCTCTTCCTCTTTATCAATCCTCAGGACCCTGTAAATCAGGTTTTCCACAGGCAGCAGAAGCCTTGACAAAAACACCCGCTCCCCGTTCATCACCTTTCCCATATAGGACCCAAGGGGGATTGCTAACACTACCAGTATGACACAGTAAATTATCATCTGCAACGCCACATTCATCATTGTTTATCACCTCTCAATAAAATGATTACCAGGTAAGCCAGTATAATAACCGCGGTTATTCCTATGATACCTAACAGTAATGCCATGGATGATTCCTCCTCTTTTCAAGATAGGGGTATGGTATCACAGATGGTGATAAAGATTCCATATGGGAGCTGGCTGCTTTGTATAAATATAATGTTAATATAAAAGATATACGGTCCCTCCTCTGTCGCAAAAACATAATGCGGCTGCATCCATGTATGCGATTTACATGGATGCAGCCGCAGCTTATCACAATATTTTTTATTCCATTATTCCCAAAATACCGACATGAGCTCCCTGACAGCCCTCTCACTGTCCACCTCCACCGCAAAACGCACGTATTCCGCCTGGAAAGGGTGCTCCCTCAGATCCGTCACAATCATTCCCCTGCAATAGGTGCCGCCGCACTCCACTCTGGCCTTCCTGCTCTCGGTACGGACCAGGCTGGGTATCACGGCGCACATAACAGCCAGGGGATCATGGAGAGGACAGTCACCCATGCAGTAGTTCTGGGTCTGGTTTCCCCTGAGATAATGGACCATGGCCTGCCTCATATAATCCACTGCCGGACGGCAGGCCGGCTTGCAGCAGCCCGACAGCCAGTCCAGATGCTCCATTTTAAGCCTTGTCCTCATAGTGACATCCAGTCCCACTACCGTGATATCCATACCGGAGGTAAACACCTGGTCGCAGGCCTGGGGATCGCAGGCCACATTGGCCTCGGCCACAGGAGATACATTTCCGCGCATGGTCAGGGTACCGCCCATCATCACAAGGCCCTTTACCTTATGCACAAACCCCGGATATTCCCTAATGGTGCGGGCTATATTGGTCAGAGGGCCAAGGGTGATGACCACAAGCTCTCCCTCATACTGCTCAGCCAGATCCATGTGGAACCGGCTCACGTCCACGTCTCTTGTACTGCGGCGGCTGGGAGGTAATTCCACATTGCCCAGCCCGTTTTTGCCGTGTATAAAGGCAACCCGGCCGTCCCATTCCCGGCAGGATGGCTTCTCCGCCCCCACTGCCACCGGTATATCGGGCGCTCCTGCCAGGTCCAGTATCTTCATGGTATTCTCCGCTGCCAGCCATGCCTCTACATTGCCGCACACCGCAGATATGCCCACTATCTCTATCTCAGGATTAAAAAGCGCGTATAAAAGGGCGATGGAATCATCCACACCTGTATCCACATCCAGTAAAACCTTCATCTGCCTCTCCTCTTTCATTATGTCATGCGGTATATCCCGGCGCCAGTATCCTGTCTGCTGTCCCGGCTTCCTCTGCCGCCTCTGCTGCCTCAGCCGCCAGTTCCAGGGCGCACCGGATCATGCTGTCCAGGCTCTGCTCCCGTTCCTCGTTGGTAAGAGCCCTGTCATGATGGATGCTGCTCCCCACAGTCACCATGCTGAGCGCTCTCCTGCCTGCTCTTGCCGCTGTGCAGTAGAGGGACAGTGTCTCCATTTCCTGGACCAGAACCCCCATTTTTTCCCACTGTCCTTTTTCTCCCTGACAGTCCTCATAAAACACATCCGAACTGTATACATTCCCTGCCCGGAAGGGGGTATGGCTGTTTCTGGCATGGGCCGCAGCGGCCTCCAGAAGGCCGAAATCCGCTATGGGTGCAAAGGTTCCCGGCAGATGGTACTGGGAGGGAAAGTTAGAGTTGGTGCAGCAGCCCATGGCCAGCACCAAATCCCCCACCTCCACATTGCGGTGAATCGCGCCTGCGGTCCCCACCCGGATGATTGTGTCCACATCATAATTGTGATAGAGCTCGTACGCATAGATACCCATAGAGGGAATGCCCATGCCGCTGCCCTGGACCGATAGTTTCTTACCCTTATAATATCCTGTATATCCATTCATGCCCCTTACCCGGTTGTAGCAGAATACGTCGGTCAGATAGGTCTCTGCAATGTATTTTGCGCGCAAAGGGTCACCCGGCATCAGGACAGCCTTGCCAATCTGTCCTGGTCCCGCTTCATTATGGAATGTTTTCATATTTGATTACTCCGATTTCTTTATTATATTCCTGTCATTCTTTCTTCGTATGCTCAGCTCATGCTGCTCGGAACCAAAGAACAGCTTTTGGGACAGGACAGGCGTATCATACTCGGAATAGAGCACCTCCTCCAGAATCAGGATTGGGTCTCCCTCCTGCATGTTCAGTATATTTGCCAGACGCTCCCTGGCCTGTCCCAGCCGGATTTTGGCATCGCTGTACAGGCCGCCTTCGGACAGCAGCCCGGTATAATACTGGTAAACGGTATCCGGATTCTCCAGGTCCACATCGCTGTTGTCAAGTACCTCATGGGGCATATACACCATGGCAAAGCCGGCCGGCGTATCACCGCAGTAATAGGTTATGTCAATGACCGCCACCACGCTGGAGGGCCGCAGTTTAAGCACCTGCTGGTGCTTTTGGGTGGCCGGCTGGAACCCTATGGCGGTCACCACCTTATCAATGGGCCTGCTGCAGAAATCCACAATGGGATTTCCCACCTTCTCCAGCCCGCTTTTGCTCATATCCTGGTTGGAAAGCACAATGTTGCCCTTTCCCTGATGGTTTATGATTAAACCATCCTCCTGAAGAAGCAGCATGGCCTGCCGCAATGTGCCTCTGCTGACTGCAAGCTGTTCTGCCAGGATGTTCTCTCCAGGCAGCTTATCCCCAGCCTTATACTTTCCCTCTTTCAGCCACTGGCTGATGGTCTCATAGGCAGTCACATACAACGGTATCTTTACATTCTTCTCATTTATCACATTGTCCTTCACAGGTCTGCTTGCTCCTTTCGCGCGCCCGGCGGGCAGTCCTCACTATAGCTCACTATAGATTAGTATAGAACTAATCCACCAATTTGCCAAGTGCCTCCGGACCTTTCACCCTCTTTCCCACAAACAGCAGTACCAGCAGCGTCACCCCATAGGGCAGCATCTGGACAAACTGGGACGGGACAGACGCATCCGTCAGATAGAATCTGGCTGCCTGGGCCACCGCAAATATCATTCCGGCTCCCATGGATCCCAGGGGCTGCCATCCGCCGAAAATGTTGGCTGCCAGTCCCATAAAGCCCCTGCCTGCCGTCATATCCGCCACAAACAGGTTGTTCTGGGAAATGGACAGGTAGGAACCTGCCAGCCCCGCAATGCTTCCTGCGGCTATCATGGCAATGTAACGGTAACGGTTCACCTGCACACCGGCAGTCTGAACCGCGTAGGGCTGGTCTCCGATGGCCCGGTACCTGAGTCCGAACTTGGTCTTATAAAACACAATCCACACCGCAGCCACAATAAGGAACATGGCGTAGAGATAGGGAGACTGGTCTTTAAACAAGGCCCCGATAACCGGAATACCGGAAAGGCCGGGTATGGTCAGATTGGAAATGGAGGGAACGGATTCCGACATTCCTTCTGTCTGCCAGATTGCCTTTAACATCACGGCCGTGATACCGCTGGCAAAAAGATTGATGCCCACGCCTACCACTGACTGGTGGGCCTTCCATTTCAGGCAGAAAAGGGCATAAAACCAGCCAATCATACCGCCCAGGACCACGGACAGAAGCACCCCGGCCATGGCTGATCCGGCTGCATAGGAACCGGCTGCCCCGGCAAACGCGCCGATGAGCATGATTCCCTCCACACCCAGGAGGATGATGCCCCCGCGCTCAGCGATGGTGCCGCACAGGGCCCCCAATATAATGGGCACTGAAAGCTGAAGGGTAAGTCCGATAAAATTATTAATCATATCCATATGTCATCCTCTCTTTCTGCTCCACTTAATCAGTTCCGGAGCCGCTACCAGGAGTATCACCAGACTCTGGATTACCGTCACCATGTTGGTGCTTACCATGGTCTCGCGGCTCATTCGCAGAGACCCCATATCCATGATTCCGAAAAGCAATGCGGTCAAAAGCACACCGGCCGGATGATTCCTTCCCAATATGGCCACGGCGATTCCCGTAAAGCCGAAGGATGGGGAAAAACCCTCTATAAAGCGGTGGTATTTTCCAAACACCTCAGTAATACCCGCCAGGGCCGCGATTCCGCCGCTGATGGTCATGGACATAATCAGAAACATGTTGACCCGGATTCCGGCTGTTCCGGAGGCAGAGGGATTGGCTCCCACTGCCCTCAGCTGGTATCCCACCGATGTCTTCCACAGGAATATGTACATGGCTGCCGCCACAAAGAGCAGCAGGAACAGTGCATAGGTGAGCTGGGTCCTGGGCACCAGCTTTCCGAACCAGATTCCCTCGGCTATAAGCTCTGTCTGGGCCGTGGAACCCTCTGTCTTAAAGGGCCCGTTTACCAGATAGGATGTAAAAAGAGTACAGATATAGTTCAGCATAATGGCCACGATTACTTCATTGGTGCTGAATCTGGCCTTAAAAATGCCGGGAACGCTGCCCACAAGCATACCCGCCGCGATTCCGGCCAGGATGCTGATTACAAGCAGCAGGGGAGCAGGGAGCGCGCTAAAGTAAAGGGCGGTGATGACGCTGGCCATGGCTCCTGCGTGAAGCTGGCCCTCTGCGCCGATATTCAACATACCGCACCTGGAACCCATGGCCACGGCCAGGCCTGTAAAGGCCAGCGGAATGCTCTTGCTGATTGTATTGGCCAGGGACTGCGGTGTGCCCAGAGCTCCCTGAATCAGGGAACCGTAGGCTTTAACAGGGGATTCCCCTGCCAGGAGGATAAAAAGGGCTCCTATCAGAAGCGCAAGCCCTATGGATGCCAGGGATTTGCCTATTTCCGCTGTGTGCCTGCCGCCGCGGATTTTTCCAACGGTCCGGGCTTTCTCACCTGTCCGGTCGCCTCCATCTGCCTGGGCGTTCTTATTGCTGTTCCATTTCATGAGCCCGCACCTCCTGTTTTTTTCCTGCCATGAACAGTCCGATTTCTTCCTTTGTATACTCCCCGTTGTCAAACTGGGCGCTGACCTCTCCCTCGTAGAATACAGCGATGCGGTCGCTCAGGTTCATGACCTCTGAAAGCTCTGCCGATATAAGCAGGATGGCCTTTCCCTGCTCCTTTAACTGAAGAAGTGTCTTATGCACCCTCTCAATGGCTCCGATATCCAGACCTCTCACAGGCTGGGCCACCACCACCAGCCCGGGATCATGGCTGATTTCCCTTCCCAGTATCACCTTCTGCTGGTTGCCGCCTGAAAGCTGTCCTATCTCCTGGTCCACACCGGCCACCTTGATTTCAAACTCCTCAACCTGTTTCTCTGCATCCTGTCTCAGCCTCTCATAATCAATGAAACCCTTCCTGCAATACTCCGGCGTTTCCTGATAGCCCAGCAGGAAATTCTCTGTAATGGAAAAGCTGGGAATCATGGCATTCTTATGGCGGTCCGATGGGATGTATCCCAGGCCCATGGCTTTCCTGTCCTTGACAGCCATGTTCTGGACCGGAATTCCATTTATAAAAATTTCGCCTTCCCTGACCCTGCGGTTTCCCACGATCATTTCCTCCAGCTCCTGCTGCCCGTTGCCATCCACCCCGGCAATGCCCAGGATTTCTCCGGCACGGACCTTCAGGCTGACGGTTTCCCCGGCCCTCTCATGAAGGCGCACATCTTTCAGCTCCAGAACGGCCTGGCCGGTTTTCTGTCCCCTCTTTGCCACGATGTTCTCCACCTGTCTGCCCACCATCTGGGTGGCCAGCTCCTTCTCATTGGTGGAGCTGGTGTCGCACCGGAACACCACCTTCCCCTTTCTGATGACTGTAATGCGGTCAGACAGTGACATGGTCTCATTCAGCTTATGGGTGATGAATATGATGGTCTTGCCGTTTTCCTTTAGCTGGCGCAGAATCTTAAACAGCTCGTCCACCTCCTGGGGCGTGAGAACCGCGGTGGGCTCATCCAGGATAATGATGTCCGCTCCGCGGTACAGGGTCTTAAGTATCTCCACCCTCTGCTTCATGCCCACGGACAGGTTCACAACCTTCTCCTGAAGGTCAATCCTGAATCCGAACCGTTCCACCAGCTCCTCCACCTTTTTCCGGCTTTCCTTCCGGTTGAGGAACAATCCTCCGGATTCCTTTCCCAAAATAATGTTTTCAAGAACCGTCAGCTGATTCACCAGCATAAAATGCTGATGAACCATTCCGATTCCCAGGGCATAGGCATCGTTGGGATTGGCTATGGCGGCCTTTTTTTCATTGATGAATATCTCTCCCGCATCCGGATGGTACAGCCCGAAGAGAATGTTCATCAGAGTGCTCTTACCAGTTCCGTTCTCACCCAGAAGGCAGTGGATTTCCTGCTGTCCCACGATGAGATCAATCCCGTCATTGGCGCGTACCGGCCCAAAACATTTGACGATTCCAATCATTCTGATTGCGTCCATATCTTCCTCCTCTATTTATCCGGCCTATCTTAATTAAGCTCAGAGGGAACCTGAATCTCTCCTGATATAATTTTCTGCTTCAGCTCGTCCAGTCTGGCCAGGATATCATCGGAAACCTTGATATTGCTTCCCTCCACCGTCACATCCACGCCTCCGTCGCTAAGGCCCAGCATCTGGTTCTCCCCTGTGTAGGTATCCTCCACAATGCTGGCAATGGCGTGGTATGCGCAGGAATCCAGCTTTTTAAGCATACTGGCCATAATATAGTCCGGAGCGATGCTGTTCTGGTTTAAGTTCACGCCGATGGCAGCAAAGCCTTTTTCCTCGGCGGCCTGGAACATGCCCATTCCCGAAGCACCCGCTGCATGGAAGATTACGTCGGCTCCCTTTTCCACAAAGGTGTTGGCAATGGTCTTGGCAGTGGTGGGGTCATTGAAGCCGCCCGCGTAATCTACAAGCACCTTCATTTCCGGTTCAATATACTCAGCCCCTGCCTTGTATCCTGCTGCGAAACGGTTGATAAGGGGATTATCCACACCGCCGATGAATCCGATGGTCTTTCCGTCTCCCAGCTTGTCATCTGTCTTTTCCTGCTTTGCCAGGGCTGCCAGGGCGCCTGCCAGAAACGCTCCCTCCTGCTCCTTACAGGAATAGGAAGCTACATTTGGAAGATCAGAGGTGGCATCCAACAAGGCGAACCGCTGTTCCGGATACGTGGAAGCCACATTGGTCAGGGCATCCACCTGCTCTGCCCCCACGCAGATAATTATGTGGGAACAGCCGACCTCAATGACAAGGAGAGAC
>JABLTR010012359.1_pt1 | contig 11952 bp, 14 predicted proteins | sample 7160071 | NCBI WGS metagenome assembly JABLTR01 (sample SAMN14651230, study PRJNA627086) | human gut metagenome | isolation source: feces | host: Homo sapiens
CTATTTAATTCAAACAAAATCCAGCCAAAGACAGCCCGAGAAGAGATACGATATCCTATATTTGTGGCCTCGGAGCAAGGTTTAGATGCGAGCGCTTTAAGCGAGCATTTAAACCGCAGCGACTAAAGTCACAAATATAGGATATCGTATCTCTTCTCGGGCGTCTGTCCCTTAATGAATTAAATAGCAACAACCCCATTTTGGTGTTTTATGTAGACTGGGATATGTTTTTTGTGTAAAACCCGGATGACAGGATAGACAATGAAAAGTTCTCCTTCAACGTAAACAGCATCTGGTTTATATTTTAAAATGCCTTTCACATAGTCTTTAATATAAAATGCAAACTCCTCTTTTTCCATAGAAATCTCACCCAAGTTTCTGTCAAATGTAAGTGCGGGCATTTTCGGTAAGTCACAATGGATAATTGCTGCATTTTCCATATGAGGGATTTCTTTAAGGATTTTATCCATTTTGGAAGAACCTCCCAAATTTATAATGCAAGAAGTTTCTGTAAAGTTTTCAAGGCTTATTTTGCAGGCAGAAATTGCATCGTTTACATCATCGACGGTCATGATAAAACCGCCTTTGTGGCAGAAGTTTGCGCTGGTTAAACCAGTTGCCTGTTTTAATTCGTCTCCCTCTAAACCAAGCCAGTTTTCAGGGAAGCTGCATTTGTAATTGAGAGAATGTTCTTTTTTTAATGGCTGGATGCAATAGCCTCCGCGGTTTGAGGGGAAAATAATAAAGGCAATATCTGTTTCGCGTAATTGTTTCTGGCATGGGACGAATTCAGGGAGAACGAGAATTTTTGCTTCGATTTCAGATTTTTCCCCAGACAAAACAGAAGAATTATGTGCGGCTAAAATTTCTTCTACACGTTTCTCGGCGCGTTCATTTCCTTTATATTTTTCAAACATGTTTACAAGAATCATTCCAGCTGTCTGTACCGCTCTGGAAAATGCTTCATTTTCTCCATTTTCCACATCCCAGGAAGGATTAAAATTGCCAATCAAAGTGGCAAGTTCATTTTTTTCGCCGGTATTATCGTTAATATCAAGTGGCTGGATAAATGACTCATCGAACTTTGCGGCAAGTTCTTCGCCAAGAATTTCTGCACCAAGTTCTTCCCATAAAAGACCAAATGCAGCGTAAGGAACACCATTTTCACGGATACGGCTGTCGCGCTGGTGATGGTCGTATTTTCCCCTGCCAATATCAAAAATAATTCCCTTAAAATCTTCAGGAACTTTATTTCCACGGGTGATTGTGATTTCAGGATTAAAATATAAAAGTAATGCAGAAGAAAAAACATCGTCTGCATGGAATTTGCCACCATGTGTAAATGCAGTGGCATCCTGCATTTTAATTTGTTCTAATAATGTATTCATAAAATTTACCTCGATAGTTTTTGAAAATAAACAGTCATTAGTATAGCATAGAATAATAGAAAAATTTGCACAAAAAATATAGAAAAAAAGAAAAAATATCCCCCCGGGGAGCTTGTGAGAGGAAATATAGGGATGATATTATAATTTCAAAATATTACCAAAGTTTTTGAATCAAAATTTTGAAACAAAATAGATGACGGTACAAGATTATAATAACTATTTTGTTTGAAAATCTTTTGTGGAAACTTTGTAAAAGGAGGAAAAAAATGCATATACCTGAAAATTATTTGAGTCCTTCGACCTGTGCGGTAATGGCCGCAGCAATGGTTCCGGTATGGACATACTCTGTTAAGAAAGTAAAAGAAGAAATTCCGAAGGTGAAGATGCCATTGCTTGGAATTGGAGCAGCGTTTTCCTTTCTTGGAATGATGTTCAACATCCCGCTTCCGGGAGGTACGACAGGACATGCAGTAGGAGGAACATTGATTGCGATTCTTACGGGAAGTCCATCGGCAGGCTGTATTGCCGTTACGATCGCACTGCTTATCCAGGCATTGTTGTTTGGTGATGGCGGTATTCTCGCTTTTGGAGCGAACTGTTTTAATATGGCTTTCATATTGCCATTTCTCGGATTTGCGATTTACAAGCTTATCTGGGAAAAAACAGGAAAAAGAAAGTTAGCAGCAGGAATTGGTTCCTACATCGGCATTAATGCAGCAGCATTTTGTGCAGCGATTGAGTTTGGAATTCAGCCATTGCTGTTTACTGATGCAGCAGGAAAGGCACTCTATTGTCCATATCCGCTTACTATTTCTATTCCGGCAATGATGATTGGACATCTTACATTATTTGGAATTGCAGAAATAGTTCTTACTACAGCAATCCTTGCATTTGTGGAAAAGATATCACCGGAAACATTAGAGGAAAAACCAGCACAGTCCGCATTTAAGCCATTATATATTCTTATGGCAGTTTTGATTATACTCACACCATTAGGTCTTCTGGCAAGTGGAACCGCCTGGGGAGAATGGGGCGTTGAAGAGATGGCATCCCTTGTAAGTAATGGAAAAGCACTTGGATATACACCGGCAGGAATGGAAAAGGGCTTTAGCCTTGCTTCACTTTTCCCGGATTACTCTATGGCAGGAATGCCGGAATGGATAGGATATATTTTATCTGCAGTTGTTGGCGTAGCGATTATTGTTATCTTCTTTAAACTTTTAGCTGGAAGTAAAAAAGATAAAATAGATTTTTCAAAAGGGCAGTCAGTGTAATGCAAAATCAGGAAAAAAATAATAGTTTTCTTCCATCATGGATGTGTGAAACGGAGCAATATGTTCCGAGTATTGATAAAGATGGATTTATTACAAAAAGTACGCAGGCAGTTCTTGGTGTACTGTCAAAATTAAAATGGAAAGAAGGGAAGGACGGGTGCCTAAGCGCCAGTCCTTCTTTAAAACTATGTTATACATTCCTATATATTTTACTTACTGCCTGTTCAAAAAACTATGTATTTTCATTAATTATGGCAGGTGGAACTATTCTTGCACTTGCAACTTATCCGGCAGAAACAATGAAACAGATACTTTCGGGGACATTTGGAGCAGTACTTTTTTCTGCACTAATACTTTTACCGGCAGTGTTTATAGGAAATCCGCAGATTTTGCTTATTATCACAACCAAAGTGTTTGTATCCGTTACGCTTATAGGTATTCTGTCAGCGGGAACATCCTGGAATAAATTAACAGCAAGCCTCCGCTCATTTCATATACCGGATATCTTTATTTTTACATTGGATATTACATTAAAATATATTGCCGTACTCGGAGAAATCTGCATGGAAATCCTTACGTCACTTCGCTTACGATCTGTAGGACAAAACAGGAAAAAAGCACAGTCCTTTTCTGGGATATTGGGGATTTCCTTTTTAAAATCAAGAGAAATGGCAGAGGAAATGTATGCAGCGATGTGCTGCCGTGGATTTGTCGGAGAATATAAAACACAAAAAACATCTACCTTTCGAAAACAGGATATCTTGAGTCTTCTTTTGATGATAGGAGTAACAGGAATATTCATTTATTTCGAGGGTCTGTGGAAATAACACGAAGCAATCAATCTAGTATCAAAGAGGGTAAAAGACCTTTTAATCCTAACATATAGCAATTTTCTATGAGAAGAGAATAAAAAGTAAAATCAAGAATAACAAAAGTAAAATCAAGAATAACAAAAATAAAAGGAAGATTCAAAATGATAGAATTAAAAAATGTATGTTATGCATATGGGAATGAAATTGCATTACGATACATTAATTTAAATATTCAAAAAGGTGAATCTGTAATAATACAGGGACCAAATGGATGTGGTAAATCTACATTGATAAAAATATTGAACGGAATCATATTTCCGATGGAAGGCAGTTATACCTATGAAGATCACGAAATAACAGAAAAAGCATTAAAAGATTCTCGCTTTGCCAAATGGTTTCATCAGCAGATGGGTTATGTTTTTCAAAATGCAGATACACAGCTTTTTTGTGGAAGCGTAGAAGAAGAAATCGCATTTGGCCCGATCCAGATGGGACTTTCCGAAGAAAAAGTCAAACAAAGAACAGAGGATTGCCTTCGTTTATTTGGAATCGAAAAACTAAGAGAACGCCCACCGTATCATTTAAGCGGTGGAGAAAAACGAAAAGTATCGTTAGCTTGTATCCTGTCCATGAATCCGGAGGTACTTATTCTTGATGAACCACTGGCTGGGCTTGATGAAAGTACGCAGAAAATGCTCATAGACTTTCTGAAAAAATTTCATGCGGCGGGAAAGACACTCATCATTATTACACATAATAATCAGCTTGCGAAAGAATTGGGAACTCGATTCATAAAAATGAACGAAGATCATGAACTTGCTATTTAATTCAAACAAAATCCAACCAAAGACAGCCCGAGAAGAGAATGGATATCCTATATTTGTGGCCTCGGAGCAAGGTTTAGATGCGAGCGCATAAAGCGAGCATTTAAACCGCCGCGACTAAAGCCACAAATATAGGATATCTTCTCTCTTCTCGGGCGTCTGTCTCTTAATGAATTAAATAGTAATTACTTCTCAATTGCCTTAAACGCTGCTGCCTGCGCTGTCATTCCTCTTTCAGAAGCAAGTCTTTCAATAGAAGATGCTCCGAAGAATCCATCGATTTCAGGTACATTGTTAATTACATATGCTGCATCTTCTGGGTCTGCAATTGGGCCGCCGTGACAGATAACCATGATATCTGGATTTACTTCTTTTCCAGCTTTGATAATCTCGCGAATCTTTTCGCAGCAGTCATCTAATGTTAATGCTGTTTCTGCTCCGATAGAACCTTTTGTTGTCAATCCCATATGTGCTACAAGGATATCTGCTCCAGCTTCTGCCATTGCTTTCGCCTGTTCTGGTTCAAATACATATGGACATGTTAACATATCAAGCTTATGTGCTTCACGAATCATGTCTACTTCAAGACCATATCCCATTCCTGTTTCCTCTAAATTTGCACGGAATTTACCATCGATAAGACCAACCGTAGGGAAGTTCTGTACACCGTTAAATCCCTGCTCTTTTAACTGTTTTAAGAAAATATCCATTACACGGAATGGGTCTGTACCACATACACCGGCAAGTACTGGAGTTTTCTTTACGATAGGAAGTACTTCCTGTCCCATTTCCTGAACGATGGCATTGGCATCACCGTAAGAAAGAATTCCTGATAAAGAACCTCTTCCTGCCATTCTGAAACGTCCAGAGTTGTAAATGATGAGCATATCAACGTCTGCTTTTTCACTACATTTTGCTGTAATACCTGTACCAGCTCCAACACCTACTAAGATTTTCCCCTGTGCTACCTGTGCCTTAAAGTCTTTTAAGATTTCTTCTCTGCTTTTTCTTAACATAATCGTTACCTCCTGTTTTTTAAATGATTTTATTTATGTAATTTATTATTTACCTTCGTTAATCAGTTCCATTAATTTTTGTGCGGCTGCCTTGGCAAATGCCTCATCATTAATATTGTTATCCATCTCGACGATTTCAACATTTTCATTAGAGATATTATTTTTTAAAGTATCAAATAATACTTTTCTTTCCTCTGGACCATCAAATGGCTGTCCTTTAGCATCAATCATTGAAACACCCTGTTTTGGAAGGAAGAGTGTCATCTTATTCTCTGTCTCATTCCATCTCTCTGCTAACTTCTCAGCAATTACTTTATTTTCCTCAACGGATGTACGCATCAGAGTAACTAATGGATTGTGTTTGTAAAGATTTCTGCCTGCAAACTGCTTTGGCACCTCATCAATTGGCCCAAAATTTACCATATCACATGCACCAACAGAAACAACCTGTGGAATCTTTTTGCGGATGGCAGCTCTGCATCTGTCTTCTCCGGCAGCAAGAATACCTCCGACTACCTCATCGCACCATTCAGTTGTGGTGAGATCTAACACTCCGGTAAAGAATCCAGATTCAATGAGGGATTCCATTGTTTTTCCGCCTGTACCTGTTGCATGGAAAACAAGCACTTCATATCCTGCCTGTTCCAACACTGCTTTTGCCTGTTCTACACATGGAGTTGTAACACCAAACATAGATGCTGCAATTAAAGGTTTCTCCTCTATAGTTTCTTCTTCTGCAAGTTTTTCCTGTCCAGCTACCATTCCTGCAATTGTTAATACTGCATTTTTGAAAATAATTTTTGAAATCTTATTAATTCCTGCCACATCAACAATAGACGGCATCATTAAGATGTCACTTGTTCCAACATATCTTTCGACATCTCCAGAAGCCATCGTAGAAACCATCAGCTTTGGTACACCAATCGGCAGTTTCTGCATTGCCGGAGTTACTAATGAAGTTCCTCCTGAACCACCAAAAGAAAGAATTCCATCAAATTTGCCTTCTTTGTAAAGCTGTGGAACTAAAACCTTCATACCATTAGAAAGTGCTTCCGTCGCTAATGCTCTGTCTTTTTTTTCTACGATTTTATCAATATCGTATCCTGCTGCCTCTGCAACCTCCCTGTTTGATACATCTGGTTCAAACGCTGGCTCAAATACACCAGTATGAATCATATATGTCTGAAGTCCAAGTTTTTCTACTAATTTTTTTACATATAGAAATTCTTCTCCTTTTGAATCAAAGGTTCCTGCAATTGCGATTGTCTTCATCTTTTCTCCTTTCTCCTTGTAACTCTCCCATTGTGAAAAATATTCTGACAACTTAATATATAATTCATGAATTTTAAAAAAGAAGTAGAATTTTGTCTTTGTTGTGACTCTATTCTACTTCTTTTTCTGATGTAAGTAAATGTGTTTATATTTGTATCTCTTGTATTTATATTTTAAACACTACTATCTTTATTCACTTTTCTTGTGTTTATATTGGTTTTCCTCTTCTAAAGCCATTCTTTGATACTCTTTCGGGGATAACCCCACATATTTCTTAAATATCTTTGAAAACTGTGCGTAATCCTTATATCCGACATTTTCTGCCACTTCCCGGCAACGGTTCTGCTTCTCTTTTAACAGATTCTTTGCCTTATTCACCCGGTAACGAATCAGATATTCTGTAAAACTTGCCCCAGTTTCCTTTTTAAAACGGGTACTTAGATAAGAAGGGGACACATGTGCAACCAGCGCCAGATCCCCAAGAATAACCTCATCCATGTAATGTTCCTCTACATATTTCTGGACAAACTCCACCGTCGTTCTTGCATTCCAGTCTCCATCAAGTAAACGGGTCATCGGATTATTCCTGTCAAAATCTCCGTAACTTTTAAAAGCTTTCATTGTATTATATATCGCCCGCTCTGTAGGAATCCTATCAAAAGTAGAACCGCCGATGTACCCCTGACATTCTGTATTCTGATACATATACTGCATATCAATCGGCGTATTGGCTGGCCCAGCATAGATCATTTTTATAATATCTGGATTCATCTCATTGCAGAGTGCATAAATCTTATCCGTCATCCTTCTTGCATCTTCAATAGAAAGATGTCTTTTCGGCCCAAGAAATCCTCCTTTCGTCAACCCCAGATTCACACAAATCACATCTGCCCCTGCCTCGATCATCTGCCTTGTTTCTTCTTCTGTCGTAACAAAGGCAATCGTAAATAAATCAAGATATCTTGCCAGATGAATCGCCTCTACTTCCTGTTTATAAGTATTTCCCTCTTCCTCTAACGCCTCCCGAAACTGTCCATCAATCAATGCCATCGTCGGAAAATTTACAATTCCAGAAAATCCAGCTTCCTTAATTGCTTTTAAATGTTCGTACAAATGAAGAGATGGATCATTGGCCATCAGTCCGAATACAATCGGTGTATCTTTTATAATAGGAAAAAGTTCCCGCTGCCCCATCTCCATTACCTGCTCATTACTATTTCCATAACAAAAATAGCTGGCAAAAGAGCTCCGTCCCATAATACGGTACTTTCCCGCACTGAGTGCCAATAATAAGTCTGCTCCTCCCATTGCCGCAAACTTAGCCGTCATACCAGAGCCTACAGCCGCTCCGATAATATGACCATTTACATTAATCTGCGCGCGCAATAATCTTAAAATATATTCTCTATCCATCTCATCACTTTCTTTTTACCAAACATCTCTTTAATAACAACTGAGTTTTACCCGAACCGTTCTTTCCTGTTAATAGAAGATGCTGACGTTTTTCTGAATTTAATTTTATTTTTATATCTGATAAATAGTATAATTTTTCTATGTCAATTTCGCTGATAAAATATTCCCTCAATTCTGTCCTTCGAATTTCTATCATTTTTGCATGACACTATTTTATTAAAACTTTTACATCAAAATGGTATTGTCTTAGCAAAACAAATATTCTATACTACTATTATTATAGCATGGCACAAAACCCTTTTCAAACCATCTATTTTAAATTATCATATTAAAACAACATAACCACGAAAGCGAGGAAACCATGAACAAATTTTATAAAGCAATCGAAGAAAAAATAAAAGCATCCGGCTACCCAAGAGAGATTTCTGGAAGAGACGTATATAATGATATCTGTGATCAGATTGAAGATAAAGAAAATGGAACCTATCTAGTGTTATCCAAATTTGAAGATGACGTGACTTTTGAGTACCACATTACGATTCAGGATGAGGGATTTAATCTTGGGATTTTGACAATGAGAACACCAGAGGGTGTCTTCCAAACAGATTTTGATGAATAAATAAGTAATTTTGTTACACATCCAAAATTAGCCCGCAGAACGATATATAAGCCATATTTGTGGCCTCGGAGCAAATGTTGAATAGTAGCGTTTTAAGCGAGTATTCAACACGCCGCGACTAAAGTCACTAATATGGCTTATATCGGATTGCCCCTGTATGGAGACAGGATATCAATCCATGAATTGCCATGACCCCTTCTACTTCTTCCTCATTGCCTTTAAATTCATCAATAATCTTTTCCGCACTCCTTTAAACGGAATTATCGGTATCATTGATATCAACAGCAAATCAAGCGATATGGAATTAATCGAGGAAAACCGCCAAAAGGCACGATGTGCCGCACAGCAGCTTTTAAGCCTGTTAAATGAAGTGCTTGACATGAGTCGTTTAGAACACGGTGAAACAGTTCTTACAAACGAATTGTTTCACCTTTCTGAACTGACCGCCGCTCTCCAGGATACGATGCAAATTCATGCTGCGGACTCCGGCATTATTCTCATCTGTGACAGTTATACGGTTCCATCCAACTGTGAACGGGTTTATGGCAACCCAATCTATATTCAGAAGATTTTCTTTAACATTATAGAAAATGCAATCAAATACAATAAAACTGGTGGACAGATTCGCTGGAAAACCGAATTAATCGAACAGACAGAAAGCAGACTTACTTACAAATATACGATTTCCGATACCGGTGTCGGCATGAATGAAACGACTGTCACTATTATCCTGCCGTTTACTATCGCAAATGCACAAAAGAATTCTTCAGCCCATGGTAACGGCAACGCAGATTACTTAAATAATGATGAATTTACGCCATCTATTTCCGATGAAGACATCACCGCTGCGTCTCTTTCTGGTAAACAAATTTTACTCGTTGAGGATAATGAGCTAAATCTCGAAATTGCCCAGTTTATGTTAGAAGATGCCGGAATTATTGTCACCCCTGTAAAAGATGGTTCACAAGCATTAAAAGCATTTTTAGAAAAGCCTGCCGGTACCTACTATGACATGATTCTGATGGATATTATGATGCCGGTGATGAATGAGCATTTAACGAAACCGTTGAATTGTGAGAAACTGATTGCAACAATTGTGAAGTTTTTGTAACTGGTACAAAGTTGGCGAGCTGTCTTTGGCTGGGGGCAGCTGGATAGTTATTTAGTTTACTGCTAGAGCGTGTTTGAAAAACATATCGCTCCAGTAGCAAAAAAATTCTTAGAATTTTTGAAAAATAAAAATTTTTATGGAGATTTTTCAGGTTTCCTACTATAATAGTGTTTAATATGGCTTGAACTTAACTGGAGAATATTTGAAAAAGCAAAAAGTAATTTACACATCACATTTGCGAGAATGATTTTTCAAACACGCTCTAGCATGAGCCATATCCGATTGTGTTTGAAAATACTAAAATGATTTTCAATACACACTCACATTACTAGAAAGATAAGACGTGGTATTTTACATACTGTTTTGTAGTGTTACTTATTGTTAAATACCGCAACTGACACATCAGAAATGGAGGAAACAAAGACATGGAAATTGTTTGTTTAGACTTAGAAGGCGTATTAGTACCGGAAATCTGGATTGCATTCGCAGAAGAGACTGGAATTCCAGAGTTAAAGAGAACAACCAGAGATGAACCAGATTACGATAAGTTAATGAAGTATCGTCTTAACATTTTAAAAGAACATGGTCTTGGATTAAAAGAAATTCAGGAAACAATCGCAAAGATTGACCCTATTCCTGGAGCAAAAGAATTCTTGGATAAATTAAGAGAACTGACACAGGTTATCATTATCAGTGATACATTCTCCCAGTTTGCAGGCCCGCTTATGAAGAAGCTTGGTTATCCTACTATCTTCTGTAACTCTCTCGTTGTAGCAGATAACGGAGAAATCACTGACTTTAAAATGCGTTGCGAAAAATCTAAATATACTACAGTTAAAGCTCTCCAGTCCATCGGTTATGATACCATTGCCAGCGGAGACAGTCACAATGATCTTGGTATGATTCAGGCAAGTAAGGCTGGATTTTTATTCAAGAGTACAGATGCTATTAAGGCTGAGTATCCAGAAATTCCGGCATATGAAACATATGATGAGTTATATGCTGCAATTAAGGGAGTAATTGAAGCGTAGTTTGTGATAGACAGACGAGCTATCCCCTCCTATCTGTGACTTTCATCGCGGCATGTTAAATGTTCTCATTTTTGTTTGCCTAAATCCAATCACTATCAATCCCAAAGAGAAAAGCTGCCCTATATTGTGACCTCTGAGCAAGGTTTGGGTGCGTGTACATGAACGAGCATTCAAACCTCTGCGAGGTCACAAATATAGGACAGCTTTTCTCTTTGGATGCGTCAGCCTATTAATGAATTAAATAGCCATCCCCATCTTTACTGCTTTTTCTAAAAATTCCTGATGATTTTCGAGGTCATCTGCTCCTGCAAGTCCCGGACAAAGGAGTGTTCCTCCCTTATCAAAATGCAGTAACTCACAAAGCTGTTCATAGGCATGAACAACGTCATTAAACATTGCCGAATCTGGATTAGCAGATGCTGCAATGAGATATAAATCTTTGATATGTAAAGTTTCTCTTCCCTTTGGAAAACTAAACTGATAAAAGCGGTCAATCGCTGTTTTAATCTGTGATGTAAAGCCGCTCCAGTAAACCGGAGATGCCAATACAAGAACATCTGCTTCTCGCATTAGTTCATTCATTCTCACTCCGTCATCTTTTTGTCCGCAACAGCCACGCTGCTCACAACTCTTATCTGCATGACAGCCATTTAAGTTCGCAGTTGCTGCATCAAAAACTTCTACCTCGTTCCCTACAGCTACCGCACCACTTGCAAATGCAGTTACCAGTGCGTTGGTGTTGCCTTTCAGTCTCGGACTTCCCGTAATAATCAATACTTTTTTACCCATTTGTTACTCCTCCTTTATAAGGGATTATATCACTATAAAGTGGAGGACGCAAATCCTGATTGAATAGCAAACAGGTAAGTGAGCATTCAATCCACAAGTGAGAGAGTCACAAATATCAGGATTTGCTCTCTTTGGGTGCATCTCTTTGCCTACGGCAAATTACTATTTAACACAATATCAATTTTCCACCATTGCGTGCAATTTTCGTTCTCCAATCAATGTCTAATTCCTTATCAGATAGAATAGCTGTATAATCACCGGTATCTCCCCATTTTACAAAATTTCTTTTTCCCATTTTAGAATGATCAAGTGACATGCTCCCACCACTTAAATCATAGATTTTGAAGTGGGGGCTTCTTGCTCAATGGCTCTACTGAGCCAAGTATCTACAAGCTATCCTCGC
>JABLTR010053370.1_pt1 | contig 11952 bp, 7 predicted proteins | sample 7160071 | NCBI WGS metagenome assembly JABLTR01 (sample SAMN14651230, study PRJNA627086) | human gut metagenome | isolation source: feces | host: Homo sapiens
CTTGGCCTTTGCGGGAGCCGCCGCTGCCTGCTGCCTGCTGGCTCTGTGCCTGCTCCTGCGCCCCGGAGACGAAGCGGCGCCGGACCCGGCTTTAAACCAAACGCCGGAGCCGTCCGCTCCCCAGTCCGGTTCGGAAGCGAAAGCATCCCGGCAGTTTCCGGAGATTCAGTACGGCTCCGGGGCTGGAGGAGTTGCGGCAGATATCGCCCTGCCCGACGGCCATTTTCAGGAGGACCTGACCCAGGAGGAGCTGGCTGCGCTCTTTGGGGAGACCGGCTGGTGGGAGGCGTTGGGGTGGACCTTATCCGGCTACGCCGTCTACGACGGGGAGGGGCGGCTCTGGCAGGTTTTCCTGTCCGGCAGCGGCGGAACGGACGGCGCGTACACCCTGGCTTTGGCGCCCGACCGACTGCCCGCTGCCTGTGTGGAAACCGATTCCCAGGAAATCAACGACATCTGGGGCACGGAGGTCTCCGCCGGTCGGGTGCACTTTGACTGCGACGGAGACGACGCGGAGGAATTTTGCTATACCTTAAGCTTTCTGCGGGATGAGACCTTAGGCGCCCGTTTGGAGGTGACCGATGAAAACAGCGCCACGGGGCAGGCTCTGGTAGAGAGCATCCTGGCCCGATTGCTGGACCCGGACCGACCGGTGTGCCTGGATTTTCTGACGCCGGAGGAAATCCCCGCCTGGCGCAGCGAAGAGCTGACCCTGCCGGAGGCCCGGCAGGAGGCGGATTTCGCCGCCTATCTCCCGGAGGACGTGCCCGAGGGCTTTCAATGGGAGGGGGCTTGGCTGGATATGGGCCAGGGGCGGTACGAGCTGACCTTGAACTGGAGTCGGGACTCGGCCGATCTGTCCATCACCGTCGACCGGATGCCGGAGCTGCGGCAGTCCTGCTTTGCCGACCTAAACGACCCGGCGACCTATGATCTGCGGCTGTATCCCGTCCCCCGGGGCGAAAGCATCCCCGAGGCGTACTGGGACAGCGTCCAGGACCCGATTTTCCCCGCCGAGGCGATGACGCGGGACCTGCTGGAGGCCCGGGCGGAGGGCTGGGACGGGACGGGGTCCAGCTTTCAATTTCAGATCCTTTACCCGGACGGCGTCCTGGTCCGGTACCGCGCGACCATGTCTCTTTCGGAGCTGTGGCTGCTGCTGGAGCCTGCGGTATTCGGCCGGGGGGCTTGACTCCGGGCAGACCGGTTGGGGGACTGCTGTAAGCTTTGCTTGCGGCGGTCCCTTTTTGTCATGGGTTATGCCGCATGACGCCATGCTCCGGAGCGGCGGAAAGGCCAAATGGGGGGCCAATCCTCCACTGTTGCGCCGGTGACGGACAAACGGCTGGGAGTTTCCTCCATTTGTAACTTTTTTGAAATAAAGGTTGCAATTTTTGCCCCTGTTTGCTATGATATAGAAAGAATTTTGTAATTACTCCGTTTGTCGAAAGGAGCGGATGCGAGTTGCGATTTGTTTCCTGGAATGTGAACGGCCTGCGCGCCTGCGTGCAAAAGGGCTTTCTGGACACCTTCCATCAGCTGGACGCGGATTTCTTCTGCCTCCAGGAGACCAAGCTGCAGCCGGAGCAGATTCAACTGGAAACCCCGGGATATACCCAGTTTTGGTCTTCCGCCCGGAAAAAGGGTTACTCCGGCACCGCCATCTTTGCCAAAAAGCCGCCGCTGTCTGTGGAGTACGGCGTGGGATGCGACGAGCTGGATCAGGAGGGCAGGCTCATCACGCTGGAATATGACCCCTTTTATCTGGTCACCTGCTATACCCCCAACGCTCAGGAGGGGCTCAAACGGCTGGATCACCGCTTGGCCTGGGACCAGGCCTTTCGGGAAAAGCTCTCCACCCTGGCCGCCCGGAAGCCGGTGGTGGCCTGTGGGGACCTGAATGTGGCCCATCAGGAGATTGATTTGAAGAATCCCGGCTCTAATCGGGGAAACGCCGGTTTTTCGGATGAGGAGCGGGAGAGCTTCACCCGGCTGCTGAACGCCGGATTCACCGACACCTTCCGTTACCTGTACCCCGATGCCACCGGGGTGTACAGCTGGTGGAGCTACCGTTTTCAAGCGAGGAAGCACAACGCCGGTTGGCGAATTGATTATTTTTTGGTATCCAACGATGTACAGGACCGGGTGCGCCAGGCGCGCATTCACACCGATGTATTCGGTTCCGATCACTGCCCTGTGGAGCTGGAATTGGACTTGGAGGTTTAACCCTGTTATGAAGAAACTGCAACTGCGACTGTTATCGGTACTTTGCCTGGCGGCACTGCTGATTGCCTGCCTGCCGGCCGCCTACGCCTACGGCGTCTGCAGCGCCTGGGCCAAGCCGGAGCTGGATCAGATGAGCGAGCTGTCGCTCATTCCCCAGGTGCTGGAGGAAAAGCCGAACCTGTGGGATAGCATCACCCGGCTGGAGATGTGCGCCATTGCCGTCCAGGCCTATGAGGTCTACACCGGCGAGGAGATCCCGCTCCCGGAAGAAGCGCCATTTTCCGACACCCAGGACCCCATTGCAGGCAAGGCCTATGCCGCCGGTCTCACCCAGGGCTATGAGGACGGAACCTTCCGCCCGGACCGGCTTTTGACCCGGCAGGAGTTCTTTGCGTTTGTGGATCACTTTTTCCGCGCCTTCGGGCGGGCCCCGGCGGAGACCGATTTGTCCGATCTGAGCGCGTTTTCAGACGCCTCCGCCGTCGGCGCCTGGGCTCTGGAGGCCACCAGATGGATGGTGCACCTGGGGGTGGTTCAGGGAAGCGACGGAAAGCTGAACCCCTTGGGCAACGCCACCTGTGAGCAAGCCCTGGTCATGTTCTACCGGGCCTACATATATTTGATCCACGACACGGACGTCAGCCCGGCCGGTACGACGGAAAAGTATCAAAACGTCAGCGCCTGGGCGGAGGAAGAGCTGGAGGCCATGGACGAAGCGGGCCTGATTCCGGAGAGCTTTCTGGGCCGGGATATGACGACGCCCATCACCCGCCGGGAGATGTGTTATGTGGCGATGCAGGCCTACCTCTCTCTGAATCCCAACCCCATCTTCCGGGTGGAGGAGACGCCCTTCTCCGACGTGGACGATCCCGTCGTCACAAAGGCCTATTATCTGGGGCTCATCAGCGGCTTCCCCGACGGCACCTTCCGTCCGGACAATCCCATTACCCGGGAACAGTTCTTTAAAATTACCGTCAATTTCCTGTCTACCTGCGGCTATCCCAGACAGGACAGCCCGGCTACCAGTCTCGACGGCTTTGCCGACGCCGGCCAGCTGAGCAGCTACGCCCTTCCCTGCGCCCGCCTTTTGGTGGAGCTGGGGATTGTAAAGGGATCCGGCAACCTGCTGTCTCCCAAGAGCAGCACCCAGTGCCAGCAGGCGCTGGTGATGTTCTACCGGACCTATGGGGTGCTCCAGGATTGGATGGAGAATCCGGAGCTTCCCGACGACCGGACGGAGGCCCAGGTCCTGGTGGAATTTGCCATGCAGTATTTGGGCTATGATTACATTTGGGGCGGCAAGGATCCCTCCACGGGATTCGACTGTTCCGGCTTTGTGTGGTATGTCTACACCCACAACGGTTATCCCGACATCGGCCGGACCGCCACGGACCAGTGGTATTACGATGCCAGCTGGGAGGTTTCTGCGGACGAACTGCTGCCCGGCGACCTGCTGTTCTTCTCTGAAACCGGCTCTTTGAACGATATCACCCACATCGGCATTTATGTGGGAGACGGAGAATTCATTCATGCCGCCAACTCCCGGGACGGCGTGATTCTCACCGCCGTCAGCAGCAGCTATTATGTAGAGCATTTTGTGGGCGCCCGCCGGATCATTCCCTAAGAGCTCCCGCTTGTAAAACCGCCCCGGACCCCGGAGACGCCAGGCCCCAGAGCCTGCCCCGGCTCCGGGGCATTTTCTTTGCCGCCGGCAACGCGGATAAAACGCGGCGCCCAAATCCCACAGTCAGAAAATTCTCCAATTTTTGCAAGAAACGCTGCAGGCCCGTTGAAAAATGTGAATGCATTTGGTAGAATAAGCATAGAGTCACATGTTTGGCTCCAGTACATGCATTCGTACTATTTTGAAGGAGGACGCAACATGAGAAGCAAACATTCCACAAGGCTCCTGGCCGTGCTGCTGGCACTGGTGATGGTCCTGTCGGTGTTGCCCACCATGGCTTTTGCCGCAGGCGAAAAGTCGGACGACATCGTGGTTCTGTACACCAATGACGTGCACTGCGGCGTGGATGCCGGTACACCCGAAGGCACAATGGGTTACGCCAACCTGGCTGCCTACAAAAAAGCCATGGAGCAGACCCACGAGAACGTCGTTCTGGTCGACGCCGGCGACGCCATTCAGGGCGAGGCCATGGGCACTCTGTCCAACGGCAGCTATCTCGTAGACATCATGAACGAGATCGGCTATGATTTCGCCACCTTCGGCAACCATGAGTTTGACTATGGAATGGACGTGACCCTCTCCCTGCTGGAGAAGTCCAACGCCACCTACCTGTCCTGCAACTTCATGGATCTGAAGACGGGCAAGACCGTGGCCGAGCCCTACGCCTTGGAGACCTATGGGGATCTGAAGGTGGCTTTTGTGGGCATCAGCACCCCCGAGAGCTTCACCAAGTCCACCCCCACCTACTTCCAGGATGAAAACGGCAACTACATTTACAGCTTCTGCGAGGGCAACGACGGCCAGGATCTGTACGACGCCGTCCAGGCGTCCATCGACGCGGCCGCCGCAGAAGGCGCCGACGTGATCATCGCCCTGGGCCATTGCGGCGTGGACGAGCAGTCCTCTCCCTGGATGTCCACGGAGATCATTGCCAACACCACCGGTCTGGACGCCTTCATCGACGGCCACTCCCACACCGTCATAGAGGGTCAGGCCGTGCAGGATCAGGCCGGCAACGACGTGGTCCTCACCTCCACCGGCACCAAGCTGGCCAACATCGGCGAGATGACCATCGCCCCCGACGGCGCCGTCTCCACCAAGCTGGTCTCCGGCTACACCGAGGTGGACCCCGAGACCGATGCCTTTGTCAAGGACATTCAGGCTCAGTATGAGGACAAGCTGAACGAGGTCGTGGCGAAGTCCGACGTCACTCTGACGGTGAACGACCCCGAAACCGGCGACCGGCTGGTCCGGAACCGGGAGACCAACCTGGGCGACCTGTGCGCGGACGCTTACCGCACCGTTCTGGGCGCCGACATCGCCTTTGTCAACGGCGGCGGCATTCGGGACAACATTGCCGCCGGCGACATCACCTACGGGCAGATCATCGCGGTACACCCCTTCGGCAACACCGCCTGTGTGGTGGAAGCCACGGGTCAGGAGATCATCGACGCTCTGGAGATGGCCTCCCGCTCCGCTCCCGGGGAGAACGGCGGCTTCCTGCAGGTCTCCGGCCTGAAGTACACCATCGACCTGAACATCGAATCCTCCGTCCAGGTGGACGACAAGAGCATGTTCGTGAGCGTGGACGGCCTGCGCCGGGTCAAGGACGTGCAGGTTCTGAATCAGAACGGCGAATATGAGCCCATCGACCTGGAGAAGACCTACACCCTGGCCTCCCACAACTACATGCTGAAGTCCGGCGGCGACGGCATCAACATGTTCATGGACAACAAGATCCTCCAGGATGAGGTCATGATCGACAACCAGGTTCTCATTACGTACATCCGCGACTCTCTGGAGGGCGTGGTAGGCGACGCCTACGCCAACCCCTACGGCGAGGGCCGCATCACCGTCACCAACATGCCCTACACCGATGTGTCCGAGGGCCGGTTCTACTATGAGCCCATCCAGTATGTGGACGGTCAGGGTTATATGGAAGGCGTGGGCGGCGGCCGCTTTGCGCCCAACTCCTCCCTGAACCGGGCTATGGTGGCTACGGTTCTGTACCGCATGGCCGGCGAGCCTGAGGTAACCGACACCGGCAGCTTCCCCGACGTGGTGGAGGGCTCCTACTACGAGACCGCCGTGGCCTGGGCCGCTGCCAACGGCATCGTCGAGGGCTATGAAGACGGCACCTTCCGTCCCCTGCGGAGCATCACCCGCCAGGAGATGGTGAAGATGTTCTACCGCTATGCCGAGTTCACCGGCCTGGACGTGAGCAAGGCCGCCGATCTGACCGGCTTTGCCGACGACGAGACGATCTTCCCCTATGCCGCGGAGGCCATGCAGTGGGCCGTCGCCGTGGGCCTGATTGAGGGCGTGGAAAACAACCGGCTCCATCCGCTGGGCCAGTCCACTCGCGGCCAATTTGCCACGGTGGTATACCGGTTCGACAACAGCCAGGTGGAGATCAACCTGATGGCCACCTCCGACGTCCACGGCCAGGTTTACGCCACGGACTACACCGCCGACGCCTCCGCCTCCGGGACCCACTATCAGAGCCTGACCCGGGTTGCCACCTTTGTCAAGGAGCAGCGGCAGGCCTATGAGAACAGCTTCCTGGTGGACTGCGGCGACCTGGTCCAGGGTACGCCTCTGACCTACTACTACGCATTCAACCAGCCTGAGGTGGACGATCCGACCATGAAGACCCTGCGGTTCATGGACTACGACATGTTCGTCCCCGGCAACCACGAGTTCAACTACGGCATGACCATTCTGCAGCGCCAGCTGGATTACCTGACCAGCGAGGCCACGGAGACGGAGGATTCCGTGGCGGTGGGCTGCGCCAACTACCTGGATGCGGACACCAATAGCGACGAATCCATCGACTGGAACACCTGGAACGATTACGCTCCCTACCAGCTGTATGATTTCGACGGCGTCACCGTGGCCGTGATGGGCATCGGCAACCCCAACATCCCCAAGTGGGACGTGCCCGCCAACTGGGAGGGCATCCACTTTGCCAACGTCATCGAGACCTACAAGCACTATGAGCAGGAGCTGACCGAGAAGGCCGACCTGATCGTCCTGGCCAGCCACTCCGGCATCGACTCCGATTCCGAGTCCGATTTCATCCGCCGTCTGATCTCCGAGACCAATACCATCGACCTGGTCTTCTCCGGCCACGAGCACCGCAACGGCGTGACCATGATCGCCAACACGGACGGGCAGGAGATTCCCGTGCTCTCCCCGTCCACCAAGGCTGCCGTGGTGAGCCAGGCTGTGGTGACCTACGATAAGCTCACCGGCGAGTACGCCATCGATGCCGGAAATGTCGCCATGACCACCCGGGAGGGCGGCCAGCAGAAGCCTCTGTACGAGGTAGACCCCGACCTGGAGGCCGCCCTGAAGCCCTATGAGACCGCCACCTGGCAGGACTATATGCTCCAGCCCATCGGCAAGGCCACCGGCGATTTCTCCGCCGCCAACCTGGGCACCGCTCCCTCCGCCTTTGTGGACCTGGTGAACAAGGTCCAGATCTGGGGCGCTTACGACCGCACCGGGGAGAACACCCCCGACGATGAGAGCGACGACACCCCGGCACAGCTGTCCATCACCGCGCCGCTCACCTCCGGAAACGCCGAGAACCTGATTCCCGAGGGCGACATCGTTCTGGGCGACATGTTCAAGCTGTACCGCTATGAGAACTGGTTCTACCAGATCACCATGAGCGGCAAGGAAGTCCGGACCTGGCTGGAGTACTCCGCCTCCAAGGTCGACGTACGGGACGACGGCTCCGTGAATATCCGGGGCGGCCTGACCTACTATGATGTCATCTACGGCGAGGGCTTCTCCTATGTCATCGATCCCAGCCAGCCTGAGGGTTCCCGGATTGTCTCCATGACCTACAACGGCGAAGAGGTGGCCGACGACGCCGAGTTCACCGTTGTGATCAACAACTACCGCTATAACGGCGGCGGCGACTATATCAAGTACCTCAACGAACACGGCTGTGAATTTGAGGCCAACGATCCCGACCGGATCGTCTACTCCACCCAGTACGACATGATTCAAGGTGAGGACAAGGGTCAGGCCCGGAACCTCCTGGCCGACTACATCCGCGAAGCCGGTGAGATTTCCCCCACCATCGAATCCACCTGGAGCATCAAACTCCCCGAATAATTCCCATGCCTTGGGCCTGCTGCAAGCCTGCAGCAGGCCCTCTTTTTTGTCTTTGCCGCGCCCGGGCAGGGCGCGCTTGTTTTTTCGCAGGTTTTGCCCAGGTTTGCGCCACCTTTTGCATTGCAATGGGGCGGCAAAGACGGTATGATAAGAAAAACGACCGGCGGGAGGGGCGAGATGGAAAAACGAATTTTGGACGCGGGGACGGTGCGGGCGATGCTGCCGGACCGGGACCCCTGGGGGCACAAAGGGGACTTTGGAAAGCTGCTGCTGCTGTGCGGCAGCGTGGGGTATACCGGGGCGGCGGCTCTGGCGGCCCGGGCGGCGGTCCGGTCCGGCGCGGGACTGGTGTTTCTGGGCGTGCCCCAGAGCATTTATGCCATTGAGGCGGTTAAGCTGGACGAGCCGGTGGTGTTCCCCTTGCCGGAGGAGGCGGGCCGGCTTGCGCCGGAGGCAGTACCGGAAATTGTAAGCCGCCTGCCGGACTGCGACGCCTGCCTGGCAGGACCCGGTCTGGGCCGTTCGCCGGGGGTCCGGGCCGTGGTGGAGGCCGTCCTGGGGGAGGCTCGGTGTCCGCTGGTTCTGGACGCCGACGGGCTGAATGCTTTGCAGGGGCACACCGGGCCTCTGCAAGCGCGGAGGGCGCCTACCGTCCTGACGCCTCATGAGGGGGAGTTTCGCCGCTTGGGCGGCTGCTTGGGGCCGGACCGGATGGAAGCGGCGGCGGTTTTGGCCCGGCAGCTGGGAGCGGTGGTTCTCTTAAAAGGGCACCGGACGGTGATTACCGACGGCGTCCGGGGGTATGAAAATCCCACGGGAAATCCCGGCATGGCCACCGGAGGCAGCGGCGACGTGTTGGCGGGCCTTTTGACGTCTCTTCTGGGGCAGGGACTGCCTGCCCTGGAGGCTGCCGCCTGCGCCGCCTGGATTCACGGAGCGGCGGGAGACCGATGCGCCGGGAATTTGGGCCAGTACGGCCTGACGCCCTCCGATCTCATTGAGGCCCTGCCGGGCTTTCTGAAATAATCCCTTCCCCGCCTGGAGTCCGGCATAATCGGCGGCGGCGTGCATAGAGATATACAGCGGACAGGCCGGGCACGTCCTGCCGCGAGTGCTGAAGGGAAGGTTGGGGTTCCATGGGAAAACTGCGGGTTTGGGTGCTGCTGCCGGTGCTGGTTCTCCTGTGTGGCTGCGCCGCACGGGAGGAGAGCCGGATGGAGGAAGCGCTGGCCTTCCGGGCGGCGCTGCTTGGGGCGGGAGGATGCTCCTTTTTGGGGGAGATTACGGCGGATTACGGCGATGAGGTGTATACCTTTACGGCTGCCTGTACCACCGACGCCGAAGGCGCCCTCTCCTTCAGCCTGACGGAGCCGGAGACCATTGCCGGGATTTCCGGCACGGTCCAGTCCGACGGAGGCAAGCTGACCTTTGACGATACGGCCCTGGCCTTTGGCCTTTTGGCGGACGGCAAGGTGAGCCCGGCCACGGCGCCCTATGTGGTGTCCGAGAGCTGGCGCACCGGCTATATCACCAGCGTGGGGCAGGACGACAGCGGCCTGCGGCTTACGGTGGATACTTCCTTTGAAGAGAACCCTTTGACGGTGGATACCTGGCTGGATGAGGAAACAGGGATACCGCTTTTTGCGGAGGTGTGCTATAATGGCCAGAGAATTCTGACGGTTTCCATATCGGAGTTTCAATACAACAGCTGATGGAGTGAACTATGAAATTACTGAAGCGTACCTGGGCCGACGTGTCGCTGGACCATCTGGCTCATAACTATACCATTTTGCGGCGGCAGGTTCCCGCGTCGTGCCGTTTTCTGGGCGTGGTGAAGGCGGATGCCTACGGCCACGGAGCCGTGCCGGTGAGTCACCATTTGGAGGAGCTGGGGGCGGAGTTTCTGGCGGTTTCCAATTTGGAGGAGGCTGTGCAGCTCCGCCGGGGCGGTGTGCAGCTGCCGATTTTGATTTTGGGCTATACCCCTGCGCTGTACGCCAGGGATATGGCGGAGATGGACCTGCGCCAGGAGGTGCACAGTCTGGCCTATGCCCGGGAGCTGGAGGCCCGCCTGGTGGGCACGGATTCCCGGCTGCGTGTCCATTTAAAGCTGGATACGGGAATGGCGCGTTTGGGATTTTTCTGCCGGGAGGGAGAAAAAACACTGGAGGAGCTTCTCGCGGTAACCCGGATGCCCCATCTTTTGACCGAGGGGATGTTCACTCATTTTCCCGTGGCGGACTCTCTGGCGCCGGAGGACGAGGCCTTCACCCGGGAGCAGTTTCAGACCTTTGAACGCTTTGTGGCAGAGATGCAGGCGGCCGGTGCGCGGCCGGAAATCTGCCACTGCTGCAACAGCGGCGCCACCATTTTGCACCCGGAGTACGCCCTGGATATGATACGTCCCGGCGTGGCGACCTATGGCTTTCCCCCCTCGGCGGAGCTGGCGGGCCGGTTGGATTTGAGGCCGCTGCTGACGCTGCGGACCACCATTTGCCAAATCCGGCAGTATCCTGCCGGTGTGCCGGTGAGCTATGGAAGAACGTATGTGACCCCCGGTCCCCGGTCCATTGCGGTGGTGTCCATCGGCTATGCCGACGGCCTGTCCCGGCAGCTGTCCGGCCGGGTGAGCTTTTTGCTGCGAGGCGTCCGGGTGCCGGTGGTGGGCCGGATTTGTATGGACATGTGCATGGTGGATGTGACGCAGGTGCCGGAGGCCCGGGTGGGGGACCAGGTGACGGTGCTGGGCGACGGCAAGGACGGCGCGCCCAGCGCCTGCGATTTGGCCGGACAGCTGGGGACCATCGCCTATGAAATTCTGTGCTCCATCAATAAGAGAATCCCCCGGATTTACTTGGATGGGAAGAAACGGACGGAGATTTTGCAGTATATTGTTTAATCCGGCGTTTTTTGTCGGCTTTGCGCAACTTTCACCGGACGGAGCATAGGATAATTCGGAAGCGGGACCGGTATAAATCCGGTGTCTACGTGGGACAATAGAATTACAGCCGCGTTACATAGAGAGAAAGACTCGGTGACGCGGGAACGATTTCTCACGGAGCGTGAAGCCAATGGATTCCAATGTTAAACGGGGCGATATTTTTTATGCGGACCTGAGCCCGGTCGTGGGCAGTGAGCAGGGGGGCACCCGCCCGGTGCTCATTGTGCAAAACGACGTGGGGAACAAGCACTCTCCCACTGTGATTGCCGCTGCCATCACCAGTCAGACCGGCAAGGCCCGTCTGCCGACCCATATCAACATTCCGGGCAGCAGCGTGGGCCTGACCAAGGACTCGGTCATTCTTCTGGAGCAGATTCGGACCATCGACAAGCGCCGTCTGCGGGAACATATGGGCCGGCTGGATGAGACCCAGATGAACCAGGTGGATGACGCCATTGCCGTCAGCTTCGGCCTGCACGGGTATTGAGCAAAACGGCATAAAATTCACCTCCCTCGCATACCATGGCGGGGGAGGTGCTTTTCTATGAGCTTAGAAGGAAGCTGGCCCGTCTATGAGGGCGGCCGCCAGGTCGGTACATGTACGGTGGCCAGGCAGGGCCTGTATCTGCGGTTCGACTGCCGGTGCGGGCCCGCCGACGGCAGGATTTTGAGGTTGGTATTGCGCAGTGCGTCGGGGGATGTTTCTCTGGGGATTCCTGCGCCGGAGAACGGTATTTTGCAACTGCGGAAGGGGATTCCAGCCAAACGGCTGCCGCAGGAGGACGAGTTCCGCCTGGAGCTGCTGGATTCCCGGCCCAGACCGGTTCCGCCTGTACCAGGCCCGGAACCGCAGCCGGAACCCCAGCCGGAACCGGAGCCGCAACCAGAGCCGGAGCCGGAGCCGCAACCAGAGCCGGAACCGGAACCGGAGCCAGAGCCGGAGCCGGAGCCGCAACCGGAACCGGAGCCGCAA
>JABLTR010008920.1_pt1 | contig 11942 bp, 13 predicted proteins | sample 7160071 | NCBI WGS metagenome assembly JABLTR01 (sample SAMN14651230, study PRJNA627086) | human gut metagenome | isolation source: feces | host: Homo sapiens
CGGATCTTCGCGGATGGGATTTTTCAGTTCGGCACGAAATACTCCAGAACACTGCGCTTTTCGGACATCAACTATGCCATCGCTTCCAAAGAGGATAAAACGGCGATGTTCCTCGGCTACAGTGAACTGCTGAACGCGCTGGACAGCGGCTCGACCACGAAGCTCACGATCTGCAACAAGCAGGTCAACCGGCAGGCTTTTGAAAATACGGTTCTGCTTCCGCAGCGCGGCGACAGCCTCGACGGTTTTGTGGACGAGTTCAACGGGATGCTGGAAGGCAAAATCTCCGGCAGCTCCGCCAGCGTGGAACAGGAGCGGTTTCTCACGGTTTCCGTTCACAAGAAAAACGTGGACGAAGCGCGCACGTTCTTCTCCCGCGTAACGGGAGAGGTCTCGTCCAAGCTCTCACGGCTCAATTCCTCCTCCAACGAGCTGGACGCTGCCGAGCGGTTGGATGTCCTGCTTGGATTCTTCCGACCAGAGGAAGCCGCGCTGCCCTTTGATTTGCAATCTGCCATGAAGCACGGACATAATCTCAAAGATACGATCTGCCCAGATAGCTTGGAGTTCCATCGGGACTAAATGATTGCTGTTTATTTGGTCAATAGTTGCATCAGAAAACTGCAACCCCTTTTTAGAAAAGTCAATTCTTGAATATGCCCGTAGTATTTTTACAATGGGTATGTGGTATTTATCGTAGGTATCCACATATGGCATACATTCGATATCGTGAATATCCTCAGAATCATTCTCATATAATTTGCGGCGCGCACGGACAAATGTGTATATTTCATCATCCGAAATGTGTTCATTGGCCGGTTGTGACGTAACAGAAAAGTAGAAGTCTCCTACAAGTGATGAATACTCCCATGATAGTTGCTCTTGCCCATATTGGCTAATTGATATATCCGACACGTTTTTTCTAACAGATTTAAACATATCCTCAATTTTGAGATTTGGAATAAGTATCGCATCCTTTAATACTTGAGTATACAGTCCGTTGCTACCGTGTCCATCAAATGCAGAACAATCAGAGCTTGTATAGTCGTTGATGCGCAAAATCTCCGGGGAAAGCTGCTCCGCGGCGGGGTCAAAGAGCGGTTGGAACTGATTACGGATTCGCTCCGCAACGGTCACACCGAACGCGCTTATCGCGGGTCGGAAAATAACCATCGCGGCATCTGCATGTGCCAGACGTTTTGTACGTCCGTTTGCCGCATAAGCCGGAAACTTGGATGCTCGGTCAGCCTGGCTGCTTTCATGGGGATTCCTCCTGTTTCTATAAGTGAATAAGAAAAGGTGCAAATAGCTCGGGAAATATTTGACGATTTGGTGCAAAAAACTACAAATAAAACTTGAAAATAGGTGCAGGTTATATTATGATGAGTTCAAAAGCGTATGGAGGGATGAATTGTGGAACGAACCGCATTGCAGAAGTTGGTGGATTGGAACAGTAATAAACGGAAAAAGCCATTGATTGTATGGGGTGCACGGCAGGTTGGAAAAACTTATCTGATACAGGAGCTTTTCGCGAAAAAATATTATCCAAACAGATACATTTATATAGACTGTAAGAAAGAGGACGAAATCCGCGATTTTTGTTCAGGCACTGCAAACGCCGAAAAAATAATTGAGTATATTTCCTTGCGAAAAGGGCAGCAAATCAACGAGCAGACGCTTCTGATTTTCGATGAGGTGCAGGAGTGTCCCAACATTCTTTCTTCTCTGAAATACTTTTGTCAGGATTATCGAGAGGTTCCCGTTATTGTAACCGGCTCAATGGTAAGAATAAAGCTTCAACGGGAAACCCATAAAAGAGGTGCAAAGGATAACGACAAATTCCTTTTCCCCGTCGGAAAAATCAATCAGATGACAGTCTATCCAATGACATTTGATGAGTTTCTGATGAACAGCAATCAAATGCTTTTTGATGCCGTCCGGAACGCTTATGAACGCAGACAACCGCTGGAACGACAGATCCATGAACTGACCATGGAGCATGTGTATAAGTATCTGCTTGTGGGCGGTATGCCTGAAGCGGTAGAGGCTTACATTGACGGCGGAAGCTTACTTGAATCGAGAGAGATTCTGAAGGTGCTGTATGATAACTACCTTGCGGATATGGAACTGTATCAGGCGAGTCAGAAATCTGTCCTTCGTTCTCGTGCGCTGTTTCAGAACATCTACCGGGAATTGAACAGAGAATCCAAGAACTTTTCCCCGGGGCTTATTGAGGAAAAAAGCAAGACAAGGGACTATGCTACATCGATTCAATGGCTTACCATGGCGCATGTTGTAAACCAGTCCTTCCAACTCAAGGAGCACGTCACGATGCCGCTTATGCCAGACAGCGACAGCAGCTTCCGCTTGTTCCTGAGCGATATCGGTATGTTCTCGTACCAAAGCGGGATAAACGCGGCATCCTTTGTATCAAGTGAGCGTGAAAATACGGTGTCAGGCATCTTCTTTGAGAACTTTGTCGCAAACGAGCTGATAGCAAAAGAACACAAACTTTTCTATTGGCGGGGAAAATCGTCAGCGGAATTAGAGTTTATTGTCGAGTCTGATAATCGTCTCTACCCGATTGATGTAAAGAAAGGCAGAGGAACATTAAACTCACTTGAAAAGTTTTCAAACCATAACAAATTTGAATATGCAATCAAGGTCTCAAAGAATAATTATGGCTACGACCGGGAGCAAAAGCTGCTTACAATACCGCTTTACTTTATTCCTTTTGTGGCCAAGGATCTTGCCGATGGAAAAATGAGGGTTTAAGATCATTGCCGTTTGCAATTATGAATCCAAAATGGAATCCACCGTACACTCCACCATTCCAATCTCATCATCCTCAGCCAGATCGTAGGCGGGCGGCTGCTCGCTGCGGTCTGGCTGTTTTTCTTTGCCGGACGGTTTTTGGATGGTTGACGCATCTTTCCGAACCGGGGCTTGAGGCCGCTTTTGCGGCACAGCCTCGGCTTCTTTCCTCCGCCATTCCGGGATATAATCAATGACCCGGCAGGTGGTGAGGCCGGCGTAGTCCGGCAGCTCCTCTGGCGTCATTTTGTAGAGGAGCGCGGGCTTGTGACCCTTGAACAGCGCCAGACACTTCTGGTTTTCCAAACGTAAAACTTCATCGGGGTTCATCAGGTCACGCTGGGTGTTGCTTCGCGTCTGCGAGTACGGCCGCGTAGATGAATACACCGGCGAAAACAGCGGCATCATCGGCATCTGGTTGTTGAGAACGGAGATCGTCACCTTGCCGCATTTTTCCGAAATGTACTTTGCTGACGTCAGATCGTTGCAGCCCATGTAGAGCGTCTGGTCGAATGTCGCCAGCTGATTTTCCCACTCCTTGCCCGGATACTTTTCCTGCCACTGAGATAAGCTCTGCACGACGATCTGCGCGGACATATTGAACCCTCGGATGCTGTTCAGACTGTCCGCCACGCCGTCCAGATAGCCGATGTTGCAGTATTCGTCCAGACAGAAGTTCGTCAGCACCGGCAGCCGACCACCCGGGCATTGCAGACGCGCGAAGTTTGAAAGCTGCGGCAGCGCCAGCGAGAAGAACAGCGACGACAGGAATCGGTACGCGCTGTCCTGCGCGGAGATAATGACAAAGTACACACACGGCCGCTTGCCGGGGAGCAGGAGGTCAACGTCGTGGTTGCGCGTGATCTTATCCACCAACCGACTCTGAAAGACCGCCAGACGGTTGCCGAGACCAATGACGATGTTTCCCCAAAGGTTTTCTTTTGCTTTGAGGAACAGGCCGTGCGGGTACTTGGCCGGATGCTCCGGCGGGAGAGCAGCTAACCTGCGGTTGATTTCCTCGATGCTCTCTGTTGCGATCATGCGGTACACATCACCGAGCCCGCGCTGTTCAATGGGGAGCAAATTCCCGTTTGCATCGCGCAGATTGACGACGTAGTGGATGAGCGCCATCAGGAGGTTCAGCTCCGCCCGGCTCCAGAAGTCGTTGGCTTCTTTCGGTCCTGACGTGTTCTGCACGATTGTGTTGGCCACCGTCTGCACGAGCTGCGGCTGCGCGTCGAGACCGTACAAGCAGTTCCAGCCGTCCGAATGCTCCATGTCCAAAAAGTTCACAGCTTTCACATAGAAGCCATGCTGCCGGAAATATGGAGAAAGACGTTCAAAAAGCTCGCCCTTCGCATCCGTGATGAACGCGGACTCGCCGCGTTTCGCGCAGCCCATGAGGAACGGGATGATAAAGCCTCTGGACTTGCCGCTGCCCGGCGCACCGATGCAGAGCAGGTTATTATTGTCTCCGGCAACCATCCGATGCGCGGCATAGAGCGCGTAAGCATCCGGGTCATCCGGATGCTTTTTGATTTTGCCGAGGATCATGCCCTCCGTCCTGCCCGCGGGCGACAGCTCCAGAAATTCTCGCATTTCTTTCTCTGTCAAAAACCCGGACGTGCCATGTGTGCCGTCCGGGAGAATGTCAAACCCGCGCGGGTCATGCGTGTATTTGTAGCCAGAGAACCAGATGTAGCCTTTCTTCGTAATAAGGCAGATGATCAGCACGATCACCAGCGTCGTCACGAACCCGAAGCCGGTAAATACCGCGCCCCAGTTTTTGAAGGGGTTCAGCACCCAGATGCTTTGGATTTCTTCGTCCGTTTGATGAAAGGTCGAAGCGATTCCAAGCCGCAGCGAATTGAGGAACATCCCGTAAAAATACCAGCCGACGATCACGGATGGCACGCGCATGGGCAGTTTGGCTTTGTTTCGGGCAAGCCAGCTTTTGAATTTTGCTTCCGATTTGTCCTCCAGCTTTTCAAGGAGCTTTGAGAGGCGGAACATCCAGAACACTTCCTTCCGATGTGTAAAATGGCAGGTCAGGCGGCGCGTATGGCACGGTGCTTCCGAGCAGCTCCCGCAGCGCTGATTCCGTAATGGTAAAGACACGCGCCTTTCCGGTCTCACGGTAGCGGCGGTTCAGAACAGTTTCCACCTGCTCCGGCAGTGCAGCCAGCGCGATTGGGGAGATACCATCCGAACGGGCCGTTTCTACCGCCGCGTCAATGCGCCGCAGGTTCATATCCACCGCCATGACGAATGGCATACCCTGATACAGTGCGTCATACATCGCTCGATCCGTAGGCGGCGGAACGTAGTGCGACTTCAGGATGATTCTCGCCAGAAGTTCGCGGTAATTAGGTATGCTCAGAATGCGGAGCTGCAAACAGCCTGTTCCATTGCACGGCAGCAGAAACAGTGGCAGCTTCAGGCAATCATAGACCTCGCGGTAGGTTTGCAGGCGCGTGTTGTGGATCTCCTGCCCAGTATCCAGTTCGCCAAGGATCTCCTCATAGCTGGACGCGGCAAAAATTATGGCGCGTTGCTTTGCGGGGATCGCCGCCGTGTGATTCTGGAACGCGGTCAGCTCATCCGTCAGCGCAACACAGCCGATACCGGGGCTGACCCAGTGGATCGCGCACATGAGGCCGCCGGTATGGAGCAGTGCCGCCACGCGGGTGCTGCCCCACGGATTGGAGCCGCGATTGCGGGCGATCATGGGAAGAAACATCGCCTGTTCGCATAGTGCGGAAATGTCTGTCGTAAAGACGGAAACACCAGCCTGATACGCGGTGGCCATCAGCTTTGCTTGCCGGATGCGGCGGATGGTATCAGCTGCTTTGTAAGCCGGAGCGACCGCAGCAGGGAGATTGGAAAAGGAAGCATCAAGCAGCCGGTTCCCAGCGGCGGTCAGCGTGTAGGCTTGTGCAGGGGAATATAGCTTTATCAGACGGAGGATCTCAAGGTTCTGAACCTCGGTCTTGAAAAACACACCGGCCAGATCTTCCGCCAGCACAAAGCGGCACCAGCGAAGGAAGCGGAGAATATCAAGGTCGCGGGTCGTAAAAATCATGGCAGTTTCCATTTTCCTGCGAGGCACCGAAACTGCGCTTGCGCCGGTTCCGGCGCAACCACAATTTCGGTGCTTCTGCGTGGCTTTTGCCTGCTTGACCGATGGGTAGCCGTAGATGCCGGTTTTTTGCCGCCCGCCGGACACTTCAAATTACAAAAAAACATGGAATTACAAACGGTTTGACCCATCGGGTCTGTCCGAGACTCAGACAAGGCAAAAAGAAGTCGCGGAGCACAGGGTAACGGATGGCTCAAGGGGCCGGTATGCGATCCCTTTTCGATGGAACCGGAAAAATTCTTCCTCCGATTCCGGCAGCACCAGACTGATGTGGCAGACATTCTCCGCGCTGCGGCTGGACATCATGTGGACGGATAGGTGGTACTGGTCGTCATCGTCAATGACCAGACCCTTGAGTGCATTGCTCACGGCTTTCCACCCTTTGTTGTCCTGATCGAATACATGCCGCCCGTCCACATCGCTGTGTTCATCGATCACCAAAAGCATCTGCTTGAAATGCAGGCGAAAATTTGTGCGCTGCATATACGCGGTCAAAAGCTGCCGCACAGTATCCGTCAGCCAAGTCGCGGGCATATACCGGCAATGCGGCAGGAGCGTATCGAGCTGTATATGTACCCAGCCCGCGCCCGCGATTTCAATGTGCCCGGACGGGAGCTGGAACTCCAGTCCATCACGCCGCCCGTATCCGCCAATGCCCGGCATCTGTGTTTCGCAGAGGGTGCGCAGATAAAGCGTCGCAGACTCAAAGAAATACGCGGTTTCCTCCAGCATAAGCTGTAACTTCTCGCGGCTCATGGTACCGCCGTCAGAAAGTGCAGACAGAGCGCCTGCTTTCTGCGAGGCTTTGGCAATGACGGACTGAATCTTTTTTGTTTCTGCTGCAAATCTTTCCTCGTTCATCGTTCAAATTCCTTTCTGTTGTATTTTTTGAAAAAGACTGTTATACTAAAATCAGAAAAGCACTGGGAGGTGACGCAAATGCCGTACACGATTGAGGAACTGCGGAAAATTATCACACCGATTGCGCAGGCGCATGGACTGCGCAGCGTCAGCCTGTTCGGTTCGTATTCCAAAGGCACGGCGCGCCGTGACAGCGACGTGGATTTAAAAATCGAAAAAGGCAGCGTCATGTCCTTGTTCCAGCTCAGCGGTCTGCGGCTGGATATCGAAGATGCCTTGAGAGTGCCGGTCGATCTTGTCACCAACGATTCTTCTGACCGTGAATTTCTGGATATGATTGCGAAAGATGAGGTGCTTTTATATGGGTATCCCGGAAATTAAATCTGTTGTTTCCAGACTCGGGCGGGAATATGGCGCACAGCGAATCTGGCTGTTTGGCTCTTACGCCCGCGGGGATGTGACGCCGACAAGCGACATTGATCTTCGCATTGACAAAGGCCGTATCCGTGGAATTGAGATGGGTGGCTTGCTCCTTGATCTGGAAGACGCGCTGGGTGTGCCGGTCGATTTGATCCCGACTGGCAGCCTGAGTGAGCGATTCCTGTCCAGTATTCAGAAAGACGAGGTACTGCTGTATGAGGCTTGACCGCGACGCCAGTATTCTGGAACACATTGTTTCCTACTGTGAGCAGATTGAGCTGACCGTCGATCGGTTTGGCGACAGCTATGATACCTTCCAGACCGACGCAATTTACCGCAATGCGGCCGCGCTCTGTATTCTTCAAATCGGTGAACTGGTCGGCAAGCTGACAGAAGACTTCCGCGACAGCCACGATGCAATTCCGTGGCGAAAAATCAAAGCCATGCGCAATATCGTCGCGCACAGCTATGGCACTGTTGACTCTGAAATCACTTGGGAGATTATCCAAGATGGTATTCCAGAATTGAAAGCCTACTGCTTGCAAATTCTTTCGGATGAATGAAACCGTCTGGCCTTTTGGTCAAACGGTTTCATTTTTTATGTTTTTTATGTTCCTGTTCAGCAAATCTGTTGGCGATGTGGTAATCGCGTCATATTCTTTCTGCGTTGCGTAGAACGCAATGGGTACATGATTATAGCCGATGCACAGAAGCCCTTCGCCGCGGCGGAACCGTGTGATCTGACGGACTTCTTCCTCGGAGAGATTCAAGACGTTCTGAATCAGCCGCGCCTCCTGTTCCTCCATCTGCATGACAATCTTGATACGGCTGGAATCCAGAATGCCTTTGCCGTATTTGCCGTTATCCAACGAGAAAAGGTCCTGCATGCCCTGTGTGGATGTGATGGCGATATGGAAGGGGCGACTGCCAGCACGCGGGAAGTTTTGTGCACGGTTGGTATTTCTACTCGCGCCCCTGCGGGAGGGGCGACGCGGGGAGTATTCCTTACAGGCAACTTACGTCTCACAATTTCTACTCACGCCCCTACGGGAGGGGCAACGTTGTGCTCTGGTTTTCCAGCTACAATGAAGTCATATTTCTACTCACGTCCCTGCGCAGGAACCTTTCGTGGCCCTTTCTTGCTGGCGGAACCAGTCTTCGTCTGCGGGAAGCGCGTCCCAGACGATCGGCTCAAATACGCTGGGCTTGAACCCGATCTGCACACCCTTGGGCACCTTGTCCAGAGAGACTGCCGCGTCATAGTCATGATAGCTTCTGGGATAGGTGACAGAAACTTTTTCGCGACCTTGACCAGATCAAAGAGCTTGTGGGCCGGGGCGCAGCCCAGCCTGGCCTGACGGATCCGCTGTGCCGCGTCGGTATCCGTGCCGATATGCCTGAAAATGATCAGCGGAGAGACGACGGCCATTTCGCCCTTGCTGGCAGAGTGGTCATGCTCGTACATGTTCAGAATGGCTTCAAACAGGACATTCAAATCCTCGTCATCAAACCCGGTCTCCTCGGCGAGGTTGGCGCTGACGAAACCGCGAACCTCGTACAGGCCGAAGGGGATGATCTGCTTGCGGCCCATCGTGCGGAGCTTGTCCTCCGGCTGCTCCTGCTCCCATGCCGCGTAATCCTCCACCGCAGCGCCGTCCTTTACCTTGTCAGCGACCGCCATACGGGTGATGGAAATGTCCAACGGAAGGACAGCATCCAGACTTTTTCCGAAGGCGATCTGTACAGGGCCGCGCACCTGCCCCGCGTTGGGGCCTGTGGACATGACCGCGCCGAAGGTGCGGACGTCATAGAACAGCTCGCAGGCCTTCTTTCTGCCGGCGTAAACGGCCTCCTTTGCCTTTGCGCAGTCTTCGACGCCGGCCGCCCGCTTGGCTTCTGCGATATGGCGGTTGATGTTGGTCGCCTGCTGGATGATGATGTTCATGCCGGGTTCATCCCGGTGGGCCAGCTCCACGTAGTTCCGGATGCGGCGCTTGGTCGCGCCGTCAGTGATGAAGCCCTGCATGGTCTGCGGGTCGATCCGGGGCATGTTGCCCATGCCCGGATCACCGTTTGGGTTACAGTTTGTGCAGGCAACGTAATACATGAATTCATATCGGTTCTGAATTGCCATAAGATCCCCCTCCTCTTATTCCGCTGCCGCACCGGCCTTTTCTCTGGCGGCGGCAATCTTCCTGTTTCTCACCTGATGGAGCCTTGCGCCCATCTGATAGTAGCCCAGCGCGAAGTAGGACTGCTGCTCCAGATCCAGCGTAGCGGGAATGGACGTTCCCAGAGCGACGGAAATTTCCTGCAGCTTTTCGCGGTATTGATCGGCGAGCCGTCCGTTTTTGATCTTTTCCAGATGGTGATTCGAGCGGCTGCTGAGCTGGCCGATGACCAGAGCAGGCATCTGGATGGCGGAGGCGTAGTAGCGCTCCACAATACCGGTATTGACGTCTGGCATGGCCGTCCTCTGGATCGCCGCATAAACGGCCATCAGCCCGCCGCAGTGATAGGCGGCATTGCGAAGGTTCAGATTGTATTCTTCCAAGATTTGTCCCTCCTGATGCTGGATTCGATGTTTCCGGAGCAGCCAGACCTTCAGCCATTGACAGGCCAGACTGTTGGGCAGAGCACTTTGCATGCCGCTGTCGTCGTTTGACAGCAGCTCCGAGCGAATATAGGCCAGCGCCTTTGCCGCGATGGCATCCGGCAGGCATCCGCCTGACAGGATCGCCTGCACGACCACCGGGGTGATCCCGGCCAGCTCCTTTGACAGCCGCTCAAACGGCCGGCTGCCGCTTTTCTGGAATTTCAAAAGACGAAGCAGCCGCGCACTCAGCTTCACTGGTCTGATGGTTCCGGTGCCGCCCTGATTGGTCAGCGCCAGATCGTCATACCATTGCGCCAGATTCCGGCGAAGATCCGGATAGCTGCCCCGGTCATATCTGCGGATCATGACACGGCCATTGACAGCAGACAGCAGCAGAATGTAATAGGATACGTTGTCCAGCTCGGGAACAGCCTGTCCGGAATAGACGCTTTCCGGAATCCAGTTTGCCTGATTTCGTGCTGTCAGCTCGTTGACAGCCGGTTCATCACCTGTTTCATGCTCCGGCAGATCATAACCGAAGTCCACGGTATAAAGCGGATCGTCCTGCTGTGGAACCTCGCGGTCAAACCAGTGGACAAATTTCATCCCCGCAAGGATCGGGGCATCCTTCAAAAGATCGTCCAGCGCAGCCTTCACGACGCCGAAAGCCGCTTCCGAGACCGGTGCGCTGGCTGCTTTTTTCTGGTGATAGGAGCAGAACGCCGTCTTGTCAAAGCAGATCAGCGTGTCCCCTCTGCCGTGTCCGCCGACAACTCGCAGGCCCTGTATCGGCGTGGTAGTCGTCATGGGGACCGTCGGTTCGCCGGTGATCAGGCACAGCGCAGAAGGCCGTTCTTCCGCCGCAGAGAACTGCTTTCGGTAGGACCACCACCATGTACGGATCTTTTCCGATTGCAGGATAGACTGACCATTGACCCGGAACGAGATCCGGTCTCCCGGCTTGATTTTGGCCCGATCCAGCTCTGCGCGGATCGCCGCCGCAGTTTTTGGATCTTCCAGCGCACGGACGCAAGCCTTCAGCAGCGGCGCTGCCCTTGCCGCGTCGCGGAGCGCTTCCAGAAAGAATGTGCTTTTGCTTCCGGGCTCCTCAGGGATGACCACAGACCGCTTCTCCGCAAGAACATTGCTCTTGTCCCTCCCGTTGGCCAGACTGCCGATGTCCGGGCAGGGGACGGGCTCGTCTCCGCCCAGATAGACGCCGACATGATCGTCGTTTTCTGAGAGGGAGATATATGCCTTGATGGTTTTACCGGCAAATCCCGGCGACAGCGCCAGCTGGCGGCGCATCCCATAGTCATATAGTGCTCTCAGCATAGGCCTTCCCCCTTCAGGACCTCCGGACTGTCATAGGGCGGGATCAGAATCACGCCATGCTCCATGACCGCATGGAACAGGGACATTTTGATCTTCGTCTTTTTTGTGACCTCCACATCATCCGGTGCAAACAGGTCGTAGACCATCAGCCCTGCGTCCATGGACTGCTGAATGGGCGGACGCATGCCGTCGCTCTCTTCAAAATAACAGACAAATTCGCGCAGCCCAAATGCAGGCTGAAAATAGCATTTCCCGCCGCGGATCCTCCTCAGGGCCTGCTCGTACAGCTGGGTCTCTTTCCCCACAAAAGTCCGGCGGGGAATGATCGACGCCGCGATCCGGTAGCGGACGTCCTGCAGCGCTGTTGTCTGCCGCCGTGTTCGCTGCTCTTCCGTAGAGATCGGTTCCGAGCCGACGGTACATTTGACTTCGTTTCGCTTGAAGCTGATGTAACGGATGGGGTTCAATACCTCAATGCGGTTGATCTGCCAGCGGAACTCCTTCGGTTTCATATAAATTGCCGATAGAATCCCTCTGGCGGCAGATGGGGTTGGGAATGGGTAGGTCAGCCGTTCCACCTTTGCGTAAGGCGCAGCGAAACAGGCGAGATCTCCCCAGGCCTCGATCGTGATTTCCTTCAAATAATGTTCACCTCCGTAATTCGTTCACGCTGCTCTGAATGACGTTGAATGCAAAAGTGAAGGTCATATAAAGTATCGCCTTGCGCACTCAACGTCCATTACAGAGCCGTTTGAGGGCCAATTCGACATCAGATTA
>JABLTR010040061.1_pt1 | contig 11940 bp, 13 predicted proteins | sample 7160071 | NCBI WGS metagenome assembly JABLTR01 (sample SAMN14651230, study PRJNA627086) | human gut metagenome | isolation source: feces | host: Homo sapiens
AGTCCACAAAAAAGGACACGACTTACGTCGTGTCCTTTTTTGTGGTGCGCCTGAAGGGACTCGAACCCACACGCATCGCTGCACGAGAACCTAAATCTCGCATGTCTACCAATTCCATCACAGGCGCATATTTCGTTTGAACATGGGGCGCTGACAGGTCCACACCTGTGCGGCGGCCGCCGCTCATTCGTATAGCATACACAAAAGTAGGAAAAAAGTCAAGGGCGGCCTCCTCCCCTTCTCTGCTTCCAGGCTTCCCTCCGATGCCCGGCAGGAGGCCGCCGGCGTCCCGCTGCGCGGCTCCCCCCCCCCTTCCAGCGGGGGCGATGTGTAAAAAGATTGAAATTAGGGTTGACAAACCACAGGGCAGGACGTATAATCTTCCATGAAGTTAGCGAGAGCTAATTTTCTTTTCGCCGACAAGTTAGCACTTGGTAATCAAAATGCCGGTCGCTTGGCTTGATCAAATCGTGAACGGTGGTATCAGGCATGAAGTTAACAGATGCAGTAGAGGGCCAGGAATACGTCATCCGCCAAATCGACACTGACGATGAGGAGATGAACGCTTTTTTGTTCTCTCTGGGCTGCTACAGCGGTGAGAAAATCACGGTGATTTCTCACATTAAGGGAGGCTGTATTGTCGCCATCAAGGACGCGAGGTACAACTTTGACCAGCAACTGGCCGACGCGATCATCATCTAAGCAGCAGGGCAGCTTCGCGCTGCCCTTTTCCCGGCACATCAGTTAGCAAGAGCTAATTTATCGAAATCGGATGGGTGCATCCGAGAGGGAGTCAAATCAGCAAAACATCCATCAAGGGAGGAATCTTACATGAGAATTGCTCTGACCGGCAATCCAAACTCCGGTAAGACCACCATGTACAACGCCCTCACCGGCCGGAATGAACGGGTCGGCAACTGGGCGGGCGTCACGGTGGAGAAAAAGGAACACCCCATCAAGAAGGCCTACTACGGCGGCGAGGAGCAGCTCATCGCCGTGGACCTGCCCGGCGCCTACTCTATGTCCCCCTTCACCAGCGAGGAGAGCATCACCAGCTCCTATGTGAAGAAGGAACACCCGGATGTGATCATCAACATCGTGGACGCCACCAACCTGAGCCGCAGCCTGTTTTTCACCACCCAGCTGCTGGAGCTGGGCATCCCCGTGGTGGTGGCGCTGAACAAGAGCGACATCAACGAGAAGAAAGAGACCAAAATCGACGTGGAGGCCCTGTCCGCCAAGCTGGGCTGCCCGGTGATCCAGACGGTCTCCACCTCCAACGAGGGGCTGAAAGCTGTGGTGGAGGCCGCGGCGGCCCAGGCGGGCCGGCTGCAGGAGGCCCCCTACCGGGAGGGTGACATCGACCTGACGGACAAGAAGGTTGTGGAGACCGCCGACCGGAAGCGCTTTGATTTCGTCAACGGGATTGTGGCCCAGGTGGAAAAGCGGAAGGTGTTCACCAAGGACAAGAACAGCGGCGACTCCATCGACACCGTTCTCACCAAGCCCTGGCTGGGCATCCCCATCTTCGCCGTGGTCATGTTCCTGGTGTTCCAGATCTCCCAGGTGTGGGTAGGCCCCTACATTGCCGACGCTCTGGTAGCCCAGATCGAAAATTTCCAGGGCTGGGTGGGCGAGCTGGTGGCCGACGCCAACCCGCTGCTGTCCGCCCTGCTGGTAGACGGCATCATCGGCGGCGTGGGCGCCGTGGTAGGCTTCCTGCCCCTGGTCATGGTCATGTACTTCCTCATCGCCCTGCTGGAGGACTGTGGCTACATGTCCCGTGTGGCTGTGGTGCTGGACCCCATCTTTAAAAAGGTGGGCCTGTCCGGCAAGTCGGTGATCCCCTTTGTCATCGGCATCGGCTGCGGCATCCCCGGCGTCATGGCCTGCCGCACCATCCGCAATGAGCGGGAGCGCCGGGCCACCGCCATGCTGACCACCTTCATGCCCTGCGGCGCCAAGATCCCTGTCATCACCCTGATCGCCGGCGCGTTCTTCGACAACGCAGGCTGGGTCAGCTTCCTGATGTATGTCACCGGCATCGTCCTGATCTTCCTGGGCGCTCTGCTGGTGAACGTGGTCACCGGCTACAAGGTCCGCAAGTCCTTCTTCATCATCGAGCTGCCCGAGTACAAGCTCCCCTCCCTGTGGTTCGCCTTCAAGTCCATGTGCAGCCGGGGCTGGGCCTATATCGTGAAGGCCGCCACCATCATTCTGCTGTGCAACACCGTGGTGCAGATCATGCAGACCTTCGACTGGAGCTTCCAGGTGGCTGAGACGGCTGACTCCTCCATCCTGGCCTCCATCGCCGCCCCCTTCGCCGTCCTGCTGGTGCCCATCGTGGGCGTGCTCAGCTGGCAGCTGGCCGCCGCCGCCGTCACCGGCTTCATCGCCAAAGAGAACGTGGTGGGCACCCTGGCCGTGTGCTTTGTGGGCCTGGAGAACTTCATCAACGTGGATGAGCTGGCTATGGTGGAGGGCGCCGGCGCGGATGTGGCCGCCTACATTGCCATTACTCCGGTGGCCGCTCTGGCTTATCTGATGTTCAACCTGTACACGCCCCCCTGCTTCGCCGCCATCGGGGCCATGAACTCGGAGATGAAGAGCACCAAGTGGGTGCTGGGCGGCATCGGATTGCAGCTGTGCACCGGCTACACCGTGGCCTATCTGGTGTACACCATCGGCACGCTGATCACCGCTCCCGCCCTGCTGAATGTCAGCGCCGCCATCGGCGGCCTCATCGGCATCATCGTCATGATCTCCGTCGTCGTCACACTGGCCCGCCGCGCCAACCGGCACATCCAGGAGGAGTACCGCCTGGACGCCCCTAACACGGCCGCCACCCGGTAAACCATCATGATTGATTTCATCGTTGCGGCCATTGTCCTGGCCATTCTCGGAGGCATCCTCCTCTACCTCTATCGGGCAAAAAAGCGGGGCGAGACCTGCATCGGCTGCCCCTATGCCAAGCAGTGCGGAGGCGGAGCCTGCGGCGGACACAGCCGCCAAGCAAAAAAACACTGAGACTGTACCGGAACGGGGATGCGCGCCTTTGGGCCGCATCCCCCTCCGCACAGGGAGGAGTCTGATCCACCATGGAAAACGTCATTCTGATTGTCCTCCTGACGGCCGCCGTCGCCGTGGGGATCTGGTATACCATACGCCACTTCAAGGGAGAAGGCGGCTGCTGCGGCGGTGGAAGCTACCGGCCGCGGAAGAAAAAACTGTCCCATGTGACGGGAGAGAAAACCTTCCGGGTGGAGGGGATGCACTGCGAGCACTGCAAGGTGCGGGTGGAGGAGGCCGTCAACGACATCCACGGCGCGGCGGGCCGTGCCGACTGGAAAAGGGGCCTTCTGACAGTCCTATACTCCCAGCCGGTGGACGACAGGCAGATCAAACAGCGGGTGGAAAAGGCCGGTTACCGGATCACCGGGGTTCTGTGACCTCCGAAGACCAGCTTCCGCCCTCCCTGCCGCCGTCCACAAAGGGCAGTTGACGTTATCTTACAGAAAAGCCCCTGGAACGGTTCAGTGTGAACCGTTCCAGGGGCTTTCAGCTTCGCTCAAGGCCGAGCAAGCGCGGCCTTCATGTCCGCTACATAGTCCCGGATATGGGGAACTGCCTCCCGGCCATACTGCTGGGCCAGCGTAACGATGGCGGAACCCACAATCACTCCGTCGGCCGTGTGGGCCAGGGCGGCCGCCTGGTCCGGAGTGGAGACGCCGAAGCCTACGGCACAGGGCAGGTCCGGGTTGGCCTCCTTGGCCAGGCGGAGCATCCGTCCCACATCGGTGGTGATCTCCCCCCGCACGCCGGTCACCCCCAGGGAAGAGACGCAGTAGAGAAATCCCTCCGCCTCCCGGGCAATCATAGCGATGCGTCCCTCTGAGGTGGGCGCAATGAGGGAGATGAAGTCCAGGCCGTATTTCCGGCACACCGGGGCGAACTCCCCCTTCTCCTCGTAGGGCACGTCTGGGAGAATGAGTCCGTCCATGCCGGCCTCCGCCGCCGTGGAGACAAACCGCTCGGTGCCGTAGGAGAACACCACGTTGGCGTAGGTCATGAACACCATGGGGGTGGTCACATCCTTCCGCAGGCGGCGGACCAGTTCAAAGATCTTGTCGGTGGTGGCCCCGGCGGCCAGCGCCCGCTGGTTGGCGGCCTGGATCACCGGCCCCTCGGCGGTGGGATCGGAGAAGGGGATGCCCAGCTCGATCAGGTCGGCCCCCGCCGCTGCCATGGCCCGGACAGCCGCCTCGGTGGTCTCCAGGTCCGGGTCCCCGCAGGTGAGGAAGGGAATAAACGCCTTCCCGTGGGAAAACGCGTCTGTGATACGGCTCATTCGGAAATCTCCTCCCCTCTGTACCGGGCGATGGCGGCGCAGTCCTTGTCCCCCCGGCCGGAAATGTTGATGACGATGATCTTGTCCTTTCCCATGGCAGGGGCCAGCTTCATGGCGTGGGCCACCGCGTGGGCCGACTCGATGGCGGGGATGATGCCCTCAGTGCGGCTCAAATATTCGAAGGCATTCACCGCCTCCTCGTCGGTGACCGCCACATACTCCGCCCGCCCCGTGTCGTGGAGCATGGCGTGCTCCGGGCCGATGCCCGGGTAGTCCAGACCGGCGGAGATGGAGTACACCGGAGCGATCTGGCCGAACTCATCCTGGCAGAAGTAGGACTTCATGCCGTGGAAGATGCCCAGTTTTCCCGTGGCGATGGTGGCGGCGGTGTCCGGGGTGTCCACCCCCCGGCCCGCGGCCTCGCAGCCGATGAGCCGGACGGAGGGGTCCTCAATGAAGTGGTAGAAGGCCCCGATGGCGTTGGAGCCGCCCCCCACGCAGGCCAGCACCGCGTCGGGGAGCCGCCCCTCCTTCTCCAGTATCTGGGCCTTGATCTCCTTGGAGATCACCGCCTGGAAGTCCCGGACCATGGTGGGGAAGGGGTGGGGCCCCATGACGGAGCCCAGGCAGTAGTGGGTGTCCGCGATGCGGGTGGTCCACTCCCGGAAGGCGGCGGAGCAGGCGTCCTTCAAAGTGGCGGTGCCCGAGGTCACCGGTACCACCGTGGCCCCCAGCAGCCGCATTTTGTACACATTCAGGGCCTGACGGCGGGTGTCCTCCTCCCCCATGAACACCACGCACTCCATACCGAAGAGAGCCGCCGCCGTGGCGGTGGCCACTCCGTGCTGCCCCGCGCCCGTCTCGGCGATGAGGCGGGTCTTGCCCATCTTCTTGGCCAGCAGAGCCTGACCCAGCACGTTGTTGATTTTGTGGGCCCCGGTGTGGTTCAGGTCCTCCCGCTTCAGGTAGATCTTCGCGCCCCCCAGGTCCTCGGTCATGCGCCGGGCATAGTAGAGCCGTGAGGGCCGCCCGGCGTACTCATTCAGCAGCTCGGTGAGCTCCCGCTGAAAGTCCGGATCGTTTTTGTAGTGGTTGTAGGCCTCCTCCAGCTCGTTGACCGCGTTCATCAGGGTTTCGGGGATGTACTGACCGCCGTGGATGCCAAATCGTCCCTTGGACATGTGCTCATTCCTCTCTTGCGGCGGCCACCGCCGCCTGTATTTTGGTAAAATCCTTCAAGCCGTCCGTCTCCACCCCGCTGGACAGGTCCACCCCATAGGGGTGCAGGGTGCGGATGGCCGTGGGTAAATTCTCCGGGTCCAGCCCTCCCGCCAGCAGGTAGGGCCGGGGAAAGTGTCTCAGCAGGGACCAGTCGAAGGTTCTCCCGGTGCCCTGGCCGCTGTCCAATAAAATCCGGTCCGCCGGGAAGGCGATGGCCCGCTCCAGATCGGCGGGTTCGTGGACCTGAAAGGCCTTCCAGATCTCCTTTTCCGGGGCCGCCGCCCGCAGGGCGGCTGTGTAATCCTCGTCCTCGCCGCCGTGGAGCTGTGCTATGGAGATGATACCACGATTCAGCAGATCTGTCACTACCTCCACCGGCTGGTCCACAAATACCCCCACGGGGATCACCGACGGGTCCAGCTCCCGCCGCAGGGCCTGGAGCGCTTCCGGGGTCACGCTGCGGCGGCTCTTGGGGAAGTTCACCACAAAGCCGCACCAGTCGGGCTTGGCCTGATTGACATAGGCCACGTCCTGGGGGCGGCTCAGGCCGCAGATCTTGATGCGGGTCATCTGGCCGCCTCCCGGAAGGCCGCCAGCATGGCGCCCTTGTCCCCGGCGCGCATCAGGGCCTCCCCAATGAGCACCCCGTCCGCCCCCATGGAGCGCACCGCCGATACGTCCTCGGGCCGATGGACACCGCTCTCCGCCACATACAGCACCCCGGGAGGAATCTGGTCCCGCAGCCGGGCGGCGTTGTTCAGATTCACGGAGAAGTCCTTCAAATTCCGATTGTTCACCCCGATGATCTCCGCTCCGGCGGACACGGCGGAGGCAATCTCCTTCTCGTCGTGGGCCTCCACCAGGGCGGCCAGTCCCAAGTCGTGGCAGATGGTCAGATACCACTCCAGAGTTTTCGTGTCCAGCAGGGCGCAGATGAGGAGCACGCAGTCCGCCCCCATGAGTCTCGCCTGGTAGAGCTGGTAGGGGTCCACCGTAAAGTCCTTGCGGAGCATGGGGGTGTCCACCGCCCCCCGGATGTCCGTAAAAATCCGGTCGGAACCCAAAAACCACTTGGGCTCGGTCAGGCAGGAGATGGCGTCCGCCCCGGCGCGTTCATAGTCCCTTGCAATGTCCAGATAGGGGAATTCTTTCGCGATGATCCCCTTGGAGGGGGAGGCCTTCTTTACCTCGCAGATAAAGGACAGCTCCGGCTTTGCCAGGGCGGAGCGAAACCGCTCCCCCCTCCCCCGCCCCAGGGCGCGGCACTGGGCCTGGAGCACGTCCAGGCTGTTCTCCGCCTGGTCCGCCGCCACCCGCTCCCGGGCGTGGGCGGCCAGCTGGTCTAAAATGGTCATGTCTCCGCCTCCTCGGGAAGATTGCTGACAGCGATGAGCTGCTCCAGGGTCTCCAAAGCGCGTCCGGAGTCGATGAGCTCCCCGGCCAGGGCCACGCCGTCCTGCATGGTATCCGCCTTGCCGCCGATGTACAGGGAGGCCCCGGCGTTGAGGAGCACCGCACCGCGCTTGGGCCCCCGCTCCGTGCCGGAGAGAATGGCCCGGACAATCTGGGCGTTCTCCGCCGGGGTGCCCCCCCGCAGCTCCTCCCGGGTACAGCGTTTCAGGCCGAAGTCCTCGGGGGCGATGGTATAGGCCTTGAACCAGCCGTCCTTGATCTCACATACGGAGGTGGGGGCGCTCATGGAGATCTCATCCAGCTTATCCTGGCCGTAGACCACCATGCCCCGCCGGACCCCCAGGTTGATGAGCACCTGGGCCAGGGGAGCCACCAGGTAGTCGTCGTACACCCCCAGCAGCTGCATGGAGGGTTTTCCCGGGTTGGTGAGGGGGCCCAGGATGTTGAATACGGTGCGGAAGCCCAGCTCCTTGCGGATGGCCCCCACGTACTTCATGGAGGTGTGATACTTCTGGGCGAAGAAAAAGCACATGCCCACTTCCTTCAGCAGCTGGACGCACCGCTGGGGGCTCTGCTGGATGTTCACCCCCAGGGCCTCCAGACAGTCCGCCGTGCCGCACTGGGAGGAGGCCGCCCGGTTGCCGTGCTTGGCCACCTTCACGCCCCCCGCCGCCGCCACCAGGCCGGAGGTGGTGGAGATGTTGAAGCTGTGGGCGTTGTCCCCGCCGGTGCCCACGATCTCAAAGACCTCCATGCCCGTGTCCACCTGGACGGCGTGGGCGCGCATGGCGGCGGCACAGCCGGCGATCTCGTCGGTGGTCTCCGCCCGGGCGCTCTTGGTGGACAGGGCGGCCAGGAAGGCGGCGTTCTGGGTGGGGGTGGTCTGGCCGCTCATGATCTCGTTCATCACGGTGTAGGCCTCGTCGTAGGTCAGGTCCTCCTTGCTGACGATCTTTACAATGGCTTCCTTAATCATGGCTTATCCCTCCAAGAAGTTTTTCAAAATTTGATTGCCCACAGGCGTGAGAATGGACTCGGGGTGGAACTGCAATCCATAGACGGGGCGGTCCTTATATTGCACCGCCATCGCCTCCCCGTCGTCGGTTCGGGCGGTGACGGTCAGGCACTCCGGCAGGGTGTCCTCCACCGCCGCCAGGGAGTGATACCGGGCCGCCTGGATGGTGGCCGGCAGCCCCCGGAACAGGGGGCAGCTCCGATCCAGCGCCACCTGGGAGGGCTTGCCGTGCATGAGTTTTTTTGCGTAGGACACCACGCCCCCGAAGGCCTCACAGATGGCCTGGTGTCCCAGGCACACCCCCAAAATGGGCAGCTCCTCCGAGAGTTCCCGGACAGCCGCCTCACACACCCCGGCGTCCGCCGGGCGGCCGGGGCCGGGGGATACAATCAAGTGACTTGGGGCTTTTTCCCGGATGTCCGCCACCGTCACCTGGTCATTGCGCACCACCTGGATGTCCGGGCTGAGGCTCCCCACCAGCTGGTACAGATTGTAGGAAAAGCTGTCGTAATTGTCGATGAGCAGAATCATAGGTCCCTCTCTTTCTGGGCCAGCTCCAGGGCCCGGACCACGGCTTTTGCCTTGTTGATGCACTCCTGATACTCCTTCTCCGGCTCTGAGTCGGCCACAATGCCCGCCCCGGAGCGGATGAACACCTTTCCGTTTTTGACGAAGGCCAAGCGGATGGCGATGCAGGCGTCCAGATTGCCGGTAAAGTCCAGATAGCCGATGGCTCCGCCGTACACCCCCCGCTTGTTGTGTTCCAGCTGGTCGATGATCTCCGCCGCCCGCAGCTTTGGGGCTCCCGACAGAGTGCCCGCCGGGAGAATGGCGTCGATGGCGTCCACCGCGTCGCAGTCCTCCCGCAGCTCCCCCCGGACGGTGGAGCCGATGTGCATGACGTGGGAGAAGCGCTCGATGGACAGGTACTTCTCCACCTGTACGGAGCCGAAGCGGCTGATCTTCCCGATGTCGTTCCGCCCCAGGTCCACCAGCATGTTGTGTTCGGCCAGCTCCTTTTCGTCCGACAGGAGTTCTTCTTCCAGCCGCTTATCCTCCTCCGCTGTCTTTCCCCGGGGCCGGGTGCCCGCCAGGGGGAAGGTGTGGAGCACCCCGTCCTCCAGCTTCACCAATGTCTCGGGAGACGCCCCAGCCAGCTCCATGTCGTCGCTGGTGAAGTAGAACAGGTAGGGGGAGGGATTGATGGTGCGCAGGATGCGGTACACGTCCAGCAATGACCCCTCAAACCCGGCCTCCAGCCGGTTGGACAGCACCACCTGGAAGATGTCCCCCTCCCGGATATAGCGCTTGGCCTGCTCCACCATGGAGCAGAACTGCTCCCGGCTGAACAGGGCCTCCACCGGGGTGGTGAGCCGGGCCGGCCGCCGGGGGGCGGGAGCGCCGTGGCGGAGGAGCTCGGCCATCCGGTCCAGCTGGGCGCAGGCGGCGGGATAGGTCTCATCCAGGTCGGAGGCGTCTGCGTTGGTGATCAGGATGAGCTTCTGCCGGAAGTTGTCAAAGGCGATGACGCTGCGGAACAGCATCAGATCCATGTCCTTGAACCTCTCCTGGTCCTCCCCCGTGAGGCGGAGGGTTGGCTCGGCGTACTTCATGTAGTCATAGGAGAAGTAGCCCACCAGTCCGCCGGTGAAGGGGGGCTGGCCGGGGATCTTGGGGCTTTTGTGTTCGGAGAGGATCTGCCGCAGGGCCTCCCCCGGGCGCTGAATCCGGCTGGAGGTCCGCTCCCCGTCCCGGAGCTGCACCACCCCGTCCTTGGCCGTGATTTCCAGCTCGGGCTCAAACCCCAGGAATGTCCAGCGGCCCCAGCCCTCCTGGTCGGCGGCGGACTCCAGCAGAAAGCAGTGGTTGTCCCGGGCCCGGAGAATGCGCAGGGCCTGGATAGGGGTGAGGAAATCGCTGAGCAGCTCCCGGGCCACCGGAATCTCCCGGTAAGGTCCGGAGTCGGCCAGGGTTCTGGCCTCCTTCAACGTGGGATAGTACATGGAAAGACCTCCTTTTTTCCGGGACGAAATGCAAAAACGCCCGTCCCTGACAATTTGTCAAGGACGGGCGTATCCTTACGCTCGCGGTGCCACCTTGCTTCACGGCCCTTTTACCGGCCGTGCCCTTAGCGGAGTACCAACATACCCCCGGCAACTGACGTATGCCCACACGTCGCAGAATACTCGGCCGGAACTCCGGCCTTTGACTGCGCCCTCAGCGGTCCATTTGACAGTTCGTTTCTTACCCAGCTCTCAGCTCCCCGGGCTCTCTGTAAAGGCGTGACTGCCGTTATCTCCGCTTCAACGGTTTGATTTTCTGTATCATACACAATTTCCCCCGCCCTGTCAACCCCCGCCGCAATTTTTTGATCAAACAAAACGACAGTTTTATTCTAATCCTTTCTGAAAAATATTTTCTGGATGAAGAAATCGAATTTTCTGAAAACTCCCTGAAACAGAAGGGTTCGTCGGAACTTGTCGAAACTTTTTATTCCATTTTTTGGCAAAAACACCTTGCATATCCTGTCTGATTATGATACATTTTACTTGGCCGCTCCGGGCGTATCCGGCGGGCCGGTCATATTATTCCAGGAGGAGAAGAGCGAATATGGAGTATGCCAAACGACTGCTGGTAGCGGACACCAGCGACGAATTCCGGCGCCATCTGATCGAGGCGCTTCAAAACGAATCGGACATGGAAGTAGTGGGCGAGACGGGCGACGGCCAGCAGCTGCTGGAGATGGTCCGAACCCTCCAGCCCGACGCCGTGGTCATGGAGATGGTGCTCTCCAGCATGGACGGGATCGAAGTGTTGGAGCAGCTGCGGGAGCTTCCCCCGGAGCACCGTCCCCGGATTCTGGTGCTGTCCAGCTACATCCACGGGGCCATCGCCGATCTGGCCGCCGCCAATGGGGCCGACCACTTCATGGTCAAGCCCTGCAAATTCAGCACCATCTGCGCCCGCATCCGGCAGCTCACCACTTTTGACGCCATGGAGGAGGACAAGAGCCGCTCCCACAGTCTGGAGACCCTGGTCACCTCCATTATCCATGAGGTGGGCGTCCCCGCCCATATCAAGGGCTACCAGTATCTCCGGGAGGCCATCCTCATCGCCGTGGACGACATGGAGGTCATCAACGCGGTGACCAAGGTTCTCTACCCCGAGGTTGCCAAGCGGTTCGGCACTACCGCCTCCCGGGTGGAGCGGGCCATCCGCCACGCCATCGAGGTGGCCTGGGACCGGGGCGACCTGGAGACCCTTCAGAAATACTTCGGCTATACAGTCTCCAACGTGAAAGGAAAACCCACCAACAGCGAATTCATCGCCATGATCGCCGACCGGCTCCAGCTCCAGCAGAGGGAGGGTTGAGCCCGCCCCGTTCCCCCAGCCACCCCGCGGAACCCCCGCGCACACACCAGAAAAGAGGATAATTTGTACCAGGAATTCTAAGAGGCGGACCAGAGAACAGCGTTCAGGTCCGCCTTGTTTTTTTCGCCCATTTCCTCTATAATAAAAGCCGGTCCATCTTTTTAGACCCTGTAAAAGCAAGGAGGCGCATCATCACTATGACCATTCAGTACACGCCCCGGGGCGTCTGCTCCCGGGCCTTTACCATTCAGGTGGAGGACGGCGTCATCCAGTCCGTCCAGGTCGTCGGCGGCTGTCATGGCAACCTGCAGGGCATCTCCAGCCTGCTGCGGGGAATGCCGGTGGACGAGGCCGTCCGGCGGATGGAGGGCATCCGGTGCGGAAACAAGCCCACCTCCTGCCCGGATCAGATCGCCCAGGCCCTGAAAACGGCTCAGCAGTAAAACACAGCCACCGGCAACGCCGGTGGCTGTGTTGCAGACTGTCAAAAAAGTGGCAAAGCCACTTTTTTGAATGGGGCTGCACGAAATTTCAACCTCGATTTCTTGCGAAATTGTCGGTCAAAATTTCG
>JABLTR010115129.1_pt1 | contig 11930 bp, 10 predicted proteins | sample 7160071 | NCBI WGS metagenome assembly JABLTR01 (sample SAMN14651230, study PRJNA627086) | human gut metagenome | isolation source: feces | host: Homo sapiens
CTTACTGGCCCGTTCCTTCCAGATTTCTTCTGGCTGATAGCCAGGGCGTGCCTCGCCATACGACACCGGCTGAGCTTGGACTGATTCATATTCCGGGTAGGGCGCCAGCCGCTCTATGATCTTCTTATCCTCCACTATTTCCTGCGGAAATACCTCGCCGCTATAATCCGGTGCACACATAAAGCCGTCCTCTTCCCCGCCATAGCGGTACGCCTCCATCATCGGGCGCTGAAAGCTGTAGCGCATCACCTTGCGGACCGCATAGGGATTAATACGGGCGATAAAATCTGTGCCGCCCGTGTGGCACACGACTCGCTCCCCACACAAGACCTCTGCCTGTACAAAAGAAGGCTGGCACTGCAAATAGTAACTATTGACATAATAGCCGGCTACTTCCAGCGCAATCACGTTGACGCCTTTTTTAATAAAAGGCGCAATAGAAACCGCATCCATGCGAAAGTGAATATTTCCCGCCCGCGCCGGCCCATAGGCAACAAACCTTCCGTTAACAAACAGGTTATAAATCCCAGAGGTTGCCACGCGGCAAACAGTCTTCTTTACGTCTTCCTCCTCACAACGGAACACAGCCCGGAATTGAGCCCGGATATGTATTTCCTCTGTTTTTCCTTGCAGCCAAACCGGTTTGGCTAGCTCAAATAATTGCTCTTTCACCCTACGCCTCCTAGTTATACGGTTTAATTATCAGCTCTTCGGGGGACAAAATCAATTTTCCATCCCCGTCCTTAGCCACCCAATTCAGTGGGACCTTTAACTCATCAATAATCCAACGGCGTACCTCAAAGGTTTTCCAAGGGCCGCTGTTATAGCCTTGGCCCGGGTCATTCTCCCATAACCACAGCGGCGTACACCAGAGGCATGCCTGCGGTGCGGCGGCTTCATAAACGCTTTTTTCCACGCCGTTCTGCCCGTGATGCGCCAACTGGACAACATCGCTCCTTAACCCCCCGGCGCCTTGCCCGGCCAGCAGCCGGCGTCCGCCCTCAATGCCAAGATCCCCCAGCAGCAGTACCCTGCGCCCTCCCGTCGTCAAGCGCAGCACCGTGCTGCTGTTATTGATGGCGTTCATTGGATAGCTGCCGTCATAGGTATAGAGAACCTCAAAGCGGGCTTCGGGGTACTCATAGCGGTCCCCTTGTTGATAAACTGTTTTTATTCCTTGGTAATTCGGCAAAGCCGCATAAAACTCATCCCAAGTGTGGATTTCCCAAGCCTCATTGTCCGCAATAAACGGCCGTTCCGGAAAATGAAAATAAAGCCGCTTAATCTCCAGCTCATTCAAACGGCTTTCCAAAATAGAGGTCAGCGCTGCGATATGGTCCTCATGGACATGCGTTAGAAACCACCCCTCAATGACCGGATGCGGACCGCCGAGCTTACGCAGCAGCGCCAGGAGCGCCTCCGCATCTCCTCGAACACCGCCGTCTATAACAAATAGCTGACCGTTTTCTGTTTGTAGAACAAAGGACATCATTTGACTTGGCGTCCGTCCTCTGAGTAAATACATATAAGAACGACTCATTCTACTCCATCCCCTTCTGCGTTCTCCATAAAAAAGCTCATGAAACCATTTTCATTTTATCAGATATGCAGTTGCTGTCAACAGATATTTTGCTTTTATTTAAAAAAGAATCCGCCAGAATTTACTCCGGCAGATTCCCTCGGTTTTTACCTTTTTATTTTGCAAGCTTCCAAGCTGCCGTCAAAGCGGCAAGGGTGGGGTAGCGCTCCGAACGTTTCGAAGCCACAGCCCGCATTGCCACGCGGTAACGCTCTTCAGATAAGCGCCATTTCTCCAGTGTGTGTTCTGCTTCACCGCCAAAAAGGGCAAAAGCCGTCGCGCCCATAGTGTAGACAGTTGTAACCTCATCCACAACCGCTCCCAAGGTATGCTCCTCCGGCGACATAAAACGAGAGGAGCCCCACATGCGTCCCATCGTATTCACTGTTGGAGACTTTTGGTAAAAATCAATGTCACAGATATATGGTTTATGCGCGGAACGGTCATAGAGAATACTGCCGTCGTAAAAATCTATCGCCACATACCCACGTTTGGCTACGTAACGGTGAAACTCCAACACGGCCTCGAATACATCCAGCAGACTCTCCTGTGGCAGAGTCATAAACTGCTCTCTTTGTCCAGGATATTGCTTGCCCATACAAATGGCATCAACCCAGTCGAAAATCATCACAAAGCCATCTCCGACTTTTTCAGAGCAATGATAAGGAATTAAACAGGGATGGGACAGCTCCATGTAAATTGCTGAAGCCTGCTTCAGACGCTTCACAGCTTGCTCTGGTGTCCCCTGATAACGGAGTGTTTGCGCCCCGGCAAACTTAAGAAAATACCGGCGCTCGCCACGCTCAAGGCCAAAGCATAAGTTTCCGGAATCCTGGTCGTCCAGAACTCGGAATACACGCCCATAGGCCGACAGAAAATCCAGGTTGCAGTCCGTTTGCAAGCGGCAGGGGAGCCCATCGATTACCTTGATCAAACTTCCTCCTATTCTCAGGCCTCCTCGGCCTGTAGCACACTCATAGCCGATTCTTCTTCAAATTGTTTCATATAAAGGTCGTGGTAATAGCCGTGTTTTTTCAGCAGCTCCATATGCTGGCCCTGTTCCACAATTTTTCCGTCCTTTACCACCAAAATCAGGTCCGCCTGGCGAATGGTTGACAGACGGTGTGCAATGAGGAAGGAAGTGCGATCCTTCAGCAGATGAGAAATCGCTGCCTGAATCAACTGCTCCGTCTGCGTGTCGATAGAGGAGGTTGCTTCATCCAGCACAAAAATTCTTGGATCTGCCAGCACCGCGCGGGCAAAGGAGATCAGCTGTTTTTCCCCAGTGGAAAGGCGGTCTCCGCCCTCTCCGACATCGCTTTCATATCCGTTTTCCAGCTTATCTACCACCGTATCCGCCGAAACAGCCCGGGCGGCCGCATAAACCTCCTCATCGCTCGCATCCAGCCGCCCATAGCGAATATTTTCCATGACCGTACCGGAAAATAAATGCGGATTTTGCAGTACATAGCCAATATTACTGTGCAGCCACAACTGTGAGCGCTCACGGTAATCCTTGCCGTCGATCAGGATTTTACCCCCTGTCGGCTCAAAAAAACGACAGGCCAGGTTGACCAGGGTGCTTTTACCCGCGCCAGTTTCACCGACAATCGCGACAGTTGTTCCGTGCGGCACCTTCAGGTTAAAGTGGCTTAGCACTTCTTCGCTGCCGTCGGGATAATGAAAGGAAACGTCGCAAAACTCGATATCTCCCTTAATCGGCTCCCAATTTTCTTTTTTGGGTTCAAAGGAGTCGCCATATTTGGCAACCACCTCGGGCGTATCCGTAATGCCAAGCTTTTGGTCCAACAAGCCTGTGACTCGCTCAATGTTGGCCTGAACAGAGATAATGTCCGCGATATTGCGTGCCAGTTGCTGAATCGGTTCAAAAATGCCGACCGCATAGGAAGTAAAAGCGGAAAGCGTACCAATCAGCATGGCGTTTTCCATCACCAAAATACCGCCGCGCGCTAGAACAATAGCAGTCGCTGCAGAGCTGAGCAGCATGACCAGCGGAATATAAATCGCGCTCAGGCGCGAAACCCGAATGGAGGAATGACGCATATTCTGGGATACTTCTGCGAAGGCCTCAAAGTTTTTATCCTCAATCGTGAGTGTTTTGGAGGTTTTTGCTCCCATGATTCCCTCGTTATAGAGGCCAGTAATCTGTGAATTAATCCGGCGCACCTTACGGTTCCAGTGAAGAATGCGCTTTTGAAAGTATGCTGTCAGAAGTGCAATTGCCGGTACAATCAATATAACCAGAAGTGCAAGCCCCGGGTTAATCAGGAACATCGCAATGAAAACACCCACTACATAGGTAAATGACCACAGCATATCCACCAGGCCCCAGGCCACTAAGCTCGCTATACGGTTTGTGTCGCTCATCACACGCGCTAAGATATAGCCGACCGGCGTGACATTATAATAGGAAAGGCTCAGCTGCTGCAGGTGGACAAAGCAAGCGCGTTTCATATCACGCCCTAACCGCATTTCAACCTTCATAGAGCGGCGGGTAAACAGTACGACAAAGGTCGTTTGCAAAATGATGACCAAGCCGTAGACCAAGCCAAAAATCCAAATTCCCTCGGTGGTATCCATTTTAATAAAATTGTTAATTGCAAACTGCTGGAAAAGCGGCATAGAAATGTCCACGCCCGCAACCAGCAGATTCAACACCACAATCGTAACCAGCAGGCCGCGGTACGGCTTTAGAAAGGGCAAAATCCCCTTCCAGGACTTCAGGTCGAGAGACTTTGTATATTCTTTTTCTTCAATTGCCGGCATTTATTCTCCTCCCTCCTGTAAGAGCAGGCGGTCGTCGCTGCTCATCTGAATGTCGTAAATACTCTTATAGATGCCGTCCTGGTGAATTAGTTCATCATGGGTGCCCATTTCGGCAATTGCGCCGTCCTCAAGAACAAGGATTTGATCGGCCTGCATCAACGTTGTGATGCGGTGGGATATCAAAATGACAGTTGAACTCCCCAGGCTGTGCTTTAACGCCTTGCGGATTTTTGCGTCGGTCTCAGCGTCAACAGCCGAGAGCGAGTCGTCAAACACCATAATCGGGGCCCTCTGCATCAGCATGCGTGCAATGGCAACACGTTGCTTTTGCCCGCCGGAAAGGGTGACGCCACGTTCACCGACAATGGTTTCGTACCCCTCTGTAAAACCGTCAATCGCCTCATCTACACAGGCAATCCCGGCAACACCGCGAATTTCCTCCATGGAGGCCTGTGGGCGAAACGCGCTGATGTTTTCCTGTATTGTTCTGGAGAATAGGAAGGGCTCCTGTAGGACCATGCCGATATTTTCCCGAACCCAGCTCCGTTTCATCTTGGCAATATCGGTCCCTCCCACGGTAATCCGCCCGCATTCAGGCGGCAGATCATACAGGCGGTTAAGCAGGTGCATAAGAGTCGATTTTCCAGACCCAGTGCCTCCTAAAATAGCGAAGGTTGTGCCAGCCTGAATGGTAAAATCCACATTTTTCAGAATCGGCTGTGTACCCTCATAGGAAAAATTGATATGTTCAAAGCGGATATCCCCATTCATCGGCGGTGTCAGGGCATCCAGAATATCCTCTTCCTCTTTGGACTCTAGAATATAATTGACACGATCGGCTGAAACCCCCGCCTTACTCATCTCAGAGAGAATACGCCCCAGTCCTCTAACGGGCCACACCAGAGTAGCGTTGTAAGAAATAAAGGCCAAAAATTCCCCCAGCGTAATAGTTCCATTTACTGTTTCCACACAGCCAACAATGATGATGGTGAGAATTTGAAGCCCGGTGATCAAATCGCCGATTCCCCAGTAGGCACTCAACAAATGCCCCAGCTTAATCCACAAATTGGCGAAATGATTGTTTTTATCATCAAACCGGTTGATCTCAAACTTTTCCCTTCCAAACGCACGCACTACCCGTACACCGGTCAGATTTTCCTGTACGGTCGAGGAAAGAACGCCTTCTGCTTCGTCTGCGGAGCGAAACCGTTTGGCAATGCGTGAGAAAAAATACCCCGAATAACCGGCGACCACTGGAACAAAGGTCAGTGCAATCAACGAAATTTTTACATTCATTGAGAACATAATCGCCAGTGACAGCGCAATCAGAAAAACCGTGCGGAAAACTTCCATCAGCTGGTTGGTAATAAAATTTCGGATGACTTCCACGTCGGAAGTACAGCGCTGGATAATTTCACCCGTTTTATTATGGACATGCCAGCTAAAGGGTAATTTCTGAATATGTGCGTACAGCTTATCCCGCAAAGCCTTTACAAAATTTTCGGACCCCTTCGCTAATGTCATGCGGCTTGCATAGGTGGTAGCACCGGCAAAAACAGCGACAATCAAAATAGACAGTGCCGCTATTAATAAAAGCTGCAGGGGGGCTCCCTGCTCAAGGTGCAGCCAATCCTTGACGGCCTGCGGCAGCATAAACGGTTCTTCACCAATGACGGAATCCACCGTGATGCGGATAATCTGTGGCGTCAACGCGTTAAATACCGTATTCAGCATTGAAAATATAATTGAAAACACAAATAAATAGATACTGCCCTTTAGATAGCGGGCAATGTACCTAAGACTGCTTTTTTTCTTCAATCTGCATACCTCCTCTTCCCTCTTCTTTGTAAAGCCTGTTAAACAAATACCACGCCTCCCTCGAGCCCCCTCCTTGAAAATCTTTGCTTTAAAAAAGGACAAAAAAACCGGGCCCATCCATTTCAAGTTCCATACAAGGAGCAAAACTTTTCAATGGATAAACCCGATTCATGATCTTCAAAATACCAGGGTCACTCTTTTTTGTGCCTAAGATTCAAAATCACCAGGATCAGAACCATGAGCAACGCGACAACCCCAATTATCACAACCGGCAAAACCCAAAAAGTTTCTCCCGTATCATAATTTACTATCGAAGCAGACTGTGCGAATTCAGCCGCAGACGCACAAACTCCCCCCATAGCCGCTATTAACGACACCAAGCTCCCCATTAACAGACTCATTCTGCGTTTCATAGGTTCTGTTCCCTCCTTTCAAATCTAAATGAAGTATGTTTTTTATTATAGCGAACCATTTTGAAGATTTCAATAGTTATTTGACAAAAAATCATAAAAAATTGTTCAGGGTTAAAATATATACCTACAAAAGGCTATCTTTGACAGCGGCAAGCTTATTGATGAATACTTTTCGGGCCGTAGTTCATTCCGATAAAATTAGTCTAATATACCGTGAATCGGGTTATTTTTCATCGCAGCCCCACGCTCATAGCGGGATTCTATTGCGACCTCCGCCCTGCGGTCACTACTGCGCTGGAACGCTGTCATAACCTCCAATACATGGAGCGTCTGTTGGCAGCTGGTGCGGAACGGTCTACCGGTTTGCAGTGCCTGCGCCATATCCGCCAGGCCAAGCGCGCGGCTGTTGTCTTTATAATCAAAAAGCAGCGGCATTTCCTTCGTCTCTCCATCTTCCGGGCGCAGCAAACGAACTGGCCCGCCAAAGCAGTTCGGGTCCGGCACATACAGCGTACCCTTTGAGCCATAGACTTCAAAACGCGCCTGCTCGTTATAATAGGCGTCAAAGGTAGTGAACAATGTTCCCACTGCGCCGCTGTCAAAATTTAAAATACCCGTAATATAGGTGGGTACATCTACCTCCACCACGGTACCGCATTTGGGCTCGCTTGTAATGATCCGCTGCTGAAACGAAGTCTTTGTCACACCGGTAACACCGGACACTCCACCCAAAAGATTGATCAGCGCCGTGACATAATAAGGCCCCATGTCCATCATCGGCCCGCCGCCGTGCTTGTAGTAGAACTCCGGATCAGGATGCCAGCTCTCATGGCCGCGGCAAATCATAAAGGCGGCGGCGCCGACAGGTTCGCCGATCATGCCGTCGTCAATGAGCTTGCGGCAGGTTTGGATGCCCGCCCCCATAAAGGTGTCCGGCGCACCGCCGAGCAGCAGCCCCTTTTCCGCGGCAAGGCGCACCAATTCTTTGCCCTCCTCCCAGGTTGCCGCCAACGGCTTTTCTGAATAAACGTGTTTTCCGGCCTCCAGCGCTGCCCTGGTGACTTCGTAATGCTCATAGGGGCGTGTCAGGTTTAAAACAATATCAATCTCCGGATCCTCGAACAGCTCGTACATGGTATCGTAGAGCTTCGGTACGCCATACTCCGACTGTGCCCGCTCCGCCTTTTCACGAACCAAATCGCAGACGGCCTCTACCTCCAGCTCCTGAAACAAATTTGTAATATTTTGTAGGTAGATGCCGCTGATTGCGCCAACGCCCACCATACCAATCCTGGTTTTTTTCATATCGCTCCCCCTTTTTCACCACTGCCGTTAATACATTTTTGCGGTATTTTCAAAACGTTCAGTCGTCAGGCCGTGTTTTACCGCGTATGCTTTGCCCTCGGCAGCCCAAAGCATGCCGCGCTCCATCAGGATCTGCGCAGACGGGGCCTTGTCAAAGACATCGTCGTGGTGCCCCAAAGAAGTGTAGAACACCCGGCCGTTTCCCCAAAATTTTGTCCACGCAACCGGCATATCAACCGGCTTATTGGAGATGTGGTAATAATGCACCACGGGGAAACGTGTAGTTGCCAGCACCTCAATGGCCGGATCCACATGCAGGTAATAATGCTCACTGCAAACCGGAAAATCCTCCAAGCCTTCTATAATTGGGCTGGACCCCCTACAAATATTCACCGTATAGGGAATGCCGTCTCCACCCGGATGGCTGACCCACTGGCCGCCGGTGATAAACTGCCATTCCGTGTCCTCGCGGAAAGAGTCGCACATTCCGCCATGGCAGCCAGCCAGGCCTACCCCAGCGGCAACCGCTTTGGAGACGTTCTCTACATATTCATGCCGAATTGCTCCCATCGTCCAGCAGGCCACAATAAGGTCCAGCTCCTTCAGGGCTTCCGCGTCGGCTAAGCAGTCCAGTGTATCGCTAATCTCGACCTCATATCCGTTTTTAGCCATCAGACCCGCAAAACGCTTGCTGGTAAGCTGTGGCTCGTGACCATCCCAGCCGCCTTGGACAATTAAAACCTTCTTCATTTGCCAGCCTCCTTAAATATGGCAATGTACGCCACAGTTTAATCGATCCGCTTCAAATACGGCATCGATTACCTTCATCACCCGCAGTGCCTGCTCCGGACGAACGATCAGTTCCGCCTCCCCGTCCAGCACTGCCAGGATATTCTTATAATAATCGCTCCAATCTGTCTGAACCTCCGGCAGCGGCAGCTCAAGGGTTGTCTCCTTCGGCCTGGGCGCCATGGTCCGGGTGGGCCCTGCCTCCGTATAAACAATATCGTCTGCCCACTCCATTTCGGCCTCCGTGTTCAGCTTTACCATTTTCCCATTGCAGGCCCAATCCTCAATAACCGCAGTGCCGTCTGTACAGGAAACATGCCAGCGCGGTTGGTTAATGAAGCAGTTGGTTGACATCTCGCACATAGCGGAAAGGCCGTTTTCAAAACGCAGAAATACCTTGATGCTGTCGTCTACTTCTCCACCGAATACATGGATTAGATGACTGTCTACTGAAACCACCGGCGAATCGATCATATCCAGCAGCTGGTCAATCAAATGTACGCCCCAATCAAGAACCATACCGCCGCCGTTGACGCGGTAACCGCGCCAACCGTGCATGGAACCCCTGGAGCCCAGCACCCGGCTCTCAATAAAATACGGTTTTCCCAGCAGTTCCTCCCGGACCATTTTTTTAATAATGGCATAATCCTTATCCCAGCGGCGATTTTGATGGATGGAAAACAGCCTCCCGGTTTCTTTGGAAACCGCGATCATGTCTTCCAGCTCTGCCGCGTTGAGCGCAACCGGCTTTTCGCAAATGACATTCTTACCCGCGCGCAGGCACTCAATGACCAGTGGCTTATGAAAATTATTGGGAACCGCAATGGTGACCAGATCCACCTCCGGGTCCGCCAAAAGCTGTTCCTTGCTGCTGTAAACAAACAAGCCGTTTTCCTTAGCCTTGTCACAAGCCTCCTGCCGAACGTCAAAAATCCCCTTTACTTCCAAAGACGGAATCTTCTCCCGGACATTCTCTACATGCCAAGAGCCCATCCCGCCGTAACCAATAACTGCCAGGCGATGACTCATCTATAATCCTCCCAAAAAACTTTTTATTTTTGATTGAATTATATCATCTATTCCTGTATAATACAGGTCATAAATCCAGAAAAACTAGCCAAATATTGCTATGTAAGGAGAAGACGCCCATGCTTCCCTTTTATCAAAATCAATACAGCGAACTGCACTGCTTTGACACAGACGGCATCAATTTTCCTCCACACCTACACGAGCCGATTGAGCTTTTTTACTCGGTAAACGGCACGGCGCAAATACAGACCAACCGTCAGCAGTATTTGCTCTCAAATGGCGGGCTGGCGATCATTTTCCCCAATATCCTGCACGCCTACCAAACGCCGCCCGGCGGATCCAATTCATTCATTCTTGCCATCTGTCCGCTGGCGTTGACCGGCAGTTTTACCAACACGCTGCTGAAGCAGCACCCTAAAATACCGGTTTTGCAGGCTGGCCAGATCCATGAAGATGTCGCTTATGCCATGCGTGCCCTGCAAAAACAAAGCTTGGAGCAGCCTAACGCTGCGGCAAACCAGGCGCTTGTACAGCTGATTCTGGCCCGTGTTCTGCCTGAACTGGTATTTGAGCGCAACACCGATGTTCAGCGCACCGATCTGATTTCCCGCATGATCTTTTATCTATCCGAAAACTTCACGCGTCCCATCTCCTTAGAAGATCTTTCGTCGGCACTCGGGGTCAGCAAATACTATTTATCGCGTGTATTTTCCGGACAGCTAATGACCAGTTTTAATCAATATGTCAATAGTCTGCGTGTCAACCTTGCACAAAACTTACTGCGCAGCACGAAGAAAAGCATCCTGGATATCTGCTACGAATGCGGCTTTGACAGCCAGCGCACTTTTAACCGCGCCTTCAAAGAGCTCTGCGGCGCATCGCCGAGCGCTTACCGCAATACAATTTTTTGAGGCGCAGGCCGCTTGCAAAATTCATCCTCTGTCGCCTTGTTATTTCCCCGCAAATAAGCTATAATAAACTTAATTATACATCCTGTGAATCGTTGGCATATGGGAGGAGCACATGGATAACAGAGACTTTCTAAAAAATATAGGACGGCAGGTCCAGCGAGGTGTGCGCCAGGTCACCAGCTCCAAAAGCTTTCATGAAATAAAACATACCATAGACGGAACCATCCGCGAAGTAATGAACAACCAAAACCATAATTGGGCCAGCGACAGGGCTTCAACAACCAAAACGGAACAGACCTCGTCTTCGGCCACGGCAAAACCGGCGGCGCTGCAGTCAAAGGTCTTTTCAAAGGAAAATGTCATCAGTATCCTTTTGTTGACTTTCGGCTTCATGGGATTGGGTATTTTCGGGCTCTGTCTGTTAATTATACTGGCTACAATTCCTTTTTTGTTAGCGGCAACTGTTCCGGGCTCCATTGCCTTAATCTCAATTTTCACGTTATTGACGGCAGCTTCCGGAATTATGGTTGCAAAAGGCTTTTCTGTTCGCGGATACTATAAACGCTTTAAGGCCTATATTTCCTACATAGGCGATTCTAAATTTTGCCCAATTACTGATTTAGCGTCTGTCACCCAAAAAAAGGTCTCCTATACGGTAAAGGATTTGCTCAAGATGATCCGCAAGGGCCTGCTCCCCACCGCCCACCTAGATGCAGAACAGACCTGTCTCATCCTGGATCATGAAACCTATCGTGAATATTTGCACACAAAGAACCTGATGTCTCGGCGCAAGGAAGAGGCACAACAGCTCAACAGTACAGACCCTCTTCAAAGCGCTATCGCAGAGGGCCGCCAGTACATCCGCCAAATCCGGGCTGCAAACGATGCCATTCCTGGTGAAGAAATTTCCCAAAAGATTGATGAGCTGGAGATTGTAACCGCAAAAATATTTGAGTATATTTCAAAGAGGCCGGAAAAGCTCCCGCAGATTCGCCGTTTTATGAGCTATTACCTGCCGACCACGCTGAAGCTGCTGCAGGCCTACCAAGAGTTCGACGCTCAGCCCATACAGGGGGAAAATATTAAGTCGGCAAAAACAGAAATTAGCGATACACTGGACACCATTACCGTTGCCTTTAAAAATCTGCTGGATTCGCTTTTTGAGCATGAGGCCATGGATATTTCCACGGATATCTCTGCCTTGGAAACCATGCTGGCGCAGGAAGGGCTTACCGAAGACGGCATGAAAACCAGTATCGATGAGAAATAAATATGTTAACCACGCCAATACGACTATAA
>JABLTR010050469.1_pt1 | contig 11928 bp, 12 predicted proteins | sample 7160071 | NCBI WGS metagenome assembly JABLTR01 (sample SAMN14651230, study PRJNA627086) | human gut metagenome | isolation source: feces | host: Homo sapiens
CCTGCAAAACAGAAGAAACCTCCTAAAAAATATGTCCCTCCTATGGATCAACCATGGAAGCGTGCTTCTTATTTGAACTATCTGGCGAAACAAAAGCACCGCAATTTTGGTGCTAATGTTTAACTTTTTTTGAGACATTTTCAAATTCGGTTGACACTGTAATTTGATCGTTTTTATCATTTTCACCGTTTTTTTGTCAGGGTGTCGTATCCTTCTTCTTTGTTGTCAGACACATCTGTGATAAAATGTGAACAGCATGAGGAGGCACGACACATGAATCGTTTTTTTGGTCATCTGAGCACCATCACCCGGCATAAGATCAAAGTGACCCTGCTGTGTTTTCGCTGTGGTCTGTATGCACAGGGAATCAAGCACGATCTTTCCAAATACTCCTTTGTCGAGTTTTGGGCAGGGGTCCGTTATTATCAGGGGAACCGTTCGCCGATCGATCGGGAAAAGGAAGTCAAGGGATATTCGATGGGATGGCTGCACCATAAAGGGAGAAACAAGCATCACTGGGAATACTGGCTGGACAATTCAAAAAACGGCATCCAGCCGCTGGAGATGCCGGTCCATTATGTCGTCGAGATGTTCTGCGACCGTGTCGCTGCCTCACAGATCTACATGAAAGACCGATACGACGACTGCAGCGCGCTCAACTATTACCGCAACGGGCGCGATCATGTGCTGATCCATCCCAACACCGACCAGCTGATCCTGCATCTGCTCACCTATCTCAGCGAGCATGGGCTGGATGCCGCCATCGCCCACATTCGCAAGGACATCCTGAAGAATCGCTGATGCGCCTGGAGCGCATCTTTTTTAATACCATCGGAGATGTGCGAGGATCTCGTTGTTCCAGAGTTCATCGCGCTCTCTGGCGCCCAGCGGATCCAGATGGATCAACAGCGGATAGCCCTGGGCATTGCGCCGGTCACTGCAGATGCCGATGTGCTGCGCATAGATGACGATATCCCCCGGCTGCCACTCCTGCGGATCTCCTGGCCGTGTCGTCAGCGATTGCGCATGACGCTCAAAAAATACCTGCAATGTATCCACCCGGCGAAAATCGATGTTGGGATCCGGCTGCTCGATGCCATAGATCTCCGGATGCCGTGCAACATCCGCATCGACCATGTCCTTCAGCGAAAGGCCCGCCTGTGCAAAGGCATGCCAGATGACATCGGTGCACACGCCATGATCGTCATCCGGATAGCCGCCGGCATAATAACGGCTTTCATAGCGCGGACGGCTCTGCGCATACGCACGGGCCCCGATCACGAAATCTTGGACGTCATCGATCCCGTTCGCATTGACATCCTGTGCACTGACATAATCCGTCCATCCAAATTGTTTCGATGTATAAGTACGCTCCCAGATGCCGAAGAAGTCGCCTGCCGCGATCAGCACGACCGCCAGCACACATCCAGACAGCCATCCGTTCCATTTCCGCATAACATCACCAGCTCCATGATAACACGGATGTCGGACATTGTCAGTTATGTTCGCAAACCGAAGCGCGCACATGAAAAAACCGCAGTTCGCTGCCGATCTGCGGTCATCCTCCGGTTTCTTATCCTATGCCTGTTCGCTCTCCTCCAGAGCGCCCAGCAGCTCCAGGATGCGGTTGAGATCATCATCATCCGCAAACTGAATGGTCAGCTGATGCGGAGCGATCTTGACGGTCGTCTGAAAACGCGCTTCCAGACGTCGGCACAATGCTTCCATATGAATATCTCTTGGCTTTTCTTTTTTCTTCGCCTTTGGCTTCTGTGCTTCCTTGACCAGCTTTTCCACCGCGCGCACGCTCAGCTGTTCCCGAACCACCTGTCTGGCCAGCTCCTCCATTTGCTTTTCATCGGACAGCCCCAGCAGTGCCCGCGCATGGCCCATCGACAGCTGATGGTTCATCACATATCCCTGAAGCGATACCGGCAGTTTCAGCAGTCGCAGCGTGTTGGCGACATGCTCTCTGGACTTGCCGATGCGGGAAGCCAGTTCTTCCTGTGTATAGCCCAGCTTCTTGATCAGCTTTTCATATGCTTTCGCCTCTTCGATGGCATTGAGATCCTCTCGCTGAATGTTTTCCAGCAAAGCGATCTCCATCATCTGCTGATCATCAAACTCCATCAGGATGGCCGGGATCTTCTTCAGCCCTGCCAGCTTGCTGGCACGCAGACGGCGCTCACCGGCGATCAGCTCATAGCCGCCGACCGATTTCTTCACCAGGATCGGTGTAAAGACCCCGTGCTGGCGGATGGACTGTGCCAGTTCCTGCAATCGCGCATCATCGAAGCTCTTGCGCGGCTGATACGGATTCGGACGCACTTCCTCCACGGCGACCTCAAAGCGTCCGCTGACATTCGTATCCGATTTTCCCTGCTGGATATCCTCCAGCACTTCACTGACGTCTTCCCCGAAAATGGCCGCCAGTCCTTTGCCCAGTCGCGCTTCGCTCTTTTTCGCCATCGTGTGTCTCCTCCTATTTCTTATTCTGCTTTACTACTTCATTTGCCAGTCCTGCATAGGCCTTTGCGCCTTCACAGCGCACATCATACTCAAAGATCGACTTGCCGCGCGAAGGAGATTCGCTCAGCTTGACGTTTCGCGGTATGTAATGATGATAGACCCGATCCTTGAAGTGCTGACGCACCTCCTGCTGCACTTCCACCGACAGCTTGGTGCGGGCATCATACATGGTCAGCAGCACGCCCTCGATCATCAGATCCGGGTTGAAGAGCTGCTGTACCAGACGGATCGTCAGCAGCAACTGTGTCACACCTTCCAGTGCATAATATTCACACTGCACCGGAATGATGACCGAATCCGCAGCGGTCAGCGCATTGGTGTTGAGCAGACCCAGGGACGGCGGACAGTCGATGATGATATAGTCATATCGATCCCGTATGAGATCCAGCTTCTTTTTCAGCAGTTCTTCTTTTCCCGCCTCAAACTGCACCATCTCCAGATCGGCACCGGCCAGAGAGATGTTCGCAGGAATGATGTCGATCGGCGGTTTGCTCAAATGTTCGATGACCGCATCCGGTTCATATTCTTCCATCAGCATGTTGTACACGGTCAGCTGATGATCCGCCTTGGCAGCGCCGACGCCCTGAGAGGCATTCCCCTGAGGGTCAAAATCGACCAGCAGTACCTTATTGCGCAGGTATCCCAGACCGGCCGCCAGATTGATTGCCGTCGTCGTCTTTCCCACGCCGCCTTTTTGGTTCGAAATCGCAATGATCTTTCCCATTTCTTCACGTCCTTCTCACTATTTTGGGAAATGAAGCGTAACTACCACTTCATCTTCATCTTCTGTCATCTCACGATGGATCTGGATGCCGCTCTTCTCGATCATCGCCACCGCCTGATCGATCGTATTCAGGCCGATCTTGATGTTGCGGGACAGTCCCTTGAACACTTTCTTCTGTCTTTTCGGCTTCGGTGATGCCTCTTTGCGGATCATCTTCTCGCTCTGTGCAACGGTCAGGCCTTTTTTTACGATGGTCTCCATCGCCTGTTCCTGTTTTTCCTTCGGCAGTGCCAGCAGTGCTCTCGCATGCCGCTCGGTGATCCGGCGTGCGGTCACCGCCTGCTGTACTTCCTCATCCAGTTGCAGCAGACGGATCTTGTTGGCGATCGAGCTCTGGCTCTTGCCCAGCTTCAGCGCCAGCTGTGACTGGCTGATCCCGGTGGTCTTCATGATCTGCACATAGGCGTTGGCCTCTTCGATCGCGCTGAGATTTTCCCGCTGGATGTTTTCCACCAGGGCCATCTCTGCCATCTGCACCTCATCGGCGTCGATCACGATGACCGGAATCTCGATCATGCCGGCGATCTTCATCGCCCGATAACGGCGCTCTCCGGCAACGATCTCATAACCGTCCTTTTCCTGGCGGACGGTGATCGGGTGGATCAGGCCGTTTTCACGGATGGACTGTGACAGTTCCATCAGTGCTTCATCGTCAAAATCGATGCGCGGCTGATAGGGATTCGGCCGGATCTCATCGATCGAAACGACTTTACTTTCTCTCATTCTATCATCTCCTACAATGGGTGTTTCTTTATCTGTCCGAAATTGCGCGGGTATCGTCGATCCGTGGGGCGCTGCTTGCGATAGAACACATTGATGCGGACGGCTCCATCGCTCAGCCGGCTCTCTTCCCGCTTTTCCATCTCGGCGCCCAGCACCTTGACGGCGTGCTTCGCCGCTTCGATCTCTTCGTTCGCACCGGGTCCCTTCATGGCGATGAACCGTCCGCCGACCTTGACCAGCGGCAGGCAGAGCTCGCTGAGGACCGGCAGTGCGGCGACCGCCCGGGCACTTACCACATCAAAGCATTCCCGATGTTCTTTCGCATGATCTTCGGCACGCACATGCAGACAATGCACACCGGTGAGCGAAAGCTGCGCACAGAGCTCCTCCAGAAAACGGATGCGTTTGGCAAGCGGTTCCAGGATCGTCACTTCCAGCTGCGGGTACAGGATCTTTACCGGTATGCTGGGAAAGCCGGCACCGGCGCCGACATCGCATAAACACTGCATGTCCATGTGCAGAAAAGGAAGGATCGAATCATAGAAATGCTTCTCATACACCTCATTTTCCTCCACGATGGCCGTCAGGTTGATCTTCTCATTCCACTGCGCCAGCAGCTTTGCGTAAGTTTCAAACTGCTGCAGCTGTTTCGTGCTGAGCACGATCCCCTGCGCTTCCAGCTTTTGTACAAATGTCTCTTTCGTAAATGCCCCCATACGATTCCCCCAGTAGGTATATTATAGCAAAAGCAGCGAAAGATTTTAAATAAAGTTTATCATATTTCTGCATCGGCCGCTGAGAGCGTTTGCTTTTTGTGCTGCCGATCCGATATCCCCCTCTGATCCTGGGACACGTTTTCCATGTGGCGCTTGCTGTGCTATACTGTGTGGGAAGCGGGCAGTGCGCAGAGGAGGAAAGACGCATGCAGAGGACGTATGAATATGAAGCGGTGATCCATGAGATCCCGGAAAACGGCGACGCTGATGTCCATTTCCCGTGGGATATCCGTCAGATCTGCCATAGAGGGCGTCGGAAGGTCGATGCCACATTTGATGATATCCCATATCGGGGCAGCATCGTCAACATGGGCGCCAAAGATGCACAGGGACAGATCTGTTCCATCCTCGGCGTCCGCCGATCCATTCGACAGGCGCTGAACAAAGGCGACGAAGACAGCGTACATGTACCGATCCACGTCATCGATCCCTGCTGCAGCGAACAGACGAAATCAGACGAACCGCCGACAAAAAGAGAACGGCATTGACCGTTCCCTTCTTCTCTATCTTTACACATGCCGTGTTCTCGCTCAAAACGGACCGTCTGCTGTTTCCCGTCCGCAGGTACATATGGTCAGGCAATTTCCTTTCGGATCCTGCGAACTTCGATGAACCTTCCTTCATCAGCAGTCGTCATTTGTCATTTTTCAGCGATCATCGATGGTTCTTCACACATCGGCTTTCTATCGTCATGTTCTCACCACTCTCTTTAGGACCTGGTTTCCTTACACCTTTATTATAACGGTGCAGGTCCAAAAGAAAACTATACTGGCAGAAACGGCCGCAGCAGCGGCAAAATCGGCAGATCCCTAACGCAGCAACAGAAAGGAAGCAGACTCTATGAAAAAACACATCATCATTATCGCCACCGGCGGCACGATCGCCGGCAGCGGCGAGGCCGGAAAGGCCGCAGATTATCAGGCCGGACGCATCGATGTCAGCGAGATCGTCCGCAGCGTACCGGCGATCAGCCATCTGGCCGAGCTGACGACCATCCAGCTGTGCAACATCGACAGCAACGACATGACCGAGGACACCTGGCTGCGCCTGCGTGATCAGATCAACGCCTTCGGAAGCGATCCCGACGTCGACGGCATCGTCGTCACCCATGGCACCGACACGTTGGAAGAGACGGCCTTTTTCCTCAACCTGACCGTGAATCATCGAAAACCGGTGGTACTGACCGGATCCATGCGGCCGGCGACCGCTGCCAGCGCCGACGGGCCGATGAACCTGTACCAGGCGGTCGCGCTGGCTGCCAGCGAGGAAGCGGTCAACGCCGGTGTGCTGGCCGTCTTCTCCGATACGATCTATTCCGGCAGAGACATCCAGAAGATCAACAGCTACAAGACCGATGCCTTCGAGATCGGTGATTTCGGCTGTCTGGGCTATATGCGTGATGATCAGGTCTACTTCCTCAGCAAGACCGACAAACCGCATACCGCCGACAGCATCTTCGCGCAGGCAGAGCTGAGCGCGCTTCCCAAAGTGGCGATCGCCTACTATCACTGCGGTGCCGACCGTCAGACGCTGGAACTGCTCAGTGAACGCTGCGACGGTCTGGTCATCGCCGGAAGCGGCAGCGGCAATTACAGCAGTGCGTGGAAAGAAACGATCCACCGTCTGGCCGAAACGAAGATCATCGTCCGCTCCAGCCGGGTGCTGCAGGGCATCGTCTTCGATTCCCCGTTCTTCGATCCCGGACATGACACGATCCCTTCTTACACCCTGTCGCCACAGAAGGCGCGCATCCTGTTGATGCTGGCGCTGAGCGTCACCGGTGAGCGGGAACAGATCCGCACGATCTTCGAGACTTACTGAAACGGCGCCCAGCGTTCCTCCATCCTCATAAAAAAGACGATGTCTCGTCACATCGCCTTTTTCTTTTCCTTATTCACTTGTGTGGTTTCCATCCGCCTCGGCATTTTTCCTTCCTTGCCATCACGGATTGGAACCGTGTTTGATTCTTTTCGTGAACGTCCTTTTTCCTTTGCTTGCTGCATTTCGTATGCTGATCGATGATAGGATCTGCATGTACCCGCTGACCTTCACGAAACTGCATCCGGATTTTGTTTCCTGTCTGCGACAGGCTTTCCTTCTGGTGTTTCCCACACCATAGTTTTTCTTTGCCGGATGTCTCAGATTCCGGCTTCCTTAAATTGTCATCTTCCCACCGCTCTCTGTTCTTGTTTTCTTTTTACACTTTCATTATAGCCGCTTCTTCCCATTTTGCCAGTATACTGGAAAAATACGCAGGATGGCGGCAAATCTGGTATCAGTATTCGTTTCGCTCCACGATTCCCAGAAACCGCTGCCGGTTGGAGCGCGACAGTGGCAACCGGTCCTGCTGATCCATCAGCACCAGATCGCCCTCTACTCCGAACACATGATGCATGTTGACGAGGAAAGAAGCATGGATGCGCTGAAAACCATACGGGGCAAAGCGCTTCTCCATCTCGTTCATGCTGGCGCGCTCACTGAACAGCCCTCTGCGTGTGTGGAAGCAGACCAGCTTTTCCTCCTTGGAAAGATAATAGATGTCATTGATGTTCAGGATGACCTTGACCTTGTTATAGGAGAAGACATATTCCTCTTTTCCCAGCAGACGGTAAAACAGCCACCCGGAGAGCTGTTCCAGCTCCTTCGCTGCATCCGTTGCATGAACGACGAACGTCTGATGACGCTCATCCGTCACTTCCCCCAGACTGCCATGATCGACATACAGCACGATCCGGTCCTCATACGGCCGGACAAATACGCTCTCCGCACGGGGATTGTTGAATTTTTCATGAAGGATGACGATGTCAAAACGCTCGTGCTGCTGAGCTGCGGCCAGCTCGCTTGCCTTCAGATAACAGCGAAAGAGCCATTCACGGTCGCTGAGCAGCATGCCCAGTGCATAGATGATCTCTTTTGCGGTACGTTCGTTTTCCAGCACTGCGATCCGGATCATGCAATCACCACCCTTCATCACTACTATTATAATGCATTTTCTTTTAAAAATCATTGTTTTTAAGCGGTTACACACATCTTTGCCGCAAAGAAAAAGGCATGGTTCCCAAAAAGGATCCATGCCGCATCGTCCGTTTCATCGGATCGGGCATCATTCGATCGTTTCCCTCCAGATGTGTGCGCCCAGTTCGCTGAGCTTGCCATCCAGATTCTCATAACCGCGATCGATGTGATAAATATCGTGGATCTCTGTGATCCCATCGGCGATCAGCCCTGCCACCACCAGCCCCGAACCGCAACGCAGATCGATAACGACCACCTCGGTACCGCTGAGCCGGACCGGTCCGTTGATAAAGCAGCTCGGCACCATCACATCGATGTGTGCCCCCATCTTTTTCAGCTCACCGCAATGTTTGAAACGCTCCGGATAGATCGTCTCCGTAATGATCGACTGTCCGTTCGCCTGCGTCAGCAGCGTCGTCAGCGGCTGCTGGATATCCGTCGCAAAGCCCGGATACGGTTTTGTCTTGATGGCCGTTCCTTTCAGCTCGCCCTTCATGCCGTGCACCTTGACCTTATCCACATCCACTTCCAGATCGATGCCGATCTCATCCAGCTTCATCAGCAGTGCATCCAGATGCTGCGGGATGATGTTCTCGATGACCATCTCATCTGCAGCGGCCGCAGCCAGCACGACATACGTTGCCGCCTCGATGCGATCCGGGATGATCTCATGGAAACAGCCCATCAGACGATCCACGCCGTCGATGGTGATCACGCTGGTTCCCATTCCGCGGATGTGTGCCCCCATCTTGTTGAGCATGGTCGCAATGTCGATGATCTCCGGTTCCTTCGCCGCATTTTCGATCGTCGTACGCCCTTTGGCATACACTGCGGCCATCATGATGTTGATGGTCGCTCCGACGCTGGAGATATCCAGAAAGATCTTGTTGCCGACAAGTTCCTTCGCTTCGATGATATAAGAACCACGTTCATACTGCACGCTGGCGCCTAAAGCCTCAAATCCTTTTAAATGCAGATCGATCGGACGCGGTCCCAGATAGCAGCCGCCCGGCATCTTCATCTCCACACGGCCATACTTGCCCAGCAGCGCCCCCATGAAATAATAGGACGCACGCAGCTTGGAAACCGATTCACCGACCAGCGGACGGTTCTCCATCCCCGTCGGATCGATGATGATGATATCCTCCTGCTTCTTGGTTACCTGCACACCCAATTCATTCAATAATACGGATAAAGAGCGAACATCTGAAATGTTGGGAACACCACAGATGGTGACTGGTCCATACGCGAGCACCGCTGCCGGAATCAATGCGACCGTTGCGTTTTTGGAGCCGCTGATGCGTACCGTTCCATTCAGCCGGTGTCCTCCCTCAATCTTGATAACTTCTTCCATGTCCCAATGACACTCCTTTTCGTTATTTCTATATCTATCTTATTATAAAACATTTTATACAAGAGTGCCACATTGTACGCAAAATTCCATGATTTTGTAAAATGGTCCTCTGCATTTGCGCATTCGCTCATCAAGCGGATGGGGCTCATCGCGTTTTTTTTGTTTTTCCATAGTACAAGTCACGGATTTTTGTTATAATAGCGTAAGTGTTTAGTTTAGAAACGGGGAGGATATTTATGAGGAAAATCGCTTTTGATAATGACGCTTATCTGAAGATGCAGTCGCAGCACATCATGGAACGCATCCATTCCTTTGATAATAAACTGTATCTGGAATTTGGTGGAAAGCTGTTCGATGACACGCACGCATCCCGCGTACTGCCGGGCTTCCTTCCGGACAGCAAGCTGAAGATGCTGCTGCAGCTCAAGGAGCATGTGGAGATCGTCATCGCCATCTGTGCCAGCGACATCGAAAAGAACAAGCTGCGCAGAGATCTGGGCATCACCTATGACGACGAGGTCCTTCGTCTGATCGACTCTTTCCGCTCCGTCGGCCTGTATGTCGGCAGCGTCGTGCTGACCCGTTATGACAAGCAGGCCCGAGCAGAGGCCTTCCGTCAGCGGCTGCAGCGGGTGGGCGTACCGGTTTATCTGCACTATGCCATCGAAGGCTATCCAAACGATGTGAAGAAGATCATCTCGGAACAGGGCTTCGGCATCAATGACTACATTGAAACGAGCAAGCCGCTCGTCGTCGTGACCGCACCGGGCCCGGGCAGCGGAAAGATGGCGACCTGCCTCTCTCAGCTCTATCATGAGCACAAGCGAGGGATCAAGGCCGGCTATGCGAAATTTGAGACCTTCCCGATCTGGAACCTCCCTCTGAAACACCCGGTCAATCTCGCATATGAAGCAGCGACGGCAGATCTCAACGACATCAACATGATCGATCCGTTCCACCTGGAAGCCTATGGGGAAACGACCGTCAACTACAATCGGGATGTTGAGATCTTCCCGGTGCTGAAAGCGATGTTCACCTCGATCTACGGTTCCAGTCCATACCAGTCGCCGACCGACATGGGCGTCAACATGGCCGGCAACTGCATCGTCGATGATGAAGCGGCCCGCGATGCCAGCAAAAACGAGATCGTTCGCCGCTATTATCAGGCCAAGCTCGATCTGAAGCGAGGACGCGCAAGCGAAGAGACGGTCGAGAAGATCCAGCTCATCATGTCGCAGGCGGACATCACCGAAGAGATCCGTCCCTGCATTGCGGCGGCAAACAAACGGGCCGAAGAGACCGATGGCCCGGCGGTGGCCATCGATCTAGGCGACACCATCGTCACCGGACGCACCAGTGAACTGCTGGGTGCCAGCAGCGCAGCGCTGCTGAACGCGCTCAAGACGCTGGCCAAGATCGATGACAGCATTCCGCTCATCTCCCCGAGCATCATCGAACCGATCCAGCGCCTGAAGGTCAATGCACTGGGTGGCCGCAATCCACGCCTGCATACGGACGAGGTGCTGATCGCCCTCTCCATCTCCGCAACGACCAACCCGCTCTCTCACCTGGCCATGCAGCAGCTGAGCAAGCTGAAGGACTGCGATGTGCACAGCTCCGTGATCCTCTCCGAGGTCGACAGCAGCGTCTTCCGCAAGCTGAACATGCATCTGACCTGCGAAGATCAGTATCAGAGCAAATCTTCGCTGTATCATAAATTCTGACATGGAAGCGAGCCTTTGCATCGGATTCCCGATGTGGAGGCTCTTTTTATGTTTGCCGCAGCTGACAAAACTGTTCAGGTTTCTCTTTACATCCACATCGGATCTGTTATAATGTATGCAGTTAGTTAATGCTAACTAATTGAACGGAGGTATCTGTGTGCTCGATTCTGTATTCGCCTTCGCATCGCTGGCGCTCCTCATTTTGTGCATGGGCGCAGCGGTCCGCTCATCGGTCCTGCTGAACCGTTTTCCATTTTTGAAGACCGTGCGAAAGCATCATGTCCTCTGTGCCATTCTCTGCTGCAGTTGTGCGTTTGCACACGGCATCCTGGCCGGCAGGGCACCGGCGGCGATCAGCGGCAAGATTGCCGCGATGCTGCTGCTTTTGCTGATCGTACTGGCACTGCCGCTGCGATCCTCAGCGAACCGTTATTGGCGACGGATCCATCGCACACTGTCCGTCATCGTAATCGTCCTGGTTTCTGTGCACATCCTGCATGCCGTTCTGACCTGACCATTCCTTTCAACTACAACCTTTGCATACAGCCTGACCGTCAGAACCTGCACAGGACCACCGCGCCCGGGTAACAGCCCGCTGTCGCGGTCCTTTCTGAAAAGCCCGCACCTTACCTGCTCTGCGGGCTTTTTGTCATGGTCCCTGCGCTGCTTTTTCTTCACTTTTGACGATCCTGTGCTACAATGATAGAAATGATCGAAACGATCGTTCAGGAGGTCATTCTATGCAGACGATTCAACGTGTCGGTATCATCGGCAGAGGCGCCATCGGCGCATTATACGGTTCCCTGCTGCAACAGGGCGGTGTCAGCGAGCTCATCTTCATCGCTGATGAACAGCGCAGGGAACGCTATGCCCGTGAGCCCTTTCTCATCAACGGACAGCCGGCCCGCTTCACTTACCGCAGTGAGGGCGCACCGCTCGATCTGATCCTGCTCGCCACGAAACAGTCCGGTCTGCGATCTGCCATCGAACAGATCCGCAGCTTTGTCGATGCACACACGCTCC
>JABLTR010047322.1_pt1 | contig 11911 bp, 12 predicted proteins | sample 7160071 | NCBI WGS metagenome assembly JABLTR01 (sample SAMN14651230, study PRJNA627086) | human gut metagenome | isolation source: feces | host: Homo sapiens
AACCATTTGCCCCAGAACACATTTCTGCTGTTTCTAAAACCTTAATTGGTACATCACTTGCCTTTGTGATTGAGAAAAATAATTTGCGATTATCAACAGGGTTGTCCGGCAAATAAGCAACTGGTTTTGGTAAGTTTTCATACTCAATTAATTGGTGTGTTTCAAAAACTGTTCCTAATTTAAAAGCGTAAATTTCTTGTTTTGGTTTTCCATTTTTGTCTAGTATTTTATTTCCGTTGACATCTTTTTTATCTCTCGTACAAGGCATAAAAATTTTTAAACCATGTTCGCCTTTTTTTACATGGTAACCTTGATTTTTCCATGCTCCGAAAGAACCAACAAAACCAACATCAGGTTTTTGTTTTTGTAAAAATCTCAAATTTCTTGAAGAATAGTGAGGACAATTAGCAACAAATTTTAGATAGTTTTTAAACATTTCTGAATTTTTGTAGTCTGAAATATTTTCTTTGATAAGGTTAGATAAACCTTTAGTATCTTTTTTCTCTAACAATTCTTGAATCTTTGAATCAGCACCTTGTTTTGTTGTTTCTATGTTTTTATCTTTTGCTTTTTCTAAATCAATAACCATGTCTTCCCTACTTTCATTTTTTGTTTTTGAAAATAAATGATTTTCAAACGTTTTGTCGAAAAAATTAAAGGGCTAGGATAACTTTTTCATCATGAATTTTTATTTAAAATCATCTACTGCTTTTTGGGCTTCTTTTTCTTTGCCTTGTTGGTCTTTCAGAATGTCAGAGATTTTGTTCTTGTCTTTGTTGGCATTGTCAATCTCTTTATTTTTATCAGCAACGTGTTTGCCTTTGTCTGGTGATTTGTCATTTTTGTTCAAGTCATCAAGCTGTTTATGCAAGTCTGAAAGTTGTGTGTTCTTTCCGTCCAGTTGTTTTTGAGTATCTGATATGGCTTTTTTCAACTCATTCACTTTGTTTGTGAGGGCTTGCTTTTTATCGTCATGTTCGGCTTGCTTTGCTTGTTTGTCTAGTGCTTTGTTTGCAAAGAATTTGAGTTGTTCATTTGCCGAAGCATATTCTTTTTCGTCTATGAACAGCTTCACAATTCTATCTGACAAGGCTTGACTATCAACGGACTTGATATTCTTTTTGAGAAAATCGATATCTTTGTTAAGCAAAGCTAATCGTAAGTCTATACTAGTATTTTCTTTTTTAGAGGTAATATTTGCCTTTTTAAGCTCGTTTAAGGCTTTTTGTTGCTCTTTGTTGTTCATTGTATCGATTTTATCTAAAACGCTTGTGATAGCTTTTTTATCGGCTTTTAGTGCATTCACAAATTGTCCATTTTCAAGATACATATTAACAATATCTTTTTTAGGATAATTAAAATCTTTCATCTTTTGAGCAACTTTGTCATACTTTCCGCTTGTTTCTAATTGAGTGATTATCAGTTCTTGTGATAGCTTTTCTTGTTCTGAATTTCCACGATTGATTGATTGATTAAGTACAAAACCAATGACAATGATAAGCACAGTCATAAATGAAAAACCTATGATTGATATTTTTTTGATTGATATTTTTTCAAAATCTTTTCTTTCAATGTAATTAGCCTTGTCATTGATTACCGTCAAGTCTTTTGTAGCTTTATCAACTTTAGTAGCTTTTCCAATTTTTGTAGCTTTTCCAATTTTGGGTGGTTTGGTTTCGTTAAAATTGACTAGTATTTTATCAAAATCGGTGTCAGCTTCTAAAGGTAATTTCAAAAGTTGTGAGTGAATAAGGCTATCATTTTTATTAAATTTTGATATTTCAACTGACTTTGTGTTTAGTTCATATAATTTCAACAATTCAGAGTTTGTATCAATAACTAACTTAATTAAATCAATGTATTCTAAAGGTTTGTTATTTTCTTCTTTAAACTTCTTAATATCCGTTTTTGAAAACACATAGTAACTTTTTTTTGTCCCTAAATTCATTTTAAACCTCCTTATAGCTATATTCTCGGATAGCTTCCGCTTGGTCTTAAATTTTAAAAACCAAAAATTTCAGATCCACGCTAAATTAGTTATCTAAAGCTAGTTACTGATAATGATTTTGATTATCATTGTTTGATTTAAGTTTTTCAATCGCTTCATGAATTGTCATTTTAGAATTTTTTAGAAATTCCATAAGATAGTCTTTCTCGCTATCCTCGATTTTCTTTTTAACTTCTTTAAGTTCTTGATTGATGTTATCTCTTTTTTTAATTAGAGCTTTTTGTTGCTTAATTAATGCTTCTTTTCTTTCTTGTAAGGTTTGGTTATTCATTTTAAAATCTCCTTTATTTTCTCTTTTTGAGTACCTGCATATCTTTTATTTTTGTGAATGAAAGTAGGTACAGTATGAATTGTGTACTCATCAATATAGTGTCTGTTATTGATTGGTTTAAGATTGATAAACTGTATATCTTGTTTGATTAGGTTGTGTAGATAAATTTGTTTGAATATCTTTTTACAGTCCGGACAGTCATCACGATAGAATAATTGTATTTTGTCTTTATCTATGCTTTTTATAGGCACTTGACTATGTTCGGTGCGATAAAAATTTAAACCAAGTAACAGAAAGCCTGTGAGGGCTATCACTATTGACCCTTTAATTATTTTTTGTATCAAGTTTAGTTAATTCTCCTAACACATGGAAATCAACAAAGATATTTTTTTTCTTATCAAAAGTACCAACATATTGCCAACTTGCTTCGGTAGGGTAAGTATCAATTACCATTTCTTGGTCTACAACAACAAGCACTTTCTGTAAATTATCTTTGGTGGGTTGAATATATATATCCGGACTTCCTTTAATTTTTGATACAGAACTTACACTTGCTTTATAATCTTTAGCAACTTTTTTTATGTTTTGTTCTAAGGCTTCTTCCGTCATATATTTTCCGGCTTCATCTCGTTGTTCTTTAACAGTAACGTGTTTTGTATCATATACCAAGAAAGCATTTAAAATACCTTTTGTTGATTTTTCTATTTGTTCATCTACTTTGCCTTGACCTGCTTTTTGTGCTTCTTCATTTTGCTTTTTAATTTTTTGATTTTCAGCAGATAATTTAGAGATACTGTTATTTTTTTCGTTCAATTTCATGTTCGCACTAATGCTTGTCGCAAACAGAGCTACTACTGCAATAAGCAATGCTACTCCGAAAATACCACTTAATATTTTAAAGAATTTATTTTCCATGCTGTGCCTTTCCTTGAATAAATAGAATTTGAGATACTGTTTCTTTACTTAAAACTCGCCAACTACGTGTACCAGTTCCTGCTTTTACTACATTTGTTTCACTTACAAGAATAGAACCGTCAGGGTTAATATATTCAACGACTGCTATATGACCGGCTACTGGGTCAGAACCTGCTACTCCTGCCGGTACACTAGCCCCCCAACCAATTTGTGGTTTTCCTTTTTCTACTTTATAGCCTTTAGCTTTAGCACTTGCTCCCCAATTACCGCCATTTCCGCTGTCGCCACTAAACCATTCAATCGGCATTCCAATTTGAGCAAGACGATTATAAACTCCCCAAGTACATTGCCCAAAAGGATAACTATTACCTGAATAGTTTTTGTCGTCAGGCATTGGTAAAGTGAGTTTTCCAATATACTCTTTAGGCAAATCTAAAACAGGTGCTCCATTTTTACCGTTAGATGTGTTAGGGTCTACCACACAACCATTATCATCAGCATTTACTTCGTTTGTATTCTTGCTATCATTTTTATGTGGGTCATTGTTTGGTATTACATTAGGTATAATATGGTTTGCTTGATATGGTGTTTTTCCATATTTTTTAATGGCTTCATCATCAATAAACTTATAATTTTGACCTAACGTATTATAAGCACTTAAAAGCGAGCTTAAATATTTAGGGTCTGTTGCCCAACCTCCCATATAAATTGCTGTTAAGGTTGCTTGTGGGTTTGTGTTATTGATTGCTCCTTTATACAAAGTTTGATGTGCCATGAACTCTGCTTTACCAACTATGCCTGCGTTATAGTCTTTAAAATAAGTGTAAGCTCCGCCTGTGTTATCGCCTACGCTTGTTCCTGCCTTTGTTCCTGTTATATCAATACTATCTTTGCCATACGTGGCAATTGTTATTGGAAAATCAGAAAGTTTACTTGTTTTAACTCCCCCCATATTGTGTGCTTTCCAAAAGGAAGTACCACTAGGGTTTGTAAAATTAAAACCATTTTCTACCATTGATTGAGCTATACTTGCGGACGGTAAAAAGCCTCCTGCTTTCCATGATTGAATATAGGCTTCTTTATGACTTTTAATGAAATCATCAATGCTTTTTGCCGGTTTTCCAACCTCTTCGTGTTGTGGGTCAACTGGTTTTACGCAATTATCATTTTGTCCGGTAAACACACAAACGACCATGACAATTACAATAACAAGCACTCCGACAATTAGAAAAGGAAAAGAGATAATACCTGATACGGTTGTTGCTACTGCTCCAACAACTGCCTTGCTTGCCATTGCTACATTTTTTGCTACTTTTACAGCTTCAAAGGCTATCTTTTGACTTGCTTTTTTTTCAACTCTATTCAATTTCCTTTTTAAGAACTTTTGGTTAGGGTCTGTTTTTCTTAAATATCTTGAAAGAGTTCTACTATTACCAAAATATTTAGTTTGGAGTAGTTTTTTAGAAATAGCTCTATTAGTTTTAACAGCGACTTTCTTTCGAGTAGTATTTACTGTCTTTTTAGTATACCCAACTGCCTTTTCATCTGCACTACTATTATCTTTTTCGTTTATTTCTGAAAAACCAACAACATAAGGGTTGCTTATCTGTTTAGCTTTATTGGCAACTCTTGTGATTTTTTTTATTTTTCTAAACTTTGTTCTTTTAATAGGTTTTATGTTAAATTTAAACTCTTTTAAAGGTTTTGTAGTTTTAAATTTGATAGCTTTCGTGCTTGATTTTTTTAAGATAATCTTATTCTTAATCTCTTTGCGATTGAGTACCTTATTTAATTCTCTTTTTAATCTATCTCCATTCTTAAAAATATACTTTCCTGCCATAAAGCACCTCGTTAGTCCGTTTGCATAATCTTATATAGTTCTGTGCTACTAGGAATTGTGTTTTCAAAAGGCACAATCGCATTACCTGCAATAATTAGACCACTACCCTTTTTAGGTGTTTTTAGGTATTGTTCTTGTTGTTCTGTAATGTTGTAGTGCTGTTTTATTATTTCAATGGCAAATTTTTTCTGTTTCAAGAGAACTAAAAATTCTGAATTGAAAAACATTGACCGCCCTTCCGGTGTTTCTAGGACGGTATCAATAAACTGTGTAATACCAGTAGGGTTTCCGCCATATTTACGTATTCTTGACCAAATATCTTTGAATTTTTCACGACTTATTTCACTTGATTTTCCGGATAGTAAAACTTGAATTTCATCAAAATAAACCCACGTTGTTATTCCTTTTGCGTTGTTCTTAACCACACGCTGCCAAATGTTTTCTTCTAGTGCCATAAAGCCAAAAGGTTTAAATTTAGTTGTCAATTGACTAATGTCATATACGATAAATCTTGAATTTAAATCAACATTGGTTTCTTTTGAAAAAATATCCATTGAACCAGTGATATACATTTTAATTTTTTGAGTTAAATCTAAGGCTTCTTCATTGTTAAAGGTTTTAGTTTCTAGCACCTCGTACCATTCTAAAAGCGTTGGTTTTTCATGTTTTTGGTAAGTTTCTATTGTTACTTCATCAATAATACTTTCTTGTATTTCTGAAACTGATTCAAAAAGCGATGAAAATAAGCTGACAAGAAAACTTGATTTTAAACCTACTGGGTCATCTCCGTCTTTTAAATCTTCTTTTTTTGGTAAATCTAAAATATTGATATGATGTTTAGTATTTGGTGCTATTTTAATGAGTTGTCCGTCCAATTTTTCAGGTAAATCATTGTATTCATCATCAGGAGATAACACTATTACTTCATCTTTAGGGTTATTTAAAAGAGTAGTAACAATTTCATATTTAGCTGTCATAGACTTACCAGAGCCGGAAACACCAGTTATAAGCCCATTGGAGTTATCCATACTTTCATCTCGTCTATCAATTGAAATAATGTTATGAGAAAATAAGTTGATGCCATAGAATTTACCTTTTTTGTGGTTAATATCAACCGTTGTAAAAGGCGAATTGACAGATAAGTTAGGTGTTATTAAATCACGTTGAAAAGTCTTTTCACAATCTGTATAGTTCTTCCCAATAGGTAACACAGAATTTAAGGCTTCTTCTTGTAGATAATCTAAAGTTTCAAAATTTGCACCATATTTTTCTCCAAGTGCTTTAATAATTCTTGAGTTTTCAGTTCTTTCTTCTTTAGTTTTTCCTGTTATATAGACTAAAAAGATAGATGAAAACTGCTTATCTCCTGTTTCACGAACTAAATTGATAACCTCATTTAAATCTTCTTGTGTTTCTTTTGCTGTTCGTCCGATAAAATCAGGCGAATAACCGTCTTTAATTGCAATTTTTTGTTGTTTAATAACTTCACTCTCAATACTTGTTGCTTGCATTCTTAAACGTTTACTCGTTTCAATAATTGAGTAAGGGTCAGCTTGTATTGTAATCACTAATTCTTGCCCACACGTGCTTAAATCTTTAAAAAGTCCATCCGATAATTCCATTGGAAACTCCTTTAAATAAAGCACCTGATTAAATCGTTCGCCAACTTCCACACCTGATTGACTAAATTTCAGAGATTGAGGGGCGATTAAATCTTTTGTCGTTAGACAAGATTTTTTTATATCGTCAAAATTTCCATATAAAGGCTTGTCATAGTTTAAAATTTTGTTGAATAAAGATAATCTCTCTAAACCTGTTTGTTGCTTAATAGGCACTTCGATAGGAGCTAGTGAGCTTGCTAGTAACGTTTCAGTATTCTTTAATTTACTTAACGCTTTTTTCTTATTTTCGGCTTTTGTTGAAATAGTAATGTAGCGGTCTATTTGATAATTGTTATAGCCATTTTTATAATTTTCGTGTATTAAATGGTTTAATTCTTCTCTTAAATAATCGAAATCATCTCCTTGTAATTCAAATTCATTTTTTTGTTGATATTCTTTACTATGAACTTTTGATACTAATATTGTTAATTGAAAATGTTCCTCGTCAGAAATAGTGTTTATCATTGAATTGTATTTTTCAAAAATGGTCTGTTTCGTTTCAATTGTCGCAGTTGCATAGTTAGTTGAACCTAGCTCATAGGTCATAGAATAGTTATCATCAACAATATTCATCAACCCATTTTCAAAAAGAGAAGTGTATTTTAACGTATTTTGACTAGAAGTTTTTTTAGCTCGATTAGCATTAGTTTTCAAACGTTTCAATTTTAACTTTTCATGCTTAGATAAAGGGGTCTGTTTCTTTGACTTTTTTTGATTGAATAAATTCTTTATGCTCATATTTTAATACCCTTTCTGTTTGATATGTCCTTACTTTAGGTGTAGTTATATATTTCCATTTTAATTTAAAATATTTGTCGCCTGTCAGGCCCTTTAATTTAAATAGTGTCATAAACAACCCAACAAACAATAACAGCAAGATAGGTATGTTATATAAAACCTCATTGATATGTAGCATGAAAGAATTTAACATCAATAGACAGGTAGCTAAAAATATCATCAATAGTGCTAAAAATTGTCTGAATGTCATGCCACAAACTTTTGCATGTATTTTTGAACCGTCTTTATATACTCGTACATTAAAATTCATTTTTAACCTCCTAAACCAACGACTTCTTTTGCAATTCTTCCTGATTGAAAGACTAGAACCGCAACAACAATTGGTTTTACAATAGCGATAAGTCCTCCTGCTAGTGTTCCACTACCGTTTGGAGCTGAAAAATAATTAGATATTCCTAAAATGATTAAAATAACAAAGCCTTGCAAACATACCGCACAATATTGTTTTAAAAAGCTGATACCGATAGAGCGATATTCCCTTGAAGCGAAAGATGAAAAGGCTATAGGGGCTAGTATTGTATAGATGTACATTTGTAAAGTCCTCATTACTATAACCACTAAGACAATGATACTAGCTACCGTTCCTGCTAAATACTCAATTACCCAAGCCATAATTTTTCCTAAACCGTCCCAAATTGACGGTGCTGACGGACTTGACGGAGAAATTACATTATACGTTCCTAAATCTTTAATTAAAGAAATAGCACCTGCACTAATTGAATTAATAAAAGGAAAAATTAAATGAACGCTTGCGACCATAGCACCTGCTAAACAAGCGGTAACTCCTGCTTGTAGCATTGTGATAGGTACTACTGTTCCCTCATTATTTCTATTCGCTTCTTCAAAAATTTTTGCTATTTCAAAAATCAGGAAAAATATGATTAAATATGTTCCTACTTTAACAGTTGAACTAGAAAGTACATCAGTTACATATTTCCAAGCATTAGTGTTAAAATCGGCTTCTTGTCCTCCTAAAACTTTAAATAAGTCCATAAAATGAACCTCCTAATTTCTTTTGCTAATTATTAAAACAAAACATAACTATGGCAACAACAACTAACAAAATGATGATACTTACTAAAATCGGTGCTAAAAGTGATTTAAACACAAATAACATCAATATTAAATTCAAAATACCAGTAATTAAAGCTACCGAAATGTTTCCTTGTTTGAATAAAACAACAACAACACCAATAAGCAAAGCTAATAATACTAGTCCGCCTAACAGATACCCCATAATAGACGAATTTTGTTCCGAAAAAACGATTTTAAAGGCTCTTACAACCGCTCCGTCCGATGATGAATAGTATTCTTTCAGCTTTTCATTTAACTTATCCAAGTGTCCTAAATAATAAAACCATGCAATAACTAGAACAATTTCTCCAATCAGGACACCCTTTGCTTCTGATATGTCTTCAATCAAATTTTCCATGTTTTTTTCCTTTATATTCTTCTCTAGGCTTCGTTTCTTTTAATGCCTGCTCTATATAAAAGATAGCAGTATTTAATTTCTCTCCTCTAGAGGAAAATACTCTAAATTTCAGAACTACTAAAATGGCTAAACATATTACAAAAATAAGATATAGTTGTGAACCTTTATTTAAAGAAATAATAAGTGCCCCAAGTGCAATAAATATTGATACAAACGTAGCTACACTTTCATTAGTATAAAGTTTATGTTCTGTTTTTATACGCTTGAGCAAGTGTTCTAGCTCTATCGGTTCGTTATAATTAATTTTTTTTATCAGAGTTTTTGCTTTATTAAAATTATGGTCTGTGTCAAACCCTTCCAAAAACTCTTTTTTAGTGTAGTTGTAAATTTCATCTATAATTTCATTTTTAGTTTTTTTATCAAATCGATATTTTGTTATACGGTTCATAATATCCTCAATCTTTCTATATTAGTAATATTATTAAAAAAATAGCTTTTTATCCGCTCTAAAAATAAATTTTTAGGCCCGAAAGCTATTTTTTTAATATTAAGCTGTCGGAGGTGCTGAAAGTAAATTAACTAGTAATGTTGCTCCACCAAGTAACAAGCCACCAATAATTAGCATAATTCCTCTTGTACGTTGTCCTCCATTACTTTCTGCCATACTTTCGGCAATTTGAACAATTCCAACAATGATTAAACCGATTGAGCCTGCACCAAAGAACCAAGTCAATAACTTCTTAATTCCGTCAAGGGCGGGGTTTGCTGATAAAAATACTAGTGTGTTAGAGTGAGCTTGTACTAAATTTTCAAGTTTATTCATAATTATTTTCTCCTTTAGTCATTAAATTGGCTATAAATATTTTCTACATATTCATCATCTTTTAAAGTTTCTTCTTCAACTACATTTACAATTTTTTTCTTGTGTACTGGTTTGAAATCAAACCAATTTTCATCATTTGGACTTCTGCCCCATTCACTTGAACGTTTGTGTCCGTTAAACTTAAATTTTTTACCTTTGTACATTGGCATTGATGATATTGAAATCAAGCATTCATCACGTGGCAAGCGATTAACTTCATCTTTAGTGATTAAATCTCTTCCTAAAACATCATGATTGATTGAATATGAGCCTTGACCTCCTCTATTCTCTGTTTGTTTTCTCATATCTATTGTTTCTTTTCCGGCTCTCTCTGAAAAGAATTTTTCCGTTTCCGGCTCCGTAGAACCGGATAAATACATGATAGTATCACAGTTACCAACAAAACTTTGCCAGTCGTCTTTATATAACGCTCTAAGCTGATTAAGGTTTTGTAGAATGATATTTACACTCATTTCTCTTGAACGAAAAACAGCTAAGGCTTCTTTGATGTTCGGTATTTTACCTAAGTTTGCGAACTCATCTAGTATAAATCGAACGTGCAAGTATTCATTTTTAGGTGGGATATTATCAATTTTATATTCTAGTGTTCTAAAAGCTAAAACAAATATCATGGTCGTTAAGAAATTAAAGGTTGTATCCATGTCAGGGATAGGTAGATAAACAATAGTTTTTTTATCTATCCAACTGTCAATGTCTAGCTCATCATCATCAAGAACTTCTCGAATATCTTTTAAATCAAACATTGAAAATCTAGCGGTTGCAATTGCTAAAACACTACTTCTTGTTTTACCTTTATAGTTTTTGAAACTATTAAATTGTGTAACAGCGTAATTATCTGAACCAAAATCTTCTTCAAATTCTTCAAATGCCAGTTCTAAGGGAGAGGGTGTTTCTTCATCTGTTCTATTTAATAATCTGATTAAATCTGAAACTTCATATAATTTTGGTAACTCTATTTCTTTGTCAGGGTTTCTTTCTACTTCATCTTTATAATTGTAATAAAGCATTGAAAATAAAGAACTCAACAATAATTCTTCTGACTTATCCCAAAAAGGTTCGCCTTTCTTACTATTCTCGCCATTAGTTGCGTCTATAATACATTGAATAACACGCTTTAGAGTAACTTCATCTCGAATATACTTAAAGGGGTTAAATTTGTTTGAATTGGAAAAGTCATTTACGTTAAAACATTTAATGGTATATCCGTGTTCTTGCATCATTTTTCCTGTTTCATGTAGTAACTTCCCTTTAGGGTCAGTAACAACATAAGAAGAATGTAATTGAGATAGGTTAGGTTTGACAAACATTTCTGTCTTACCTGCACCTGCTCCGGCAATTAACAAGATGTTTTTATTACGTTGATATTTAAAAGGCATTGAATGAGTAGGTAAACTCATTTTTATATCTTTAGAAAGAATGATATTCATATCTTCTTCCGGTGGTGTTTCGCCTTTTTTTACTTTAGGTGGTTTTGCTTGAAAAGGTTTCAATTGACCTTTAGTTGCCCAAGTTGCCGAACCATATTCCTTACCTTGTCTATATTTACCTGTACCCAAGCTAAGAATTAGTATTAAACCTCCAATAAATAAACCCAGTAAGAATAGTAATAAAGGATAGGTTTGAATACTGAAAAATAAATAAGGAGAACTTGTTACTTTTTCTAAACAATTTATAAGTTTGTAAATTCCGTCAGATTTTTCTAAAAGGAAATAGTAAGTAAAATGATTGAAAAATATACCTATGAAAATTGCCAAGATTGATAAAAGTATTATTTTTGTTTTTTTAACCATATCATTTATCAGACTTACATTTCTAAGTCCATTCCTTTCCCTTTACTTACTGCTTTATTAACTCCTTTAGCTTTTAACAATTGTTGTTCTTTTGCTTTAGCATTAGCGATACGTTCCTGCATCGTTTTTGATTTTCTAGGTTCTTTTGTCAAGACATGCTCTTTTTTGATGTATTTTTTAGGGTTTTCTTGCATATCGTGCATAATTTTTTCCGTTGTGGCTAAAATCATGTTTTTATCTTTAGCATGGAAAAGGAGTTCTGTTTTACCGTCAGGTAATTCTCGTGTTTTAAAATCCACTCCATTTTGTTTAT
>JABLTR010056431.1_pt1 | contig 11910 bp, 9 predicted proteins | sample 7160071 | NCBI WGS metagenome assembly JABLTR01 (sample SAMN14651230, study PRJNA627086) | human gut metagenome | isolation source: feces | host: Homo sapiens
CAGGGATACCCGGGTCTTCTGTCCTCCCGAGAGCATATCCATCGTCTTGGAAAAGTCCGACTCGGAAAATCCCAGGCCTTTGAGTATGCCCGCGGCCTCGCTTCGGAAGGTGTAGCCTCCCGCCTGGTCAAAATGCCGGATCTGGCTGTGATAGCGCTCCATAAAAGCGTCCAGTTCCCCCTGGGGAATCTGTTCCATCCGCGCCTCCATCTCCCGGATGGACGCCTCCTCTTTGATCAGGTCTTCTCTTGCAGAGAGGACAATGTCCAGCATTGTCCCCTCCTCGTCCTGTCCTTGATACTGAGCCAGGTAACCCATCACGGTATCCTTCGCGGTAACAACCTCGCCGTCGTCCGGCGTGATTTCTCCGGTAATGATTTTCAGGAGCGTGGATTTGCCCGCTCCATTGTTGCCGATGATAGCCGCCTTTTCGCCCTGTTCTATCTGGAAACTGACATCTTTTATAATCTCATCCGTGCCATAGGCCTTACTGATCTTGTGACAGGATAAAACCATGACTTCCTCCTACAACATCTCTTCCAGCGTGCTGCGGACTGCCTTGATAAATCCTTCGCTGTCGAGCACGGTAGGATTTTCCAGTGTGGTAATCAGCGCCAGATCCTTGGTCATCTTTCCGCTCTCGATGGTGGAAATGCAGGCTTTCTCCAGCTTGTCCGCAAAATCGCACAGTTCCGGAATCTGATCCAGCTCGCCACGTTTACGCAGCGCTCCGGTCCAGGCAAAGATGGTCGCCACAGAGTTGGTGGACGTCTCCTCGCCCTTCAGATATTTGTAATAGTGGCGCTGCACTGTTCCGTGAGCGGCCTCGTACTCGTAATATCCCTGGGGAGATACCAGCACGGACGTCATCATCGCCAGAGATCCGAAAGCGGAGGAGATCATATCGCTCATCACATCGCCGTCATAATTCTTGCAGGCCCAGATGTAACCGCCCTCGGACTTCATAACCCGGGCTACCGCGTCGTCAATCAGGGTGTAGAAATATGTAATGCCGGCAGCCTCAAATTTCTCCTTGTACTCGCTGTCGAAAATCTCCTGGAAAATATCCTTAAAGGTATGGTCATACTTCTTGGAAATGGTATCCTTTGTGGCAAACCACAGATCCTGTTTGATATCCAGCGCATAGTTGAAACAGCTTCTCGCGAAGCTCTCAATAGAGCTGTTGATATTGTGCTGTCCCTGGACAATGCCCGCGCCGGTAAAGTTGTGTACCAGTTCCTTCGTGACCGTTCCGTCTTCCGCGGTGTAGACCAGTTCCACCTTGCCTGCTCCCGGAATCTTCATCTCGGTTCCCTTATACACATCTCCGTAAGCATGTCTGGCGATGGTAATGGGCTTCTTCCAGTTCTTCACGCAGGGTTCAATCCCTTTTACCACGATGGGCGCACGGAAAACCGTTCCGTCCAGGATCGCCCGGATCGTTCCGTTGGGGCTCTTCCACATCTCCTTCAGATCGTACTCCTCCATGCGGGCCGCGTTGGGGGTAATGGTGGCGCACTTGACTGCGACGCCGTACTTCTTTGTGGCTTCCGCGGAATCCACCGTCACCTGATCATCTGTGGCGTTTCTGTGCTCCAGGCCCAGATCATAATACTCTGTCTTCAGGTCGATGAAGGGAGTCAGAAGCTCGTCCTTGATCATCTTCCAGAGAATTCGGGTCATCTCATCTCCGTCCATCTCCACCAGCGGGGTTTTCATCTCAATTTTATTCATCATTTTCCACCTTTCCTGCAGTATTGCACCATATCCTGTTTTTACATCGTACTATAGTATAGCAAAAGTTTGGATTTTGGTAAAGTATTGGCAGGAACCATTTTTTTGTTGCGGCATAACATACATTGTAAAATAAATCTGGAGGATTTAAGATGAGTGATTTAGTAGCAACAAACTGCGGATGCGGCGATAACAACGGAGGATGCAGCGCCATTATCTGGCTGATCCTTCTGTCCTGCCTGTGCGGCAACGGCAACGGATCCTTCTTCGGCGGCAACGACGGCTGCGGAAACGACAACTGTCTGCTTCTGATCCTTCTGCTGTGCTGCTGCGGCAACGGCAACGGATTCTGCTAAGCGATCCGCCTGAATTTTCCGGAGCGCCTCTTCTTCGTCAACGCGGGGAGGGCGCTCCCTTTTTTCTTCAACAAAAAAAGAGGCCTGCGGCCTCATCTTCTCTTCTGTCTGTGCGGCGTCTTTTCGTGCGGCGTACTACTGTCCTCGCCCTTCTCCCTCTCCTTTTCTCCATTCTTCCCACCGCCTGAGCAGCGGCGCTGTCTCATACACTCCTCATCGATCTCGTAACACTGATTTCCATTTATAATGATTCTTCCCATTTTTCCTTTTTTCCTAATATATGTGTGGCATAGCCGTCCTGCCTCTTTCATATAGTAAGAAAAAAGGAATTTTTCATGGAAGAAGAACATTTATCACTGTATGACGCACGTCTGCAGTCCAGGGAAATCAACATGCTCAAGACAGCTCTCCCCTACGTCAGTCCTTCGGCTCAGAAAAATCTCTCTATGATGATCGCCTTTCTCCAGATGGAGAAGACCATAGAATTTTTTTCCAACCCGGAAAACACCACGCAGATCGCGGCTATGGAACGCACGCCGGATCAGGCGGTGGAGCTGTTGCAGGATCTGCGCTCTCTCTGTTCCCCCGCGGAACAGCGGCAGCTGGATCAGATTCTGAACGTGATGCAGATGGTTTCCACCTACGAAGTTTTCTTTCAGACAGGAGACGTATGAACATGGATTTTATCCGGAACCATCCGGAAGTTGCAAACATCCCAAAGGAAAAGCTGGACTTTCTTCTGCAGTTCGCAGATCAGAATTTTTCCGGCAATGCAAATCAGCTGGCCAGTCAGCTGTCCAGCGCCGCAAACACCGCGAAGGAGAAAGGCTATACCTTCAATCAGCAGGAGACCTCCCTTCTGATTGAACTCCTCAAACAGAACATGAGCCCCGAAGAACAAAAGAAAGCGGACCGGATCCTCCAGCTCATCCGCACTTTCCGTCCGAAAATGTAATTTTTTTCAGAGAAGAGCAAAAAAATATACTGATCGTCAAAAAAACGGTTGTGAAAAAAATGGAAGTGGCGTATACTCTAACTTACATAGATGAGGGAGTAGGAATGCATACGCATGATAAGTCAACATACACGGCGGTTTGTCCGCCTGGCTTATCTTAAAAGCCGAGACTCATGTATAGTCAAAAGGACTGTATATGAGTCTTTTTGCATAATAAAAAAGGAAAGGATGTATATGTTATGAATGCTTACCTGCAGGAAAAGGAAGCCGTGCTGGAAGAACTGGCCAGCACAGAAGAGGGCCTTACAAAAGCCGAAGCCGAAAAGCGGCTTGTCCAGTACGGTCCCAACCGCCTGGAAGAGGCAAAGAAGGACTCCTTCTTCAAGCGCCTGATGAAACAATTGTCGGATCCGATGATCATCGTGCTGATCGCGGCGGCAGTTGTCTCCGGCATCACTTCGGCTTACACCAATGAATCGTTTGCCGACGTGTTCATTATCCTCTTCGTAGTCATTATCAACGCCCTTCTGGGCATGTATCAGGAGAGCAAGGCAGAGAAGGCCATCGAGGCTTTGAAGGAGATCAGCGCCGCCACCAGCAAAGTGCTCCGGGACGGAGAGATCGTCTCCATCCCCAGCGATTCTCTGGTGCCCGGAGATGTGATCGCGCTGGAGGCGGGCGACGCCGTTCCCGCCGACGCCCGCATCATCGAATGCGCCAGCCTGAAAGTGGAGGAATCCGCGCTGACCGGGGAGAGCGTTCCGGTAAAGAAGATTGTGGACGCCCTGACCTCGGAAAATAACAAAGTTCCCCTGGGCGACCGGAAAAACATGGTCTACATGGGAAGCAGCGTGGCCTACGGACGCGGACATGCCGTTGTTACCGACACCGGCATGAAGACGGAGATGGGCAAGATCGCCAACGCCATCAACGAGACAAAGAACAGCGCAACGCCGCTGCAGATCAAATTGAATCAGCTGTCAAAGATTCTCAGCATCGGCGTGCTGGCCATCTGTGTATTCATCTTCGCCTTCTCCCTGTTCCGCGGACATGACTTCAGCGGGCCTGTCATTATGGACACCTTCATGCTGGCTGTCTCTCTTGCTGTAGCCGCTATTCCCGAGGGACTGGCCGCCGTTGTCACTGTCCAGCTTGCCATCGGCGTTACCAGGATGTCCAAACGGCAGGCCGTCATCCGCCAGCTGACCGCGGTGGAGACACTGGGCTGTACCCAGATTATCTGCTCCGACAAAACCGGAACCCTTACCCAGAACCGGATGACTGTTGTGGACCACTACGGGGACGAGGAACTCCTGGCCCGCGCCATGAGCCTCTGCAATGACGCTGCTGTGGGACATGACGGCAATATTCAGGGCGAGCCCACAGAGACTGCTCTGGTAGCCTACGGAGAGAAATTCTTCCACAAGAATGAGGTCCTGAAGGACATGCCCAGAGTTTTTGAGGCGCCCTTCGATTCCTCCCGGAAGATGATGAGTACCGTTCACAAAGACGGCGATCACTTTGTACAGTACAGCAAGGGCGCGCCGGATGTGCTCCTCTCCCGCTGCGACCGCTATGTGGAGAACGGACAGGTTCACGATCTGGACGACGCGAAAAGAAAAGAGATTCTCGGTAAAAATAAAGAGATGGCGGATCAGGCCCTCCGCGTTCTCGCAGCTGCCTACCGCCCCTTTGAGACCCGGGAGGAAGTTCCTGAGGACACCCAGGAGCTGGAAAGCCATCTGATCTTTGTGGGACTCTGCGGCATGATCGATCCCATCCGCGAGGAAGTCGTGGGCGCCATTCAGGAATGCCGGGAAGCCGGTATCCGTCCGGTCATGATTACCGGAGATCATCTGGACACCGCTGTCGCCATCGGCAAACAGCTGGGCATTATCACGGACGCCAGCCAGGCCATTACCGGCATGGAACTGGACGAACTGAGCGACGAGGAATTGAACGAAAAAATCGAACAGTACTCCGTATACGCGAGAGTTCAGCCGGAGCATAAGGTCCGCATCGTGGATGCATGGCAGTCCAAGGGCAAGGTGGTTTCCATGAGCGGCGACGGCGTAAACGATGCCCCCAGCATCAAGCGGGCGGATATCGGCGTCGGCATGGGCATTACCGGTACGGATGTGACCAAGAATGTAGCGGACATGGTGCTGGCGGACGACAACTTTGCCACCATCGTTGCCGCGGTGGGCGAGGGCCGGCGGATCTACGACAATATCCGCAAGGCTATCCAGTTCCTGCTCTCCAGCAACGTCAGCGAGGTGCTCTCCATTTTCGGTGCCACAGTGCTGGGATTTACGATCCTCAAGCCCGTGCATATCCTTTGGATTAACCTGCTGACCGATACCTTCCCGGCTCTGGCGCTGGGCATGGAAGACGCGGAGAAGGACGTGATGAAACGGGATCCCCGGCCGAAGAAGGAAGGTATCTTCGCCGGCGGCCTTGCCTTTGATGTGATTTTCCAGGGCATTGTGATCACTGTCATCACACTGACCGCCTACTTTGTGGGTCACTATATCGAGGCCGGCGTATGGGAGATTGCTGATAGTGCGGACGGCATGACCATGGCGTTCCTGACTCTGTCCATGACGGAGATCTTCCACTCCTTCAATATGCGATCCAGAACGCAGTCCATCTTTACCATCAAGAACCAGAACAAGTATCTGTGGCTGTCTCTGCTGGGATCCTTCGCCATTACCATCTGTGTGATCTACATCCCGTTCCTGTCGGATCTGTTCGAGTTTGAGCACATTTCCGTCTTCGAATTTGCGGTGTCGATCCTGATGGCGGTATGCATCATCCCGATTGTGGAAATCGAAAAGCTGATTGTACGACTGGTCAAGAAGAACAGAAAATAATAGAATCGATATCTTATGTTTATCCCCTTACCTGTCAAAAGTGACTGGTAAGGGGATTTTGTATATTAAAAAAGCACAGGTAATGTCTCCACTACCTGTGCCATTCTCTTCCTGAATTATTTTGCCACAATGTTGATGATCTTTCCGGGAACATAGATCTCCTTGATCACATTGCCGGTCAGCTTGTCGCCCAGGGCTTCCTTACCCTTTGCCAGGGCTTCCTCCTTGGCGATGTCCTTCGGGATGGAGATCACGGCTCTCGTCTTGCCGTTGATCTGTACGGCAATCTCCACTTCGTCATCCTCCATGGCTGCCTCGTCGTAGGTGGGCCATCCGGTCTCAAAGACGGAGTTCTCGTTGCCCAGCTCATGATGAAGCTCCTCGCTGATATGGGGAGCGAAAGGCGCCAGAAGCTGTACAAAAGTCTCCAGAGTCTTCTTATCCACACCGCCCTTTCTGGACAGTTCGATCAGCTTGTTGTTGTACTCCATGAAAGCGGAGATAACCGTATTCAGGCTGAAATTCTCCAGCCTGGTGGTCACGTCGTATACCAGACGGTTCCGTAGCCTGATCAGCTCCTTTGTCTCCTTCACATCCTGATCCTTCTGATCCATAACCAGCTTCCAGAAACGGGAGATAAACCGGTATACACCCTCGATTCCGCGGTCATCCCACTCGGAATCCAGTTCAGGCGGTCCCACAAAGAGCTCGTAGAGCCGCAGGGAGTCGCAGCCGTAATCCCTTACCAGATCGTCCGGGGACACCACGTTGCCCTTGGACTTGCTCATCTTGATGCCGTTCTTTCCGGTAATCATGCCCTGGTTGAACAAGCGGTGGAAGGGCTCGTCAAAATCGATCACGCCGATGTCATAGAGGAACTTTGTGTAAAATCTGGAGTAAAGCAGATGCAGCACCGCATGCTCCACACCGCCGATGTACATATCCACCGGAAGGTACTTGTCGGCTTTCTCCCTGGAAACCAGTTCCTTGTCGTTCTTGTTGTCCACATAGCGCAGGAAATACCAGGAGGAACCTGCCCACTGGGGCATGGTGTTGGTCTCCCGCTTCGCCGGCTTTCCGCAGCAGGGACAGGTGGTGTTTACCCAGTCCGTGATGGCTGCCAGAGGCGATTCGCCGGTACCGGTGGGCTGATAGGACTCCACATCCGGCAGAAGCAGCGGGAGCTGATCCTCGGGCACCGGTACCGCGCCGCAGTCCGGGCAGTGAACGATGGGGAGCGGCTCTCCCCAGTATCTCTGGCGGGAAAACACCCAGTCTCTCAGCTTATAATTGACAGTCTTCTTACCGAATCCCATCTTCTCAATCATCTCCGGGGCTTCCTTCTTCAGCACCGCAGACTCCATTCCGTTCCAGTCGCCGGAGTTGATCATGATACCGCTGGCCTCGGTGTAGGCCTCCGTCATATTCTCGATCTCCTTGCCATCCTTGGAAATAACCTGGATGATGGGGATGTCGAATTTCTTCGCAAACTCGAAGTCTCTGTCGTCATGGGCAGGTACGCACATGATGGCGCCGGTACCATAGTCCGCCAGAACGTAATCCGACAGCCAGATCGGCACCTTCGCGCCGTTCAGCGGATTGACGGCATAGCTTCCGGTAAATACACCAGTCTTCTCCTTGTCCTGGAGACGGTCCACGGAGGATCTCAGGGAAGTCTGATAAATATAGTCCTCCACTGCCGCCCGCTGCTCGTCCGTAGCCAGTTTCTTTGCCAGAGCGTGCTCGGGAGCCAGAACCATGAAGGTAGCGCCGTAGAGGGTGTCGGGACGGGTGGTATAGACGGTAATCACGTCGTCGGAACCGTCAACCTTGAAGTTGACCTCGGCACCATAGCTCTTTCCGATCCAGTCCGTCTGCATCTTCTTAACCTTCTCCGGCCACTCCAGCTTATCCAGATCGTTCAGAAGACGATCTGCGTAATCGGTAATTCGCAGCATCCACTGTTTCAGGTTCTTCTTGGTCACGTCGGCGCCGCACCGCTCACACTTGCCGTTGACCACTTCCTCATTGGCCAGTCCGGTCTTGCAGGAGGGACACCAGTTGATGGGCATCTCCTTCTCATAGGCCAGGCCCTTCTTGAACATCTGTACAAAAATCCACTGGGTCCACTTGTAGAACTTCGGATCCGTGGTGTTTACTTCCATATCCCAGTCATAGATCGCCGCGATCTCGTTGATCTGGCGCTTGATATTCTTGATATTCTCCGCGGTGGATTTCGCCGGATGTACGCCCATCTTGATGGCGTAGTTCTCCGCCGGAAGTCCAAAAGCGTCCCATCCCATGGGATGGATCACATAATATCCGTGCATCAGCTTGTAGCGGCTCCACACGTCGGAGATCACATAGCCTCTCCAGTGTCCCACATGAAGTCCGTTTCCGGAAGGATAGGGGAACATATCCAGGCAATAGTATTTCTCCTTCTTGCCGTCATTGACATTTATCGGGTGCTCTTCCCAATAAGCACGCCATTTCTTCTCAATCACTCTGTGATTATATGGTACAGCCATTGTCTTTCTTCCTCCTGACTTTTTGCATAAGTAAAATTCTATCACACACGCCCTATTTGTCAAGAAAATCTCGGTTTTCCGATACAAATTCCCCCGTAAATCCGCCATAAATTTGCCGTAAAACGGAGAATTTCAATCGTAAAACAGAGATGCCAGATCCAGTATCACGATCTTATCCAACGGGTAATCACAGGTGCCGTTTCCGTCTGTTCCTTCATAATATTTGTAACAGGCAGTCTCAAAGAGAATGTAGAGTTCGTCTCCCTGCCGCAGAATCTCCTCCGATCCCGGCGGCATCTCCACCCGCAATCTCGGAGCTGCAAAAAAGGATTCCAGCTCTTTTAAGCTGTCATAAACATATAGGTAGGAAGACTTGCTCCGGCCGTAGGAAGTACTCAGATAAACCCGCCCCTCCCCGTCAAAGGTAACCCCCTGCACTTTGGATGGGATGAAATATCCCTCCTCCACTTCCAGCGTGTCCTCCTTCTCATGATAGCGGTAGACATACATCCGCGCGGAGGCGTAAATGCGATGGGTAGCCACATAGAGTTTTCCATCTTCATAGGCAATGCAGGATGGTGTATTCCTTACCGGGTACCGGGAGAAACAGCCGGAGATATCGATGAAATTCTGTTTGCTGATGCGGATCAGATGCTCGAGAAAATCGAAGGAGATCCGCTCCACCTCCCGGGTGTTGGAGTGACAGATCCAGAGATTCTCTCCGTCGTAGGCAATGCCACCCAAGTGACTCTCACTCTCCATGCCAAAGGATTTCACGTGCTCCCCTGTCTCACGGTCATAAAAGATCAGCGCGCCAAGGGATTCCTCGTCCTCCTCCCCCGCGCTGTAAGTGGAGATGATGACATAGTCCTTCGTCATGCACAATCCCTGGGGGCACTGGTTTTCCGAGTCAATATAGTGGTTCTGAAAATCCGTCCAGCGGGTCTGGGGATTCCCCGGAGTCTCGATCTGATACATCAGGGAAAAGGACAGATCCCGAAGGCATCGGGTGTCGCCCTGCCCGCTGCTCTGGTAGGGGTAGGATTTGATATTCTCCAGAGAATCAATGATCAGCGTCCACTTGGCGTATAGGGTAATGTCTCTCTGCTCCGTCAGCTGTTCCACTCTCTGCTGGCAGGCGGCGTCGCTGTACCAGCCGCTGAAATTGTAACCGGCTTTGTAGGGAGAATACAATTCCATCGGGAGCGGTGTTTTTGTGGTAATGCGATCCGGGTTTAAAATCGAATTGGTCCCGCCGTTTAACACATAGGTAACCTCCCAGGAAAACTTTTCCGTCGTCCCGGCTTCCTCCACAGCCGTCATCTGATTTTCCCCCTCTCCCATTCGGACAGATGTCAGAAGAAACAGTCCGCAGACCAAAAAAAGCACCGCCGGAATCCATCTCTTCATAGAATCAGCCTCCGAAAAAATTCATGCTTTTCTACTTTATGTTATGACATCTCGTCTCTGTTATGCGTTGACTTTCCTTTTCCTTTTGTCTAATATATTTTATGACAGAAAACGGCACAAAACCGAAGACACTATAGAAAGCGAGATTTGCCATGAATATCAGAAATGTCGGTTTTATCGGACTGGGGCTGATCGGAGGCTCCATCGCCAAAAACATAAAGAAACTGTACCCCGAGGCCTCGCTGATCGCCGCCACTTCCGGAGAGGAAACTCTGCGGCAGGCCCACGCCGACGGGCTGATTGAAAACGATACTTTTCTTCCCCTGGAAGATTTTGCCACCTGCGATCTCCTCTTTCTCTGCAGCCCGGTGACAGTCAACCTTTCCTACCTGCGGAAACTGAAACCGGTTCTTGCGCCCCACTGCCTGCTGACAGATGTGGGCAGCGTAAAGGGAGACATCGCAAGGGCTGTAAAAGATCTCGGACTGGAAAAGCAGTTTATCGGCGGGCATCCCATGGCCGGATCCGAGGCCATCGGCTACGAACACTCCTCCGAATATCTGCTGGAAAATGCCTACTATATCCTGACACCCGGAGAGGGGGTGCCGGAGGAAACCTTCCGGGACTTCTATCAACTGGTAAAACAGATGGGAGCTATCCCCCTTCCCATGTCCCCGGACAAGCACGATTTCTCCACGGCGGCTATCAGTCATCTTCCCCATGTGGTAGCGGCCTCCCTGGTCAATCTGGTAAGGGAGGCGGACGATGAAAACGCCACCTTAAAGACCATCGCGGCGGGAGGATTCCGGGATATCACGCGGATCGCCTCCTCCTCCCCAGTCATGTGGCAGAACATCTGCCTGACCAACCAGCGGGAAATTCTGCATCTTCTGGATCTCTATCTGGAAAAGCTGCAGACCTTCCGAACGGAACTGGCAAATGCCGACAGTGAAAACCTGCTGGCGGAATTTCAGTCGGCGAAAGACTACCGGGACAATCTGCCGATCCATCAGCCTGGCATCCTGCCCTCCGTGTACGAGTTCTACTGCGATCTGATCGACGAGGCCGGCGGAATCGCCACCATCGCCACGATCCTGGCAACCAACCAGCTGAGCATCAAGAACATCGGCATCATCCACAACCGGGAATACCAGGACGGCGTGCTGCACATCGAGATGTACGACCAGCCCTCCCTGGAGGCAGCTGTGGCTCTCCTTCAGAGAAACCACTACACCATTCATCTGTAACTGATTATCAGACTGTTCATCAGAAAGGAATTTTCGGAAATGATCGTAAAAAGAGCGAACTCCATGAAAGGGGAACTGACGGTTCCTGGCGACAAATCCATCTCCCACCGGGGCATCATGTTCGGCGCCATCGCGGAGGGCACCACAGAACTGGAAGGATTCCTGGACGGGGCGGACTGCCGCTCCACCATCTCCTGTTTCCGCCAGATGGGAATTGAGATTTCCCAGGATCACGACCGGGTACAGATCCACGGCAAGGGACTCTACGGCCTCCGGCAGCCGAAAGATATGCTGGACGCCGGAAACAGCGGGACAACGGTGCGCCTGATCAGCGGCATTCTGGCTGGACAGCCCTTTACCACACAGTTGACCGGCGACGCCTCCATACAGAAGCGTCCCATGAAGCGCATCATGACGCCTCTGTCTCTCATGGGCGCGTCCATCCGCTCCCTGGCGGGTAACGACTGCGCGCCACTGGAGATCCATGGCGGCAGCCTTGTGCCCATCCACTACGACTCCCCGGTGGCTTCCGCCCAGGTAAAATCCTGCGTGCTGCTGGCTGGTCTCTACGCGGAGGGACAGACCTCCGTGACAGAGCCTGTCCCCTCCAGAGATCACACAGAGCGCATGCTCTCAGGATTTGGAGCTGAAATTACCTCCCGGGAACGCACTGCCACCGTGACCGGTCATCCCAGGCTCATCGGGCAGCATATCACGATCCCCGGCGATATATCCTCCGCCGCTTACTTTATCGCGGCGGGCCTGATCTGTCCAAATAGCGACCTCTACATCCGAAACGTCAACACG
>JABLTR010094566.1_pt1 | contig 11898 bp, 13 predicted proteins | sample 7160071 | NCBI WGS metagenome assembly JABLTR01 (sample SAMN14651230, study PRJNA627086) | human gut metagenome | isolation source: feces | host: Homo sapiens
ATTAATATCATACCTTACAGCAGGAGCACCGGAAGTACGTGCATGGACAATTAAAAAAGGTACAAAAGCTCCTCAGGCAGCAGGTAAGATACATACTGATTTTGAAAGAGGTTTTATACGTGCAGAAGTTGTTTCATATGACGATTTAATTAGCTGTGGGTCTATGGCTGCTGCAAAGGAAAAAGGTCTTGTCCGTTCAGAAGGTAAAGAATACGTAATGCAAGACGGCGATGTTGTATTATTTAGATTTAATGTTTAATATCTTTTATTAAGATAATTAAATATCCTAAAACAAAAGGTTATATTAAATAGTCTAATATAAAATAGCAACAGAGAGTATAAAAGTACAGTTAAAGTGGGGCGCCTGCGCAGCGCATCTGTGATGCGCTTTACGCAAAATAATTTTTTAATACTTAGGCTGAGTTTGAAAGAGAAACTAGTATTGTGTTAAATACTCAGTATATTTATATGCAGAATTATTTTGCGTTTGGCAACCATATGAAATATGGTTGCACGCAGGCGCCCCCACTTTTTAAGGTAACGTAATATTTGATGTAAAATATTGAATATTTTTACTTTTATCTTTGTATATTGTATAATTTAGCGTAATATAACTTTAGAAAAATATAAATGAAACCTCTATAGTTTTACTATAGAGGTTTTTATTTTTTGCTATTTAAAAAATTTATAAGGGCTCTAGGAGTACATTTGTCAAGCTCAAAATATTCGCAGGGTTCTTTTATATTCTCAAGATAATGTGCATCGGAATTATGTATAAGCCGTGTATTATGCAATACTTCATGTTGATTTAATAATCCATCGGTTTTTAATGTATCATAAATTTCAGCAGTAGTAAATTCGCATTCTGATGGGATTTCACCTAATTGCGATAATACACTGAAAGAAGATTTATCAATATGAGCTGGAAAACATGCGCCGTTATATTCTCTAACTAATTTTACGGCTTCAATAAGACTTATTTGAGCGGCATTTATAAGCAGATATTCTTCTTCACCTTTAATATTATCTTCATGATCCATAATAAGTTGCTGACCAAATATAGTGCTTTTATTTTTAATTGGCGGTATAAGGGTATGTACTTTTTCATCAAACTGCAAAGCAGAATCAATATTACTAAATAAACACACCATATGTATTTCTTCAGCAGTACATATTTCCATACCAGGGACTACTGTGATACCAAGCTCATTGCCGACTTTAATAGCAGCAGGACAGTTTTTAGCAGTATTATGATCGGTTAAAGCTATTATATCAAGGCCTTTTATTTTAGACATACCGACAAGATTATACGGAGTCATATCATTATCGCCGCATGGAGATAAACAAGAATGAATATGAAGATCATAATAACATTTCATAATAACTTATAATCCCAAAAGCTTAGATAATTTTACGGCAATAGGAAAGGCTTGCTCCTCTGTTGATAATACAGGAATACCTTCTAAATCAGCTCTTGCTTTAGCATCATCATCACAGGAAGCGTTTTCGGCTAATATTATGCAGGATACATCAGCAAGCACAGCTACAGCTATAGCATTAAGATTACCCATAATAGTAATCCATGCATCACCGGATTGCGCTCTACCCATAACCCAGCTTAACAGATCACCGCAATATCCACCGGATATTTTATTATCTAAGCCATCGTTTCCCGCTATTAATTTAAGATTAAGTTCCTTCATAAGCTGATTAACTGTCATTTTGAGAGGACTCCTTTCCTTTTGAATCATCTTCTTTTAATCTTGACGGGGTTTGTGAAAGATACCCTTCGAATTTATTGAATTGTTGTGCAAACGAATTGAATTTTTCTCGTAATTTAAATATACAGTCGCTTTCTTTAGCAACGCCTCTTACTATATCCTCAGCTAAAGCTTTACATGTAGGAGCGCCGCACGCACCGCAGTCAAGCCCAGGCATATCTTCAGTAATACGGTCAATTTCATTCATAAGGGACATAGCTTCAACAACATTATCAGCTAATTTCATAACTGGAGAATATTCCAATTCGCTTGTCCATTTAAGTCCATCTGGAACATCGCCGGATAAATGATTGCACGACACAGGCAGGTATTTTCTAAGACGCTGTATCCTGGCTCTTGCGACATAGGGATTTTCTATAGTAAATATACCGCCTACACAACCGCCGTAACAAGCGTTTAATTCAATAAAATCCACTTCATTTAACCGGTCGTCTTCCATTTCTTCCAGCACACGTATTACATTTTCAATACCATCTGCAGCAAGATATTTTTCATTTAATAAAGCGGCTGATTCTCCGCCAATATTAGCCCAGCTTACACCTATTATACCGGAATGGGATAACTGTTCAGTTTCAGTAATTTTATTCATTTTTGATAATAACTGAGGATATACATCGCTGATAGACAATACAGCATCTACCCAAGATTTTTCATAACCTATAGGCATACGTACATCGGTTACTTTAGCAGCGCATGGAGATATAAAGAAACAGCCTATATCATTAATATCAAGACCGGTTTCTTTAACAGTCTCTATTTTGGCCATTCTAGCTGCGGCTTCCATAGGTGAATGGACTGGTAAAACATGATTACATAAATCAGGAAAACGTACGCGGATTAAACGTACAACAGCAGGACATGCTGAACTTATAACCGGTCTGGTTAATTTACCTTCATTCATAAGCTTACGGGTAGCTTCTGATATAATTTCAGCAGCCCTGGATACTTCAAATATTTTATCAAACCCCATATGTTTGAGGCCGGTTAATACAATATCTATATCATCAAGATTATTAAACTGCCCATATAAAGTTGGAGCAGGCAGCGCAATTTTATATTTATATTTATTTATTATATTAATAGGATCAGATTTTGCCTTTTTTGCATGATAAGGACAGACCCTAATACACATTGAACAATCGATACAACGTTCTGTACTTATAACTGCTTTGCCGTTACGCACTCTTATAGCTTCAGTAGGGCATCTTTTTATACAGTTAGTACAGCCTTTGCATTTATCTGCATCTAATGTTACAGCATGGAAAAAACCTTCCAAAAAGCTCACCTCTATTCATTACAGGAGAGTAAAATATATCAATTTGAAACATTTACAGTTATAAATAATTTAGTACCCTTTCCGAGTTCAGTTTCTATTTTTAATTCATCGGAATATTTTTTTATATTTGGTAAACCCATACCAGCTCCAAATCCGAGTGAACGGACATTATCCGGAGCAGTTGACCAACCTTCCTTCATAGCAAGACTGATATCAGGAATACCAGGGCCTTGGTCAGCTAAAACAATATGTATTTTATCTGGCAATATTTCAACATTAGCTTCACCGCCGCCGGCATGTATTACCATATTTATTTCGCCTTCATACATAGCTATAGCTACTTTGCGTATAACATCAGAATTAAACCCCAGCTGCTTTAATTTTCTTTTTACAGCGCCTGATGCTTCGCCGGCTCTGGTAAAATCATCGCCTGGTACAATATATTTAAGGTTTATGCTTTCACTCATTCTTTTTCGCAGCCTCCCCTTAATCCGTTGGAGTATAGGAGACCGCAGGCTGTAAACATACGCAGGCCGGTTCTAAGTATAACTATATCATGATCTTTTGCAAGCTCAATAACACTGCTGTCAGGCGTTTTACCGCGCACGAATACTATACAGCGCATATCCATCATTTCAGCTGTACGCACGACTTGTGGATTATTAAGTCCGGTAAGCAATACCGATTGATTTTTTACAAAAGCCAGTACATCGCTCATCATATCGCTGCCACATGCAGTTTGCACTTCATATTCCAGTTGGTCCTCATTGCCGCAGATTAGATCGGCTTTTAATATTTTTTGAATATCTCCAACGTTCATAAATATGACCTCCGTTAAAATTATTAAATAAAATTGTAATATAGAACAGAAAAATTTTATATTTTAAATAATTTTGTTAATATTATAACATATTCAATAGTTTTATACAATATTGTATGGCAATTGTTAAAAATATATAAAACTGCAATAATATTTTATTTTAACTCATAAAATATTTTTAAGTTTCGATATTTAATGCTGATATAACCAATTACCTGATAATATTTGACAAAACATTACATATTAATCTGTCATAATATTCGCGTTTTAAGTATAACAAAGTGTTATATTATAAATAAACCTAATAAATGAGAATACTAGAATAAAAAAAGGAGGTATATAAAATGTCAACAGGATTTTTAATTCAGAGTTTTTTTGAAGGCGGAATCATTTTATTAATAATTTTAGGCTTTATATTTGAAAAACATTTAGTTTTGTTTGAACGGCGTTTATTTCGCTTATGTAAAAAATATTTAAAAAGATTTTTGCGTTTTATATTACCGGATAATAAAAAACAGTCAAATGTTAAATCTAAAATTATTTTTATACCATTTAGATAATATTTTTATATTACATTATTGATCGTTTTTATGTATATAATAATCCTATTTAATAAAATAGCATTGCATATTATTAAATTCCTGCTTACAATGTAATAGTAACAGAAGGATTAAAGTATGACGTTTTATATAAATAGGAGGCGGAATTATTTTATGAATATTTATCAATGTATAGCTGCTCTTACAGATAATTGTGTTAAGCATAAACTTATTGGAGATGAAGACAGGATATATTGTGTAAACAGATTAGCCGCTATATTAAAGCTTAATGATCCCAATATTTGCAAATATAACGAAAATTTAAGCATACCTCAAATACTTGATTTAATAATAGAATATGCTGTAAATAATAAGATAATAGAAGATTTATTTGATGAAAAAGAAATATTATCAGCAAATATAATGAATATATTTGTATCCAAACCATCAGAAATAAACGATAAATTTTATTCGCTTTATAAAATCGGAAGCAAAACTGCGACAGATTATTTTTACAATTTAAGTCAGTATTCAAATTATATTCAAACGCAAAGAATAGCAAAAAATGTATCTTATAAAGTAAATACAGATTATGGTAAGCTTGATATAACTATAAATTTATCAAAGCCGGAGAAAAATCCTAAAGATATAGCTGCTGCTAAAAATATCTCTCAAACTAATTATCCAAAATGTCTGTTATGTATAGAAAACGAAGGATATGAAGGTAGAATTAATCATCCTGCAAGAGCAAATCTTCGTACTATAAGGCTTTCTTTAGATGGCGAAAGATGGTATTTTCAATATTCGCCATATGCCTATTATAATGAACATTGTATAATATTGTCAGGCGAGCATAGGGATATGAAAATAGACAGAAAAGCATTTAGCCGGCTGGTAGAATTTGTAGAAGCTTTTCCGCATTATTTTTTAGGATCTAACGCGGATTTACCAATAGTAGGAGGTTCAATATTAACGCATGACCACTACCAAGGCGGAAAATATGAATTTGCTATGGCTAAAGCTCAAAGCGAATATGATTTTAATATACCTGATTATGATAATATAAAATGTTCAATCGTAAAATGGCCTATGTCAGTTATTCGTTTGTGTTCAGATGATAAAACAAAAATATTAGATACAGCCGATCATATTTTAAATAAATGGAGAAAGTATAGCGATGAATCGGTAGATATAATAGCTTTTAGCGGCGATATGCCACATAATACAATAACACCTATAGCAAGAATCAGGGATGGGAAATATGAACTTGACCTTATTTTACGCAATAATCGTCAAACAAAAGAACATCCTTTAGGAATATTTCATCCGCATGAGGATGTACAGCATATAAAAAAGGAGAATATCGGCTTGATTGAAGCTATGGGACTTGCAGTATTGCCGGGCAGGTTAGTAAATGAGCTGCACGAAGTAGCAAAATATATTGCTGGTGAAAAAAATAATATAGCGCAGTATCATAAAGAATGGGCAAAGCAGTTGAAAAATAATTTTTCAGGAGATAAAAATGAAATAAAACAATATGTAAGAAATTCTGTTGGCAATAAATTTTTACGAGTACTTGAAGATGCAGGAGTATTTAAAAGGGATCAAAAAGGTAAATTGGCTTTTAAAAGGTTTATCAATAGTTTATAAAAAATAGCGCATAGCGCTATTTTTTTATGCGTTTATATTTGCTTAGCTAATAAATACTTAAAATTTTATTATTGAATCAGTGAAGGTCAAAAAAATTGTTTTGTATAACTCTAAACTAAAATAATGGGAAGCGGAAAGCTCACGTTAATAAAGGGGGGCGCCTGCGGCAGCGCATCTTTTGATGCGCTGGGATGCAAAATAATACCTAAATAAATAATCATGCCGATAAAAGAAAACATACATTTTCTCATGATCAGTATCTTTTTATATGCTATATTATTTTGCAAATAGCAGCCATATGAAATATGGCTGCACGCAGGCGCCCCCCTTTAAGGTAACTAAATCGGAAATGTTTTCCATAATAATTAAAATTATTTTAATTTTATCACTCGGGTTTTGATATTATGTGATTCAGATAAGCAAAGATTAATCTATACAACATATAAAACAATAGGCAAATATATTTTTATCATTTTATATTAAAAAATCAATTAATAGATATTATTTTTACAGTTTATTTAATTTTATAATATATTTGCACATTGCCCAGGTGTATAAATATATGGTATAATTCAATAATATAGGTATGGCAAATATTGCCGTATAAATATTTTAAGGCAATAAAAACTTATAAAATTGAAAATTTATTAAAATATTGAATATAAATTTTTAGCCTGAAATTGGCGGAACGGATGATGATTATGACAAAAATTGATAAGGTAAATATTTGTAAAGGAGTAGATTTTATAACGGTAAAAGATAACAGATTTGTAACAAGCTCTGTATCTGCTACAATAATTTTACCGCTTAATAAAGAAACTGCATCTCAAAACGCCCTGCTAGTGCAAATGTTAAAGCATTCATGTAAAGAATATCCTGATTTTACTGCATTAAACAGACGATTAGATGAATTATATGGAGCAAATATTAATTCTGTTGTAACAAAAATAGGGGATTGTCAAATGCTCCATCTGGGAGTAAGCTTTATTGACGATAGATTTTCTTTGGATGGCAGCAGTATCAGTTCCCAATGTGTAAAACTGTTGTGCTCACTTTTATTCCAACCAGATATTAATAATAACAGTTTTGATACAAAGGCACTAGAATTGGAAAAACGCTGTCTTATTGAAGAAATACAATCTGAAATAAGTGAAAAAAGGCATTATGCAATTAACCGTTGCACACAGGTTATGATGCCGGATGAACCAGCGGGATTAAACCGTCTCGGAACTATTGAGCAGGCTCAAAATGTAACAGCACAGGATTTATATAAAACATGGTGCAATATAATAAAAAATGCCAATATAACTTTCATGCTGTTAGGTCCGTCTGATCCATCGGATATTATAGATTTTTTAAAGAATAAATTTGCAGATATAAATGATAGAAAAGTAAAAGAACTTCCTAAAGCTATAATAAAAGAAGCTTCAGATAGAATAAGGGAACAGGTTGATAGGATGCCGGTAACACAATCTAAACTTGTTATGGGATTTAGAAGTACATGCGCATATCCGTCAAAAGATATTGATGCAATGAAATTTATGTCAATGTTATTCGGCGGAACACCAAGCTCATTATTATTTAAAAATGTCAGGGAAAAGTTAAGCCTTTGTTATTATTGCGCTGCAAGATACGATAGGCAAAAAGGTATTATGCTTGTGGACAGCGGTTTGGAAGAAAAAAATAGTCAGTTAGCAAAAGAAGAAATATTACGCCAGCTTGACAGAATAAAAAACGGCGATTTTACAGATGATGATATTAATGAAACACGTTTAGCTATGTTAACAGGTATGAAAATGATCAATGATTCACAATGGTCTATGCAGTCATGGTATATTAATCAGCTGCTTGATAATGAATTTGTATCTCCTGAACAAGCTTCTGAAAAAATAGAATCGGTAACACGGGAAGATATCATAAGAGCGGCAAATATGGTTAAACTTGATACAATTTATCTTTTAGCTGGTCAGGAGGATGCATAATGAATTATATAGAAAACAGTATTTTAAAAGAAGGATATTATGAAATAAATCATCCAACCGGGCTTAAGATTTATATATATCCTAAAAAAGACAGCAATTCATCCTATGCGGTATTTGGAACAAAATATGGTTCAATTGATACACAGTTTAGAATAGACGGTGAAGAATGGGTAAGAGTACCGGAAGGTATAGCGCATTTTTTAGAGCATAAGTTGTTTGAAAGCGAGGATGGAGATGCATTTTCACGTTATGCAAAAACTGGAGCATCAGCTAATGCATTTACTTCTTTTGACAGAACATGTTATTTATTTTCAGCAGCGCAAAACTTTGATGAATCATTAGAAATATTACTTGATTTTGTACAGCATCCTTATTTTACAGAACAAACTGTACAAAAAGAACAAGGTATTATTGGACAGGAAATTAAAATGTATGAAGATGATCCGGGTTGGAGAGTATATTTTAATTTATTAGGTTGTCTATATCATAACCATCCTGTTAGGATAGAAATTGCCGGTACAATTGAATCAATTGCAAAAATTGATGCGGAACTTTTATATCAATGTTATAAAACATTTTATAATCTTAATAATATGTCTTTAGCAGTTACTGGAAATATAACACCGGAACAGGTATTAAAAATAGCTGATAAAACATTAAAACAAAGCGTGCCGATTCAGATTGAACGCAGATTTGACCATGAACCGGATAGTATTGTAAGGGATAGAGCTGAACAAAAATTAGCTGTAGCTGTGCCGATGTTTATGTTAGGTTATAAAGAAAATATAAAACAAGAGTTTTGTTCGTCTGAACAAAAAGCTGAGATGGCTATTCTGCTTGAATTAATCGCTGGTAAATCTTCAGCGCTTTACAGTTCTTTATTAGAACAAGGCCTTATTAACGAAAGTTTTTCCGCTGATTTTGACTGCGGTAGGGGATATGCGGTTTCTACTTTTACCGGTGAATCGGCTGATCCTGATAAAACAGCGCAGGAAATAAAAAATGAAATTAATAGACTTCGTAAAAATGGTATTGATAAAGAACGGTTTGAAGCTGTAAAACGAAAAATATATGGCAGCAGTATAAAAATATTCGATAGTAATGAAATTATTGGCAATACGATTATAGACAGCCATTTTGCTGGTAATTCGATTTTTGATGATATGGATGCTGTTGCTTCATGTACATTGGAACAGGTAGAAAAAAGGTTAAATAATGCGTTAATTGATAAATTATGCGCATTATCAGTAATTTTACCAGCTTAAAATTTATGTTGGACAGGATGAAAAACAGTTAATATAATTTCATCCTGTCCAGTAATAATTTAAAAATCAAGGAGGGCAAAAATATGCTACAGCTTGCAAACTGGATTGAATTTCCTGAATTGGGAATTCATTTGGATGTTGACAGGGAAATTACTTTTGGCTCATTTTCAATAAAATGGTATGGCGTATTAATTGCGCTTGGTATGATATTAGCAGTAATATATGCGCTTTATAGATGTAAAAAAGATTATAAAATTAATACAGATCATTTTTTAGATGTAATAATTGGAGCGGTTATATTTGGTATAATCGGAGCAAGACTTTATTATGTAATATTTTCATGGGATCAATATAAATATAATCCAATTTCCATATTATACATATGGGAAGGCGGTTTAGCTATTTATGGAGGTATAATAGGCGGTATAATAGCGGCAATATTAATATGTAGATGGCGTAAGATAAAAATCGGCAGCGCATTAGATCTTGGCGGATTAGGTCTATTAATAGGACAATGTCTTGGAAGATGGGGTAATTTCTTTAATCAGGAAGCTTTTGGCGGAAATACAGATATGCCATGGGGTATGACAGGCAATTTAATACAAATGGGCGTAAACGGTTCTGGATATGACCCGTCTTTACCGGTACATCCATGTTTTTTATATGAATCGTTATGGTGTGCTATAGGATTTATATTATTACATTTTCTTAGTAAAAAGAGGAAATTTGATGGACAGGTATTTATATGGTATATGGCCTGGTATGGTTTAGGCAGATTTATTATTGAAGGCTTTAGGACTGATAGTTTGTATATCCCAGGAACAGGTATTAGAGTATCACAACTTCTTGCAGCTTTAATAGTAATTGCAGCAGTTATTGTTAATTTTTATATTATGGCAAGAATTAAAAAGAAAAGATTAGATGAAGCAGAATATACGCCGGTATTTGCTGAAAAAGAGACTGAAGCTGAAATGGAAAGCATTAAAAATGATATAGAAGAAGATGAAAATAAAAATCAAGAAGCAGATATTGTTGAGAATCAAGAGGATGATACAATATTAAAAGATACAGAAATAAATAATGACGAAAATAGTGAAAATGAAGAAGTTAAAGAAGATAAAGAAAATCCTGATTCGGAGAAATAAAAATTATTATAATGAATTGACAATATAATATTGATATGGTAAAATATTTAAGCCGCTTATTAAAGGCTTATTAAAGTTGGATAAAATTATCTACGCCTTTGTTAATAGCGAGTCTTATAAAAAAAGCAGGTGTATTAATGTACGCAATTATTGAAACAGGCGGAAAACAGTATAAAGTTGAGAATGGCGATGTAATTTATATCGAAAAACTTGATGTTGAAGCTGATTCTGAAGTAAAATTTGACAAGGTTGTTGCAGTTTCCGACGATAACGGCCTTAAAGTAGGCGCTCCTTATGTTAAAGGTGCAAATGTAACAGCAAAAGCTGTTAAAAATGGTAAATCTAAAAAAATTGTAGTATTTACTTACCGCCCTAAAAAAGGCAGCAAACGTAAAATGGGCCATAGGCAGCCTTATACTAAGGTAGAAATTACTGCTATCAACGCATAAGATTTTATATTATGATAAATATCGTTTTTCACTTAAATAGCGGTATTATATATGGTTATGATATTTCTGGGCATTCCGGATGGGATGAAGCAGGTAAAGATATCATATGTGCGGCTGTGTCTTCCGCTGCTTATATGACTGCTAATACAGTGACTGATATTATGAATATTTATGCGGATACTTTTGTTGATGATGGTAAAATGCATATTAATATAACCAATATGCAGGATGCGGAAAAAGCTCAGATAATTTTGCGGGGCTTTTTATTGCATGTAAATGAATTATCGACTCAATATAATGATTTTATTAAGGTAGAAATATCGGAGGTGTAACAAATGCTTAAAATAAACATTCAATTATTTGCTCATAAAAAAGGTGTTGGTTCTACAAAGAATGGACGTGATTCAGAATCAAAACGTCTTGGAACAAAAAGAGCCGACGGTCAATTTGTATTAGCTGGTAATATTCTTATCCGTCAGAGAGGAACACATATTCATCCAGGTGAAAATGTTGGACGTGGTTCTGATGATACACTTTTTGCTCTTATTGATGGTAAAGTTAAATTTGAACGTGTAGGACGCGATCGCAAAAGGGTAAGCGTTTATGCAGTCGAACAGTAATAAATAATTTGAATATAATAAAAACTCTATGCTTATGAATAAAATTCATTTGCATAGAGTTTTTTTATTATCTAGAATTATTATTGATAATATAATTATTAATATCTAATTTCAATCTAAATTAATTTTATATTATCAGGCTGTAAAATCTACATTCTTTAGATACAATTGCACAAAAATTAAAATAAATAACAAAAGTAAAATTACATATATTCTATAAAATAAATCTGGTTAAGCTGCCGTATAAGGGGGGGGCGCCTGCGTGCAGCCATATTTTATATGGCTGCTTTCTGCAAAATAATTTGTTATATAAAGATATTTTTATTAATACAATGTTTTTGTTTTTTTATTTTCACCTTGTCTATTTTAAC
>JABLTR010076799.1_pt1 | contig 11896 bp, 14 predicted proteins | sample 7160071 | NCBI WGS metagenome assembly JABLTR01 (sample SAMN14651230, study PRJNA627086) | human gut metagenome | isolation source: feces | host: Homo sapiens
GAAATGGCTTAGGCAGAATTAAAGAAAACCGCAAATTTCATAAAAATAAAGAAATCCGCTCAAGCAAAACTCAAATAAAAAGAAGTCGTCTGATTGGAACAAAAAAGGCCGATTGGAGCGGAAAAGACTTTGCAGGTCTGCTATGATGGCTACTGTAAGCGCCGAATGGCGCTTTCAAAAAGCCCATAGGTTAGCAATGTCTAACTAAAAGGAGGAATTGTAAATGTCTGATGTAAGTACGGACAAAAAACTGAAAGGGAAAGACCTCATTACCATCGGTATCTTTTCTGCAATCTACTTTGTCATCAACTTTGCCTTCATGCTTCTGGGAGGTATTCACCCTGTTCTTTGGATGCTGATGCCTGGCTTCATCGCTGTGTTTGCGGGCATTCCATTTATGCTGATGGCCGCAAAGGTTCAAAAGCTAGGAGCTGTTTTCCTGATGGGGTTAATCACCGCCTTAATCTATTTCGCCACAGGCCAATTTACTCTTGTGATTTTGATTTCTATGGCATCGACCTGCATTTTGGCCGAAGTTGCCCTCGCTGTTACAAAGTATAACAGTTTTAAGGGAAATTCGATTGCCTATGTGATTTTTTCGCTGGGGATGGTTGGTTCTCCCCTTCCAATTTGGTTGTTCAAGGCAGACTTCCTCGCTCAGATTACGGAACAGGGAATGCCCGCTGATTATGTCGCGGCAGTAGAAGCGTTCTCGACTAATTCTATGCTGATCGTTTTGTTTGTTGCTCCAATCATTGGTGGTATCATTGGAGCCTTTATTGCCAGAGGACTGTTCAAAAAGCATTTTGTGAAAGCGGGCATTGTGTAATGAACGAGGCAGCCAAAAAACATACATTAAGATTTGACCCGCGCACACAACTGCTTTTGCTGGTTTTAGCAAATATAGTCGCCTTTACTCAGCACTCTGTATGGGTTGAAATTACATGGGTTGTTTTGCTGCTTCTGCTGATCGTCGCCTGCGGATGTGTAAAATCCGCAGGCAAACTGGCAATCGCTTTTGGAATTTGTCTGGCGTTACAATATTACATTCTCCCCAATAGCCCAAAGATTTTAGCCAGTAGTTTTACAGTCATCGTGTCCTACGCAAGAAAGATTTTCCCTTGTCTGATCGTTGGTGCGATGATTTTGCAGAAAACACCTGTCCGGGAATTGATGGTCGCTTTGCGGAAATGGCATATTCCGCAAAGTCTCATTATCCCCCTGTCTGTAACCATTCGCTATTTTCCTGCTTTGAAAGAAGAAGCCGGCTATATACGGGACGCCATGAAGCTCCGTAATGTTCGTGGAGTGCAAAAAATTGAGTGCTTATTGGTGCCGACCATGATTTCTGCAACTACGACAGCAGAAGAATTGTCCGCAGCTGCCGTTACACGGGGCATTGAAAATCCTGCGCCTAAGACGAGCATGATTGAAATGAAGTTCGGTGTGCAGGATTTTTTGTGTCTGGCGGCAGGTTTGATTTTTTGCGTAATTTCAATTATGGTAGGTTAAGGAGGTGTTCCGTGTGATCCAAATTCAGGATGTATCTTTTGAATATGAAAAAAAACAGGGAACGCTTTCCCATATTGATCTGAATATCCAGCAGGGAGAATGTGTTGTCCTTACAGGGGAATCGGGCTGTGGCAAAACGACAGTGACAAAACTGATTAACGGCTTAATCCCTCATTTTGTCGAGGGCGGTACTTTATCCGGCACAACGATTGTAAACGGTATGGAAGTGCCGAAAACAGAAATGTACCGTCTGGCAGAGCAGGTTGGATCTGTGTTCCAAAATCCGAAATCTCAGTTTTTCAATATTGACTCGGACAGTGAGATTACTTTCGGTCTGGAAAATGCGGGTGTCGTACCAAAGAAAATCAAAGAGCGATATGAGGCCACTGTTTCCGCCCTGAAAATTCAATCGCTTTTGGGAAGAAACATTTTTTCCATGTCTGGCGGAGAAAAACAAAGTCTTGCGTTTGCTTCTGTATATGCCATGAACCCGTCCATTTTTGTACTGGACGAGCCGACGGCAAATCTGGATGCTGATGCGATTGACACCTTACGCCAGCAGATTATCCAAATCAAAAAAGAAAGACGGACGGTTGTTATTGCCGAACATCGTCTATATTTCTTGATAGATCTGATTGACCGGGCAATCTTCATTCAAAAGGGAAAAATTGTTCAGGTCTTTTCAAGGGAGGAATTTCGTAATATCTCGGATGACCAGCGTATCAGGATGGGGCTTAGAAGTCTTGTCCATCCTGTACTGGATCTGCCTCCCGCCGATCTGCCAGGAGCGCAGGAAGGCTTATCCATAGAAAATCTTTCCTGCGCTTTTGATAAGCAGCCGGTATTCAGCAATCTCGGCTTTTCTGCAAAACGAGGCGAAGTGTTGGGAATCGTCGGTCATAACGGCGCAGGAAAAACGACTCTGACACGCTGCCTGTGCGGGCTTTTGAAAGAAGTGAATGGAACGGTCCGGCTGGACGGGCAAACACTGAAAGCAAAACAGCGTAATAAGGCCAGCTTCTGTGTTATGCAGGATGTGAACCATCAGCTTTTTTCAGACAGCGTATGGAACGAATGTGAACTGGCACAGCCGGGTTGTCCGCCAGAGCGGATCGAAGAAATTCTCAGGTCTTTTGATTTATTGGATTTCAAAGACCGTCATCCGATGGCCTTGTCAGGTGGTCAGAAACAACGTCTCGCAGTAGCAACCGCTATTCTCTCCGGCAAAGATGTACTTGTCTTTGACGAGCCTACCAGCGGTCTGGACTATCACCGGATGCTGGAGGTCAGCAATATGATTCGGGAGCTTAACAAAGAAAACAAAGTAGTTATCATTGTTTCCCATGATTTCGAGTTTTTGAGCCGGACTTGCGATAAAATATTTGATATGAAGGGAGGCCACGCAGAGAGGAGGTAGCATTTATGCCAGAATTATTTCAGCAAATCAACTGCGGTCCCAATGTTCAACACCTGATAGAATCGGATGATTGTAAAATCATGCGGTTAAATGACTGCTCTGGTGAAGGCATGATGACTTTGTATCATGTCTTTCCTGGGGTATTCCTCATGTATAATGACTTTCACATGAAGGAGTGCATTTCCGGTTTTCAGTCAGATGGGGACTTGCTCTGTATTGACCACTGCCGGGAAGGCCGTATTGAGCAGGAAGTCGGTCAAGATGCTTTTAGTTATTTAGAAGCTGGTGATCTTCGGGTAGATCGCCGCATCCATCATTCCGGCAAAGTAGAATTTCCCCTTTGCCACTATCACGGTATTTCCATTGGCTTTCAAATGGAAACCGCGGCAAAAGAAATCCCAGCCTATATGAAGGGCTTTTCTGTTGACCTTTACGAATTACAAAATAAGTATTGCAGTGACCGTACGCCCTATGTCATTCCTGGTGAACCGGCGATTGAACACATCTTTTCCGAGCTTTACAATGTTCCGGTTAAAATCAAGAGGGATTATTTCAAAATCAAGGTGCTGGAGCTGCTGTTGTATCTGGATGCTCTGGAATTGACAGGGCATACAGAAGAACGCCCCTATTTCTACAAAGGACAGATTGAGAAGATTAAAGCAATCCAGGCGCTCCTGACCCAGGACTTAACACAGAACTATACATTAGAGGAGCTTTCCGAGCGATTTGACATCGCTCTAACTCCTATGAAAAATTGTTTTAAGTCGGTATATGGCAGCCCGATTTTCACATATATGCGGAATTACCGAATGAACTATGCCGCTTCTTTGCTGCGATCCGATAAGACGCTGAAAGTGGCTGAGGTAGCGGGACTTGTAGGATATGACAGTCCCAGCAAATTTGCTTCTGCATTTCATCAGACAATGGGGAAAACGCCGTTAGAATACCGAAAATCAATTATCTGATTGGTACAGAAAAGGCCGTGTGGAGCGGAAAGAAAAATTGAATCATGTTAGCATTAAGGATGGTTAGCAGAGTTTAACCATCCTTTTTATTTTGCTGACTAAACTGAGTGAAAGAGGTGAACTACTATGAAGCAGCAGAAAGAGAACTGGGTAAAAACACTTTTCTCTTTTGCAGGGCCATGCAAAGGGAAAATGACCCTCTCCGTTTTGTGTGCCATTTTAAGTGTCGCTGGGGGCTTTGTTCCGTTTTGGGCGGTGTATGAAATCTTGCTCCTGTTCATTAGCCGGATCGCTATTTTGAACAACATCATGCTCTGGTGTCTGGTAGGAGTAGGCGGATACCTGATCCGTGTCATCTGCTTTGGCATTTCCACAATTCTGGCACATATCTCCGCTTACACGATACTGGAAGGAATCCGCCTGAAAATAGCAAATCGCCTAATGAGAGCACCTCTTGGCGAAGTAATGGGACGGCGGATCGGTTATTTGAAGAACATTATCATGGACAAGGTAGAGGATTTGGAACCACCCTTGGCGCACATGATCCCGGAACTGACATCGAATCTGCTTCTTCCGATTGCTATTTTTATCTGGTTGCTGGCGATTGACTGGCGTTTGAGCCTTGCAGTCCTGATTGCCCCCGCTCTGGCTATGATCCCCATGTTCTTTCTCATGCGGAACTATAACAGCCAGTACGCAGCTTATATGGAGGCAAACAACCATGTCAACAATGTCATCATTGAGTATGTTGAAGGCATTGAGGTTGTTAAGGCGTTCAATCAGAGTACCAGTTCCTATGAAAAATTTGTGGGAGCAGTAAAGTCCTTTAAGGATTTTACTCTGGCATGGTTCAAAAGTGCCTGGAGAACAATGAACCTGATGATGGCGATTATGCCTACCACCCTCTTGGGGGTACTTCCCATCGGTTTGTTGTTGATGCAGAACGGGAGTATCACGCCCGCCGAACTGGCGATGGGAATTATTCTTTCGCTGAGTATTGTCGGCCCGCTGATGAAAGCCACCACGTTTATCAATGAGGCAAAGTCAATGGAGTATGCGGTAGAAGCTGCAAATGAACTCCTGAACCTGCCCATATTGCCGGATGCAGGCAAGATTGCTCCTATCAAGCACAAAGATATTGTTTTACAGGATGTGTCTTTTTCCTATGACGGCACCGAGCAAAACGAAGTGTTACATGACATCAGTTTGAAAATGCCGCAGGGAAGTTTTACGGCCCTGGTTGGGCCATCCGGTGGCGGCAAGTCTACAGTTGCCCGCCTAATTGCCCGATTTTGGGATGTGACCGGCGGCAGTATCTCCATTGGTGGCACGAATGTTAAGAATCTTTCAATCCGGCAACTTTCCGAGTTAGTTAGTTTCGTGACGCAGGACAATTTCCTGTTTAACTGCTCTCTCAAAGAGAACATCCGCTTGGGCAATCCAAATGCCACGGATGAGGAAGTATATGCCGCTGCAAAAGCGGCCTGCTGTGATGATTTTATCGCTTGTCTGGAAAAAGGTTATGACACCTCAGCCGGTGACGCTGGCAAGCGGCTATCCGGCGGAGAAAAACAGCGAATTGCTATTGCGAGAGCAATCCTAAAAAATGCGCCTATTGTGATTTTGGATGAGGCAACCGCTTTCACTGACCCGCAGAACGAAGATAAAATCCAGAAATCCATCATGGCCCTTTCCAAAGGAAAGACCCTGCTGGTGATTGCACATCGTCTGTCTACCATTCAAAACGCAGATCAGATTGTCGTTCTGAAGAAAGGACAGATCATTGATTGCGGAAAGCAGGAGGAACTCTTGAAACGATGCCCGCTTTATGCAGATATGTGGCAGGCGCATATTGGTGCAAAGAACTGGTCTGTGGGCGAGAGAAAGGAGGTGGCTGTCAATGTTTAAGTCAATGAAACGCATTATCCGATGGGCTGGTAAATATAAAGGCCGCCTCTATCTTGGTTCTGTATGTTCCTTTTTTAGCAGTCTGTCAACTGCTATTCCTACAATGGCTGCCGCATACGCGCTGGACAAAGCAGTTCAGGCATACTGGACAAATTCCGTAATTGATACTTTTTTAATCTGGCAAACGCTGTGGATCATCATTGGCTCGATTGTATTGAATTTCTTTCTTTCCTATATCCGGGCAGTTTTGCAGGAGAGTATCGGATATGAAGTGGCCGCCGGACAGCGCATTCATCTGGGTGATGTACTGAAACGAGTTCCTCTTGGGTATTTCTCGCAGAACAGTGTCGGTGACATTCTGGCAGGGGTTACCACGGAATTGTCTACTTTGGAATTACAGGGCATGAAAATGGTGGATGTCATCATAAACGGATATGCAAAGTTTATTGCTATTGTCCTATGCCTTATTTTCTTTAGTCCTGTCGCCGCAGTAATTTCTGTTATCGGCGTTGTTCTTTCGGCGCTGGCTTTACAGGGGATCAGCAGGCATAGCGAAAGAACCGCTGCGACAACCCATAAAGCGATGGAAGATATGTCCGGTGCAGCGATTGAATACATCAGGGGTCTTTCCATTGTGAAGTCCTTTGGACAGGAAGGGGCCGCCATTCAGAATTTTCGTAATGCCAGCAAGGAACTGAAAGATATTCATATCAAAGTAGAAAAGGGCTATACACCGTTTAACTGCCTGCATCTGTTCTCTTTGAAGGTGGCTTCTATGGGAATTGTTTTTATTTGTGCATGGCAGGCTTTACAGGGGCAGATGAATATGTCCTTCTTCCTGATGTTTGTTCTATTCTCTTTCGTTATTTTTGGTAGCGTGGAAAACATCAATGATGCAGCCCATACTCTTGGAATTGTAGACTCTGCTATGAACAAGCTGGAAGCATTAGAAAATGTAAACTATATCGACCAGGATGGCACCGATATAAAACCGGCATCTTATGATATTGAGTTCAGGAATGTTTCTTTCGGTTATGATAGGCGGATCGTTCTGCATGACCTGGACTTCAAAATTCCTCAAAACACCACTACTGCCATCGTGGGACCATCTGGTAGCGGAAAATCTACGCTGTGTAACTTGATTGCCCGTTTCTATGATGCGAACAGCGGTACGATTACCATTGGCGGAACAGATATTCGTAAGTTTACCTGCGATAGCTTACTCAAAAATATCAGTATGGTTTTCCAGAATGTCTATCTTTTTCGGGATACCATCAAGAATAACATTAAATTCGGCAGCCCAGACGCTACGGATGAACAGATCATCGCAGCCGCAAAAGCGGCCCGATGCCATGACTTCATAATGGCTTTGCCGGACGGTTATGATACGGTGATTGGTGAAGGGGGTTCTTCTCTTTCTGGCGGTGAAAAGCAAAGAATTTCCATCGCCAGGGCAATGCTCAAAGATGCTCCCATTGTTATCTTGGACGAGGCGACAGCAAGTATTGATCCAGAGAATGAGCATTTGATCCAGGAGGCTATTTCAGCTCTGACACATGGCAAAACCATCATTACGATTGCCCATCGCCTGGCTACGATTGAGAACGCCGACCAAATCCTTGTGATTGATGGTGGGACTGTGGCTCAGAGAGGCACGCATAAGGAGTTGCTACAACAGGAAGGGACTTATAAAAAGTTCATCCAGATCCGTGAACAAGCCGAAGGCTGGCGGATACAGTAAGGGAGGTCTTAATGAAACTTCATGCGTCTGGGGAGGACTATCTGGAGGCCATCCTTGTTCTCCATAAGAAGATGGGCAGGGTACGCTCCGTGGATGTTGCCCGACACATGGAGGTATCCAAGCCCAGCGTCTGCCATGCGGTGGCGACCTTGCGGGATGGTGGATTTCTCACGATGGACGGCGACTTCTTTCTTCACCTAACCGATGCGGGTTTGGAAGTGGCCGAGCAAATCTACGAAAAGCACCGCTTCTTTACCGACCGGCTGATTGAAGCCGGCGTAGACCCGGAAACGGCAGAACGGGACGCCTGCCGGATGGAGCATGTTATCAGCCAGGAGTCCTTCGAGCGTCTGAAAAATGCTTATAAAACAAAAGAAGAATAAACTGCCCGCATAGCAAACGGGTGAAACAGTAACGCGGCCGGGCACATCGAACCCGACCGCGTTACTCGTCTTTTTGGAAGGCTTCCGCCTGTTTGCAGAGTGCGATAAACTTTTCAATCTCTGCTTCGCTTTTCCCGGCAAAGAAGTCCACGACTGTTTTCGAGACTGTCTGATTTACCATTTCCGGGAAGATGGCGGCGTCCACGCTGATATTCAATTCTTTGGCGACAAGGACCACCGTTTCAAATTTCGGATTACTTTGGCAGGTCTCCAAATCTATGATCGTGCGGGGGTTCATACCGAGGCGTTCAGCTAATTGTTTTTGCGTCAGATGCTGCCGCTTCCGTTCTGACCGCACCTTCCATGCAAATAGATCCAGCGGATTATTCACTACACATCACCTCTACATCATTGTAGGGTGCACTTCCGCTCATATAAATAACCATAAAACTCATATAGTGTGAGTTACAACTTATGTTTTGGAGTAAAGGGAGATATGGATGAGAGCACCAACACAGAGGAGGTCAAAATAAGGCGGGGTTTACCGCTCATGCGGCGGACGCCCATGTCACTACAAAAAATATTCTAATAACGCAGCAGCGAGCCATGCTCATGGAAGTGAGTTATGGCTCGCTTTTTATATACTACGGCTCACATCTCACAAAGTCCGTCCCTTTGACCACCTGCGCATGGGTGCGGGCTGCCGCTCTCCGCCCCGTTTCGTTCCGGCCTGTCAACCTGAACGAAACGAAAGGAACCGATTATGAGCGGCAAAAAATTTTTTAATATAAATGCGGGAAACCAGCCAAACAGCGGCATTGCCATAACAGTAGTGGGCGAAAGGGGAAGAAAAGAACTGCCTCCCGGCACGAAGGGAGGTGAGAACTTGAAACCTGACCGCCACTACGAGCATCAGCAGCACGCCTTTGACAGCTACTGCAAGAGATCCATCAAGAATGAAGCAATGAACGCTTACACGCAGCTTCGGAAACGGAGCCGGCGTGAGGTCTCGCTCAGCGAGCTACCGGAGGATGCAATGGCCCAGCTTGCGGTTTATGACCGCTACTCGTGGGAATACACGACCTTCCCTGTGGGAGGGGCCGTGATTCTGATCGAGGATGACCGGCTGGCCGAGGCGCTTCTGGCGCTGCCCCAGGAGGACCGGGACATCTTTATGATGCACTGGTTCCTGAACATGGTAGATCGCGAGATCGCCGAGTACATGAACATGGCCCGCCGGACGGTCAACACCCGCAGGCAAAAAGCCTATCGGCTGCTGAAGGAGCTGATGGGAGGTGAAGCGGATGACTAAATCTGCGAATATGCGGGCGTCACTGATCCCTTATCCGGTAATCGCCGCCGCTGTCGGAGGCAATCCCGAAGCGGTGAACCGGGTGATCCAGCACTATTCCGGCTATATTGCTGCGCTGTCCATGAGGACAAGCTATGACAAAAACGGCTTTCCTCACTCCTTGGTGGATGAAGATATGCGCAGGCGGCTGGAAACAAAGCTGATTATCTCCATCCTGAATTTTGACCTGAGCTGATTCAGGGCCGGGCGCTGCGTGTTTCCCCCTTTCCATGTGGTGCCCTGTATCGCTCCTTGACAAAGAAAGCCCGGCGGGATGCCTCCGGCGCAGCATAAGGCAGACGGATACGATCTGCCTGTGTGGAGCCGGTCGGCCGGTGCGCCACGAAGTCTGTTGCAAGTCCGCAGGACGGGACCCCTACCAAACAGGTGAGCGACAAAACCAGGCCGTAAAACAGGTGTGGCAGCCTGTGGGCGAGGATGCGCAGGCAGGATAATGAGACTCGCGCATTGGACGCCCGCAAAGCATCGTGCGCCGCACCCATCAGCATGGGCCGGGGTGAGATTCCCGTGGAGCCGCAGCCGGCGGCCATCCGTTTTCTGCCTCTTTCTTTTTAAGTAATCCTGTTGCTTTTGAGTTTATGGATAATTCATAAACTTTTTGATTAGCAGCAGACAAACCCGGAATGGCGCGTTAGAATGAGGATAGGCAAGTTATGACTTTCCTTCAACGCGCCGTTCTTGTTTTAGAAAGGGGGCTGCCATGTCACAAGCATGGAACGGTACGAAGAAGGAGTCCCCGGAGCGAAGAACTTATACGGTAGAGGACATTACTCAAATCTTGGGTATTGGCCGCACATCCGCTTATCTTCTCGTGAAGGAAGGACACTTTAAGATCGTACGAATTGGCAACGCCATACGCATTTCCAAGCGGTCATTCGATGAGTGGCTGGAGTCACTCGACCTATGACTTAGAAAGGAAGTATCGTTATGGCTTCGATTATCAAACGCAAAAAGAATTATTCCATCGTCTACAACTATACGGATGAAAATGGTGAGACCCGGCAGAAATGGGAGACCCGCACCTCTTACCAGGACGCGTTGAAGCGCAAGGCGGAAGTGGAAAACCAGCAGTTCACGGGGACCTTCCTTCCGCCCAGCAACCAGACCATCGCAGAATTTCTTTTGGACTTTGTTTCTCTTTATGGGGAAAAGAAGTGGGGCGTGTCCATGTACGACAGCCAAAACTCGCTGATCGCCAACTACATCAACCCCATCATCGGGGATATGAAGGTGCAGGATGTCACCCCGCGGGTAGTGGACAAGTACATCCAGACCCTGCAAAAAACCCCGGCGGTGAATACCAGGACCCATCATGCAAAGACAGACCTGGTCACTAATGCCACCATTGAGAAGATCATCAAGCTCCTGCGCTGCGCCTTCAAGCAGGCAGTACGATGGGAGCTGATTGCCAAGAACCCCTTCGACAATGTGGTTTTGCCCAAGACGGAGTACAAGAAGCGGGACATCTGGACAGCCGATATGATCCGCACCGCCCTGGACCAGTGTACGGACAGCAAGCTCTATGTAGCGATGAACCTGTCCTTTGCCTGCTCCCTGCGGATGGGTGAGATCCTGGGGCTGACCTGGAACAATGTCCACATCTCCGATGACGATATTGCCGATGACAACGCCTATGTTTTCATCGACAAGGAGCTGGCGCGGGCCTCCAAGCGGGCCATTGAAATGCTGGGGCAGAAGGATGTCTACCACATCTTCACGCCGCTGTTTCCCAACACCAGCACCAGGGTGATTCTGAAAAAGCCCAAGACGGATTCCAGTATCCGCAAGGTGTGGCTGCCCAAAACGCTGGCCTACATCCTGCGGGAATGGAAGAATGCCCAGGATGAGCTGCGGGGATTTCTCGGTGACGAGTATCAGGATTATGACCTGGTTGTGGCGCTGCCCAACGGACGCCCCTGCGAGGATCGCATCATCCTGAAGGAGTTTGAGAAGCTGCGGGAGAAGGCAGGGCTGCCCAGGGTGGTCTTTCATTCCCTCCGTCATTCCAGCACCACCTACAAGCTGAAACTGAACCATGGCGACCTGAAGGCCACCCAGGGTGACACGGGCCATGCGGAGATCGACATGATTACCAGCGTGTATGCCCATATCCTGGACGAGGACCGCAAGATCAACGCCCAGAAGTTTGAGAGCGCCTTCTACGCAAATCCCAACCTGCGTGCGGTTCATCCCCCGGAGGAACCGGCGGAACAGGCGCCGGCGAAACTCGATTTGGAGGCGCTGGTGGAACAGCTCCGGCAGTCGCCGGAACTGGCAAATACCCTGGCTGCGCTGCTCTCGGCGGCACCAGGCGGCAGGTAAGTCTGAAAACTCCAATTAGCAGAGATGGAATTTTTCTTAGCAAGGACGTGGAAATCGTTCGTTTCTTCTTAGCAGGATATACATAGCATCGCATAAAATTCTCCCGGCCTCAAACGAGTGGCAGGCCGGGAGAAGGAAATAAAAAACGCTGCAAACCAGCAAAAAACGGCTTGCAGCGGTGTTTTTGGCACCCCCGGCTGGGTTCGAACCAGTGGCCTGTCGCTTAGGAGGCGACCGCTCTATCCAACTGAGCTACGGGGGCTTATACAAAAAATA
>JABLTR010081791.1_pt1 | contig 11896 bp, 10 predicted proteins | sample 7160071 | NCBI WGS metagenome assembly JABLTR01 (sample SAMN14651230, study PRJNA627086) | human gut metagenome | isolation source: feces | host: Homo sapiens
GCTTATTATTCCCTTTTTATCTCCAAGCCAGCTTACAAGCTTATCAGGCTCCTTTGTTTTATCTAACGACAGTATGGGACTGTCGTGTTTTACCTTCTGCAGAGAACTGAGCACAGTATATCCGACCCTCTGGGTGGGGCTTCCTCCATATACGATGCCGCTCTCCTTCTCAAGTTTCACGAGTTCATCATAGAGCCTGTCATATTCATGGTCGCTCATTATCTGCCTGTCTTCCTGATAATAGGCCCTTGATGCCTCATTAAGTATATCAATAAGCTCTTTCATCCTGTCCATTGGCTTTTACTCCGTTTCAACTTTAATTAATTTAGAAAGTCCTGCCATAAATTTTTTACTGCCCTTTCCGCTGAAGGCCACTGTCACCTCATAATCGGCTCCGGCACTTTTTATATCTTTAACTTCTCCGACACCATATTTCGGTGCCCTTACCTTATCTCCCACAGCGAAGTTTATGCTTACCTTTTCTGGCTTTGGAAGTTCAGTTTTATAGGGATTTGATACCACTGGTCTCCTTGATATGCCTGATGTGCTTTGTGTTCTAGGTGCGCTTGTCATCCTTCCGCCGTCATCAAAGCTCCAGTGTCTAGGCTGCTGTACCGGCTCCCTTGTTTTGAACCTGTTATCCAGAAGTTCCGGGGGCAGTTCCGCAAGGAATCTGGAAGGAGCACTATACTGTATCATTCCATGCTGCATCCTATGAAGGGCATAGGTCATAAAAAGCTCCTTTTTAGCCCTTGTTATACCAACATAGCAGAGCCTTCTCTCTTCCTCTATCTGTTTTGGATCTCCAGATATTATGGCCCTGTTTCCGGGGAAAAGTCCTTCTTCCATACCTATCATAAACACATAGGGGAATTCCAGGCCCTTGGCGCTGTGAAGTGTCATGAGCACTACGGCATCATCATCCTCATTATAACTGTCTATGTCTGCCACCAGTGCCACATCCTCCAGGAAAGCCGAAAGTGTGGACTCCTCTGTGCTTTTTTCAAATTCCACTGCCTTGGCTATGAACTCATCAATGTTCTCTATACGCATCATAGCATCGTCGCTTCCGTCAGCCTCCAGTTCTCCCCTGTAGCCCGTTTCGTCGGCAACGGCATTTATTATGTCACTTATGCTCATGCTTTCTGACCTCTTTTTGATATCACACATGAAGTCATAAAAATCTGTCAGTTTCTTTCCCCTGCTTTTAAGCTCAGGATAGCTGGCCGCCCTTCCAAGGGCAGAAAAAAGAGTTATGTTTTTCTCAGCAGCTATCTGTTCAGCCGTCTCAATGCTCTTATCTCCTATACCTCTCTTAGGCACATTTATTATCCTTTTGAGAGCAACGGAATCCGCTGGATTATCCAGCAGTTTAAGGTAGGCTAAAATATCCTTTATTTCCTTTCTTTCATAGAAACGCACACCTCCAAAAAGTCTATAGGGTATGCCTTTTTTTACAAACCGGTCCTCTATGGCTCTGGACTGGGCATTGGTACGGTATAAGACCGCAAAATCATTATATGATGCCTTGCCATTTAAGGCATTTTTGTCTATGGTCTCGGCTACGAAAACCGCTTCTTCTATATCGTTTTCAGCCCTGAAAATGTGTATCACACTTCCGCTGCCGTTTTCAGTCCAGAGAGTTTTATCCTTTCTGGCCTTATTGTTCCTAATGACGCTGTTAGCCGCTGAAAGGATATTTTTGGTGGAGCGGTAGTTCTGCTCAAGTTTAATTACCTTAGCATTGGGAAAATCCTTTTCAAAGTCAAGTATATTCCTTATGTTGGCCCCTCTCCATCCATATATGCTCTGGTCATCATCTCCAACTACGCATAGGTTTCCATGGCCTGACGCCAGGAGCTTTACAAGCTCATACTGAGACGTGTTTGTATCCTGGTATTCGTCCACCATTATATATCTGAACCTGTCCTGATATGATTTCAGAACATCGGGTCTTGTCCTGAAAAGGAATACCGTCTTATAAATAAGGTCGTCAAAGTCAAGGGCATTATTTCTTAAAAGCCTGCTTTGGTACGTCTCATACACCCTTGATGTTTTCCAGGCCATGATATCGGCCTTATCTACCTCTTTAAGATAGTCTTCCCATGATATCATTTCTTCTTTCAGGCGGCTTATGGCACTTATGGCATATCTTACCGTATAGCGCTTGTCCGTTATGCTCATATTCAGTTCCTTAAATACCTCTTTCATGACCTTTTCCTGGTCATCGGCATCATATATGGAAAAATCCTTGGAATATCCGATCTTATCTATTTCCCTTCTCAGTATCCTGACACAGGTGGAATGGAAGGTACTTATCCATACATCCTGGGCAGCTGTTCCAGCCAGCTTATCTACCCTTTCCCTCATTTCTTTTGCCGCCTTATTGGTAAAGGTTATGGCAAGTATATTGTATGGTCTTATGCCATGTTCGAGCATGTCAGCTATTCTTACGGTGAGCGCCCCTGTTTTTCCTGAGCCTGCCCCGGCCAGTATCAAAACAGCTCCGTCTTTTTGTTTTACAGCCTCCTGCTGCATAGGATTCAACTGTTCATAACCAATCATTATCTTATCTCCCATTATTTCAAAAACGGGACGTTAATCATATTTAACTTCCCGTTTCCTGATTTAAGCTTTTTTATTTACTGTTACATATTTTTCATTATACAGGTACTCCCAGTCATACTGGACAGGAAGTATTTCAGCTCCATTAAAGTCATATACTCCATAGAGTCCGTCCAGTCCGGCAATTATGTACTTATCCGTTGATGTACCAACGACCACTGCCGGTATGGAAAATAGTTTTCTGCCGCTTTCTATATCAAAGGCATCTGTTGTCTTATCCGTTACCGCAAAGGCAATGGCCTTTTTACCATTGGAATAGAAATTGACGTCATTATACTTTGAGGCCGAAAGCTTAAAAATGACCTTGCCTTTTTCATCTTCCACCCATCTGTAATAGGCATTTGAAACATAATATTTTGAGTTATCGATCTTTTCTCTGCTGTTTTCATCAGGGAAATTATTGATGAACCTTATCATGGTGCTTATGGCCTGTTCCTTGGTGTAATATCCGTCGGGGTCAAAGTTTCCGTTGCCCATTCCGCTCATTATGTTCATTCCGCAGACAGTGTTTACGCTCTCCTTGGCCCAGGAAGATATTTCTTTCCTATCCTTAAATCCGTCATTATTAACGAATTTAGTCAGGTCAAACACATCAGCCATCCTATCCAGTATGGATGCGGCTTCTTCCCTAGTCAAAAGGCCGTCAGGGTCAAACTTTGTACTGGTCCTTCCTGATATGATGCCCATACGCTTCATAGCCGTTACGGCTTTATTATCCGTGTCATAAAAATGTGTTTCCCTGTCAGAATATGTAATGACCACACTGTTCATATCTGAAACTTCTTTTACAGTCAGATAGGCCAGTTCACAGAAGTCTTCCCTTGTTATGTTTTTTGTCAGATCATCATCCATCATAAAATCAGGTATGATGCCGTACTCCAAGGCTTCTGAAACATAACTTTCCGCCCATGAAGAATATCTTATCTCCGCATGAGCTGAAAAACACATACTGAATATTAGGCATAGGGATGTAAAAGTCAAAGAAATATTCCTTTTCATAATTATCTCTCCAAAATAAAATTACCCGCCATAAAACAGGCGGGTAGAAATACCGATTACTGGCCGTTATTTTCTTCAGCTTCCTTCTGCGCGCGTACTCTGTCAATGGCGAGTTTATATCCGTCCATTCCATAGGTGAGCGCCCTGTTGACACGGCTTATGGTCGCTGTTGAAGCTCCTGTTTTCTCTGCTATCTCAATATAAGTGCACTTTCTGTCAAGCATCTCCGCAACCTGCATACGCTGTGCGATGGCCTGGATCTCATGTACAGTGCATAAATCTTCAAATAATTTATAACATTCATCCAGATTCTTCATCGTAAGAATACATCTGAAAAGATTGTCTGTTGCTTCGTTTTTTATCTTACTGTTCATTTATTCTTTCACCCGTTCCTGTTTTCTTTTTCCAACAATACTATTTTAACATACTAAAGTTTTAAAGTAAACAATCAGTTGGGATTTTCACTGGATTTTTAAAAAATTTTTAAAATTTTCAACGGAACGGTTGATTATAAGCTCCTCTGGGAAATTTATCTCCCGTATGAGCCTTATGGCATTCTCAAAACTTCCTATATGTGTGGCAAAATGCGCATCTGAAGCCAGTACAACAGGAAATGCCTTTTTCCTGCAGAGCTCAAGTATCTCGCCTATATAAACTTCACTGCCCTTTCTAAAACCATTTGGTATAAGGGATGCGTCATTTATCTCTATGAGAGTTCCTGTTTCCTCGGCTTTATCGACTATGGCTTTGCAGTCTATGGGATATCTTGGATCTCCCGGATGTCCTAATATTTTAACAAAGGGGTTTTCCATTACCTTAAGTATGGCATTGGTGTTTTCCTCCATGGTGCCAAAGGGTATGCAGGGCGGATGGAGGCTTGCTATGGCATAATCCATCCTTTCCAGATAAAACTTATCCAGGTCAACCCTTCCATCATAGTCCAGTATATTGAGCTCAGCTCCCATCAATATCTGAAGTCCGTCTATCACCCTAGGTATAGTGCTGAAATTCAAAAAGTAGGACGGTTTTGTTCCGCCCTCCATGGCAGGAGCATGGTCCGTTATGCCTAAAAGCTCAAGCCCTGCCTTAGAAGCATAGGCCGCATTTTCAAGAAGTGTGCTGTACGCATGTCCGCTTGCTATTGTATGTGTATGAACATCAAGAACAAATTTCATTGCATTACCTTCTTATCAGTTTCATAATTCATTTAAGTAGTTATTTATTTTCGATCCATCTGGCCTCGAGCCTGTATATGGGCTGTCCAAGGCCGGAAAATCTTTCTTCGTACTCTGTCATTATATTCCCCTCATATCCACTGTTATGAAGGTCAAGGGAAATATTTGAAAGTCTCCAGCCCGTATCACAGAACTCATTGAGCGATGACTCAAAAAATACCGTGTTGTCAGTTTTTAAAAATATTTCCTTATCTCCATTAAGGAGTGTCTTATAAAGGTCAAGGAAATGTCTGTGTGTGAGCCTGCGCTTTGCCCATCTCTTTTTAGGCCAGGGGTCACTGAAATTAAGATATATCCTTGAAAGCTCCCCAGGGGCAAAAATATCAGCCAGAGTCTCAGCATCTCCCCTTATGAGCGCTATGTTTTTCATTTCAGGAAGCACCTTCCTTGCCGCAATGGCCATTATTGTCGTCTGTCTTTCGATGCCTATGAAATTTACGTCAGGATTTTCAACTGCATTCTGTACGATAAATTTTCCCTTGCCGCATCCGATCTCAGCATATATGGGATTATCGTTTCCAAAATACTGTTTCCACATTCCCTTATATTTTTCAGGGTCATGCACAAGATGCTCATTTGTTGAAAGCTCCTGGTCTTCCCATGATTTTTTCCTAATTCTCATTTTTCCGCTCCTATTTCGATTCGTGATAAGTTATCTTACTGTTATGTTTTGCCGCAAGTTTAAGCATCTGGGAAAGCACGGTTGCAAATCTTCCAAATTTAAGTTTCATTCTTTCCCTGTTTATAAAGTTTATCGTAACCGGGGTCTTCATCTCGTCCAGACATTCACCTATATTATCGAGATTATTTCCGCAGTATTCCGGAAAGCCCAGCTCTTTTACAAAGATCTCATTTACCTGTGACTTTGCTTCGATTTTTTCTCCGTCAATGGTTATCTCCTTCAAAAATATCACCTCTCATATTTTTTAAGTATAACATAAATCCACGCCATACTCAAACTTTTATCCCCCTGAATACGCAAAAAACTCCACGGGAAGCACATCCCCGCAGAGTTTATAAGTTTAAATATAAGCCTGGGCAAAATTATATTTTCTAAGTTTATAGGATACCATAGACGCACAGGCTATCTTTATGACATCTCCGATGATAAACGGTATCACACACATCATAAGTGATTCCACAAGCCCGTTTCCTGTCTGCAGGATAAACCAGGCTGTTCCAAAAACATAAAGCACAACTGTACCTGCAATGAGTGCCAGTGGATAAATACACTTTTTAGTATGGTATCGGTCTATTATCATTCCTGATACAAGGGCACAGAATATATATCCTATTATATATCCTCCCGTTACTCCAGCCACCTTTGCCAGTCCTCCTGTAAATCCAGCGAATACTGGAATGCCAAAGGCTCCAAGGAGCACATAGATACATACCGCTATCGTTCCTTTTCTTCCTCCCAGTGATGCGGCTGCTATATAAACAGCAAATGAAGCAAGTGAGATCGGTATGGGTCCCACAGGAACAGAAAATGGTGAAAAAATACATATCACAGCGGCAAATATGCCTATCAATATAAGATCTTTTGTTTTCATAACTTTATGCTTACCTCCCCTGAATTAAGTTTTTTGAGGCCTTCGGCTGTCCTTACCACCAGAGCAGCGTTATCGTCTATATCTACCGCTTCAGCCTCATAACTCTGGTTACCATAGTAAACATTTACCTTCCTTCCTATAACATTTGACTTTCTTCTATATATATCAAGGTATTTCCTGTTATTTATTCCTTCAGTCATTCCATTGAGATTATTAAGTATCTCACTGGCCAGCTCATTTCTTGACAGTTTTATTCCACTTTCCTTTTCGACCGATGAGGCAATATCTTTAAGTTCATCGGGAAATTCCAGTCCAAGGGCATTTACTCCTATTCCTATTATGGCATAGTCTATGGAACCGCCTTCAAAATCAAATCCTGCCTCAGTGAGTATGCCGCATATTTTTTTGCCATTCATAAATATGTCGTTGACCCATTTAATCTGGGTCTCCTTTCCTGACAGTTTATCTATGGCCCTGGCAACGGCAACAGCTGTATATGAAGTAATAAGTGGCGCAAGCTCGACATTAATTGCGGGCCTGCATAAAAGGCTCATATAAAGGCCCGTACCCTTGGGTGAATAAAATTTTCTGCCCAGTCTTCCCCTTCCGCCATTCTGGGTCTCTGAAATGACGACCAAATCACTTTTGCCCTTCAGCGCCAGTTCCCTTGCATAATTATTTGTTGAATCCACCTCATCAAGTATATAAATATCCAAAGGCCTGTCCAGATTTTTGCCTATGGCTCCGGCGGATAGTTTATTCATGCTGTTCATATCACCTTTAAGGCAGTATCCTTTATTTGTAACGGCTTCTATCTCATAGCCTTCTTTTCTCAGTTTATTTACAGCCTTCCATATGCTGTTTCTGCTGACATAGAGCTTTTCAGCCAGTGTCTCACCTGAAATGTATTCGTTTTTTTCCAATTCGCAAAGTACTTCGTCCTTTAATTCCATGGTTTTCACCCCCGTGTTTGCACTATAATAGCAATAAAAAAAGAGATTGTCAACCTTATATTAAAATAAGGTGACAATCTCTTCTATGATTTTAAGAGACAATTATCTTAAGTCTAACTTATTGTTTTTAATTTTGCCTTCGTCATTTAATTCTATGGTTGCTTTGTCATAACCATCGCCATCGTCATAATCATCATAAAGATTGCTGATGTCGTCTAAATCCCAGGCGTCATCAAAATAATATTTTACTGAATTTTCATTTGTATCGAGTCTTACATAACAATCTTCAGAATTATCTTCATCAAGGTAAAACTTGTATATGTCAGCTTCGATCTCTCTTACATAACCAGTTATTGCAACTACTTCGTCATCGTCATTGTAAACGACTGTAACTTCCATTACCTTATCATCATCAAAGGCATCTTCAAGCTTAGACTTAGTAGAAATGGTTGAATTACCATCTTTAACATTTATTGTCGTAGATGAGTCATAGTCGTATGTATACTTATCATCTATTTCTATTTCAGAAGAAGAAACTTCCGTTAAATCTCCATCCTTAGTATCACATGTATAAGCAACCGCTTCTGTAATCTCATCATTCTTATCAAGGGTAAGCTCGATATATACATCATCTTCGTCCTTGATGTCACTTACAAAGTCATCAAGTCCATCATCATCTGTATCATATTTTTCTCCGTCAAGCTTAAGTGTATCGATATCGTCAACGTCAGCGAAATCATATTTATCTTTGTCGTTTATCTCTACCCTGGATGTTGAAATGCTTGTTACAAGGCCCTTTTTATCAGATGATGAACTTGAGGTTGTCTTAAGATCTTCAATTACTATATCAAGTCTTGTGAGCTCGTCATCACTGTCAAGTTTATAGTAATCAACGATCATCTGTTCATCGTCATCAAGGTCATTGAATGCGTCCTTGAGTTCATCATAGTCAATGTCATCATCATCAAGTGTGATAGATACGTCTTCGTCGATGTCATCAGGGAAATCATATCTGTCATCATTATATGTCTTTATATAGCTTGTTGAGATAGACTTGATTGCATCCTTATCATAATCGCCAGTATCTGTTCCTTCTTTGGCAACTATCTTTGTTACAACATCATCACTGTCAAGGCTGAGGGTAACTGTATAGTTTCTGCCTCCCTTGAACCTGTTGACAAGTGTAGTAAGTGAACTATTGCTGCCATCTATAGTAACAGTAATGTCACTATCTTCGATATCATATGTTTTGTTTCCGCTGCTTGTCTTAAGAACGATCTCATCCTCAGTGATATTGTTGATAGATCCGCTCTTAGTTGTTGTTGATTCAGTACCTTCTGACATAACGATGATTGTTGTTGCAACACCACCGTTACATACAGCTACGATTGAATCACCTGTTGAAATTTTTGATACTGATGAAGCTGATCCGCTTACACCTGTAACTGTTGTAGATGCGTTTGTTGTAAATTTCTGTGTAGTTCCATTTGATGAAAGAGTGATCGAGTATCCGCTTCCTGAACTCGTCTTTTCAGTCACTTTACCTGAATACTGAACTACTGTTCCGGGAGTAGTGGTTGTTGTACCGCCTCCGGATTTGAGTTTATTATATGTCTTTGTAACAAGTACAGACATTTCAGCCCTGTTGATATTAACCCTAGGGTTAAATTTGTTGTTTGCATCTCCGACCATAATATTGAGCCTGTTAAGAAGCTCTACATAAGGTATTGATGTAGACGCGATCTGGTCTTTATCTGCGTATGTAAGTGTAGGTGATGATGAAAGGCTGTATACTTTGCTTAAAGCCTTACCAAATATAACAGCTACATCTTCACGTCTTGCGTTATTCTGTGTTGAACTTGATGCCATAAAAATTGAAATATCATTTTTAGAAAGTATCGAATTTTCAAGAGCATAGGCAACAGCATTGTATGCCCAAGAAGGGATATCCTCAGCAGCCATTGTGCTTGTCCATTTTGTAACCACTGAAGAACTTACGGAAGTTCCGCTGTAGGAACTCATTATAGCGTACATAAGCTGTACAGCCTCACAATATGTAACATTGTTATTGGGTTTACAGTAACGCTGTCCATTCTCAACATATCCGGCCATAAGACCAAGGCTGTATGCCTCATCGATATACTGAGCTGCCTCAGGCCAGGGAACTGAATTTATATCACTGAAAACTGAAGCATATGCCGATGTCGAACCTAAACCCGATACAGCCATTGTGGCTGCAAAAAATGCGGCAATAAATGATTTTTTCACGCTAGCTTCCTCCTTAAACGTTTTAAATTCATAAAACGGCAGTTAAATTATGAAACCATAACTGTCTTTTAAAGAGTATAAAAAAGCACCCCATTCTTTTATACCCTGCTATTATTTTAATAAAAATACATAAAATAATCAATAAGGTTAGGGTCATTAAAAAATTAAAAAATTCTTACAATAACCTATTTATTAAAACTTTTGCCATTTATTAGATAGTCTTGTAAAATTATCTGATTAGACATTATTTTGGTTCCTAATGAAAAAATATACTATGATCTGCATTCTAGTTATATAAAAAATCGATAACTGATTATCTATTTTTCCGATATCTATTTACTTCTATATTTTTTTGTGTTATGATATGAAAGCTTTATGTCGAAATCGAGACAGTCAATAAATTGGAACAAGGAGACCTATCAAATGCCCAAATTAAGCAATAGAACAGATACATTTACAGAATCTCTCATAAGAAAAATGACAAGGATTTCCCTTGAATATGATGCGATCAACCTTTCTCAGGGATTTCCTGATTTTGATCCCCCCAAAGTCCTTATGGACAGAATGGCAGAAGTTGCCTATGAAAATTATCATCAGTATGCTATTACCTGGGGTTCACAGAGAATGAGAGAAGCTCTCGCTAAAAAGCAGGAACACTTCACAGGAAGAAAACTTGACCCCGATACAAATATTCTTGTTACATGCGGAAGCACAGAGGCTATGATGTGTGCCATGATGACTGTATGCAATGAAGGTGACAAAGTTATCGTCTTTTCACCCTTCTACGAAAACTATGGAGCTGATGCAATACTTACGGGCGCAGATCCTATATACGTTCCGCTCAACCCTCCGGAATTTACATTCAACGTCGATGTTCTTGAAGCTGCATTCAAACAGCATCCCAAGGCAATCATCGTATGTAATCCCTCAAACCCCAGCGGAAAAGTATTCACCATGGATGAACTTAAAATAATAGCTGATTTTGCTGAGAAATATGATACATTCGTTATAACCGATGAAGTATATGAACATATAGTTTATGAACCCAATAAACACATTTACTTCTCAAATCTTCCCGGTATGTTCGAGCGTACTATCACCTGCAGCTCACTTTCAAAAACATACTCCATCACAGGCTGGAGACTTGGTTATATAATCGCACCCGAGTATATAGTCGATGTTGCTAAGAAGGTACATGATTTCCTTACTGTAGGCGCTGCCCACCCTCTTATGGAGTCAGTAGTGGCTGCCCTTGAGCTTGGAGACGATTACTACAGAGATTTCATTGGTCTCTATCAGAGCAAAAAAGATATTTTCATCAATGGCCTTAAGGATCTTGGTCTTGCTTACAATGATCCCCAGGGCGCTTATTATGTGCTTGTCGATACATCAGAATTTGGCGTTACAGACGACGTTAAATTCTGCGAATGGCTGGCTAAGGAAGTCGGCGTCGGAGCAGTTCCCGGTTCCAGCTTCTTCCGTGAGGATATAAACAACTATATCAGATTCCATTTTGCTAAAAATGATGATACCCTTTACGAAGCATTGAATAGACTTTCTACATTAAAGAAGAAAGCTGCCCTTGCTAAGGGAAAATTCTAAAATATCAAACGCCGTTTTAAACGGCGTTTTTTATGTTATAACAAGTTTAATTAATTGTTTTTATTGAAATACAATAAAATATATGTTATAATTGTCCTACCAATTATTTTAGAGGGAGATGAAAGTAATGAGAATTAATGCTAATGACACTGCTGTTCTTGTTGTAGATTATCAGGAAAAACTTCTTCCTGCCATGAGCGGATTAGAAGACCTGATGGATAACTCTAAAAAGCTCTTAAAGGGTTTAAAAGAGCTTGGAATTCCCATGATAGTTACTGAGCAGTATACTAAAGGCCTTGGTCCAACTGTCAGTGAGATAACCGAATGTATGGGTGACAGCTATAAGCCCTATGAAAAACTTACATTCAGCGGTATCTGCACTGAAGAGATCAATAACGCTGTAAAGGCCCTTGGTAAAAAGAATATACTTGTGTGCGGCGTAGAAGCTCATGTATGTGTCCTTCAGAGCGTAATAGACCTTAAGGCCCAGGGATATAATGTTCTTCTCGTTGAAGACTGCATTGCTTCAAGAAAGCTCCATGACAAGGAAACCGCTGTAAAAAGAGCCATGGGTGAGGGAGCATATATCACAAGCGCTGAGGCTGCTCTCTTTGAACTTACTTATGCGGCAGGCACTCCCCACTTTAAAACAATATCTAAA
>JABLTR010060783.1_pt1 | contig 11892 bp, 9 predicted proteins | sample 7160071 | NCBI WGS metagenome assembly JABLTR01 (sample SAMN14651230, study PRJNA627086) | human gut metagenome | isolation source: feces | host: Homo sapiens
CAGCAGGGTTTGGGGCAGGCACGCCCCAACAAGAGCACTTCGGAAACTCGCAAGAGTTTGAGAAGTGAAGTCCCGGATGGGCAGAAAATTTTCAAGAATTGAAAATTTGTGGCCACAGGACGGTTCTTGCTCTCACGTTTTTGGGAAAAGGAGTTTTTATGGATATCGAAGTCAAACGAATGTCCCCTACTGCTGTTGAAATGCTTGACCAACTCAGTGCAGTCTGCAAACGGTTCGGCGTCGATTACTATGCAGCCTCCCAAAATCAGCGTGATCTGTTGGACAGCATTGCCCTGCACGAATACCAACTGAAAAAAGCACACGAGCAGGGGCTGAAACGTTCCGAGGTGCCGCCGTTTCTTGGTTTGAAGCGCTCTGACCGCAGCAACGATATGCCTGCTTAAAGGTTCGACTGCTGCTGACAATGCTCCACCATGCATAAGCCACTAACAGAAGTTAGTGGCTTTTTTTGCACTATACGCGGACTTATGTTAGTGTATAGAGAATTAGGGACTCGAACAGCACGGCCGCGCCGCAGGCGGGGCAATCAAAGCCCTAGCAGGGCTTTGATTAGTGCGCGGGTTCCAACGGTCAGGAATGTCTACCGGGGATGATGCTCAAAAGTCCAGCTGGTCAGAGAATGGTTTGAAATCTTTATGTCCCCTTTTCAGTCGTTTGTAGCAAGTTTGTAGCAGATCTGTAGCAAAATTCGGAGAGGAACGGCAAAATGGCTCTGAAAACCCGATTTTTGCAGATTTTTGGGTATAAAATTTTATCCTCAAATTTTGTGCAGAATGACGGTGGCAAAACAAAAAAGAAAAACGTCAAACGCGAGAGATTGCTCTCTCATGCGTTGACGTTTTTTCTGGTTTGTGGGGATTATTCTTCTGGCAGAGCCAAAACTTCATCTTTGACCAGTTGATTGGCCGAGTCAAAGGCTTCGATCATCTGGTTGACTTTCGGATCTAAAACCTATTATTCAAAATGATAACACGGGGCTGTTGCACACGCCCCAACAAAAAAGACCAGAGTTATTTAGCCAATGTGTCCAGACCGCCGGAATATGCCAGCACGACCTTTTTGACTTCAGACATAGGAACTGCCTTCGTTCAAACCAACTTATATACTTTTCGATTTCCCTCGTGCAATTTCATGATTGCAGTGTCCATTATCCGGGCACTTGGAAAATGTGTAAAAAGTGTTCTGTATATAGCAGCAATATGAAAGCAGTATTTCACAGCTGGGCATTATGAATCTATAATAGGTAGCTGGAAATAAACAGAAAGAGGGTCTTTTTGATGGCAACGATATTTCCAAGAGAAGAAAAGGCAGAGGCACTGTTCGGGGAGATCCTGAAAAATCCAGAAGCCTGCCGACGCCTGATGGATACCTTCAACGACTCGCTGGACATGGCAGACGTACTGGATGCGCCGACCGTGAGTGCACAGCAGTTTGCCGCAGCGCTGTTCAATGCCTACGAGAACAAGGATCTGTCTGCCTTTCTGATGGCGATCTGCCAGCACAGTATGTTTGACCTGCTACGGAACGCTGCCCTGATCCCGTTCAAATTCAACGCCGATGGTCAGCCGAACCCGGTGATCCTGACGGATGATGTCGGCGTTCTTTTGCCGAACAACAAATTTGCCGTGAGCAGCAAAGTATACGACCGGTTCATCCGGGTGTTCCAGAAACAGGAAAAGGTAAAAATGTACCTTGCCAGCGGCTACTGCAAGTATCACGGCTACGACGAAGGCTCGATGGATGTGGTGGAGTACCACTACAACCGGCATTTGGGGCTGCTGCTGATCTACGAACTGCCGGACACCGTGAAGCAGAAGGTAACGGAAGCGGAGGCCTACTCCACCGTCTGGGATATCCAGATGAAGCTGCAGCACGCACTGCCCCGTTCCGTGGTCTACTATGGACAGGATACGCTCAAGGACGGCGGAACCCGCTACGATGAACTTGGCGTTTTTCTACCGCTGGAACACTTTGCCGACCGGCTGGAACGCCATGTGGAAACTGCTACCAAGATCGTTTACGGCGAGTAAACGCCCTGTAAACGAAATCCCTTTATAAGTGCATCACAGCAAAACAAAACGCAGCGAACCGTTAAAAGATTCACTGCGTTTTGCCTTATATGAGAGAATGGAAATGCTGCACATCAGGTGCAATAACGGAAAGTCTTGTCAGTGACAATACGGGCGAAGATCAGCCCTAACGGCAGTGCCACGATGATGAGAATGGCATCTGCAAACCATGTGGCGGAGTCCATCAGAGACAGGATGCCCAGATTATAGATGGCACGGTAGAAATACAGTCCCGGTACCATGATAACGATGGACGGCACGGTGACGGAGATGCGGGGATAACCGGCGGCGCTCTTCAGGCAGGAGGCCAGCAGTCCGGACAGCAGTGCGCCCAGAAACGCTGCAACAGCGGGCGGAAAGCCCGCAAGGCTCACCAGCTCCAGCCGGAACGTGTTCGTTACCGCACCGATAAGGGCGGCGCAGACTGCCAGGTTCCGGGGACTGTTGAACATGAGCGAAAAGCCGAACACACCGCCAAAACTTGCCAGCAGCCGGAACACGATCTCTTCCGGGAGTGTCAGGCTCAGGGCAGGGAACTGCACCGGCTGCAAATGCAGCAGCAGTGCCATGATCCAAGCCGTCATGGTTGCCACCAGAATGATGAGGACGGCGTAGGCCAGACGTTCCAGCCCGGAGCGCATATCCAGCTTGGCAAGGTCGATGCCGCTGGTAATGAACGGAAAGCCCGGAATGATGAAGAGCATGGAGCAGATATACCCCGCCTCGTGCTGCGCCGATACGGCAAACAGCACCTCGGCCAGCTTCAGCAGGATGGCATACACGAGGCTTGCTGAACAGACCGACGCCGTAATGCCCAGAAACAGGGTGAAATGGTGCTTTGTCAGCTTGCACCGTACAAAGTTGCCGATGCCTGCACCGCAGAAGGCACACAGCATTTCCACAATGCCGCCGCCCAGCAGAAAGGTGAAGCAGCTGCAGGCCAGTGCAGCTGCAAAGCCCAGTGCGATGGGCGAATACAAGCCGTGGATGCGCTCGATCTCATCGAGGTGGCTGTGCAGTTCTTCGCCGGTCATAAATTTTCCTTCCCGGTCGAAGTCGTTGACGAAATGCTCCAGTCGGTTCAGCCGGGAGGTATTCACGCCCGTATTTGTCAGACAGAGTGACTGGGTATAACACTGGTCACCGTCAAAGCAGGTGAACTCAATGGACAACAGGCCGATGTCCGCTGTTGTTGTGACTCCCAGCTCCCGCGAAAGGGTGTTCATGGAGCTTCGGACACGCCATGCGCCGGTGCCGCATTCCAGCAGCATCAGCCCGGTGCGTCCAATGACGGAGGCTTTTTCCACAAGCCCCGCCTCGGTAATGGGAACGCCCTTGCTGGCCGACGCATAGTCGTGCCAGTACACTTCCATGTGATTTTTGATGATCTCACTTTGCCGTTGTCCCATACCGGAAAGCCTCCTTTGTGATATGGGAATGTTGCAGCTGTTTCAAGACTGCGGTGCTATTATAAGGGAAATTGCAGGGTGGGTAAAACGTATCTTGGATATGCCGGCAATATTCGTTTGGTATTTCAAAGAAGAAAATACGTTGCGTTTTTGGCGGCTCTGCGGTAGGATAGAAAAAACACGCCGAAAGGAAACTGCCGTGACCCTTCAATAACTCCGCTATGTCACGGCTGTTGCCGGCGCCGACACCATCGAGCAGCTGGCCGAGTACATCGGTGTGGAGCCTGCAGCCCTTTCCGCTACTGTGGAGCAGTACAATAAGGTTTGCGCCGAGGGCTACGACAGCGACTTTGCCAAGGACCCGCACTTCCTGAATGCAGTTGCAAAGGCTCCCTTCTACGCCCATGTCACCACCCCGAGTCTGGGCTTTGCACTGGTGACCACCGGCGGCTTTGTGACCACCAATGACCAGCAGGTGCTGAACGAGGATTATCAGCCCATCGAGGGCCTGTACGCTTCCGGCAACACCTGCGGTATGCGCTTCGGTCCCGAGTATATCACCCCGATCCCCGGTGTGAGCATTGGTATGTGCCTGACGCTGGGCCGCGAGCTGGGCAAGTATCTGGCTGCAAAGTAAGCAGCTGCCTTCGTCAAGGCCTGATCGGCTGCAGGAAAGCCCCATAAGCAATAAAAGATCCCGTCCACTTCTGGGTGAACGGGATCTTTTTTGCGTATCAGACAGGAAAAAGCGGCTCAGAGGTCATTTTTCTCCTGCCCCAGATTGTCGGATTCCAGGACGACACAAACTATGTTGCCATTGGCGGCGTAACGCCGGAGAACATCCCGGAGTTCCGCAAGGCGGGATGCCTTGGCGTGGGCCTTGCCAGCAGCCTGATGCCAAAGGACAAGGCCGCCGCCCGCGACTGGGATGCCTGCGCGGAATACGTGCACATGCTGCTTACAAAAGCCAAAGGCGAATAAACCGCAGAAACAGCAAGACCGCTCACCCGAAAAGATGAGCGGTCTTTTGTTGTGTGATGGGATGGCATTGCCGCCTACTCTTTAGACCATGGCTTCGCGTCATCCTGCCGGAGCAGTCGGTGCCGATGCCGTTCTGCTTTGTCTGCTGCGTGAACCACTTTCACTCCTGAAATGAACTGCATGAAAAATCAGAAGGCCTCATTCTATTGACTTTGCCTTTGCAGGGGAGTATACTCCATGTCACCAAGAATATTACGGCTATGACGAGAAAGAGTACCCGGAAGGAATGTTGCAGAGAGCTGCCGGTTGGTGCAAGGCAGTGCAGGGCATCCGTGGGAAGATCCTCTCCGAGCTTTTCGGCTGAATGGGCGGTGTGCGCCCCAGTAGGCAGGAACGGCAGGCCCCCGTTATCACGGGCCGCGCGTTGTTGGACGTGCACTGAGTGGTCAGCGTTGTGCTGGCAATAAGAGTGGTACCGCAGAGGATATTACACGCCTTTGTCTCTTACAGACCGTAGGGGACAAGGGCGTTTTGTTTTGCGGATGCTTTTGTCCCAAAGCATGTCAGAAGGAAAAGGAGAAGCAATTATGAAAACACTGGAAAAAGTAAGCGACTTTGTGGGCAAGTACATGGCCGCCATCGTTATTGTGGTGGCCGCGGGTGCCCTGTTCTTCCCCGGCCCGTTCAGCGTGGTAAAGACGGCGTGGGTCAATAACCTGCTGGGCATCGTGATGTTCGGCATGGGCCTTACCCTGAAGCCGGGGGACTTCAAGGTGGTGTTCAGCCGCCCGAAGGACGTGATTATCGGCTGCGTTGCACAGTTCACCCTCATGCCGTTTCTGGCATGGGCGCTCACGCAGGTGTTCCACCTGCCCACCGAGCTGGCCATTGGCGTGATCCTGGTTGGCACCTGCCCCGGCGGCACCTCTTCCAACGTGATGACCTACCTTTCCAAGGGCGACGTTGCACTGTCCGTTGGCATGACCGCTGTTTCCACCGTGCTGGCTCCGTTCCTCACCCCGCTGCTCACCCTGCTGTACGCTGGCCAGCGTGTTGACGTGAACCCCATGAGCATGTTCATGTCCATCGTCAAGGTGGTGCTGGTGCCCATCGCACTGGGCTTTGTGGTCAATCACTTCTTCCATAAATTCACCGAGGAAGCCGTCCGCGTGCTGCCTCTGGTCTCCACTACCGCCATCGTGCTGATCATCTGCGCCGTGGTCTCCGCCAACAGCGCCAAGATCATGACCAGCGGTCTGCTGATCCTTGTGGTGGTCATCCTGCACAATGTGCTGGGCTACCTCACCGGCTTTGGCGTGGGCAAGCTGCTCAAGCTGGACTCCACCAAGTGCCGCGCGATCTCCATCGAGGTGGGCATGCAGAACTCCGGCCTTGCAACCAGTCTGGCCGCCGCACACTTTGCACAGTATCCGCTGGCTACCATTCCCGGCGCTGTGTTCTCCGTGTGGCATAACATTTCCGGTGCGATCCTCGCCAACTTCTTTGCCCGCACAGCAGAGAAGAAGGATTGATCTTTCATAACACAACAAAGCCCCCGGCAGGCGCAAACCTGCCGGGGGCTTTGCTGTGCCTGCGGGCCGGACATCTGCAACAAAACCGGCACAAATTGTGCTTTTCACGCTGCTTTTAGGGCGATTCACGCAGGTTTGCTTCCAAAATCCGGTAAAGTGTGAAATAATCAAGATACTGTAATATATACCCCCCCGTAATAATTTCCGCAAAGGAGGAACCCCTATGAAACGAAATATTTTGGCCCGGCGGGTGGCTTCCGCTGCGCTGGCGGCATGCATGATGTTCAGCCTTTCCGTTCCGGCGCTGGCTGAGAGCACCGACGCGCTGATGCAGCTGAGAATGACTCGCCGCAGCGCCGTGAGCGTGCTGGACGCGGAAAATGGTGACACAGCTAACTATGGCTTTACTATCGATCTTAACGGAACAACAAAAACGGTTGATGAATCAAACTGCAAGGATATTTTCGAAGATAAAAAACTCAGCTATGATCCTATTACAAACAAGCTGACGAACAATGGCACCATAGGCGGAAAATTGACCATTGACGCGCCAAATGTGGACGTAGAACTGACAGGAAATAGCTCTGTTATTGACGGCTATAGTACAAACCTGAACATCAAAAACGCGCGGAATGTAACGCTCTCTACAAATAGCTTCTCTGTCGTGGGCGGTTTGTACGGCGGCAATGCTGAAATCAATTGCTTAGGCAAACTGACGATCAAGAACTCTGACTTTACATGGCCGGCGATCCAAGGCGATCTGACCGTGCATAATGCATTGGAGATATTGGTCGAGGGTCGGTTCAGTACAGTGGTCGGTGGCAATGTGAAAATTGAATGCGCCTGCCCGGCGACCTTTAAAAATAACCAAAACGGCGGAATTGCAAAGAGCATTACCTACGCTGGTGATTATGTTTACTACACCAGTGATGCAACAGATGCTGAAGCAGTTGACCCGAATGTTACGTCCATCCCAGCAGAAACGGCAAAGTATGTGTGCATTGCGCCGAAAATGCGCTACAACATCTATACTGCAGAAGATGCAACCATCAAGCTGCAGGGACAGAGTACAGAACTGAAGACTGCCTTTGCGGGCGAAAATGTCACCGTGACCGCTGCAGGCAGAGAAAACGCTGAGTTTACCGGCTGGACTGACCCGGACAGTGTGCTGACGTCTGACCAGCTGAAAGCAAAAGAAGTCACCTTTACCATGCCGGACAAGAGCGTGACTCTGATCCCGAATTACAATGTTGTGCAAGATTTTGGCATTTATGTTGACGATAAGCCTGTCACCAGCGAAAATTATCAAAACCTGAAGAGTGGGCGTATCGTCTACGACCCGGTGCAAAAGACCCTGACGGCAGCAAATAGGATCAAGAACCTGCTGAAGGTCAGGGCGCCGGAAACGGATGTCATTTTGAACGGCGGCATCGGTAGAGGCGATTTGACGATCGGACAGCAGGACTATCCGAGTGTTGTAGGTGCAGATGATGTGACCGTCACCAGTGACCAGTATGCAGCAATTGATGGCTGGGTTTACATCAACTGCACCGGCAAGGTGGATATCCGCAGCAACGAAGATGTGGCTGTGAACGGAAACCTGAACATTTATGATTCCAGCGAAGTGATCCTTTCTGCGGACAGCAGCGCTGTGACGGGCAGCGCAAATATCACCAGCGACGGTGACGTGACCATTGAGAGTACCGACGGTAGAGCAGCGAAAAACCTGACGATCAACAAGGCCGAGAATGTCACCATTACCATCAGTGATGCCGAAAGAGCAGTCTCCGAAAATACCGACATCACCGCTTCCGGTACTGTGATCCTGAAAAACAATGCACCGGGCGGCCATGTGGGCACTGTCACCTTCAAACAGGCAGACGGCAAAAAATACGTCTACTATACCAGCGAAGCCGAGGATGCAAAGCTGATCGACCCGCGCATCCATCCGCTCCCTGATACGATAGAAAGCAGCTACCTGCGCATTGAGCCGAGGGAGACTTACTACAGCATTACCGTTGCGAACGGCACCGCGCAGGTGGGCGACGACACCACCGGCCGGATTACTACCGCCTTTGAGGGCGAAACGGTCACCGTCAAGGCCAAAGCACCCACCGATGAGGATGCCGCCAAGGGCGTGAAGTTCCACCACTGGAAGGTTGAAGAGGGAAGCACCAGCTTTGCCCCGACTGCGGGCAGTCTGGGTTCTGCGACTGAAGCAGGCACCGCAGAAATCAGCTTTGATATGCCCAATGGCAATGTGAATCTGACCGCCGTTTACAGCATCCCCGCTTCCGTGCTGAGGAGTACCGTTACTGTTGAGGGCGGCACGGCAAAGTCCACTCTGGGCGAGGGCAGCGATATCCCCGCAGAGATCGGCACCGAGGTGAAGATCACAGCTACCCCATATGATGCCGAGAAATACCCCGGCATGGAGTTCGTGGAATGGGAGATCAAGTACCCCGATAGCTTCTACGAGAAATTCCCCGATGGCATTCCGGAAAATCTGCAGCTCAAGCTGGACAATGCCAAGAGCGCGGCCACGACGTTTAAGATGCCCGTTTACCCGGTCAAACTGGTCGCCCACTGGTCGGCAAGCCCGGTGGCCAAGCCTAACCCGGACGAACCTATTGATGAAGACTTCGGCGTAGAACCTGCACCCATGGATACCACGGGCGGTGCAATTGCCGCCGTGGCCGTGGGCGGTGCAGCCATCTGGGGCGGCTACGAGATCGCCACCCGCGTCATCCTGAACGACCTGCTGCCTGCAGGCGCGGCCATCCCCGCAAACCGCGGCCAGCTGGCACTGCTCATCTGGACTGAGAAGGGCAAGCCCGAACCCGCCGCACAGCCCGCCTTTGCAGACATCACCGATGCCGAGCAGGCCAAGGCCGCTCAGTGGTGCGTGGAGCAGGGTCTGCTGGATGCACGGGAAGGCAAGTTTGAATCGGACGGCTGGATGCCCAAGTTCAAGACCATTGAGATCTGGAACAAGGCGTTCCCCAAAAAGTAACCTCTGAGCGCTTCCTCCGTAAAGCCTCAGAATGACAGATCCCCCCGATACCGGATACCCGGTATCGGGGGGATTTTTTGCGCAGGCACGCGTGGCATTGGCGGTGGCAATCATCTCCGACATTTCAATGATCCAGTGACCTTGCAGTTTGCGCGAAACAAAAATACTCCGGCAACTTTCCAACCAAGAGAAAGTTACCGGAGTATTCCGCTTTACTTATTTGTTTTTACCAGCAGTGCCTGATACGGCTCCAGTTCCACATCCGCCAGCCAGACGGAAGTGCCCTCCGGGGTGTGATACTCGCCGCCCAGAGCGTCCAGACTTGCCCCTGCCGGGTACTCGGTAAAGTTGAACAGCCCCACCAGCGTTTCCTCGCCGCGCTTGCGTACCAGCGCCAGCACGCCGGGGTTGTGGCTGTCCCATGTGGTCACCCACGCATCCGGGGCAAAGCAGGGGTCTGCACGCATCTGGCGCAGCTGCTCCATGCCCTGCCATAACTTGTTTTGCAGCGTGCCCTTCCGGGTGCGCTGCTTTGCGTCCTCCCAGTTGAATTTTGTGCGGTGCAGATTGCGGCTGTCCTCCACACGGTCGGGGTCGTTTTTATAATCCCAGCCATTGAGTTGTGCGATCTCATCGCCGCAGTTCAGCATGGGGAAACCCTGCAAAAACGCCATAGCAGTGTGCAGCAGCAGGTCACGCTTTACGGCGTAGTCCAGTGCGGTTTTATCGTCCTTTTCCAGTGCCTGTTCGATACCGCACAGGCTGGCGGTGGTGCCGCAGCTCCGGGCATCGCCGGTGGCAGGGTCGTAGTTGTACAGCTCACCCTTTGCCCAGCTGCCGGGGAAATTGCCCTCGTAGAAGTGATACAGGTATTCCTTGTGCTTTTGCGGGTCAATGCCAAGCCGTTTCTCCACCGCCTCGTCCAGACCCCAGCCGATATCATCGTGGCAGCGCAGATAGTTCACGAACCAGCAGTTGTCCGGCAGGGCGTGGAGGGCATCCAGCTGCGCCTTCAGCAGCCGGGTATCCCGGCTGGCAAGGGCACCCCACAGGTTGACCATGGTGGACACGTTGTAGAGCATGTGGCATTCCGGTTTTTCCGGGGTGCCGAAATAGGCGGCCAGCTCCTTGGGAGCCATGACCACCTCGCCCTTGAGGATGACAGCCGGGCAGACGCATTCCAGCACCATGCGCAGCATCCGCACGATGGTGTGCACCTGCGGCAGATTGCGGCAGGTGGTGCCCAGCTGCTTCCAGATATAGGGTACGGCATCAATGCGGAACACCTCTACGCCGAGATTGGCGAGGTGCAGGATGCTCTTAGTCATGTCTACGAACACCGCCGGGTTTGCGTAGTTCAGGTCCCACTGGTAGTCGTGGAAGGTGGTCAGCACCCACTTGTGCATCTCCTCACACCATGTAAAGTTGCCGGGTGCGGTGTTGGGAAACACCTGCGGCACGGTCTGCTCGTACTGGTCGGGGATAGTGCGGTCCTCGTAGAGGTGGTAATAGGCCTGAAACCACGGGTCTCCGGCTTTTGCCGCCATGGCCCAGCGGTGGGTGCTGGCGGTGTGGTTCATGACAAAATCCAGACACAGACTGATGCCGGCTTTCCGCAGTTCCCGGGTCAGGTTTTCCAGATCCTTGTTGGTGCCAAGGGCCGGGTCTACGGTGTCGAAATCCTCCACCGCATAGCCGCCATCGTTGTGGGGGTGGGGCATCTGCAGCAGGGGCATCAGGTGCAGATAGGTCAGCTTCTGCTCCTTGAGGTAGGGCAGCTTCTTTGCCAGTTCTTTCAGGTTTCCGGCAAAGAGGTCGGTGTACATGGTCATGCCGAACATATTGCCACGCTTGTACCACTCCGGGTCGGCAGAGCGTGCCTTGTCCAGTGCTTTCAGCTCGGCGCTGCGGGCGTTGTAGGCTTCTGCCATCTCCCGCTCCAGAACTTCCAGCCCTTCCCGGTTGTGGTACAGTTCCATGAACAGCCATTCCAGCTCGTCCTTGTGCTTGGCAAACCGGGACTCAAATTCCTGTTTTGCTGCCATGGTTCAGCCCTCCACTTCCGCAAGGGTGGGCATGGCGGGGATAGCACCATGTCGGCTGGTGGTGATGCTGGCCGCTTTGTTGGCAAAAGCCAGAATGCCTTCCAGCTTGTCCACCGTCAGGGTGTCCAGCTCCTCCTTGCAGAGCTTGGACAGGGCAGCTCCAAAGAAGGTATCGCCTGCGCCGTTGGTATCACCCACCTTGCAGGGGACACCTGCCACATGGCCGGTCTTGTCCCCAAAGCGGTAGAATACGCCGTTTGCACCCAAGGTGACAAAAATCAGCCGGATGCCGTTCTGTGCCAGTTGTGCCGTGCCGCTTTCACAATCGGTGGTGCCGGTGAGCAGGGGAAGTTCTTCATCGGACACCTTCAGGATATCCACCAGCGGCAGGGGCGTTTTCATCTGGGCAATGGCATCCTCTTTGTTCTTCCAGAGGTTTGCACGGTAGTTGGGGTCGTAGGTGATGGTAGCACCCAGCTTTTTGGCACGGGCAGCAGCATCCAGCGTAGCGGTGCGGGAGGGGTCAGCGGTCAGGCTGACAGAGCCGAAGTGGACGATTTTGGCAGCTTTCAAAGCCTCGTCCGAAATGTCCTCTTTGCACAGCATCACGTCAGCGTTGGCGCTGCGGTAGAAGCTGAAATCCCGCTCGCCGGTGGCATCCACCGAGACCACCGCCATGGTGGTGGGGTGGTCTGCATCCACCGCCATGCCGGAAACGTCTACCTTGTTTTCTGCCAGAACCTCTTTCAGGTAGCGGCCAAAGGCATCCGCACCCACCTTGCCGATAAAGGCGGTCTGTGCGCCCAGTCTGGAAGCAGCCAC
>JABLTR010000937.1_pt1 | contig 11888 bp, 10 predicted proteins | sample 7160071 | NCBI WGS metagenome assembly JABLTR01 (sample SAMN14651230, study PRJNA627086) | human gut metagenome | isolation source: feces | host: Homo sapiens
CTTTTTTTGCTTTTTCCACCTTAAGAGCATCTCCCATGATCTTTACACTTTCACCTCTCGCGATCAGTGTTACATGAAGAGCCCGTTCTATTTTCTTTGCATATACATCGAATTGCCCGAACACATTCGCTTCATGTTCTGCAGGTATATCGATGACTGTTTCCATTAATCCCATGCATTAATCTCCATTCTTTGTTTCTTCTTCCGAAGAATTTTCTATCGGAATCGGTACAGACGGCATCTTTCTGCCAACGGAACATCTGATCTTTAGTGTTCCCTTTGCATAATATGTCTCAGACCCTGTGTATATTTTAACATCATTCTGGATAATTTCTACCCCTTTTTTCTCCAATTCTTTACAGTAATCCTGAAAATCTGCCGATAATATCATTCTGGCATCTGCTTTGGTATACTTCTTATACATTTGGCGGTAAGGCGTTATCGTGCTTTTTTCTAATGTCACCGGAATTACATTGGCAATCTGATATTTTTTCTGAACTACATGTTTTTCGAAGACCGGATATTGATTGTTTTTAGATTCAGTCGTGAAATAATGCCTGCCAAGACGGATTCCGTAATTTCTTTTCTGGAGAAAGTAAAATCTTGAACGGTAATATTTTTTCTGTATATATTGTCTGGTTAACTCTTTCTGATATGTAATGGCTTTTTCTCCTGTTATGTCTGCATCTGCATTTTTCAATCTGTAACCGGTAATCTCTTTTTCATCATTACAGATTGGAATCTGACCAGACACAAGGATAGCTCCTTTTTTCACTTTTGTCCCCCGCTGTACCATAGGAGTGCCGGTACGAGTTATAATATCTACAATTGTGCAGTCCGTATCTGCAATAATATCTTTTCCTTCTTCGTTATTGTCTGAACTGATTTTTGAACTGTCCGTAAAATCGTCTTCATTTTCCTTTATTCGGATGACAAGACGGCATCCATCCACGGAAGCGGAAACCCATATGATCCTGTCGTACTTTTTTCTGAGATCCTGCACAATCTTTCTACAGTTTACATCTGATTTTTTCATACCGTCTTTGACGTTTTCGGACGAAAGGAATCTTTTCAGCGTATCATCTGTATAAGAGAGATTCCCACTGATATCTATGCCCCAGATAAAACGTGTCATAAAAAGGATCAGACCGGCACAGATAAGAAAACCAGACAGCAGTATGTGACGTTTACGGTATCTGTGTAAAAGAAAAGGAAGACCACTGCGGCGTATGATGCAAACCTTCGTACCGGTCTTCCTTACGATCTCTTTCAGTCTGCGAAAACCATCAATCGTAAGATTCATCTCATATGAACCGCAGACCCGCTTCAGATCCCATATATAAATATTTTTATAACGGCAGGCGTTCAGAAAACGTTCCGGCGAATATCCGGTTATCCGTATCCTGACATAACCTTTCAAGTACCAGATCAGCTGTTCAAACACGACGGTCCCCTCCTATAGTTGATACTCAATTGTTCTGATGTGACCGTGAATCTTCATCTCGTCATTTGTATAATATATAACTTCTAGTTTTTTCCCAGTGATTTTGATCTGACCACTTTTGGATTGAAGCCTTATTATCTGATCTGTATATTCTGTCATTCCTCTGTAATTTTCCACACAAAGATCATTTGTTCCGGTAATCGTAAGAATCGGGAGCCCCATTGCTACATCTTTTGGGACTCCCGACATCTCCGCCGCTTTTTCTTTCCATTCCTGACGTTTCATAAAAATACCGTGCTGGTAATTTGTATTACTCTATGCTTTTTCGCCGGAATATATGCATGGCAATTCAGTTACCTCTTTTTAAAGTTCGTGATATGCCTGTGTGTAAAAATACTCCTGTGAATTCAGTGGTGCCTCCTCATTAATTACACGATGATAATTTCCCTCTGCATCCAGATATCTTGCTTTTTGGTTGTCTGCAAGCATAATATCGAACATATCCTGTAATTTATTCTGCAGTCTTTCATCGTATACAGGCGCTGCCACTTCCACACGTCTGACTGTATTTCTTGTCATAAAATCTGCGGATGCAATATAGTATTTCCTGCGCTTACTGTTTCCGAATATATAGATTCTCGAATGCTCCAGGAATCTTCCGACAATGCTGATGATACGAATGTTTTCTGTCTTTCCTTCCACACCAGGGATCAGGCAGCAGATTCCACGGACAACCATATCGATCTTCACACCTGCTTCGGAAGCTTCGATCAGTTTATCGATGATCTTCTTATCTGTAAGAGAATTGAGCTTAAATCCAGCATAAGCTTCTTCTCCATTTCTTGCATGTGCAATCTCTTCATCCAGCATGGCAAGTACTTTATTCTGCAGACATTTCGGTGCAACCAGAAGATGTTCACTGTGCTCTACAACTTCACCCTTTGACAAAGCCTGGAATACATTGGAAGCTTCCAGTCCGATCTCTACGTTAGCTGTCATAAGAGAAAGGTCGGTGTACAATCTGGATGTCTTTTCATTGTAATTACCGGTACCGATCTGTGTAATGTACTCTACCTGACCTCCATTTTTGCGGGTGATCAGACACAGCTTGGAGTGCACTTTATAGCCATCCAGTCCGTAGATCACCTGACAGCCGGCATCCTCCAGAAGTCTGGACCAGCCGATATTATTTTCCTCATCAAAACGGGCTCTCAGTTCTACCAGTACGACAACTTCTTTTCCATTCTCGGCTGCTTCGATCAGTGCCTCTACCACTTTACTCTGCTTCGCCACACGATACAGGGTCATCTTAATGGAGATGACATCCGGATCTTCGGCCGCTTCCGTCAGCAGATGTAAGAACGGACGGATGGATTCGTATGGGTAAGATAACAGTTTGTCTTCTTCCCGGATCTGTTCTATGATACTTTTTCCATCCTGGAACTGGTCAGAGCGCTGCGGTGTACGTTTTGGAAAATATAATTCCGTATGCTTTCTGAGAAGATCCTGGATCTGGAATACAAACGACAGATCCAGTGGTGTTGAAGATATGAATACATGGCTTTCATCCAGCTCCAGATATTCACATAATACGACAATTCCTTTTTTGTCGATATCTCTGGAAAGTTCCAGACGGATCGGTGCCAGTTTCTTTCTCTGCTTAATCAGCCCTTCCATAAATTCACGGTAGTCCAGATCTTCATCGTACAATGCATCTGCATCGATATCGGCATTTCTTGTGATACGGAGTAAAGATTTTGATTTGATCTTATATCCTTTGAATACCGCCGGTGCGAAATGCAGAATCAGTTCTTCGGCGAGCATATAGGTGCCCTGCATTCCCGGAACTGCGATCAGGCGTCCGAAGATGTTGCTGGTGCATGGAATAATTCCCAGACGGTCTTTCTTGCCCTTGGAGCCAAGTACGGCTACGGCATAGATTTCTTTATTTCTAAGGAATGGGAATGGCTGTCTTCTTCCTACAACAGTAGGCGAGATCAATGGTGCAATCTCGGATTCAAAATAACGCTCGAGATATGCAGCCCCTTCTTCATCGAGTTCATTGAAACGTAAAATGCGGATGCCTTGTTCTGCCACACGTTCCATCAGTTCTTCATAGACCGCTTCTTTGCGTTTATTGATTTGTTTTGTGCGTTTTAAGATTGCATCAATCTGCTCCTGTGATGTCATGCCTGTCTTATTTTCACGGATCTTTTTGTCAAGAAGTGTCTGGTCATATAATGATCCCACACGTACCATGAAAAACTCGTCCAGATTGCTCTGATAGATCGATGCAAATGTCAGTCTCTCACATAATGGGACTTCTGGATTTTCAGCTTCTTCCAGTACACGTTCATTGAATTTCAGCCAGGAAAGTTCCCGGTTCATATATATGCTGCTCATAGTGTTTTCTCACCTTTCTCTGTGTATTTTTTACTTTTTTCTTTTCCGAAATATTCATTCCAGTATTCCTAATATAGCATAGCATTCCCCGACTTATATTAGATATATGTTAAATCTATGTTAAATCAGCCCGCCGGGAAAGGCAGGCTGATAAACAGATTATATTTTGGTATATTATTTTAATGTTACATTTAATTTTACCGGCTGATGATCGGTATATTCGAACTGTGTGTCGATATTTTCCACTTGATCGATCTTCAGATTATCCGAAACGATGAAGCCATCCAGTACATATACCTGTGAATCATCATAGTTACCGCTGTATGGTCCGTTTAACAGGCGGCAGGTCGGTACATTATCGGATACTGCATAAGAAAATCCTTCCGGGATATCTTCTTTTCCGACCTTTCCCGGAACCCAGCTGTCTTTATCGTGGATCGGATAGGTGTCCATTCCATCAAATGTCTGGTTAAAGTCCCCGCCGGCAATCACATAATTTCCTTTTTCATACTCTTCTTTTAACTTCTTCACCAGAACTTTCCGCTGCGCGATCTTACCTTCTCCGCTGTCATAAGCTTCCAGATGAAAATTGATCAGAACCAGCTCTTTGTCACTGCCTTTTATCGGAATTCTTGTTTCCAGCATACAGCGCTTAAGATTGCAGGTTTTTACCGGCCATTTGAAAGATTCCGGAAGTGCGATTCTGGAAGCCTCCGATACTTTGTAATCAGAATATGTTACCAGGCCGCTTTCAACTTTACCGATCGTCGGAAGCGGGTATGGGACATATACGCATTTGAAATTACATGCAAAGATTCCATCTACACCCAGTGCTTTTTCGTAGTAAGCTTTTTCGTTGATGTGATAAGATCGTTTGGAATCAATGTCTACTTCCTGAAGAAAACAGACATCGGCATCTGCATCATTCAGAATGCCGGCAATTCCTTTCATATTGTGCTTTACCAGATCTTTCGTCTCCGGCATGACTTTACTTCCGCCGTCCATAAAGAAATCTTCGTCTTTGCTAAGTCCGGCATATCCGGTATTATAGGTCAGGATCGTCATCGAATCTCCTGTAGATATGGACTGTTTTCCACTGGTTGTGTTCAAAGTCTCTATCTGATCCGGACGGTATTCCAGCGCTGTCAGAATGGCAACAGCCGCCAGGAGAATCAATACAATTCCAAGTATGATTCCACCTAAGATCTTCCCAAATTTTTTCATGTTGTACCTCCGTGTTTTTTATCTTTTGGCAGATACCAAAGTAACATAGTAATTATATCCGCCTGATATATTTATCTATTATAACAGTAGTTTTGTAGAAAATCCATTCATAAACCGAGGAAAATACGGACAATTTCACGGTGGTTTTCCTAGGATATCGGTGTTATAATGAGCCATATTATTATATAAGGAGGCGATTATCTATGGCTACACCACTTCTTGTGTTGATCATATTGGCAATTGTGATTATTGCATCAATCATAACATCTGTTGTCACGTATGTTATTTTATCCGGGAGAAATAAAAGAATCCGCCTGGCAGAGCAATACCGCCAGCTTGGTATTACAGAACAATATCTGAAGATTCAGGATGAAATCGAGAGGATCATCCGTTACAAAGATATCAAACTTACAACGGCGTCACCTGTAAAGATGTCAAATCCGGAAGACGGACAGAATGAAAAAGAAACAGAATCAGGAACATTCGCAAATGACCTCTGGTTCATCGTCCGCGGAAAGGACAGAAAGACATCTGAAAAGCTTCTGGAATACTGGCACTTCATCTGTGAGAATTCCGAATGGAAATGTATAGAGCGCAAGAAAAAAGGTTAAAAATCAGGAAAACCGACAATCTGTACCATACGGGAATCTGCTTCATTCGAAGCAGATTCGCCGGGCACAGTCTGTCGGTTTTATTTTCTGTATTATTCTGCGTATTTTTATTTTTCGATAGTTTCTTTCTTATAAACTTTCTGCTGTGAAAATCCTCTTCCTCGCACTTCATTTACATTTCCAATGATCATAAATGCATGTGGGTCGATCTCCTGTACCAGCTGGTTCAGGCGCATAAGTTCACGATTGGAAACTACGGTAAGGATCATCGGCTGATCGTTTCTCAGATATCCGGTCTGTGTATAGACCAGTGTCGTTCCACGGTCAAGACGCTCCTGGATCAGACGGTTCAGTTCTTCATATTTTTCAGTCATGATTTCTACTTTGGTTCTGGTAGATCCCATCAGCAGTACCTTGTCCAGAATGACGGTATAGATCAGTACCAGTAAGATACCGTATACAATCTCTTCTTTGTTGGTGAAAAGCATCTGTGAGATCAGAATTATAAAATCAAATACATACAGCATCACAGATACCGGAAGTCCGAACTTTTTGTTGAGAACCAACGGCGGAATATCCATTCCCCCGGTCGATGCACCGCAGCGTATTACAATTCCGATTCCCATTCCGATCATCAGACCGCCGCAGATTGTTGATAACATCTTATCGTCTGTTACATTCTGAAGTGCCGGTATCTGTTCGAGCACACCCAGAATAACCGGGTAATAGAATGTACTGACCAGTGTTGTAAGTGCAAATTTCATTCCAAGGACAGCCGCTCCAAGTAAGAACATCAATGTATTGAAGATTAATACAAATGTATGGATTGGAAGCCCGAAATAATGGTGGATTGCAATACCCAGTCCTGTCGTTCCGCCCGTGATTATATCATTTGGCAGAATAAACATGACGATCGCCAGTGCATAAACTGTATTCCCCAACAAGATCATACACAGATTTTTTAAATTCACTTGCTTCATAGTATATCCTCTCCTGACATTTTCATCCTTATTAGTATAAAGGATGATATCTTTTGAAACAAGAATTTTTTATAATATCTTTTATATATCTACAATTGTTTCTATAATATTTTCTTTTATTTCGGCATTTTACTTATGATATGGTTCATGGCTGATGATCCGGTAACTTCTGTAGATCTGTTCCAGGAGGATCACCCGCATCAGCTGATGTGGAAATGTCATCTTTGAAAAACTTAGTGCATAATCCGAGCGTTTCAGCACTTCTTTTCCAAGTCCGATCGAGCCGCCGATGATAAATATAATGTGACTGGTTCCCTGGATCCCAAGCTTGTCAATCTTTTCTGCCAGTTCTTCTGAGGTCAGAAGTTTTCCCTTGATTTCAAGTGTAACGACGTAGGCATCGTCCTTGACATATTTGAGAATCCGCTCTCCTTCTTTGTCGCGGATACCATCTTCTACGGTCTCACTTGCATTATCCGGAGTCTTTTCATCTGCCACCTCGATGATCTCCAGCTTACAGTAGCGGCTTAGACGTTTGCTGTATTCTGCGATTGCATCTTTTAAATATTTTTCTTTTATCTTTCCCACTGTGATTAATGTTATCTTCATTCTATTGTTCTTTCTATCTCTGCTTTTTTTAATTTTAACTATAATTAATAATCTTTCGAAAAACTAATTTCTGCACATCTATTCTGCTAATAATTTTTCTGCCTTAGTGATTAGTGTTCTTCTATTCTGTTATCTGATACATATATAATTCATGTAATGCTCTTGTTGCGCAGATATATTTTGCCTGATTCAACATCGGGTTTCCGGCATCCTGGAACACACCGAATACCTGGTCGAATTCCAGACCTTTTGCAAGATAAAAGGTCGTGACGGTAAGTCCTTTTTTGAATACGGAACTGTTGCGGTCGATATAATGCACTTCTTCGCCGCGGGCTTTTAATATCTGGTATAAGGTGGATGCCTCTGCTTCCGTCATGGTAATAATGGCAGCAGTCTCATACTCGTCTTCTCCAAGTTTGGCTTTTGAAAGGATTTCATCCAGAACTGCATCTTCTGTCTGGAATTGTTCTTCTACCACTTCTTTTCCATGACGTTTTAAGAGTTCTACGTCTTTGACACCAGTCAGTTTTTCGGCATATCTGGCAATCTCCATTGTATTCCGGTAACTTTTATTCATCACGATCTTGCGGATCTTCTGATCAAATACGCCCGGAAGGAACTGCAATACATCACGCATCTGTTCATCTAAAGTCTGTGCTTTATCACCGAGAATGGTCATCCGGCATTTGAAGATCTGATTCAGGATCACATACTGCAGATAAGAATAGTCCTGCATTTCGTCAATAACCAGATGCTTGATGTGATTATGCACAGCTTTTCCGGTCAGGCGGTACTTCAGATACAATACAGGAAATACATCTTCGTATTCCAGTTTGCGCTTTTCATATTCGACATCCGGAAGTGACGGGTATCCGCATTCTTCCAGAAGCCAGCCGTATATCTTGTAGATGTCCTTTGTTACATACATCTTATCGAATTTCTCCTGTACGATCAGGAGCTCTTCTTCCGAAAGATCACGTCCAAGTAATGTCTCGTATTCATCAACACAATAATCTCTGATTGCGTCCATCCGGCTGAGCAGAGGTGCATTCTGGAATTTGAAATAAAAGAGATTGATCAGTTCTTCTTCTGTCTTCTGAATTCCTTTATATTCGATTGCACGGAAATCCATCAGTTCATCTTCCAGTCTTGCAAGGAATCCTTCCATCATTCCGACAAATCCTTCCAACTGTTTCTCTTCAAAGCGTTCTGTCAGATACGGGTCCTGAAGCTTCATGGTTCTTTCCAGCTGGTCATAGCGGTCTTCACAGTCCGGAACGATACCTTTCAATTCCCGGTATGCGAACAGGTCAAAACTCATCTCCTGAATATTTTCCTCGCCCAGTTCCGGAAGAATATGGGAAATGTAATCTGAAAATACACTGTTTGGAGAAAGGATCAGTACATTAGAGGATTTCAAATGCTCTCTGTCATGATACAACAGATAGGCAATCCGGTGTAAAGCAACGGAAGTCTTACCACTTCCGGCAGCACCCTGGATCGCAAGGATACGGTCATGTGTATTACGGATGATCGCATTCTGTTCTTTCTGGATCGTACGGACGATGTTTTTGAGCTGTACATCACTGTTCGTTCCCAGCTCCTGCTTTAAAATATCATCATCGATCTTGGTATCGCTTTCGAATGCATAGACCATCTTTCCATTTTTCACTTTGTACTGCCATTTGGCGGCAATTTCACCTTCGATCAGTCCGGCTGGTGCCTCATAAGATCCAGGGCCTTTGTCATAATCGTAAAAAAGCCCGCTGACCGGTGCTCTCCAGTCATAGAGCAAAGGCAGCATACCCGTCCGTTCCGCAAAGTTACCGATGCCGATATAGAATATCTCCGGTTCGTCTTCGCCATCATAGATAAAATCCACACGTCCGAAAAACGGAGCTTCCAGCATTTTACGAAGCCGGTGCTGCATCTTCAGTTTTTCCTGATTGTCATTGACCTGGTGTAAAAGAGCTTGTTGGTTGTCATAATTTTCATAGCCGTATTCATCCATCTCGGTGTAATTCTCCCAGTAGTATTCATTCATACTCTGGATGTCCTTCTGTCCGGCTTCGATGGATGCATCTACTTCAGCCAGGCGTGTGCGGATCTTCTCTGTTACTTTATTTAAAAATATCTTTCCGTCTGTTAAATCTAATTCTGTCATAATCTCCAACCTGTCTTTTTTTGTTTTATCCTTACATATCAGCAGGATTGATTTTCAGCTGTTTTCAGCATTAAATGTGTCTTACAATCATACCACATATATATGTTTTTATTCAAGTCCGGATGTACTGTCTGCAGGACCTGCTACTGGCAGCTTTTTACGAACGCATGGCAAGCAAAAAGAGATATACACCAGAATCATTCTCATGTATATCTCTTATATAATTACGTGTTGTACATATTTATGAGTGCTTATAACATCATCTTTTCACTGTGCACAAAGAATTAAGCATTCTTTTTAGACAGATATTCGTGGATACCTTTGGCTCCTGCTTTACCTGCACCCATAGCAAGAATTACAGTTGCAGCACCTGTTACGGCATCTCCACCTGCGAATACGGCAGCTTTTGAAGTCTGTCCGTTCTCTTCCTCTGCTACGATACATTTTCTCTTGTTTGTCTCAAGTCCCTTTGTTGTAGAAGAGATCAATGGGTTTGGAGATGTTCCAAGAGACATGATAACAGTGTCTAATTCAATCTCATATTCAGATCCAGGGATCTCGATCGGACGTCTTCTTCCGGAAGCATCCGGCTCACCGAGTTCCATCTTGATTACTTTCATACCTTTTACCCATCCATTTTCATCGACGAGGATTTCTTTTGGATTGGTAAGAAGATCGAACTGTACGCCTTCTTCTTTTGCGTGATGTACTTCTTCTACTCGAGCAGGAAGCTCTGCTTCACTACGACGATATACGATATGTACTTCTGCGCCAAGACGAAGTGCTGTTCTGGCAGCATCCATAGCTACGTTACCACCACCGACAACGGCTACTTTCTTGCCTGCTGCGATTGGTGTATCGTAAGAATCATCGAATGCCTTCATCAGGTTACTTCTTGTCAGGTATTCATTTGCTGAGAATACTCCGTTAGCTGTCTCGCCAGGGATTCCCATGAACATCGGAAGACCTGCTCCGGAACCGATGAATACAGCTTCAAAATCTTCCTCTTCCATCAACTGGTCGATGGTTGTAGATTTACCGATAACAACGTTTGTCTCGAATTTAACGCCAAGCTCTTTGACTTTTTCGATTTCTTTCTTAACAACTTTCTGCTTTGGAAGACGGAATTCAGGAATACCATATACCAGAACACCGCCAAGTTCATGCAGTGCTTCGAATACAGTTACTTCGTATCCGAGTTTTGCAAGGTCGCCAGCACAGGTAAGTCCTGACGGACCGGAACCGATGACTGCTACTTTATGTCCATTTGTCTTTTCCGGTTTTTCCGGTTTGATATCATTTTCCAGTGCATAATCTGCGACAAATCTTTCCAGTTTACCGATAGATACTGCATCACCTTTGATACCACGGACACAATTGCTCTCGCACTGTGACTCCTGAGGACATACACGTCCACAGATAGCAGGAAGTGCAGATGACTGTCCGATCACTTTGTAAGCCTCTTCGATATTGCCTTCTTTGATCTCTGCGATAAATGCAGGTATGTTAATGGATACAGGACATCCCTGTATACATCTTGCATTCTTACAGTTCAGACATCTGGTTGCTTCTTCCATTGCTTCTTCTTTATTATATCCGTAACATACTTCTTCAAAATTCGTAGCACGAACCTTTGGCTCCTGCTCTCTTACAGGAACTTTCTTTAATACATCTGCCATTACTCGTCACCTCCGCACTGACCACATCCGCCATGATGTGTGTCGCCTTCCTGTAATTTCAGCATTGCACGACCTTCCTGAGTCTTGTACATCTGCTGTCTCTTCATAGCCTCATCGAAGTTGACAAGGTGTCCGTCAAATTCCGGACCATCTACACATGCGAACTTGATCTCATCGCCTACATGCAGACGACAGGCTCCGCACATACCGGTGCCATCTACCATGATCGGGTTCATACTTACAACAGTAGGGAATCCCAGTTTCTTTGTAAGGAGACATACGAATTTCATCATGATCATTGGTCCGATTGCGATACATACGTCATATTTGTTCCCTTTTTCCACCAGTTCTTCTACCATTGTTGTTACCATTCCGGCATGACCGTAAGAACCGTCATCCGTACATGGATAATAATTACCAGATACTGCTTCCATCTCTTTTTCCAGGATCAACATTTCTTTTGTCTTCGAACCGATGATAACATCAGCATCAACACCGTGTTCATGGAGCCATTTCACCTGTGGATATACAGGTGCTGCTCCGACACCGCCTCCGACAAACAGGATCTTTTTCTTCTTCAGTTCTTCGATATCTTCCTCTACGAGTTCTGAAGCATTTCCCAACGGACCTGTGAAATCGCGGAAATAATCTCCTGCTTTTAATTCTTTCATCTTGGTTGTGGATGCTCCGACCGGCTGGAATACGATTGTGATCGTTCCGGCTTCTCTGTCATAGTCACAGATTGTGAGTGGGATTCTTTCCCCTTTTTCATCC
>JABLTR010048164.1_pt1 | contig 11875 bp, 8 predicted proteins | sample 7160071 | NCBI WGS metagenome assembly JABLTR01 (sample SAMN14651230, study PRJNA627086) | human gut metagenome | isolation source: feces | host: Homo sapiens
AGGGATTATGCAGAAACAGTAAGACAGACCGGAGGAAGTATGAAGAAGTTAGAACATTGGAAAGTAATTGCGATATATCTGATCATCTATGACATAATAGCTGTTAATTTTTCTTATTTTATGGCGCTGCTGGTGAGATTCGATTTTCGGTATTCCTCGATCCCCACAGATTATTTTGCTGCATGGAGGAGTTTTGCACCGATCTATACCATTATCATCCTGGCAGTGTTCGGATGCATGCATCTGTATAACAGTGTATGGCGTTTCGCAAGCTTCCATGAGCTGATCAAGATCACGGTAGCAACCGTGATCACAGGCGTTCTGCATATTGCGGGTATCACGATCTTCTGGGGACGGATGCCGGCCTCCTATTATCTGATCGGTGTCATGCTGCAGTTTTTCCTGACTGTAGGCGTACGTTTCTCCTATCGTTTTGTACTTCTTGAGCGGAACCGCAGAGAAAAGAGTGAGCGTGAGGAGCGGAGCAAAAACGTGATGATCATCGGTGCAGGAGAAGCGGGAAGAACCATTGTCCGGGAGCTTCAGAATGCAAAGGAAACCAATTCCAGAGTACGCTGCCTGATTGATGACAATCCGAATAAATGGGGAAGATACATGGAAGGAGTTCCGGTGGTAGGCGGAAGAGACGATATTTTTCTCAATGTGGACAAGTATCATATCAATCAGATCCTTCTTGCGATTCCGACGGCAACACCGCATCAGAAGCGGGATATCCTGAACATCTGCAAGGAAACCGGCTGCGAGCTGAAGCAGCTTCCTGGTGTATATCAGCTTGTAAACGGAGAAGTATCCTTGAGCAAGATGAAAAAAGTAGCAGTGGAGGATCTTCTCGGACGAGACACCATCAAAGTCAACATGTCAGAAATCTTTCAGTATCTGAAGGGCAAAAGGATCCTGGTAACAGGCGGCGGCGGTTCCATCGGAAGCGAGCTCTGCCGTCAGATCGCAGGTCATGAGCCGGAGCTTCTGGTGATCTTCGATATTTATGAAAATAATGCTTACGACATTGAACAGGAGCTGAAGGCCAGTTATCCGAACCTGAACCTGAAGGTACTGATCGGCTCCGTCCGTGACAGCAAAAGGATCAACTGGGTATTTGAAACCTACAAGCCGGAGATCGTATATCATGCAGCCGCACATAAGCACGTACCGCTGATGGAGAACAGCCCCTGTGAGGCGATCAAGAACAATGTGGTAGGAACCTATAAGACTGCATATGCGGCAATGATGAACGGCTGTCAGCGGTTTGTGCTGATCAGTACCGACAAGGCCGTAAACCCGACCAACATCATGGGCGCCAGCAAACGACTCTGCGAAATGGTAGTCCAGAGCATGAACATGGTCAGCCACAACGGACACACCGACTGGCTGCCACGACTTGGCGGACACAGAAAGGATACCCTGGATGCACTTCACGACAACGAAGGCCAGGCATATGTAAGTGCAAACGATACATCGAAAACAGGAACCGGCACAGAATTCGTAGCTGTACGATTCGGAAACGTTCTCGGCAGCAACGGAAGCGTGATCCCGCTGTTCAAGCGCCAGATTGAAAAAGGCGGTCCTGTCACTGTCACACATCCGGACATCATCCGTTATTTTATGACCATCCCGGAGGCCGTAAGCCTTGTCCTCCAGGCAGGAACCTACGCCAAAGGCGGCGAGATCTTCGTCCTGGACATGGGCGCCCCGGTAAAGATCGACACCCTTGCCCGAAACCTGATCAAGCTTTCCGGCTACACACCGGATGTAGACATCAAAGTTACCTACACTGGTCTCCGCCCGGGCGAAAAGCTCTACGAAGAAAAACTGATGGCCGAGGAAGGCATGGAGAAAACTCCAAACGACCTCATCCACATCGGCAAACCCATCGAAATGGACGTACAGGAATTCTTCAAACAGCTGGAAGTCCTGGCAGCATACGGCTACGCCAACAGCGAAAAGATCCGAGACATTGTAGCCGCGATCGTACCGACCTATCACTCTGCGGATTCTGACCTGAAGCTGCATAAGAAGGTGTATGAGGAGCTGATGAGTGAGGCGGCTGTGTCTGCGGAGAAGAACTGATAACTGATCAATAATTTACATATATACGAAAACGAAGGAGTGTTGAAAAAATGAAAATCCCATTTTCACCGCCAGATATTACAGAGGCAGAAATCGAACAGGTAGCAGAAGCTTTAAGATCCGGATGGATCACCACCGGACCGAAAACAAAAGAGCTGGAAAGAGAAGTAGCGGATTTATGCGGTACCAATAGAGCTGTATGCCTGAACTCTCAGACCGCATGTGCGGAAATGACACTTCGCCTTCTGGGAATTCACGAAGGCGATGAAGTGATCACCTGCGCTTATACCTATACCGCAAGTGCATCGGTGGTGTGTCATGTCGGGGCAAAGCTGGTTCTTATTGATACACAGGAAGATTCTCTGGAAATGGATTATAACAAGCTGGCAGAAGCTATTACAGAAAAAACAAAAGTGATCATTCCGGTGGATCTTGGCGGAGTGCCATGCGACTATGACAGGATTTTCTCTATCGTAGAAGAGAAAAAGAAGCTTTTCCATCCAGACAATAAGCTTCAGGAAGCAATTGGAAGAGTCATTGTAATGGCAGATGCAGCACATGCATTTGGTGCAACCTGGCATGGAAAACCAGTGGGAAGCATTGCGGATTTTTCAAACTTCAGCTTCCATGCAGTGAAAAACTTTACAACAGCAGAAGGCGGCGCTGTGGCATGGAGAGATATCGAAGGAATTGATAGTGAAGAAATCTATCATCAGTATCAGCTGTTATCACTTCATGGTCAGTCAAAGGATGCCCTTGCCAAAACGCAGCTTGGAGCATGGGAGTATGACATCATCGGACCTTGGTTTAAATGTAATATGACCGATGTAGTTGCCGGAATCGGACTGGCGCAGATGAAACGGTATAAAGCTTTGCTTGCAAGAAGAAAAGAAATCATCAGCAGATATGATGCAGCATTTAAACCACTTGGCATCGAAGTACTGGATCATTACAACGAAGAGCATCAGTCCTCCGGACACCTGTACATCACCAGAATTCCGGGAATCACTCTGGAGCAGAGACACGAGATCATCGTCAAAATGGCAGAAAAAGGCGTTGCCTGCAACGTACATTACAAACCACTGCCAATGATGACTGCTTATAAAAATATGGGATTTGACATTAAGGATTACCCGAATGCTTATAAGCGATTTGAAAATGAGATCACATTGCCGCTGCATACAAGACTCAAAGATGAAGAAGTGAAATATGTGATTGAACAGTATTGCAAAATTGTAGGGGAGCATTTATAAAAATAGATTGAGATGGGAGATTGTTATGTTACGAGAATGGGATAAACTGCCAAAGAGTATGCGGACAGAAGCTGTCCGTCCATATTATGAAAGACTGAAAAAGAAAAAAGTAAGCCTGGCATTAAAAAGAATTTTTGATGTGATTGCATCCTCTATTATGCTTGTAATACTTTCTCCCCTGCTGCTCATCATTTCAATTCTGATTGTGACAGATTCAAAAGGTGGAGTATTTTACCGTCAGGAGAGAGTTACCCAGTATGGAAAGAAATTCAAGATATTTAAATTCCGGACAATGGTAGCAAATGCGGATAAAATCGGAACGCAGGTAACGGTATCAAATGATAATAGAATCACAAAAATTGGTGCTATGATTCGGAAATATCGTATTGATGAGATACCACAGCTGCTTAATATTCTGGCCGGTGATATGTCACTGGTAGGTACCCGCCCGGAAAGTGTGCATTATGTAAAACATTATACTCCGGAAATGATGGCAACATTGCTTCTACCAGCAGGTGTGACATCAGAGACGAGCATCCTTTATAAAGATGAGGCAGAACTGTTGGATAAGGCAGATGATGTAGATAAAGTTTACATAGAAAAAATCCTTCCAGAGAAGATGAAATATAATCTGGAAAGTATTAAGAAATTCAGTTTTATCCGGGAAATAGAAACAATGATTAAAACTGTTATAGCGGTGGTTAGGTAGGAGAATATGGAAAAAGGATTAGTGTCAGTTATTACGCCAACATATAATTGTGCGAAATTTATAGGGGAAACAATTGAATCTGTTCAGGCACAAACTTATCAGCAATGGGAAATGATTATTGTTGATGATTGCTCGACAGACAATACAAAAGAAATTGTCGATAAATATATAAAAGAAGATAGTAGAATAAAATATTTTTGTTTGAAAAATAATTCTGGAGCTGCCGTTGCAAGAACTAAGGCAATGGAATTGGCAAATGGGGAATATATGGCTTTTTTGGATTCTGATGATATTTGGACAGAAGAAAAATTGAAAAAGCAATTAGCATTTATGAAAAAGCATGATGTTGCATTTTCTTGTACAGCGTATGAACAAATTGATGAAAATGGGAAATTATTAAATAAAATTATAAAGACAGTACCAAAGGCTGATTATAATCGAGTGCTTTTAGATTGTCCGGTAGGAAATTCTACGGTTATGTACAACGTAGAAAAGATGGGGAAATTTGAAGTACCTAATATTAGAAAACGAAACGATGATGCTTTGTGGCTTCGAATGTTAAAAAAAGAAAAGTACATTTATGGTATGAAATCGGTGCTTATGAAATATCGAATAAGACAGAATTCTATTTCAAGTAATAAATTCAAAATGATTAAATATCATTGGATTTTATATAGAAATATAGAACATCTTAGTATAGTTAGAAGTATTTTTCATATTGCATATTGGTGTGTGATTAAATTGTTAAAAATTAAGTAAGGAAGTAAATATGAAAATATCAGTATTAGTTCCTACGTTAGGAAAAAGAGAAAAGGAAATTAGACGATTATTAGAAACATTGGAAAAACAGTCATATAAAGACTTTGAAATTATATTTGTAACGCAGGATAATCATGAAATTGTAAAAGATATAATTTGTAAATATGGTAATTTGGATATAAAGCAAATTGAAATGAGTGTAAAAGGACTATCACGAGCTAGAAATAGAGGATTAGAGCAGGCATCAGGCGAGATAGTAGTATTATCCGATGATGATTGTTGGTATCCTACAAATGCATTTGAAATTATTGTAAATGCGTTTGAAAAAAGACAAAGTGCGATAATTGTATTATCACAGATTTTTGATCCAGAAAAAAATATTTCATATAAAAATTATACTTCCAACGAAGAGTATGTAAGAAACAAATTACAGCTCATGTCAAAATCGTCTATTGAAGTTGCATTCAAGAAAGATTTAGTGATGAATAAAAAATTTGATGAACGTTTAGGTTTGGGAGGCGAATTTGTATGTGGAGAAGAAGTGGATTTCCTTTTAAGTAATTATGAAAAAAATGCAATTTTTTATATACCAGAGGTAACGGTTTATCATAAAAAGAAAGAAAATGGTAGTAGTAACAAACAAATTATTGCTAAAGGGGCAGTTTATGGAAAGAATTTTAATATATTTATTTGCTTATTAGTTTTACTTAGAGATTTGGTGCTAAAAAAAGAAAAGAATTTTAAATACTTTTTTGAGGGATATAATGAATATTTTAAAAGAACAAATTAAACTGTCAGTAGCTTATCCTGGATGGCGCTCGGCAATAAAAAAATTAAGATTAAATAAAAATAAAAAGATTTTTTTATTTGGAACGCCTATGCATGGCAACTTGGGAGATCATGCAATCGCAATTCAAGAACAATATTTTTTTGAAGATTTTTTTTCAGATTATGACTATTTTGAAATATTGATGCCTATGTATCATACACAAAAAGAAATAATAAAAAATACAGTAACGCCTGAAGATTTAGTTGTAATTTCGGGTGGTGGATGGATGGGAAATTTATGGATACATAATGAATGTGTTATACGTGAAATTGTGCAAAACTATCCAAATAATAAGATTATTATTCTTCCACAAACAGTATATTATACTTCAGATGAACTGGGAGAGAAGGAATACAGAATAACAAATGAAATATTAAAAAGACATAGTAATTTACATATATTTGTAAGAGAAAGAAAGTCTTACAATTTTATAAAACAAAAATTTGAATTTACAGGAAACTCAAATATATATTTAGTGCCAGATATGGTTTTGTATGGAAAAAATATAATAACAAGGGAAAAATGTACTGGATATGAGAAAGTGATAAATGTATGTATTCGAGAGGATTGCGAATCTGAGCAAGAAAATATTGATGATTTTTATGAAAAAATAAAACAAAATTATAATATTAGAAAAGTTAGTACTGTTATAAAATCGCCAGTTGTTTTAAGAAAGCGAATAAGTGAGTTGCAAAAGTCGTGGGAAACTTTTGAAAATGCGGAAGTTACTATAACAGATCGTTTACATGCAATGCTGTTTTCTGTATTAAATGGGACTCCATGCATTGTTTTAAATAATAAAACAGGTAAAGTTTTTGGAGTGGCAGATTGGCTTGACGATACAAATATGATTGTAAGAGCTAATTCTTTAAGTGAAGTGCTTGAGAAATTAGAAAGAACAACTATATGGGAACATAAAAAATATAATAGAGAAAAATTGCTAAACTATTTTGAAAAAATGGCAGACGTAATACGAAAGGATTAAATATGAAAATTAAAAGATTGTTAGTTATCAATGTACCAATTAAGAATTGTAATCTTAAATGTGAATATTGTTATATTTCAGCGTTGAAAGAAAATGAAAAAGGAGCAGCTAAATTTTTATATACTCCAGAGCATGTTGGCAAATGTCTTTCAAAAGAAAGGTTAGGAGGTACTTGTATTATAAATCTAACGGGAGGAGGGGAAACACTTATTCCAAAAGAAATGCCGCAATATATTTATCAATTATTATTACAAGGGCATTTTTTAGAGGTTGTAACAAATGGAACATTGACAAGTCGATTTGATGAAATTGCTGAGTTTCCAAGAAATTTGTTAGAGCATTTGGAATTCAAATTCTCTTTCCACTATGCAGAGTTAAAGAAAAAAGGATGGCTAGATAGATACTTTTCAAATGTGAAAAAGATGTGGGAAAAGGGATGTTCGTTTACTGTTGAGTTAATGCCATATGATGGATTGATTGATGATATTGATGAAATTATAAATCTTTGTAAATTAGAACTAGGAGCAGCATGTCAAATTACAGTAGGACGAAATGATTTGACGGAGAAAAAAGATCTTTTGACATCTATGTCAAGAAAAGAGTATGAGTCTGTTTGGAGAAAATTTGATTCTACAATGTTTGATTTCAAATTGGATATTTTTCAGAAAAAAATAGATAATTTTTGTTATGCGGGAGTTTGGACTTTGTATGTTGATTTGGGAACAGGGGCATCTAAGCCATGTTATGGACAGCTTAGTAATCAAAATATATTTAACAATCCTGAACAACCAATAATCTTTAATCCAGTGGGAAAACATTGCAGGCAGCCATATTGTTATAATGGTCATGCATTTTTAACCTTGGGAGTAATTCCAGAATTAGAAACACCAACATACGCTGACATTCGTAACAGAGTATGTGAAGATGGTAGAGAATGGTTATCGAAAGAAGTTAAAGATGCATTTTCACAAAAATTAGCTGATAACAATGAAGTATGGGATGAAGAGAAAAAGAATAGTTATGAAAGAAAGTATCCGTTTATATTTTTCAAAACGGCATTGTATGACTGGAAAGAAATATATAATAAAGTTATAAGAAAACACAAGAAGTAAGGTGCGATATGAGTAATGGACAAAGAAATATAAAACAGAAAAGTACAATACTTGCAATTATATTGGTAATATATATTTATGTTCCATACTTTGCGAATATTTTAGAAAACACTTTTAAAATTTCATCGTTATATGAATATATAATTTATATGATGCTTGCGATAATAGCAATAGGAGCGACAATGAGCATGAATAAACGTGTGCTTACATTTTTGTTTATTTTTTGTTTGGCGATAATCATTAATTATATGGCAGTGTCTTATCAGTATTATGTATTTATAGAAGGTATACAAGCGTTGGTTGGCATAGCAGTTCCATGCTTGTGTGTTTCAAATAATATATTTGATTTACGAATATTTGTTGAAAAATGGTGGAAATTTTCTAAATTAAATTTACCATTAGTATTAGTTGCGGTTGTCTTACTTAAACAAGGGCTAGTGCATTATTCAATATTTACAAGTATATGCGTACCAAATGTATTTATTGGTTCTTACATGGTGTTTCAGGGAATTGAAAAAAGAAAATGGCTATATATTAATGTAGCCATTAATATTCTTGTGACTGCAATTTTGGGTGGACGTATGTCGGCAGTAATATCAGCGTGCATGATTTTATTTGCATATGTATATTCAGGTAAAATAAAGTTATGGAAGAAACTAATAATTATTGTAGGACTGGTAGTAGCGGCATATATTTTGCTAAACAATTTAATAGATATTTTATATTGGGTAAGCCAAAAACTAGCACAATATGGAATGCAATCTCGAAGTGTTACTTTGTTGATAAATCAAATAAAAAGCAATGAGATATACTTGACTAATAGAGATTATATTTATACGGCATGTGTAGAGTATATAAGAGGTAGAGTCGGTTTGCCAGGAGGATTTGGAATTCCGCTATATATTACTTCGGGTGAATATTATTATGCACATAATGTTGTTTTACAATTTTTAATATTTTTCGGAATATGGGGGACTATCATTATTCTTGGAATTACATTGATTCGTGCAAAAACGATAAAGTATATTGCACCTTTAAAGTGTAAAAAATTTATGTATTTTATGCTGCTATGTTATATAGGCATCGGAATGACAGGATCAAGCATATGGATTCATTATTTATCAACTATTTTTATTGCTATTTTCTTTTTTGGAAATAGCAAGATTTATCAGTCAATAGAAGTGAGTTAGATATGAAATTTTTTCTTAAAAAAATCATAAAAAAATATAGAGATATGTCAGTAGAAATGAAAGCTGCGTCTTGGTATGCAGTGGGAAATATAATACAAAAAATTGCGCCTTGGTTGGTAATGATTATACTGACACATTACTTAGCTACTGAGGAATATGGAATATATAGTATATTTATGTCCTGGCTAGAAATATTTGAGATTATTATAACATTGAGGATATACAGCAATGGTTATGTCGCAGGATTAGTAAGGGACGATGAAAATAGGACAACATATACAGCAACTATGCAATCATTGAGTATTGTATTGATTGCGATTTGGACGTTAATATATTTAATGTTTCACAAGGGCATTAATTATATTACAGGAATACGGACCACATTAAGTATACTGATGATATGTTCTTTTATAGGAACTATCAGTTTCGGATTGTGGTCATCAAGACAAAGAGTTGATAACCAATATAAGAAAATGTTATTTGCAATAATTGTATATGGTCTTATCGGACCTATCGTTGGTGCATTAACTGTTTTCCTTAATTTGGATAATCCTATATTTTATGTTGTGGCTACAAGGACAGTAATCCAGTTAGGTGTTGCAATTCCGTTTTTTATATCAAATTATAAAGGAACATCCACATTATGGAAAAAAGACTACGCAATAGATGCATTGAAATATAATTTGCCATTGATGCCATATTACTTATCGATGATATTATTAAATCATTCGGATCGTTTGATGATACAAAAAATTGATGGTTATGAAGATGCTGCTTTATATAGTGTATCATATAGTGCAGCTATGGTCATTTTTGTTATAAGTGGTGCGTTGAATTTATCTTTACAGGCATGGCTGTTTAAGGAATTAAAGTTAAATGATTCGTCGAAAGATAAAAGTAGATTGATAACAGTCGGGACAATTATAGTTGCTTTTTGTGCTATTGCGGAAATTGTGATGGCTCCAGAAATTATTTTGATTTTAGGGGGGAAAAAATATTTAGAGGCAATATGGGTTATGCCGCCATTAGCAATCAGTGTTATTGTTATGTATATATATCAACAATATGTAAATGTCTTGTTTTACTATAAAAAGACAAAATTTATTTTGTTTGCGTCAGTATTTGCAGCAGTGTGCAATATAATTTTAAATGCTATTTTTATTCCGATTTTTGGATATGTTGCTGGTGGATACACGTCATTAGTAAGTTATTTAATAGTCATGATTTTATATTTTGTATTAGCAAGAAAAGAATGTATTAATAATGAGATACAAATGAAAAAATATTTTAATACAAAATTGCAAATGACAATACTTATAGGTACGAGTATTTTGGCATTGGCTATGGTTGCTGTATATAAAAATGCAGTTGCTAGATATTTGTTGGTTTTAATGATGTTTGTACTGTTGGTTGCAACAAGGAAAAAATGGATACCAGAACTGAGAAAAGGAAAGAAAGTATGAAAAAGAAAAAACAATTAATTTTTATGTTATTTTTTCTCATAATACTTTTTATAGTAGGATATATAATTTTACCACGTATTAGAATAAAAATTGAACAAGAGAAATGTGACAAAATATATGCAAATAAGATATTAAAATTACCGGACAAAGAAAAAAACAATGTAGGATTTACGTGTACAGGGCTTTATTGGGATAAAGAAGAAGAGTACTTTTTTATAGGGAATGCAGGTAAATATAAGCCTAACGATAAAACTTTCCAGGCTTCTATCGAAATAGTTGAAAAGGATTTTTCGATTATTAAAGGAGATATACCTTGTTATTTAAAGTTTGAGAATATGAGAGATATACAAGGAGTTACTAAGTCAATAGATGGAACTATTTGGTTATGTTCTTATGGAGAAAATAAAGTTCGTCATATAGATGAAAAAGGAAATGAAATAGGATATTTTGATATAAAAGAACCATCTGGCATTGCAAATGATAGTAGGAGTAATACGCTTTGGATTTTGACAAATAATTATTTATATAATTGTTCATATGATGGTGTAGTACAAAAAACAGTTAAAATCCATATAAAAGGACAAGATCAATTATTTTTAGACGAAAAAAATGATTTGATATATTTTTCAGCAGGTGCAGACTATCACGGAGATAGCTATATTTATACAGTTGACTTGAAAACAAATAGAGCTAAACCATTGTATGTATTGAAAGATTCATATGCAATTGAAGGGATTACAATTGTTGATGATGTGTTGTACGTACTTAATGATGGTTATTATCATGACGCTGAAACGTCAGTTAATCAAGTTAATATATATTTTTTAAATAAGATACAAACTAAAGAAAATTACCAGTAATTAAAAGAGGAAAAATACAATGAAAATAGCAGTAGCCGGAACAGGATATGTTGGCTTGTCCATTGCAACATTATTATCGCAGCATCATGAGGTAATGGCAGTTGATATAGTCCAAGAAAAGGTAGAAAAGATTAATAAAAAAATCAGTCCAATTCAGGATGAGTATATTGAAAAGTATTTAAAGGAAAAACAGTTAAATCTGACAGCTACGTTAGATGCAGAAACAGCATATAAAGATGCGGATTTTGTAGTTATCGCTGCACCTACAAACTATGACAGTAAGAAAAATTTTTTTGATACATCAGCGGTAGAAGCTGTAATTAAGCTGGTTATTGAATATAACCCGGATGCAATTATGGTAATAAAATCTACAATTCCGGTAGGGTATACCGCAAGTATTAGAGAAAAATTTCACTGTGATAATATCATTTTCAGTCCAGAATTTTTACGAGAGTCAAAAGCATTATATGATAATCTGTACCCATCCAGAATTATTGTGGGAACAGATGTTGAAAATGCTAGACTTGTAAAAGCTGCGAATACATTTGCCGGATTATTACAGGAAGGTGCTATTAAAGAGAATATTGATACTTTGATTATGGGATTTACAGAAGCGGAAGCAGTGAA
>JABLTR010037269.1_pt1 | contig 11872 bp, 9 predicted proteins | sample 7160071 | NCBI WGS metagenome assembly JABLTR01 (sample SAMN14651230, study PRJNA627086) | human gut metagenome | isolation source: feces | host: Homo sapiens
GCGATCAGCTCGTCGTGGCTGCCGCGCTCGATGATGCGGCCCTGCTCCAGCACCACGATGCAGTCTGCATTGCGGACGGTGGACAGGCGGTGCGCAATGACAAAGCTGGTGCGGCCGTACATCAGGCCGTCCATGCCGCGCTGCACCAGCGCTTCGGTGCGGGTATCGATGGAGGAGGTGGCCTCGTCCAGGATCAGCACCGGGGGATCTGCCACGGCCGCACGGGCGATGGCCAGCAGCTGGCGCTGGCCCTGCGAGAGGTTGGCACCATCGCCGGTGAGCATGGTGTTGTAGCCTTCCGGCAGGCGCTTGATGAAGCCATCCGCGTTGGCAAGGCGGGCGGCGGCGATGCACTCTTCATCGGTGGCATCCAGCCGGCCGTAGCGGATGTTCTCCATCACCGTGCCGGTGAACAGATGGGTGTCCTGCAGCACGATGCCCAGAGAACGGCGCAGATCGGCCTTTTTGATCTTGTGGATGTTGATGCCGTCGTAGCGGATCTTGCCGTCCTGAATGTCGTAGAACCGGTTGATGAGGTTGGTGATGGTGGTCTTACCGGCACCGGTAGAGCCGACAAAGGCGATCTTCTGGCCCGGACGGCCATACAGGTTGATATCGTGCAGGACGGTTTTTTCCGGCACATAGCCAAAGTCTACATCGGTAAAGGTGATGCTGCCTTCCAGCTTGTGGTAGGTGGTAGTGCCGTCGTGGTGCGGGTGCTTCCATGCCCACAGGCCGGTGCGCTCGTCCGTCTCCACCAGCTGGTCGTTGCGGTCGTACTTTGCGTTGACAAGGGTCACATAGCCCTCGTCGGTCTCGCTCTCTTCGTCCATCATCTTGAAGATACGCTCAGCACCGGCCAGAGCCATGATGATGCTGTTGGCCTGCATGGACACCTGACTGATGGGCATGTTGAAGCCCTTGTTCAGGCTCAGGAAAGCCACCACCGTGCCAAGGGTCGTGCCGCCCATGCCGCTCACGGCCATGGCTGCGCCTGCCAGTGCGCAGACGGCATAGCTGATGTTGCCCAGCTGGGCGTTGACCGGCATCATGATGTTGGCAAAGCTGTTGGCTTTGTTGGCGCTGTCCTTCAGCTGGTCGTTCAGCTCGCGGAAGCCGGCCAGCGCCTTCTGTTCGTGGGTGAACACCTTGACGACCTTCTGGCCCTCCATCATCTCTTCGATGTAGCCGTTCAACTTGCCCAGATCCCGCTGCTGCTGGATGAAGTATTTGCCGGACTGCTGGGTGATCTTTTTGGAGCAGAACATCATCAGCGCCACCATCAGCATGGTAACGATTGTCAGCTGCCAGCTGAGCATGCACATGCTGAAGAACACCGAAACAATGGTAATGGCGCTGGACACCAGCTGCGGGATGCTCTGGCTGAGCATCTGGCGCAGGGTATCCACGTCGTTGGTGTACACGGACATGATGTCGCCGTGGGGATGCTGGTCAAAATACTTGATGGGCAGGCTCTCCATGTGAGTGAACAGCTGGGTGCGCAGGTTGCGCAGGGTGCCCTGCGTCACGTTGACCATGATGCGGGCGTTGCCCCACGCTGCCAGAATGCCGATAACGTAGATGATGCCTACCCGCAGCAGAGCCGCAGCCAGCGGGGCAAAATCCGGATCCTGCTGCTGGGTCATGGGCACGATGTAATCGTCCATCAGGGTCTTTAAGAACAGACTGGCCTGTACGTTTGCCAGCGCGCTGACCACGATGCAGACAAGTACAAGGATGCAATGGGGCAGATAGTGCCGGAATACCTCATCCATGATGCGCTTCAGCAGCTTGCCCGGGTTTTCCACTTTGGGCCGGGGGCCGCCCATGCGGGGGCCGGGGCCGCGAACTTCTTTTGCCTGAGCCATTACTGTTCACCTCCCTGTTTGTCAAAGTCGCCGCTGCCCTGGGTCTGGCTGTTGTAAACTTCCTGATAGATGGCGTTGGTTTTGAGCAGCTCTTCGTGGGTGCCCAGACCATCGATCTTACCGTTATCCAGCACAAGGATGCGGTCGGCGTCCTGCACCGAGGAAATGCGCTGTGCAATGATGATCTTGGTGGTGCCGGGGATCTCCTCCCGGAATGCCTTGCGGATCTTGGCATCGGTAGCGGTATCCACGGCGCTGGTGGAGTCGTCCAAAATCAGAACCTTGGGCTTGCGCAGCAGGGCGCGGGCGATGGTCAGACGCTGCTTCTGGCCGCCGGACACGTTGGAGCCGCCCTGCTCGATCCATGTATTGTATTTGTCCGGGAAGCGCTCGATGAACTCATCGGCGCAGGCAAGCTTTGCCACACGGATGCACTCTTCCTCGCTGGCGTTCTCGTCGCCCCAGCGCAGGTTATCGAGAATGGTGCCGCTGAACAGCACGTTCTTCTGCAGCACCATGGACACCTCGCGGCGCAGCACGTCGAGGTTGTAGTCGCGCACATCCACGCCGCCCACGCGCACGGTGCCGGTCTCGGCATCATACAGGCGGGGGATCAGCTGCACAAGGCTGGATTTTGCGCTGCCAGTGCCGCCGATGATACCTAAGGTCTCACCGGGCTTGATGCTGAAGGTGATATCATTCAGCACCGGCTGGCCGCTGCCGTGCTTATACTTGAAGGTGACATGCTCGAACTCGATGCCGCCGTCCTTCACCTGCTGCACCGGCTGCTTTGCGGGGGGCAGGTCGGTGGTCTCGTCCAGCACTTCCACAATACGCTTTGCGGAAGCGGCAGACATGGAGATCATGACAAAGGCCATGCTCAGCATCATCAGGGCCATGAGGATGTTCATGATGTAGCCGAACAGAGCGTTCAGCTGGCCGGTGGTGATGGCGCCATGCAGAACGTACTTGGCACCCAGCCAGCTCAGGGCGATGTTGCAGCCGTAAACGGCGGTGAGCATGGCAGGGTTATTGAAGCTCAGGCGGCTCTCAGCGTTCACAAACTGGTCGTACAGGCTCTGGCAGGCTTTGGTGTACTTCTCGTTTTCAAAGCCCTCGCGCACGAAGCTCTTCACTACGCGGATGGCGGAGACGTTTTCCTGCACGGAAGCGTTCAGGGCATCGTAGTTTTTGAACACCCGGTCAAAGATGTGGAAGGTGGGCACCATGATGCCTGCCAGCACCGCCACCAGAAAGACCACAGCCACCACGAAGATCAGTGACAGCGGGCCGCCGATCATCAAGGCCATGAACAGGGCGAACACCAGATGCACCGGGGCGCGCACGCACATGCGCTCGATCATCTGGAAGGCGTTCTGCACGTTGGTCACGTCGGTGGTCATACGGGTGACAAGGCCTGCGGTGGAGAACTTATCAATGTTGGAAAAAGAATAATGCTGGATGTTCTCATACATGGCATCGCGCAGATTTCCGGCAAAGCCGGTGGATGCCTCGGCGGCGTATTTGCCGGCCAGAACGCCCAGCGCCAGCGCGACCACAGCCACCAGAAAGGTGAGCAGGCCATACTTGAGGATGGCGTTCATATCGCCCTTTTCAATGCCCTGATCGATGATAAAGGCCATGATGGTGGGCAAAAGCACATCCATCACGGCTTCCAGAGCGGCAAAGAGCGGTGTCAGGACTGCGGCGCGTTTATACTCGCCCAGATGCGACACTAACTTTTTGATCATCTGAGTTACCTCCTGTTGCTTTTTATTTGTTTGGTACAGAACAATTTTATACAAAACATTTTAATTGTCAAGACGTTTCAAAAAATGTTCATAATTACTAATTTAGCAAGCCGATTTTAGGCAAGTTGACAAACCCTCTCAGTCAAAGCCTGTCAGCTTTGCCAGCTCCCCCAAAGGGGGGGAGCTTTTCTTGCTCTGAACGATACGACCTGCTTTGAATTGGACGCATCACCCTTTGTATTATGGTGCACATAGCTCCCCCTTCGGGGGAGCTGGCGAGCAAGGCGAGCTTGAGAGGGTTCATTTCAGTGCTTCCCGCAGCTTGTTCAGCAGCCGCAGCAGCTCGGCATTCTCCTCTTCCGTCAGCAGCCCGGCCACATAGTCGTCGGTCTGGTGGAAGCAGAGCATCGTCTTTTCGTGGAAGCAGATGCCCTCTTCGGTGAGCACCAGCTGCTTGAGCCGGGCGTCCTGCGGCACGCTGCGCCGCTCGATATACCCCTTGCGCTCCATCAACTGCAGGATGTTGGTCACGGTGGAGCGGGTGATAGAGAACTCCCGCTCAATGTCCCGCTGGAACACGGGGGTGTCCCGGTGGCGGTAGAGATACCCAATGATCCACCCGTGCATGGGGGTGGCCTGCTCCACGTCATTTTCGCGGGCAAACTGGTTGATCTTGCGGAAGATCAGGTTGTCCACCCGGCGGATCTGCGCCGGGATGACCTGTGGGCCTTCCCAAGGGGGATCGGCGTGATTGCGGCACTCGTTTTTGGTTTCGTCACACATCATGGTTTTGTCCTTCATGGTTGTTTTGGCATTGAACAGTTTCAAATAAAACTGTTTGATAGCATACATATTATACAGCAGTCAAAGTGAATGTCAAGGGGAAGGGAACGATTTTAAATGCCCTCCGCTTTGCTCTGGGCATAAAATAATGAAATATTATTTTTTATATTGCAAACCAGCCAAGCCTGCGGGCTTGGCTGGTTTGCTTTTTCACGGAAGGGGCCGTAGTTGCAAGCGGCATATTTTCCGGTTGCGCGGTCATTTCCGAAGGAAATAAGCGCAACAGATGTACCTTTTGGGCCATTACTGTGAAAATGCAACAGCAGACAGCCTGCAGGCTGTCTGCTGTTGCCCTATTATAAAAATATTTTTCCGCTAAATATGCCCAGAGCGAAGCGGAGGGCATTCTAAATTATTATTCCAGATTGTGTTTTTTGCAGAACTGTTTGCTCACCCAGTACATCCCGCCCCACAGCAGAACGGCCAGCACCAGATACAACGGGTTCTTCATGGAACTGACCAGCGACTGCCCAAACACTGCCATCATGGCAATCATCACGCCTTTGCCCAGCAGCATGGTAATGAGATAGCGCTTTTCGTCAAAGTCCGAGATGCCAAAGGCCAGATGCATAAAGGAGCTTGGCGCGAAGGGCAGCAGCGCGAGCATGAACAGCGACGAAGTGTCAAAGCGGTTCACCCACTGCTGAGCCTTTTCCAGCTTGGGCGAGCGGGAGGCAAACTTCCAGAAGAAGCACTTGACCACCCGCCGCCAGAACAGGAACATGATGCTGCCACCCAGCGCCACACCGGCCCAGCTGTACAGAAAACCCAGAATGCCGCCGTGAGCCGCTACATTCAGCGCCACAATGGCAATGAGCGGAAGCGGCGGAAAAAACGACTCCACCATGGCCAGCATGATGGGGGCAATGGGGCCAAGGTTGCCAAAACTGTCCAGCAGAGTTTCCCAGAACTCCAGCGTTCCCAGCTGGCGCAGACAAAAGTTCATTGTGCACATCCATCCCTTCCGCCTGCGCTTTCCCATCCGCAGGTTCCTCTATCCGTAGTATATCCATATTGTATGACACAAGCATGAACACAAAGCGACATTTTTTTTGCCCTGTGCACAGCTTCCTTGGGATACTACGAAGCTGCCGGTGCTGTTTTACTCCGCAGCCTGCTTTTCTGCGCGGGCCTTCATACGCTCCAGCTGGGCGGTGCGCTGCTTTTCCCACCGGGCAAGAGAAGCATCGTCCGGGATCTGCAGGCAGCGGGCGTAGCTCCAGTGCAGGCCGTCGCGGCGGGCCAGCTTGTAGCGCTGGAACACACCCTTGCCTGCGGCATTGCTGCTGCCGGCGCAGTGGGGGCACTGGCTCAGGGTGTACCAGCTGTTGCTGCCCTTTTTCAGCCACACATCGTCCGGAGTCAGTGGTGCGCCGCACTCCGGGCAGCTCATGATGTAAATTTTGGGGTCGGTGCGCCAGGTGTACTGCTCCACATAGCCGCGGAAGACCTCAAAATCCCGGTAGTCGCCGGGGGTGGGGCACAGGCTGGCCCGCAGGGATTCCTCCTCAGTGGGGTAGGCCGCAAGACCGGCCCGCAGGTCGAGCATCCGGCAGACATCGGCGGTGTACAGCGTGTCGGAAAGGGCATCGTGGAACTGCCGCTCCATGGGCAGCCCTAAGCGGGTGACGACGCTTTCCAGCGTCATGCCCTCGCCCTCTTTGCGGGGATGCTCCCGCAGGAACACCTGCTGCAGGTCGTACCAGATGGTGGGCTTTGATTCGTCGATGTTGCACAGGTACAGGTTCTGCTTGAGCACCGGTACGTCATCCATGCCCCACTCGGCAAATTCGGCATCCGGGCCGCACCACTGCATAAAGCGGCGCAGGCCCTGCACGATGGGCTCACCCTTGTCCAGATCGGCCTGCGTCAGGCCGGTGACTTTAGCAATGTGATGCTGCAGCTTACGGAAGATGCGGGGCCGCAGATGGATGGAAAAGGTGTCCAGCACGTTGGCATCCTCGTCGATCTTCACGGCACCGATCTCCACGATCTCGCCCCGGAAGGTCTGCTGCACGCCATGGTAATTAAAGGTATACGGCTGGTAGCCGATATTCCATTCCAGATCAAATAAAACCAGATTGCGCGGCATTGTTTTGTGTTCCTCTCGTTACTTTAAAATAAACTTCTCCACGGCCTCAGCCACGCCGTCGTGGTCGTTGTCGGCGGCAGTCACATAGTCGGCCACGGCCTTTACCGGCTCTTCGGCGTTCTGCATGGCCACGCCCACACCGGCGTACTCGATCATGGAGCGGTCATTCAGGCCGTCGCCGCAGGCCATCAGGTTTTCGCGGCCAAGACCCATGTGCTCCAAAAGGGCGGCAAGGCTGCCGTCCTTGGCAACGCCCAGCGGCACGGCTTCAATAAAGAATGGGCTGGAGGGGTACAGGTCGATGCGGCCGTCAAACTGCTTTTTGCCGGCGGCCCACACCTCGTCCCGGCGGGCGGGGTCCAGCGTGATGAGCATTTTGCAGATGGGGTAATCCACATACTTTGCCAGATCGTCCACACCGGTCATGGGCAGTTTGCAGGTAAAGCACTCGCGCAGTGCCCACTTGTCGTCCGGGTGCTCGGTGACAACGCCTTCTTTATTATAGGTGATAATGGTCACGTTCTGTGCGGCGGCAAAGGCGCACAGCTCGGGTACGTACTGGGCATCCAGCTGTTTCTGGTACAAAGTCTCGCCGGTGCGGCAGTCGATGATCTTGCCGCCGTTGTAAGAAAGGATGCAGCCGCCCTTTTTATCCAGCCCCAGTTCCTTTGCCAGCGGCAGCACGCCCGCGGTGGGACGGCCGGATGCCAGCACGATGGTGACACCCTTCGCAATTGCGGCATCCAGTGCGGCGCGGGTGCGGGGTGTAACTTCTTTCTGGCTGTTGGTCAGGGTGCCATCCAGATCCAGTGCCAGAACTTTGATCTCTGCCATATAAAATCCTCTCAATTTATATAAAGGTAAAAAAGCACTTACTCTCTTATTGTACAATGAAATGCCATCATCTTTCAACCCTTGCAGAGACGTTTGTGGAAAAAGTGGTGGCACTTGAGCAGGATTTTACATCCCTTTCCGGCTTTTTACGTTGGCGCGGATGCAGCCGCACCGGTTTTACCAAAGCTTTGCGGCGGCATGGTTTTTCCCCGCAAGGCGGTGCGCTACAATAAAAGCGTTCCCACAAGAAGAAAAACGGGGCCTGAGGCAGGCCCGCAATGTTTGATTGAATGAAAAGAGAGGATCACGTCATGAAAGAAAACAAGATCTCCCGCCGCAGCTTTCTCAAGTTTGGCGCAGCTGCTTCTGCCGTCGGCATGATGGCTGCTGCACCCGTTGCCGCAAACGCAGCACAGCCGGATGCGGATGCCGCAGCCGACGAGGAGAACTGCCTGCTGGGCCTGTTCCAGAAACCCAAGTACATCTTCCTGTTCATCGGCGACGGCATGGGCACTGCCCAGATCCAGTCTGCCCGCTTCTACAAGGGCACCGTGGACAACAACGGCGCTGTGACCGAGGCCGACCTGAGCTTCACCGGCTTCCCCACCGTGGGCAGTGTGACTACCTACGACAGCACTTCTTTCTGCCCGGACTCCGCTTCCACCGCAACCTCCATCGCCACTGGCCACAAGACCGAGAGCGGTGTCATCAATATGTGCCCGTGGACCCGCGATGTGCCCTATGAGACCATTGCCGAAAAGCTGCACGCCCAGAAGGGCTACAAGGTTGGCATCATCTCCTCGGTCAATATCGACCACGCCACTCCCGCCGCCTTCTACGCTCATCAGAAGACCCGCAAGAACTACTACCAGATCGGCGTGGAGCTGGCAAACTCCGGCTTTGAATACTTTGCCGGCGGCGAGTTCCAGAAGGTGAACGGCGACGGCACCGGCCCCAACAACCACGAGGTGGCTGCTCAGGCCGGATACAATGTCGTCACCACGCAGGCGGGTGCTGCTGCACTGACCGCAGGCGCAGGCAAGACCCTGATCATTGCCGAAAATCTGGCCGACGGCAAGGCCATGAACTACGCCATGGATGCCGCCGCAGGCGAGTGGCAGCTGACCGATTACGTCAAGAAGGGCATCGAGTTGCTGGATAACCCCAAGGGCTTCTTCCTCATGACCGAGAGCGGTAAGATCGACTGGGCCTGCCATGCAAACGATGCCGCTGCTTCCATCCACGATGTGCTGGAGATGAGCAACGCCGTGCAGGCTGCCGTGGAGTTCCAGCAGAAGCACCCCAATGATACCCTGATCCTCGTCACCGCCGACCACGAGACCGGCGGCATGGCCATCGGCTACAAGACCACCAACTACGACACCTTCCTGACGAACCTGACCCACCAGAAGATGTCCTACGCAAAGTTTGATTCCACCTATGTGCAGAACTACATCGCCAACAAGACCCCCTTTGAGGCTGCCATGCAGGATGTGAAGGCAAACTTCGGCCTGACCCTGCCCAGCGACCCGGATGCCGCCAACGCCGGCAAGCTGCTGCTGACCGACTACGAGGTGCAGAACCTGCGCACCGCCTACGAGCGCACCCTGAAGGTCGGCTCTGCCAGCCAGAAGGACATGTCTCAGCAGGACTATGAGCTGTACGGCACCTACATCCCCTTCAGCATGGCAATCTGCCACACCATCAACCACAAGTCCGGCATGGATCATACCACCTACGCTCACACCGGTGCCATGGTGAACGTCTACGCCAACGGCGTGGGTGCGGAGAAGTTCGGCGGCGTGTTTGACAACACCGAGATCTTCCACAAGCTGGCCGACCTGACCAAGGTCAAGTAAAGCTTCACCGGACTGATTTTCCATATTTTTCCCGGATAAAATAAAACCTCCCTGCTCTGGAACCGCAGCGACTGCGGCCGGGCAGGGAGGTTTTGCGTTGATTATGCTGTTTGCCTTTGCGGCTCCGCGGGTGAAAAAACAAATCGGGAAAGTCCGCAGACTTTCCCGATTTGTAATTTAGAAAATGATTCCGCTGAATATGGCCAGAGCAAAGCAGAGGCCATTCAAAATTTAATTGTTGATCTCCGGGAAGCCCTCCAGCTTGCTGGTGCAGTGGGGGCAGCGCACCGCCTTGATGGAGATCTCGCTCTGGCAGTAGGGACACACCTTGGTGGTGGGCTCTGCGGGAGCTTCCGGCTCAGCAGGCTTCTTGTGCAGGGCGTTGATGGTCTTGATAACCACGAACAGCACAAAGGCCACAATCAGGAAGTTGATGATGGCATTGATGAAGGAACCAATGCCGATCATCACATCACCCACATGGATGCCGACGTCCGAGAAGTCTGCGTTGAAAAACAGGCCGATGGCGGGGTTGATGATGTCGTTCACCAGTGAGTTGACGATGGCGGTAAAGGCACCGCCGATGACAACGCCGACTGCCATATCCAGCACGTTGCCGCGCATGGCGAAGGCCTTGAATTCTTCAAAAAACTTTTTGATGCCCTTGATCTCTTTTTCTGCCATAAGAAAATCCACTCCTTTACTCCCTTTATGCCGCAAGGGAACGTATTTGCGTCTATGATAGCGGATTTTTGGCGTGATTGCAAGGGAAAATGACAGCCTCAGCCCTCTTTTGGCAAAAAATAAAACGGGAAAGCCCGCAGACTTTCCCGTTTTGCAAGGATGAGACAGTTCTTACTTTTCCGGTGCAGTAAAAGCGATGGGGGTAGCACCTGCAGCGGCATCCACACTCAGCAGGGAGATGGGAGCGACCTCGTAGTGCAGGGTCTCAAAGCTCTGGGTCTGGCCGTCCTCGGTGGTGAACTCCAGAATGTAGGTCACGTCGGACTGCTTGTCGGCCTCCACATCGCGGGTGATAACGATGTTCTCACCGTCAGCCAGACCGTTCTCACCAGCCAGATTGTCGCCCTTCTCGTCGCTGCCTGCATCGTACAGGTACAGCTCGGTGACGGTAGAACCGGTGGTGTTGTACACAGTGTACTCAGCGGTGGTGGGCTCAGCTGCTTCGCTGGAAGCAGCGTCAGAGCTTGCAGCCTCGGAAGAAGCGGCAGCAGAAGAAGCTACAGAAGAGGAAGCGGCGGTGGAGGATGCAGAAGAACCGCAGGCGGTCATGCCAACAGCCAGTGCTGCAGCGGCAGCAACGATCGCAATGTTCTTGAGTTTCATGTGAAATATACTCCTTTGAAATTTCTTCGTATTCAGATCAACCAACAGGGTGTGATGGATGATGAAGACGATTATACGGGAATTTCGACAAAAAATCAAGACGTCTATGTGCAGTTTGAACGATGAAACAGGAACTGTTACCAATTTGACATGAAATTGGAACATTTTAACATGAGTTCACATGAAGCAAAGTTTTGTAGGAAAGGCTGCTTGCCGCTTCGTAAAAAACAGCTCCATGCAGACTTTGGCCTGCACAGAGCTGTCTGGTCGGAAGATTAAGGAAGGCGCAGCACCCAAATGGCTTTACTTGGGCTGGCGGCCGATGTAAGCCAGAATGCCGCCGTCGGCGTACAGGATCTGACCGTTCACAAAGTCGGAAGCGTGGCTTGCAAGAAACACGCAGGGGCCAACCATGTCGTCCGGCTCACCCCAGCGGCCTGCGGGGGTCTTGGCGGTGATGAACTGGTCGAAGGGGTGGCGGCTGCCGTCCGGCTGCACCTCCCGCAGAGGTGCGGTCTGGGCGGTGGCAATGTAGCCGGGGCCCATGCCGTTGCACTGGATGTTGTACTCGCCGTACTCGGAAGCGATGTTCTTGGTGAGCATCTTCAGTGCACCCTTGGCGGCAGCGTAGGCGGAGACGGTCTCGCGGCCCAGCTCGCTCATCATGGAGCAGATGTTGATGATCTTGCCCTCGCGCTTTTCCATCATGTCCGGCAGAACGGCCTTGGAGCAGTTGAAGGCACCGCCTACATGCACATCGATGACCCGCATAAAGTCGGCGTGGCTCATCTCGATCATGGGCACCCGCTTCATCAGACCGGCGTTGTTTACCAGAATGTCCACAGGGCCGACCTCGGCCTTGATCTTTGCAACCATGGCGTTCACAGCATCCTCATCGGACACGTCGGCCACATAGCCGTGTGCGTCGATGCCGGCTGCCTTGTATGCTGCAAGGCCCTTTTCAAGGCTTGCTTCGGAAGAGCAGTTGAAGCAGATGGCGGCACCGCACTTGGCCATGCCTTCGGCGATGGAAAAACCGATGCCGTGGGCACCGCCGGTGATCAGAGCCACCTTGCCCTGCAGGTTGAAAGCGGAAAGATCCATGATTTTCTCCTTCTCAAGTTAAATTTTTAGCAAAAAGCCCCGTACCGGTGGACCCGGTACGGGGCTTGTGTATGGTGCTTTTTAGCGCAGGTCAGTGGTAGCGATGTTGTCCATGTCGTCAAACTCCATGTTCTCGCCGCCCATTGCCCAGATAAACGTATAGTTCGAGGTGCC
>JABLTR010108260.1_pt1 | contig 11868 bp, 17 predicted proteins | sample 7160071 | NCBI WGS metagenome assembly JABLTR01 (sample SAMN14651230, study PRJNA627086) | human gut metagenome | isolation source: feces | host: Homo sapiens
AATTCCTTGCGCAACTTAAGATACTGAACCGGAGCCATGGGCTCGGTTTCTCTCACTATGTACATCTTTCTGTTGTCAATATACCGAGAAACCGTTCGCTAAATTATGGAAATTGTTTTACCGTTAACCGTTAAAATATACTGTGCGTCAAAATTTTTAACATAAGCATAATACGTATAAAAAGTTTCATTAAGTGATGCATTATGTTTATCAAGATAACTAAACTCTGAATTGTGGTTGTCAGAGATTTCAAGCATTCCGCCCTCAGTATTTAAAACCGTAATATAATAGTCGCCTGTATTCTTATATTGATATACTTCTATTGAAACCCCATTAGAAAATTTATGCGCTATCCTTTTAGTATCTGTACCTAATCCCATTTTCCAACCGTTGCCCGCTTTTGGAATAATTAAATAACTGTCGGCATTTCCTTTTTCGGCGACTACAAAATCAGTCTCTTCACCATTAACAATAAGCTTTACGTTTCCTGTATTTATATGTTCAAAAGCGGCAGTAGGTGATGAAAATGTTATAAAGGCATTTTCAATCGGGACAAATGCAGATAGTGTTGTCAAGACAATTATGACGGCAAGTGCTGATAAATACCAACGGCGCTTATGTATTAAACGGGATTTCCATATCAATAATACACATATTGCAAATATTATTACAAAAAATACAATTCTAATCGTTCCAAAAATCATCTATCATTCCTTCTCTTTCTAATATGCATAAGACAGTGGCGGTACTGGGAGACCTGTAGTAACTAACATACAAGCTGCGATTAAAAAACCACCGTTTACACTCGCATTTGTGTACGTCTCTTGTGTAATGTCATTATCCCATTTAACTGCAGAAGTTCCCTCAAAACCCACCTTAAATTCTGAAAGATTAGCTCTTATACCAAAGCTGTCTGTTCTGTCGCCATCGGCAATTGAGCCATATACGCCAATATTGTCAAGCGCTAAGTTGATATTAAATGTAAAATCAGAAATATTTATTTTGAGTCCAGCGGATGATAATAGGGGGTTATTTGAGTTTAAATTAGAATAAACTGAAACAGGCTTTGAAGAATCTCCGTGCTTTGAAACAGTCTTTTTTGTTCTTGTACCTGTTTCTGCAGTAATAGGAAGCGGGTCTGGAAGGTATTCAACTTTAGTTTCCGAAATTGTCGTTGTGGTAGAACTGCCGGCTCCAAAAACAGATAAAAGGAAATCAGTAAAAGCGTTGCCCTTATATATTGCAGATAATCCTGAAACACCTGCCATAGCAACCCCGCGCCACAAATTCCCATTTGGGTCGCTTCTGCTAACAGGGTTATTTTCGCAGTAAGCAAACATGTTTGTACCTGAAATACCCTGTCCAGTCGAAACATATCCATCCGCATTAATAAACCTAGAGGTCTCGGGGTCGTAATATCTGCTGTTGAGATAATAGAACCCCGTTTCAGTGTCGTAATAGTAGCTTCTGTATCGTATTGGGTTAATAGTAGCAAGTGTACCCGCCATTGAGCCAGTTACAGAATATACCTTGCCCCATGCGTCATATTCGTAGCTTACTACAACGTTGCCCATGTTGTCCAGTATATGAAGTACGTCGCCCTGCAGGTTCTTTACAAAGTAATATTTGCTGCCATCCCATTTTATCGCATACGCACTGCCTGTTTGTCCAAGTGATACACACTCACTACCAGTTTAAAGCTGTTTGTGGGGCCACCCCGGCTATACATTAGCCGGGGTGGAGAAATTTATTTTTCTTTATAATACTTTTCCTCATCTTTTACAAATACCAATCCAAAAGATAAAAAGCATAAATATGTCGTTATCCAAAATAATATATCACTGTGTATTTGGAAAAAAATGTTTAAAATCATTTCTGGTAAATTAACAAGAATTAATAATCCAAATACTTTAAATATATTTTTTAAAAACCGCGACATAGGTAAGTTGCTTTTAAGGTAAAAATAAATAAAGAAAAACATAAAAAATATATTTACTATAGGAATAAATATTAAAATTTTATGTGTTTTTAAACTCATGTATTATCCCCCTAATTATTCCCACTCAATAATAAGACCGGCGCCAATTCCGCCTGCTGCTTTAATACCAAATTTACCGTTAGATCGATGAATTTGTCCGCCTATCGCCCCAACCTCTGCCGAAATGCCAATTTTAACATTCCCAAAATTTACAGTGATACTTGGACTCCAAAAACTGGCAAGAGCCCCAGCATATAATCCTCCGTCTGAAAATTCCAAGCCTGTTTCGACATGTCCAAAGTCTAATAATGATAAATCCAAATGTTCAAACTCCCAGCCACCTGTTATCAGTGTACCTTCTACTGAACCTAATCCTACATCGCCATTAGACAAATCAAATGACGGTTCTGAAAAGTCAAAAACAAAGCTTTGTTCATGGAAAATACTGTCTGGGTCATGCCTTCGGTTGTCATATAGAGAATAAGTACCGTCATCATTTTTTAATTTATCAAGTAAAGATTCGCTGCTTTGAGAATTTACGTCACCGGCATATGGTAAATCAGCAGGGCTATAATTATCATAGCAGTCGGGACTGTTAATGCCAGGGCATGCACCCGTATATCCTTTAAGATAAGCAGTGATGCATTGGCCGTTAGAATCAATAAACATTATAGGATTGTTGCCGGCATAAGAATATAGATTTTGAGTTATAAGGCCCCTTGTGTCAATCAGTCCATCTTCATTAATAAACCTCTTAACCTCCGGGTTGTAGTAGCGAGAGTTGAGGTAATAGAACCCCGTCTCAGTGTCATAGTAGTAGCTCCTGTATCTTATGGGATTTATTTGCCCCAAAGTGTCGGCCATGCTTCCAGTAACAGAATATACCTTGCCCCATGCATCATATGCGTAGCTTACTACTCCATCAGCAGCTTGTCCATGTGATACACACTCACTATCAGTTTAAAGCTGTTTGTGGGTCCACCCCGGCTAATTGTTAGCCGGGGTGGAGTGGGGAATAATATAAATAATTACAATTTTTACATTACTTATTTTTTCTTATAGACATAATAAATAAAAATAATATTGTAATTATATAAATTGTTTGGACAATTATTTTATATGTTGATTTAATATGAATGAACTCTGATAATATGGTAAATGCTGCAAAGATGATTATTATAGCAATAGCTATTATAATATAACAATTTTTTTGAATTTGTTCATATCTGATGCCTTTAACTTTTTTTCTCAATTATCAAAGAATAATTTCCATTCCAATTGCTGCAAAAAAAGTTATCAAGATGAATATGACTTCCATATGGTAAATTATTATTTGACATATATATCATTTGCTTGGCTAAAGATATTAACGCTTCTTTGTTAGCGCCCAAATATATTTCTCCTTCTTCTACAGAAATATTCAGTTTAGCGTTTTCGTCCCATATAATATCCATACTATCTAAATAATCAGGTATATCAAAACTAACTTTCATATAATCCTCTTATACAAATTATTTTGTTCTTTAACTAGAAAAGTCTTGTCCCATTTTAGTCTGTAAAATCTCATATGACTTTTCCAGTAATTTTTGGGAATTTTAAAATTATTTTCAGCTATTATTGCTGGGAGGCAATGAACTGTATCAATTAAATCATCAGCTATTTCAAATTTATGTTCATTTAATTGATAAATTAGAGTTTCACACACTTTAATTAATATACCTAATACATTATCATCCTTTAAAATAGCATCATACATATAAAGATTTTCATGATATACAAATTTCCAAATTTCTTTATCTAAATCTTTTATTTTAGATATAGCTTTTCTAATAATGTTTTGTTCATAAAAATCTTTATTTTTTAGAGTACATAAAATACTTTTTATTATATCAATATTTTTTTCATAATGCATATCAGATCTTATAATAGTAAATGCAGCAGAAATATCAAATAAATCATTTATTCCAACCATAATTACCTCAATTAAATATAACTATTGTATCTACAGCAGCGCCTATTTGTCGTGCATATGCTACTCTATGGTTTCCATCATATATAACACCATTACTATATACTTGAATAGGTCTACTAATTCCTCCATTTAGCTTAGCTTCAAATTTAATTGCTTTCATTTTGTCGGGCAAAATTGGCCTATTTATTTTTAAAGTATTTGGATTTACTCCAATTTGGACTGTTCCAACTTTTTGCCCAGTTTTAAATGGCACACCAGATGAAGCAGCTTTAGTTATTGATTTTTTAGCAATATAATCAGTAGCGGCTTTGCCGACCGCAGCAATCCCACTTCCTATTTCAGCAGATGCTTGTGCGATATTTCTTGCAGTATTATACGACTGGTCATCGCCATTAAAGACAGTTTCTTTTACTACATTTGTACCTGTGTGCGCTTCCGCCATTTCTGACGCACCCATTACTATACACGCACTGCCACCTGCTATGCCAACACATGCTGCAACACCTACCCAGAGTGGAGTTGCGGCTCCTAATGTTGCTACCGATGTTACAACAGCTACTACACCTACTGCCGCCAATGCTAAACCTTTTAGCCATTTACCAAATTCGCCGTTTTCATCATATAAATTTACGGGATTATTACGGCAATATGCAAATAAATTGACTCCTAATAGTCCTGTCTGAGGATACAGGTTACTATCCGCATTAATAAACCTCTTAACTTCCGGGTCATAATACCTTGAGTTTAAGTAATAGAACCCCGTCTCAGTGTCATAGTAGTAGCTTCTGTAGCGTATCGGGTTAATTTGCCCCAAAGTGTCAGCCAATGAGCCAGTAACAGAATATACCTTGCCCCATGCGTCATATGCGTAGCTTACCACCACGCTGCCCATGTTGTCCAGTATATGCAGTACGTCCCCCTGCAGGTTCTTTACAAAGTAATATTTGCTGCCATCCCATTTTATCGCATACGCACTGCCGCTCTCGTCGTAGAAAAAGTCTATATCCTGTCCTGACCCTCTCTGCGCTATCAGCGTGCTGCCGTCATAGTAATATTCTATTTCCGCTCCGTTTACTGCTTTGCTCTGTCGTATGCCGCTTTCATCATAACTGTACTGCGCAAAAGATGCGCCGTCCTTGCTTATTGACGACAGCTGCCGTCCGGCTTCCCACTCAAACGTTAATCCGCCTATGTACTGCAATGGATTGCCTATCTCGTCGTAGGTTATCGTCTGCCCCTTGTACTGCGTAAGCTTATCTTTCCATCCGCTGTCGCCATACACATCTTCATAAGCAGCTTGCCCATATAAAAATTAGTTGGCTTTATGAGCAAGCTGCTATTTAACATTAATTGCCTACAATGAGACAAACCCCTCTTGCCATCCGTCAAGGTCGACTTCAATTTCCGCAATTTGAAAATCATCTGGATGATCTTTAAAGCGTGGATTGCTTCTAAATCTTTTTAGTGCAGCTTGGGCATTTTTATATGTTGAATATATCCCGAGCTCGGTTTCAACATCGTAATTGTCCTCTGGCACATAATATTCATGCCACAATACGTATAAATTCATTTTATCCCTCTTAAATAAATTTAAAATCGTTGAAGTCTATTTCAATTTTCTCAATTATAAACCCATCTGGATAGTCTTTAAAGCCAGTAATATCTTTATACCTTTCCATTGTTTCTTCAGCTTTTCTTCTTGACGAGTAATAACCAATAATTTTAGTATCAAATAACTTTTCATTACCCAAGTAGCCAGAAATATGGGAATGTTCTAATTTATAAACATATTTCATATAGATATCCTTTCTAACGCAAAAATTGAAAATATATCATATTAATCCAGCCGTGTAAAATATATCCCATTTATCCAGCCGTAGCCTCTATCAGATGGATCCAGAACGTATAAATCTCCATCCAGTATAAACATATTATCATCATTCTCATCATCAATAAAAGATTTTAATCCTAAGCTTCTTGTAAGCCATTTCTTTATCTTATTAAAATCACTTCCTGGCCCTGGTCTCCAATTTCCTTTTCCATATTTATTATCAAGCATACGCCTTGCATTTTCTTCAGCAGAAAGGCCTGTGTTTACCATTCCTTTGTTTACCCAGCTAGGTTTATCTGTTGCTCTTTGCTTTTTGCTCTCTTTTGACTTCTTTTTTAACTGAACATTTTCGGGTACAGCAAAAGAACCTACTGCTAATATTCCGCCTGAGACCATTAATCCAAGACCTGTAGATGCTATTCCTAATGTGCCAGATGCTGCCATAGCGGTTGTTATTCCTCCCGCTAATGCCGCTGTTCCTATTCCCGCAGTAGTTACTGTAAGAGCAGCTACTGCTGCAACAGCTCCTACTACCAATAATGCCGTTCCTATTCCTACGACGAGATTTCTTAACGAGAATTCACCTGTTGGATCTATATTCATTATTGGATTATTTTCGCAATATGTGTATAGATTATGAGCAAAAATTCCCTCGCTTGTATATATGCTTTCATCCGCATTAATAAAACGTTTAATTTCCGGGTCATAGTAACGAGAGTTGAGATAATAGAACCCCGTCTCATTATCATAGTAGTAGCTGCGATATCTGATTGGGTTAATCGTGCCAAGTGTATCCGCCAATGAACCAGTGACAGAATATACCTTGCCCCATGCATCATAGCTGTTAAGTAATAAATTAGAGATATACCATGAAGCCGCAATAAAGCGGCTTCATGGTAATTGCAGCAGATTATCTTTCAAAAAATTTTATTCGTATAAAATATGTGATAATTAATACTGCTAAACAAATATAAGCTATTAACAAAAATTTTCCATAGCTCAATGGTATATTCAATTTTGCAAATAGCTTTTCAACCATTGGAGGATTGAATATTTCTCCAACTAAACCAATTAACGCAAAAATACACAATAGAGAAAATGATATAATATTTATAACCAGCAAAACAATTCTTATGATATCTCTCATTTCAATTTATACCCTCTATCTTCAGCTCTTTGCACAGGGTCATCACTGAAAATAGATATTGTTGTTTGACCCCATGCATATGCTACAAAAGCATATGGAATAACTTTTCCCCCTACAGATGAAAGTGTTGATTTTAAAGTGGCCTTCTCTGCAAATATTTTTGCTACCTGTTTATCTAAAACATATTGTCCTCCAACGGTAATTGATTTTATAACAGGAGTTATACCTATTATCGTTCCTCCGTTATCATAAAGAGCTTCAAAGACGTCTCCTACAACTTCGCCGCCGCTCTTTTTCCCACTGCTGCTTCCACTTGAATTTCTTCCTCCGCTGGAATTTTTCCCACTACTTCCTGTGCTCTTTCTAAAACCACTTCCACTGTTTCCTCCGCTGGGACTTTTAACATCGCTGGTACTTTTCTTTACTTGTAAAACCGCTACTTCTGTTGCTCTTGCAGCTATTGTAGCAGCAGCGGTTATTGCTGCTACTCCGGCTACAGAACCGGCTCCAAAAGTTACAACTGTTACCGCTACAGCTGCAACGACAACTGCGGCAACAGCAACAACTGCAATTGCTTTTCCCAACCATTTAGGCCAGTTACCACTTTCATCCGTCATATTGACAGGATTGTTCATGCAATATGAGAACAGATTATAGCCATTTAGTTCTCCGCCTACTCCGGAAATTTCACCATCGGCGTTAATAAACCTTTTAACTTCCGGGTCGTAGTAACGAGAGTTGAGATAATAGAAGCCAGTCTCATTATCATAGTAGTAGCTTCTGTATCTGATTGGGTTAATAGTGCCAAGTGTATCCGCCAATGAACCAGTTACAGAATATACCTTGCCCCATGCGTCGTATTCGTAGCTTACAACTGACTCAGCAGCTTGCCTATGTGACATATATTCACTATCGATTTAAGATTACTTATGTCTCCACCCCGGCTAATTGTTAGCCGGGGTGGGAGAAATTTATTTATTATTTGGATTTTCTAAAATAAATAATAATTAAAATTATATCTGCTACAAAAATAGCAATAGTTATACTTAGCCCTATTTTCGGATTTATATCAATAATATTCGATACTATACATAATAATATAGAAATTAATGATAGTAAACCCACTAATAATGAAAATTTTCTCTTACTCATTCTTCATTCATTACCTCTATAATCCACGCAGCTCCACTAAAAGCAACTCCAAAGGCCGAGAAAACTCCTGCTAATGGCGGACAAGGGATAGCGATAATACCTGCAGCACTAAATAGTATTCCTATGCCCTCCAAAGTATTTGAAGCTTTTTCAGGAGTAGAAAATCTATCAATAACGAAATCCATAACCGGCTCAGATACTTCAATAAGCTTATGTACAGTTACTTCTGCCGACTTTGCCAGCACATTTCCCTTGGGGTCTATAGGCCCTCTGGTTGGTGGAGTAGTTCTGTGTGCCGTATTATTGCTTGGCGATGACGGCTTCCGACTCGGTATATTAGTGCTATATCCCTCTGCTTGCTGAGAACCTGTTGATGTCTCAGGCTCTTTATACGGATATGACACCTCATGCGTTACCCCTTCGGAACCTCTTGACCCTGTTCCGTTCCACCAATTTTTTACTGAGTTCCATAGGCCGCTGAAGAAATTACCTATACTATTGGCTGTGTTTTTTATCCACTGCGGCCAGTTGCCTGTACTGTCTGTCATATTAATGGGGTTATTGCCGCAATATGCAAACAAATTTGTTCCAGCCACACTTCCCATTGACAATTGACTATCCGCGTTAATAAACCTTTTAACTTCCGGGTCATAGTAACGAGAGTTTAGATAATAGAACCCAGTCTCATTATCATAGTAGTAGCTGCGATAGCGTATTGGGTTAATCTGCCCCAAAGTGTCGGCCATGCTTCCAGTGACAGAATACACCTTGCCCCATGCGTCGTATACATAGCTTACCACCACGTTGCCCATGTTGTCCAATATATGAAGTACGTCGCCCTGCAGGTTCTTTACGTAGATATACTTCATGCCATTGTAGATAAAACCTACCGTGATTGTCAGACAAGTGAAAATTATTTACACAATGTGTGCTGTAAGGTGAATATAATTACTTTTTCATAATTGTTATACCCGGTAACCAATTACCATCTCCCCAATACACACTTGATTTACTGTCTGTAGCATTAGTTATGTATAGTGAGTAAATCCCTATATTATCGGGATTATTCGTATCTATAATATACTCTTTTATTGCAAACTGGTATTCTCCTTTGTCAGATGTTAGATTAAATGTGGATTGTAATTCTTTTCTTTTGCCGCCAGTGCCATCGGCATTTCTCTCGTCTGTTACCATAGGTCCACCAATATCATCATATGTTATATACTCTCCATTATAAAAATTAAACAAATCAGTAAGATTCGCATCTATATCTTTTGATGCCATAATAGCCGTCTTAGAAAACATTCCCTTTAGAGTTTCACTATCTTTATCATAAATACTTTCAATTATTTGTTCAAAAGTCTTCTTTGATATTTCACTATCTGTAAAAAAATGTTTTCCCATATTTGATCCTCCTAATGAGCACGAAGATAATAACAATAATACAATATTTAAAACTACAAATATTTTTTTCATTGTTTTTCTCCATTTCTATTAAAAATAAAGCATTGCTATGGGGAACTTAAAGCTCGGGAATTGCCATCCGCTCTTAACAGGCCAACCATACTTCGCCTTAAACGCATTAAACATACCCCAATCATTGAACTCAACATAAACAGAAACAGACAAATCGTTCGCATTTACATTTCTATAATTAGGATTAAAGGCTGTTATCCACCATTGAAAATCGTACGGTTGGTAATTAATAATTTCATTGCCATTATAATCCACCCATAATGCCATATCCATGGCTAAACTTCTATCAACAAGCCAATGAGGCTCGCCCCCATAATATATTCCAAGTTCCGCTCCAGCTCCTAAATTTATATAATCTCCTTTCCATGCCCACAAAATATACTCAGTACCATTATAAGTAAAAGGGAACTTTTTACTAACCATACTGGTTCCAATATCAAAAGCTATATCATATAAATCGTTATAACCAAAAATACGTTGCCACTGCCAAAAATCGTTTTTAGAATGATATATACCGCTGCTGTCCTTCTCCATGTTTAGGAAAAATGCACCTATTGCAGCCGTATCTATTCCAATTGCAACAGCCAGATCATTTCCACAATGAAGAGCTTTGTCTATAAGCTCTTTCCAGAACATACCGCCAGCATCATAACGTACTACCGGGTTATTGCCACAGTAAGAATATAGATTGTAGGCAGACATATCGCTGTTGCAGCCCATGGCTCCATCAATATTCAAGAACCTACCAATGTTCGGGTCATAATACCTGCTGTTCAGATAATACAATCCTGTTTCACTGTCGTATTAGCTTTTGTAGCATATCTTGATTACTATCGTCTTATAACAGTTTCCTTATTCCATCCACACAGCAAGTACTTTTCCATCACTCTGAATTAGAGCATGCGGAACAGCTCCTGTAGTTATACGGATAAATTCGCCATATATATGCCAACATTCATTTTTAGAATCATACTCTACTTTAAAAATTTTCCCTTTAAGCGGATTAGTTGCTTTTCCATTAGCTACTTTATAAAATTTTTCTATCCATAAATCTTTTGCTTTTTTTATTGCTGTATATGCATTATTTACATCGCCAACGTTATTATTTGACGAAAAATATTCAATTTCGCTCTTATAGTCTTCTAAGCTAAATGTACCTATTGCTGGAAAATATATATTAATAAATAATATAGTAGATATTACAGCAATAATGGCTAATATTATACTGATTCCAGAAACAATAATTACCTTTCTCATATAATTCCTTCTTTTGTTTAGTCTAACCACGGTCTTTTAGGAGATACCGGAAGATCAGAATATAATCTTATGTCTTCACCAGTAGCGGGATCATATTTTCTTAATATACCATTTGGTCCATATACATATATTGGGATTTTATAATAATTAGCCCATTCTTTATCAGCTGATGAAAATTGTGTAATACCCCTGCCGCTTCCCATAGGATGAGTATGTATGCCTGCAACTCTCTTTTTAAATAACGGTGCTCTGGGAATATCTGTAGACCATGCATCTTTTTCTGTTTTAATTGTTTTATACGTATATTGCGTTATTTTTGTATTAACAAATTTCAAATATGGGATGTAAAATTCTAAGGATAGAATATTAAATTTTATTATCTCGATTTTTGCCGTCCTTATCGTTTTATTAACTGTATAGATAGATGTCGAATACTCCCATCCACTTTCAAATGATAATGTCCCTAAATATATTGCAGCGTCTCTTGCTGCCTCATCCATAGTGTTAAATAAGTCTCCAGGCTTATTTCCAATATAATCTACTTTATTAACGGAATTATTATCACAGTAAGAATAAAGATTGTATCCTTGACTATTTCCAACTCCAGCAATAATTCCATCCGCATTTATAAACCTACCAGTCTCAGGATCATAGTACCTGCTGTTCAGATAGTAGAGGCCGGTTTCTGCATCGTAGTAATACCCGCGATATCTTAACGGATTTACGTTCGCAATATGTCCAGTGATAGACGATACATCTGCTCCGGTTTCATCGGTGATGCTTATTATCTTGCCCCATGCATCGTATCTATACTGTGCCACGATGTTGTTCTCACTGTCTATTATTCCTACTATGTCTCCCTGCACATTCTCCATGTAGTAGTAATATTCCCCGCCTAACACAAAGCCGAGGGGTGAGCCGGCGTCATCATACAGGAAGTCTATTACGTTAGTGCCATCATCCTGACGCAGTATTGTGCTGCCGTTTAGATAATACTTCGTAGTGACGCCGTTTACTGTTTTAGAAACACGAATACCCTCGTCGTTGTATCTGTA
>JABLTR010087101.1_pt1 | contig 11866 bp, 8 predicted proteins | sample 7160071 | NCBI WGS metagenome assembly JABLTR01 (sample SAMN14651230, study PRJNA627086) | human gut metagenome | isolation source: feces | host: Homo sapiens
GGGCAGATTCATACGAACCTGCGGCTCCCATATAGTTCTGTCCGTAACTGTACAACCCCATATATCCATAAAAAGCTCCCGGCTGATTACCGTTGACACCATAGGAAGCACGGATTTTCACATCATTCAGTACCGGCTTCACAGCGTCCATAAAAGACTCGTTGCTCAGATGCCACATACCGGAAACAGACCAGAAATCACCCCACCGGCTTTCGGGAGCAAGACGGGAACTACCGTCACGACGGTAACTGCCCGCAATGTAGTAACGGTCGTCATAATCATAATTCAGACGGGAGAGGTAAGAAATCATCCTGTATGCCTGCGTAGAAGAAGCAAAACTTTTCAGCACAGCCGCATTATCCGGTTCGAGCAACACATCCGAAGGGAGCTTGGCTTTCTCTCCCATCGCTTTATCGCTCTGGTAGCTTTCCAGTTCATAAGCTGCCAATACATCAAGATGGTGCTTGGCGGCAAATGTACGGGCATAGTTGAGTGAAGTAGATGACAGTAGCTTACCATATTCGGTAAATCCCTTTGAAGTCTGGGCATCGCTTCCACTCTTGGGGCCTGCCCCGCTAAGAGGATTCAGATAACGTGAATCTTTCTGCACGGTATAATCATAACTCAGCGTCTCTTTCAGCTTCAATCCCTTGATAATATCTACGGAAGCATATCCGGTAGAGAACATACGCGTCATACGGCTACGGTTATAATCGGTACGGATGTCGCGAAGCGGGTTCACATTAGTACCGGCATAAGAGCCCACATAATTGCCCGAAGCATCGCGTACCGGCATAGAAGGCGTGGCAGACACAGCCACACAAAAAAATGGATTAATGTTAGAACCACGTTCTTCATTCATCTCCTGACTCATCTGGGTGAACATCATATTCCCCCCTATTTCGGCACGGCTACCTATTTTCTGTGTCATGTTCAGACGGGCAGAATAACGGTCCAGGCTGGAGTTCTCTACCAATCCTTCCTGACGGTTGAAACCGAGGGAAGCGTAGAAAGTAGTACGCTCGTTACCTCCCGAAGCAGATACTTCATAATTCTGATTATGAGCGGTACGCATCAGTTTTTTCCGCCAGTCGGTATATCCCAGTTCCGGTATCCCTGCATACGTATCAATATTGGCGTTGGCATACTCCACGGGAGATTCCAGTCCTTTGTCTACGGCAGAGTTGTACAGACCTTCGTAAATCATTTCGCGGCGCTGATCCCCATTCAATGTAGGACGGAAGTTGACAGCTGCATTCGAAAAACCTCCGCTGGCACTCAAAGTAACTTTAGTACGTCCTACTGCTCCTTTCTTGGTAGTAATCAGAATCACTCCATTGGCAGCACGCGAACCATAAAGAGAAGCGGCGGCAGCATCTTTTATCACTGTGATATTCTCAATATCAGCAGGATTAAGCGTACTCATCACATTGGTTTTGGCATTGTTCATATAGGCAGCGTCGGCACCCGTACCGGCTCCCATACTACCGGAAGTAACCGGTACGCCATCAATGACAAAAAGAGGTTCATTGGATGCATTGAACGAACCCATACCACGGATACGGATACTCTGGTTGGCTCCCGGCTGGCCGGAAGCGGAAGTGATGTTCACCCCCGTTGTCATACCCTGCAACTTCTGTTCAACAGAGAGTACCGGCACGTTTTTCAGCATATCGGCCCGAAGCGTGTTGGCCGATCCGGTAAAGGATGACTTTGAAAAGTTCCCGTATCCGGTCACCACTACCTCATCCAAGCTCAGTGATTCGGGGCGCAACATCACATTTAAAACACCGTTCTTCGGCACTTTCACCTCAACCGTTTTCATCCCGACATAGGAAACAACCAGAAATTTATCCGATGCCTCCACGTGCAAGGAATAACGGCCATCCATATCTGTCACCACTCCCCGGCCTGGTGCTCCTTTTACAGAAACGGTAGCTCCGATAAGTGGCTGTTTGTCGTCCGATGATGTCACTACACCTTTTATTTCCAATTGTTGTGCCTGAATATGTATACCACACAGGCAACCCAGTACAAACAATACTACTTTAAAGTTTCTCATTGGTTAATTATTTTAAATCTACAAATACCTATTTGTACTTGTATACCCCAATAATCGTACCTTAAAAGCGTTGAAGAAACAAATTAATTCTAAACAGCAGTAAATAAAAACATTAATTATTCAAGGAAAGCTAAGAAATGAAAAAAGGCTGTAGAATTGGTCCACATATTTGTGGAATAATTCTACAGCCCGTTCTGTAAAAGGCTAATAATTCAATACTATCTAAAAATAGCGAACATCGCCTGCCGTACTTCCCCGTGCGGGAAGCACTATTTTAGTTTTAGTTTTGTTTTGTTCTTATATTGGCTCATATCGCTCACCACTACCCTGTCACCCGGTTGCAAACCACTTACCACTTCTGCATATTCAAAATTGGAATCGCCCAACTGTACTTTCCTTTTCACAATCTCATCCTCTGCAGTCATTACAAATAATTCATACTCGCCACGCCCCACATAATAGGAGGCATTGGCAATCCGCATCACATCTTCTTTCACAGCATTCATCACATACACATCTGTTTTCAGACCTGAACGCAAACGACGGTTGTTATCATCCACCAATTGTACGGAGAAAGAGATAACCCCGTTCTTTGACAGCGGTGTCACACTGCTAACCACTCCTTCCAGCTTTTCCGTACCAATCTTCACAATTGCTTTTCCGCCGGCAGCCACACGGTCACCGTAAGTATCGGCAATTTCACCTTCCACTTTGAAGTGACTCAAATCGGAAATAATGGCCAATTGCCCGCCTTGCGGTACCTGCGCACCCACCTGATTATTAATATAAGTAAGAATAGCCTTGCGCGGAGAACGAATCTGTGCATCGTCCAATGTACGCTTCATCTCGGCAAGGTTCTTACGGAAAATGTTGAAATCAAGTTCCTGTACCTGTAGTTCGGCAGCAGCAACCTGTTTCTCATTATTATATTGTTGTTTGAGTTGTTCATACTCTAACTGGGCAACATTATAGCTCAGTTCCGCCTGGCGTACTTTATCGGTAGTACCTGCACCAAGGCTATCCAAGTAATGTTCGTTGCGAAGTGCCACCTTCATACGGTTCAGCTTCATAGCCGCCCCCTTTATATGCATGGCCATGTCAGAAAGTTTGGTCTGGTTGTTCACACGAAGCTGATCCAGTTTGTAACGGCGCATTTGTTCTTCGTCGAGCAATTTCTTGTATTCCGTCTCAGTACTTTGAAGGTCCAGTTTCAAAATAGGAGTACCGACATCCACACTGTCTCCCCCCCGGCGATAAACCTCTACAATGCGACTATTGATAGGAGAAGTTATAATTTCTTCAAAAGCCGGTGCCACCTTTCCCGATGCACTGACGCTGACCTCAATTGTACCTTTGTCAACAGTAGAAAGTACAAGATCCTTTTTCTGAACCCCTGTACGCATCAGGGAAACAAGTACACTGATAACCACAACGGCCGTAACCCCAATGGCTGAATAGCGAATAATCTTTTTATTACGTTCTTTGTTACGTACTTCTTTCGGAATTTCTCTGTCCATCTTATTTCTATTTACGATTTAGCGATTTACGATTGGAGATACTAAATCTGTGCCAAAGTACTAAAGTGCTGAAAACAAGGAATAAGACAAAAAAGAAGGGTGTCCGAAAACGAACACCCTGTACGAATTTAGCAAATGAAATGTTACAAACACTCAGGTTATCTCAACCGTAAACGATCTCCCACTTCCGGGATATAATCACCGTCTTTACGGTTCATCTTATAAAGATTCTTCAGTCGGATACCGTATTTCTGAGAAATGGTATGCATAGAATCACCATCTTTCACAATATACACGTTATATTGTTTGGGAGCTTTCTTCTTCTTTGCTTTCAGATAGATGATGTCACCCTGCGTCAGAGTATAGTCGCGTTGCAGGTCATTATACTTCACCAACTTCTTCCAACTGATATCGAACTCATCACCCAGCTCTTTGAAAGTATCTCCGTTACGGGCAACCACATAAGCAATGTCATTGGCTATATACACCGGATGCGGGTTCAACAACCACGGATGTTTACGCAACTTACGTTCCGAATAAATACCTTTGGAATCGTACTTATACAAATCATAATCCTCTATAATAGTAATCAAACGGTTGGCATAGGAAGGATCTGTGGCATACCCTGCCTTTTTCAAACCGCGTGCCCATCCTTTATAATCGGTAATATTGAGCTTGAACAGAAAAGCAAAGCGTGCCACACGAGTCAGAAACGTAGAATGATCCTCATAAGAGTCTCTTGGATTTTTATAAGCCCGGAAACACTCCTGGCGGGCATCATCATCATGCCGCACCGTACGCCCCTTCCAGCTTCCCCCGCACTTGATACCAAAATGATTGTTACTCTTACGTGCCAGTTCACTCATTCCGGCACCACTTTCAAGCAATCCTTGTGCCAGCGTAATACTGGCGGGAATCTTATGCTCTTTCATCTGCTCTATGGCAAGATCTTTATACTTATCAATATAATCTACATAACGGGAATTTTTGCGTTGAGCCTGTGTACCCACAGAAAGCATAAGTGCAAGGGTTATTACGACAAGTCTAAGTGTTTCCCGCACAGGGAGGTGCACCAAGAGATGATTAATTGAAACGCAGATGAACGCAGATTTTCGCAAAGAAAAACAAGGATAAGATAAAGAACAACAGTATTTTAATCTGCGTTTATCTGCGTTTATCCGCGTTTCATCTGATAAAGAAAGCTCTGTGAGACTCAGTGGTACTCTGTGGTGAGTTTGATTCATTATTGTCCAAATGTGAGTTAAATGCCACAAAAATCATAAAAATAATTGGGATTATCAATCTCTTTCCTAACTTTGTAACATTAATTGTAGAACAAAAACCCTTGATAAAGATGAAAGACCTGACGATTACCAGCATTATCAAAGTATACACATTTGATGAACTTAATAAAGCGGAACAGGATCTGATGACAAGTGCAATGGAGGCAACTACACGTAGTTACGCTCCCTATTCGAAATTCTCAGTAGGAGCTGCCGCCTTGCTTGCCAACGGAATTGTGGTAACCGGAACCAATCAGGAAAATGCCGCTTATCCGTCTGGTTTATGTGCAGAACGCACTACCTTGTTCTATGCCAACTCTCAGTATCCCGACCAGCCGGTGCTGACCCTTGCCATCGCTGCCCGTACGGAAAAGGACTTCATCGATCTCCCTATCCCCCCTTGCGGTGCTTGCCGCCAGGTAATACTCGAAACGGAGAAACGCTACAAACAGCCCATCCGCATTCTGCTCTACGGAAAGAAAGAAATTTATGAGGTGAAAAGTATTTGCGATCTGTTACCGCTCTCATTTGACGCCTCAGCCATGAAAGAATAATGATACAACAATATAATACCAAACTAAAAGGAAAGCTCGTCCTTACCGATTCTTACCATACAGACAAAGCCTTGCAAAAGGAAAAGAGCCTTTATAAATTTATCTGGGTACGAAATGGCAGTATTACGCTGGAAATAGATCATCAGGAGGTAATACTTGTGCCGAATGAAGTTATCTCTTTGTCCAACCTGCAACATCTGGAATTCAAATCCATTGACGGAGACTACCTGACACTACTGTTCAATAGTAATTTCTATTGTATTTATGGCAACGACCACGAAGTATCGTGCAGCGGTTTCCTCTTCAACGGTTCATCACATGTGATCCGGTTCGTATTGGATGATGCCGAACAGAAACTGCTGAACGACATTGCCGATACACTCAGCAAAGAATTCTCCGTATCGGACAATTTACAGGAAGAGATGCTCCGCATTCAGCTCAAACGCTTCATAATCCAGTCTACCCGTATCGCACGCCGGCGCCTGAACATCACACAGGAAAAGGAATACAGTTTTGAAATTATTCGTCAGTTCTTTATTCTGGTAGATACACATTACCGGGAGAAAAAACAAGTACAGGACTATGCCGATATGCTACATAAATCTCCTAAAACATTATCAAATATTTTTTCGGCCTGTAAACTCCCCTCCCCACTACGCGTCATTCATGAGCGTGTGGAAGCCGAAGCCAAGCGATTATTACTATACAGCAATAAAAGTTCTAAAGAAATAGCCGACCTGTTGGGATTTGAAGACCAGTCCTCTTTCAGCCGTTTCTTCAAGAACATGACCGGACAAAGTACTGTACAATTCCGAAATTCATCCGAAGGGAAAAATTGACAAGCGATAAAGCTAAATTGCTATTTCCGGCAAATGGGAAAACCCCGACCTTTGCGTCTATAAGTTAAACCCATAAAAAGTTATAACAATGAAAGAAAAATTAATCACTCTTCTGACCTTCACCTCCGGTCTTAAAAGTTTTGGTATCAAATTTATCCGTGTAGCCATTCTGGTTGTATTTGTCTGGATTGGCGGATTGAAGTATTTTCACTACGAAGCAGATGGCATCGTACCTTTCGTGGCAAACAGTCCGTTTATGAGTTTCTTCTACGCTAAGGGAGCTCCGGAATACAAGGAACATAAAAATGCCGAAGGTACATATGTTCCAGAAAATCGCGAATGGCACGAAGCCAATAATACATACACATTCTCTTACGGACTGGGTGCGCTCATTATGAGTATCGGTATCCTGGTTTTTCTCGGTATCTTCTTCCCTAAAGTCGGTATTATAGGAGATGCACTCGCCATTATCATGACACTCGGCACATTATCTTTTCTTGTCACTACCCCCGAAGTATGGGTACCCAACTTGGGAAGTGGCGAATATGGGTTCCCCTTGCTCTCGGGTGCCGGCAGACTGGTTATTAAAGACATTGTAATCCTGGCTGGCGCAGTAGTATTACTATCCGACTCCTCACAACGGGTATTGGAATCTTTGACAGCTACTACCCGGTAACCGAAACAAATCTCCCGCTTCGGATGTTATAAACCTACAGAATAACCCTTTAAAAAGAATATAGATATGAAACAATATGATGCTATTATCATAGGTTTCGGCAAAGGTGGAAAAACATTGGCTGCCGAATTATCCAATCGTGGCTGGAAAGTCGCCCTCATCGAACGGTCTGATAAGATGTATGGAGGTACATGTATCAACATAGCCTGTATCCCTACCAAAGCATTGGTACATGAGGCTGGGATATCCGGACTGATGTACAAGGAAGACTATAAGCAACAAAGTGACTTTTATAAACAGGCTATTGCCCGTAAAAATGAACTGACCTCTTTTCTCCGAGAAAAGAACTTCAGCGATCTGGATGGTCGGCCCAATGTTACGATCTATACGGGAATGGCTTCATTCACTTCACCCAACACGGTGAAAGTTGTTCTTCCCGACGAAGAGATAGAACTTCAGGGTAAAGAAATTTTCATTAACACCGGAGCTACAAGTATTATCCCTGCCATTGATGGAGTTAAAGAAAGCAAACATGTGTACACCAGTACCAACCTACTAGATCTGGACATACTCCCACGCCACCTTATTATTGTAGGCGGCGGATACATCGGACTGGAATTTGCTTCCATGTATGCAGAGTTCGGAAGTAAAGTAACCATACTCGAAGGAGGAAGTGCGTTCATTCCGCGTGAAGACCGTGATATAGCAGACAGTGTACGTAAGGTACTTGAAAAGAAGGGAATAGAAATTCGTCTGAATGCCCGTGCACAGTCCATACATGATACAGCAGATGGGGTGACTCTGACATATACAAACACCGCTGATGACATCCCTTGCTTTGTTGAAGGCGATGCTATCCTACTGGCTACAGGCCGAAAACCAATGATAGAGGGCCTGAACTTACAAGCAGCAGGCATAAAAGTAGATGCACACGGTGCTATTATTACGGATGTACACCTGTACACTACTACTCCACACATCTGGGCAATGGGCGATGTAAAGGGAGGACCGCAGTTTACTTATGTATCTCTGGATGATTTCAGGATTATCCGCAATAAACTGTTTGGTGATAAAGAGCGTACCACCGAAGACCGTGATCCGATAGCTTACTCCGTATTTATTGACCCGCCACTTGCCCATGTCGGTTTGACGGAAGATGAAGCTATCAAGAGAGGATATTCCTTCAAAGTATCCCGCTTACCGGCCACAGCTGTAGCACGTGCCCGTACTTTGCAACAAACAGACGGCATGCTGAAGGCTATTATTGATACACATACCGGAAGAATCATGGGATGTACCCTGTTCTGTGCCGAAGCATCAGAAATTATAAACATTGTCAATATGGCAATGAAAACCGGACAGCATTACAGCTTCTTACGGGACTTTATTTTCACACACCCAAGTATGAGTGAAGTATTAAACCAGTTATTCACATTTGATTGAAATAGATAGTTCTGATTTTTATTTCAAGTAACGCCTGTTAGAAATTAAAGTAAAACAGGCGTTATTTTTATCTTAACAACCAGGGAAGTGCTATATTTTTCTTACTTTTGTAACAACATTGCCCATAAAGAGTAAAACTCAAAATGAAAGAAAATCAAACTTATCAATCAAAGATTATGCCATTTACTTTTCGAAAAGCCACCACCGATGATGCAGCCAGAATATGGGAAATCATCCTGCAAGCCAAAGAACAAATGCTTCGGCAACAAAAGCAACAATGGGACGAGACCTATCCCCTACCCGAAAATATAACCAGTGACATTCGGAACGGTTATGCCTGCGTATTATGTAACGAGGGTGTCATAATAGCCTATGGTGCAGTCTCTTTTGATGGCGAACCGGCCTATGAAGCCATCGAAGGTAAATGGTTAAGTGAACAGCCTTATGTAGTAGTTCATCGCCTGGCTGTAGCCGATGAAATGAAGCAAAAGGGTATAGCTACTCTGTTCATGCAAAAAGTAGAAGAATTTAGTCGCGGGAAAGGAATCCATAGTTTCAAGGTAGATACCAATTTTGATAATTTCTACATGCATAAGATGTTAGAACGGCTTGGCTTTGTATATTGTGGGGAAATAATATATGGCAGGGGAGTTAGGATGGCATACGAAAAGCTCTTATAATCCTTACCTCGCAAAAGTACGTATTTAAATATGAGTTAAATACGTAATTAATAGTGACTTAAATACGTACTCTTATACCCTAAAAGTACGTACTTTTATAAGCATTGATTTACAAGATGTTAACTGCACTATTTGTGCTATCCATACTCCTCATAATATATAGCATCGGGGTAGTGAAGTCCGAATTAAGAAATCCACTTTTTTGCTAACTCTTCCAGTTATCGATCATGATTATCGGTTTTAGTTTCAAAATACTCAACACGCTGATTGATAGCACAACTTTTAAGAAGATACTTTATTAAGATACTGTTTAGTTTTTGCCAAAGTAAAAAAAATAGTACTTATGTGTTTCTAAACATACGTAAATATATATCAACCGATACGAACAATGCTATATTTGTAAAATGTTTAACCTAAAAAATATGAATATGGAAAATTTAAAAATTAATTATGTATGCTTAGCTCTTAGTATTCTGTGTTTATTATTAGTTTCATGTAAAGATGATGAAGCATATCCGTATCCAGCTGGTAAAGAGCTGTTAAACTACGAGATGCCTATGTACATAATAGCTGGAGATGGTCCAGAACCAAAACCACTACCTGCTGATTGTATTATCTATTATGATTACCCAGAGGGGGTAAATAGCAACATCCTTTCTAACTTTTGGTTCGAAGGTCGTCTTTATGATACTTATGGTTTATCAGCAAAGATAAAATCTTGGGGAATCACTCCACCAGCAACAGTAAAAGTTCTTGTAACAGGTAAATTTGCTGCAGAAGAGTGTCAAACAAAACCCGATACAAGATCTAACCAAAGCTGTTACGATGTTCTCTTTACTGTTCATTCAATAACCCTTAAATAAAAAAGTATGAGAAAACACACAGTACTATTATTAACTTTGCTATTTTGTTTGAATTTGTCTTCACAAAGACAAATGTCTTACAATACAAAGAATAAAAAGGTGATTAAATTGGAAACAGTCGATACGCTTTCCTACATCTGCTTTAGAAAAGATGTACCAATACATCAACGCAAAGTGAAATTAAGTAATAAGGTTGTAACTATTCGGCAAGAGCAACAATCTGAATTAATACGAATTGACTCCCCAAGTGAAATCACACAGTTAAAGAACGATGGTAATATAGAGTCCGTATATAAAGTTTTGCGTTTTCCAACAGGAAAGGAGTTAGTAGTTCTTACGAATGAAATCTTGGTTAAGGTAAATCCAGGAAAACAAGTATCTTCAGTATTGGATAATTTGAGAATACCATACCTTATGATATCGGAAATAGAAGAGTTATCCGATGTCTCCATTGTCCAGCTGCCAACTTCGGACAATACGTTAGATGTTGTCAATCTGCTTGTCTCTTCACCAGACTTAGTATACGCAGAACCTAATTTTATACAATTTATAGACGGACCAACATCTACTAATGCAACAACCGATCTTTATTCAACGAATCAATGGTCTATAGTAAATCCGTACGGGTTTACTATGGATGTATTAGCGGCATGGAAGCTATCAAAAGGAAAAGATATTAAAGTTGCTGTTCTAGATGAAGGTGTAGAACTCACCCATCCGGATTTAAAGGATAATTTATTACCAGGCTATGATGCAACTTTGGGTGACGGTCCTGGTATAAATGGTGCGGCAGCTCCAGGTGATTCACATGGAACTGCGTGTGCTGGTATCATTGCAGCATTAGAAAATAATATTGGAATGACCGGTATTGCTCCACAAAGTAAGGTGATACCAATAAGGATCGCAATAGGCTACTATGAAAACGATGAAAAAAAGTGGCGTACCAGCTCTGCCACAATAGCTCGTGGTTTTGGAGAAGCATATCGGCGTGGAGCAGATGTGGTAAGTTGTTCATTTAGTAGCACGAATGTAGCCGCTTCGGTATCAGATGCAATAAATACTCTTACTACAAATGGTAGGAATGGACGTGGTTCTGTTGTAGTGTTTTCAACAGGTAATGATGGCAGTAGTACCGTTAGTCCTTATTGTAACCTGCCTAATGTTATTTCTGTAGGTAATCTCGAAATCACAGGTAACCGTCGGTTCAGTTCTAACTATGGTTCGAATCTAAAAGTGATGGCACCCGGCGCTGGAACTTATACAACGTACCCCTCTGGGAGCTATGGTACCTTTGGAGGTACTTCTGCTGCTTGCCCACACGTAGCCAGTGTAGCCGCTTTGATATTATCTCTTAAGCCGAATTTATCTCAGAAGGATGTAGCATCAGCTATATATTCCTCCTGTACTAAACTCCCTGGATATCAATACCCGTCTCCCAATAGATGGAATAATGAAACTGGCTACGGCTTAGTCTCTGCATACGAAGCTATTTTAGCCAGTAAACCATTTACTATGATAGTTCCGGATCTGCTATGTGAATGTGAAACTCATACTTTTTCCATATCAGGTCCTACCGATAGGTGTGATTCTATCGTTTGGAACCTTTATTTTGATAAAGAAATTATATCTGGTAATGGTACTACTTCTGTAGAAGTGCGTATACTTGAAGCTCCCGGATATGCACTACCTTTCGTGGCATCTATCTACTATGGTAATAGAGTTGTTAAGTTAGAAGAGCAGGCTCATGCAGGTGTTCCTGAAACTTATGATATAATAGGTGGTGATGAAGCCACGGAGATGGAATTAACGTATGCTGAAGTAATAATGGAAGGTGCGACCTCTTATACTTGGGAGTTGAAGCAAGGTAGATGTGGAATATGGCCCAATAATAACATAGCAGATTTGCTACCTTACGATACCAACAAAGTTATCATTGTTGTTACCGGATA
>JABLTR010019553.1_pt1 | contig 11865 bp, 14 predicted proteins | sample 7160071 | NCBI WGS metagenome assembly JABLTR01 (sample SAMN14651230, study PRJNA627086) | human gut metagenome | isolation source: feces | host: Homo sapiens
AACGAACAAGCACATTAGGAAACGGTTCGCCTTATTGCGATTTTCATTTTCTAAGAGTGAGGTAAAATCGATGATTAAGAATTATTTATCTTATTTTTTGACAGTATTTTTAGAAAATGAAAATCGCAATAAGGCGAACCGTTTCCTAATGTGCTTGTTCGTTCAAAACGTATTTTGGGTAATAAGCCTGAAAAAGAAATATCATCATTTTCGCAATATATAGAGCATAACTCTGGACAATCATACATTTTCGTTAGTTCCCAATAAATACATTTATGCAAATTGAAGTGTATCTCTTTGCCATTACATTTAACCCATTCTATTGTCCAACCATTATAGGGAAAATTCTTTCGCATATGCTTTTTTACACCTAACCGATAAATGGTATATGCAAAAGGCATACTTCCCAACTTTTTCATTTTTTCTTTTTGAACATTGGCGGCTTTATGGGTTTCGTTTCTAACATATTCTAATGCTTCATTTTGGCTTATATCCTTTCCTCGAAGTGCTTTGCAGTAAGCCAACGCTGGAAATAGTTTTAATTGCAAATGATTTTGAATTACTTCACTATTACGATAGTCAGCGTTGTTCAGAAGTTCCTGATAAATCTTTTCTGCTTGCTTCAAAATCAGCTTTCCTTTTTCTTGTCCAAACTGTTGAATACAATCCACTTCTAAAAAGGAAAGCATAGTTTCATTTAGTTTCATCATCAATTCTTCCCTTGAAGTGGCCTAAACCTTTCAGTATTTTTACAGCAACTTCTTTCATTACATCAGCCTTGACTACGGCTATTCCTTGTTCCTCATCGCCTAAAACAAGTAGAGTGTCTCCAGGATTTATGTCAAATATTTCTCGCGCTTCTTTAGGAATGACAATTTGCCCGCGTTCTCCAACCTTAACAGTACCAAATATGTGCTTTCCTTTTGGCATTGACATTGTATCACATCTCCTAATTCATACTTTTCATATTTACATGAAAAATATACACCGGTTTAAAAGAAATGTCAAGTCACCTCGACGGATTACGAAATAATAGGAATAGCCATCTTTTATATTGTGGTGTTACTTTATGGCACATGAGTATAATCAATACTATATTATCCTAAATCAAACAATATATAAAAATATTATAATATTAAAGAAAACATTTTAGGTTACGTTACTGTAAAAAGGGGGGCGCCTGCGCGCCGCCATATGAAATATGGCGGCTTATTGCAAAATAATTTGCTAAATAAAAGAAACTGAGTTTTTTAGAGAATACTAGTTTCTTTTTATAACTTAGCCTGAATATTTAAGAAATTATTTTGCGTAAAGCGCATCCTTTGGATGCGCTGCGCAGGCGCCCCATTTTATTAAGCAGCATTACAAAAAGAAATTTTCTATTAATAAATATATATTTTTTTAGTTATTATGCGATTTAAGTTAATATAAATTAAGAAAAATATTAAATCAGCTCAATTAAAAAGATAAAATTTTAATATGAACAATTAAGTGAACTGTAAAAAAGGAAAATTAAATATGTCCAATCCAAACAAATTTAACATATTTATATAATATCATATAAGTAATATGAGAAATGAGATCATATAGAATTTTTTTAATAAGATAATTGTGAACATGTTCTTTTAGAAACTTTTATTAATGTTCATCCTTTGCATAATTATCTGTTTAAAAAATAAAAAAGCAGTTGTTTCTAAAAAAATAGAAATAACTGCTTTTTAAAATATCACTTTTAAGAAAAGATTATACCGCACGGGTAACCTTATTAGAACGCAAGCAACGGGTGCAGGCGTAAACTCTCTTAGGAGTACCGTTGACGATCGCTTTAACACGTTTGACATTAGGTTTCCATGTTCTATTAGATCTTCTATGTGAATGGGAGACCTTAATACCAAAAACAACTTCTTTTCCGCAGATATCGCATTTTGCCATATGTCTGCACCTCCTTTAAATACGTATATATTCAAAACATTAATATGATAGCAGGTTTTGACATGAATTGCAAGTATTTTTTTCAATTAATAAAATTATATATACAGGAATTTTAACGATATATAACAGCATATCAATATTATAAAATAATATTATTCTAATAATACGCCGGTTAAATATATATTTTGCCGGAGAAAAGAGGCTGTTATGTATAGTGTATATAAAGGCGTAAAAATTAAAAAATTTAGTCCAATTAAAACAATGCTAAGGATTTTAGCGGCAATACTGGTGATAATATTAATAGTTCCAACTACAAATACAGTATCGCCTGTTTTAGCTGAAGAAACACAAAATAATCAGCAAAATGCTAATCAGGAGAATCAGTCTAATACCCAGCAAAACCAGCAGCAATCTCAGCAAGATACTACAGAAGCACCGCCTGTTGATATAAGCGATGCTAAAAGCGTAATATTAATGGAACAATCGACAAGACGCGTTTTATGCGAATCAAATGCTGATGAAAAGAGGGCTCCTGCATCTATAACGAAAATTATGACAATGCTGCTTGTTATGGAAGCTATTGATTCAGGACGTATATCAATGGATGATGTAGTAACAGTAAGCGAACATGCATTTTCATTTGGCGGCTCGACAATATTCTTAAAAGAAGGAGAACAAATGACCGTACATGATTTATTAAAAGGTACGGCTGTTATGAGCGCTAATGATGCAGCGGTAGCATTAGCAGAATATGTAGGCGGAAGTGAACAGGCTTTTGTTGATATGATGAATATGAAAGCTGCAGAATTAGGTATGACTAATACATGTTTTAAAAATAGCCATGGCCTTGATGAAGACGGACATTATACTACGGCAAGGGATATAGCTATAATGTCCGCTGAATTAATGGAACATGAAAAAATATTTGAGTTTACAGGTATTTGGATGGATTCTTTGCGTAATGGTCAAACTGAACTTGTTAATACAAATAAACTCATACGATTTTATGAACCTGCAACAGGCCTGAAAACCGGTACTACAAATAAAGCTGGATCATGTATATCAGCAACAGCTGAAAAAAATGGCCTTCATTTAATAGCAGTTGTATTAGGAGCGCCTAATAGTGATAAACGTAACGCAGTAGCTAAAGCTTTACTTGAATATGGTTTTGCAAACTGGCAATTTGCATCGCCTACATTGCCTCCTGAGATATTTAATCCAGTAAAAGTTGTAGGAGGTGTAGAATCAGAAGTTGAGGTTACGGCTAAAACTAAGCCTCAGGTATTAGTTAAAAAAGGAGAGGAATTAAAATTAGAATGCTTTACAGAGATAGCAGAAGACGTTCAGGCTCCGGTAGAATTAGGAGAAGTGGTAGGCACGGTTACCGTAAAACTAGGAGAGGATACTGTCGCAGAAATCCCATTGATAACTACAAAAAGTATTGATAAAATGACATACTCTATAATGTTAGGAAGAGTACTATCTGAATTTTTTTGCGTAAATACACAATAAAATATTTAAATTTCCATGAATTATCATAAAATTCATACACTATACTTGAAAATATTATATATATATTGTAAAATTAATACAGTAAATTAATTAGGTTTTAATACCAAATCGTTGTTTTATAATAAAACAGGTATTTGATTATTAGAATATAAATAATTTACTGAAAAAATATTTAAAAGCTTATCGGAGGTAGAATATGCCAGTAAAATTCGATGGTAGATATTTATCTGAATTTATAAAGCCTTATGAATATGACGCAATGCAAAGTCAAGTTAAGGCAGCGCATGATATGCTCCATAATGGAACAGGTTTAGGAAATGATTTTTTAGGTTGGCTTGATCTTCCTGTTAATTATGATAAAGAAGAATTTTCAAGAATAAAGCTTGCCGCAGATAAAATTCAAAAAAACAGCGATATTTTAGTTGTTATTGGTATTGGTGGCTCATATCTTGGCGCAAGAGCTGCTATAGAATTTTTGCGTTCTCCAAATTATAATTGTTTAAAAAAGGATACTCCTGATATTTATTTTGCTGGAAATAGTATTAGTTCAACAGCATTATCCGAGCTTTTATCAATTTGTGAAGGTAAGGATATTTCAGTAAATATTATATCTAAATCTGGTACTACTACCGAACCAGCTATAGCTTTCCGTGTATTTAAAGAATATCTCGAAAAGAAATACGGTAAAGAAGAAGCTGCTAAAAGAATATATGCTACTACCGATAAAGCGCGCGGAACATTAAAACAATTGGCTGATTCAGAAGGTTATGAAACATTTGTTGTACCTGATGACGTAGGTGGCAGATATTCAGTTTTAACTGCTGTAGGTTTACTGCCTATTGCGGTAGCTGGATGTAATATCGACGCTATGATGGCCGGCGCTGCCGCTGCAAGAGAACAGTATATGGATTTATCATTTGATAAAAACGATTGCTATAAATATGCTGCGGCAAGGAACATATTATACCGTAAAGGTAAATCAATAGAAATGCTGATTGGTTATGAACCGTCATTAACTATGATATGCGAATGGTGGAAACAGCTTTATGGTGAAAGCGAAGGTAAGGATAATAAAGGCTTATTCCCAGCATCAGCTGTTTTTTCAACCGATCTTCATTCTATGGGACAATATATTCAGGATGGCGTAAGAGAATTATTTGAAACAGTTATTCAAATAGAAAAAGCAAAATATGAAATTTATATTGATGAAACTGAAGATAATGCAGACGGCCTTAATTTCCTGGCAGGCAAACCAATGTCTTATGTAAACCGTAAGGCTTTTGAAGGTACTATATTAGCTCATTCTGACGGCTTGGTTCCTAATATTGTATTGGAAATACCGGAAGTATCTGAATATGAATATGGTTATTTGACATATTTCTTTGAAAAAGCCTGCGCTATATCAGGATATCTTTTAGGGGTTAATCCATTCAATCAACCTGGTGTTGAAAGCTATAAACGCAATATGTTTGCTTTATTAGGTAAACCTGGATATGAAGACGAACGTGCTAATCTTGAAAAAAGATTAGGTAGATAAAATTTGCAAATATTTTTATGTTTCGCCCAAAGTAATGCAAAATTTATTGTATATTGGAGGAAATTAAAATGATAAAGTTAATTGTAGGCAACAAAGGTTCTGGTAAAACTAAAGTGCTTCTTAATATGTGTAAGGAAGCATGCGATGTTTCAAAAGGAAACGTTGTCTTTATTGAAAAGGGTAATAAATTAATTTATGATGTTGACCGTCGTGCAAGGCTTATTGATATTGAGGATTATGCTATAAAAGGCTTTGATGCATTTTATGGTTTTGTAGCAGGTATTTGTGCAGGTAATTATGATGTAACTGATATATGTATAGACTCCACGCTTAAAATCGGCGGACGTGATTATGAAGAGTTGGGTAAATTCCTTGATAAAATAGGAAAACTTGCAGATTTCACAAATACTCATATTGTATTTACAGTATCATGCGGCATGAGTGAACTTCCAAAAGATATTAAAGCAGAATTTGTAGCTCATTAATAATTTTATAGATTTATTTAGCTTATATTGTATATCTTTATAAGGAAAATAATCGTATTGCTATTGACAAATGGTCAGGCAATCTTTATAATATTATGCGTGACGTTTGAGGTGGCATTATGATTCTTGATTTAAAGTTATTATTTGCCGGTGGAGAACCTATAAAAATTGATTATACTTTTACACCTGAAAGCGATATAATTGATGGTTGTTCTCCAGTAAAAGTAACCGGAATTTTAAAAAGCATATCTTCTGTAATATATATGGAGCTAAATGCATCGTTTATATTAACAAAAGAATGCGACAGGTGTTTAACTATATTTGAACGTAAATATGATATACCTGTAAAGCATATAGTAGTAAACTCTGTTAACAATGAAGATAATGATGAATTCATTGTGGTTGAAGATATGACATTAGACCTTGATGAATTGATTATGTCTGATATACAGCTTGCCCTGCCAATGAAGCACCTCTGTAAGGAAGATTGCCGCGGTTTATGTCCAATATGCGGCAAAAATCTCAATACGGGTGATTGCAATTGCACCACAAGCAGGGTTGATCCTCGGCTTGAGGCGCTGCGTAGTTTAATCGAATAGTTTAAATATATAAGGAGGTGCTGAACATGGCGGTACCAAAGAGAAAGACTTCTAAAGCAAGAAGAGATAAAAGACGCAATAACGTATGGAAACTTGCTACACCTAATCTTGTGAAATGTTCACAGTGTGGTGAATTAAAACTGGCTCACAGAATGTGCAAAAACTGTGGTTATTATAATGGCCGCGAAGTTGTTAAAATGGAAGCATAATTTGTTTTCATAAACACTAAATTTTAGAGGAGGAGCAATCCTTCTCTATTTTTTTAGTAGAATGTTTATATAATAAAGAGCAAGACTCAAAAATAATAAATTTTTATGGTAATATCATTGGTAACGTAGTAGTGAGGTGCCCGCGGAGCGCATCTTCGATGCGCTCCCTGCAAATGCATTTTTATGAAAAACTGATAAAAGAATAAAATGTTATTATTTTAATATGACAGCATTTGCAGGGGCGAGCCGAAGGCCGCCCGCGGGCACCCCCAGCTTAATAAGTTCTGGTTTTATAGTTATTAAAGCTTATTAAATATTAAATATTTTTGCTTTAATGTATACTGATAAAATTATTTTTAAGATAAAGATATACTTATATAGGGTCTTTTTATAATAACGATTTAATTAAAATTGAATTGTTTTTAAGAGAAAGGGGTTGATATAAAAATTGGCTGTAAATATAACTGGAGTAATAAAAAAAAGTTATGCTTATAACGCAGGTATAAAGTCAGGAGAACAGCTTCTTTCTATTAATGGCAATGATATAATGGATGTTCTTGATTACAGGTTTTATATATTAGAACATAAATTAAAACTTATAATTCTTGATGAAAATAATCATAAACGAGAAGTTATTATAAATAAAGGCCAGTATGATGATTTAGGCTTGGAATTTGAAACATATTTAATGGATAAACAACACAGTTGCAGAAATAAGTGTATATTCTGTTTTATTGACCAATTGCCTAAAGGTATGCGCGAATCATTATATTTTAAAGATGATGATTCAAGATTATCTTTTTTATTTGGTAATTATATAACGCTGACCAATTTAACTGAACATGAGATATCTCGCATTATAAAAATGCATATCAGCCCTATAAATATATCAGTTCATACGACAAATCCTGAGTTAAGATGCAAAATGATGCACAATCGTTTTGCAGGTAAAGCACTCCAAGCGCTAGAACGTTTTGCTAGAGCAAATATAAAAATAAACTGTCAATTAGTGCTTTGTCCAGGAATAAACGACGGACAAGAGCTTATTAATACTTTATCAGATTTAGAAAAGCTTATGCCAGCGATTGAATCTATTGCTATGGTACCGGTTGGACTTACAAAATACCGTGATGGGCTTTATCCATTGAAAAAATATGATAAAAAAAGCGCTAGTGATGTAATAGATATAGCAGAAAGCTTTGGCAATAGGTTTATAGAAAAATATGGTTCGAGGATAGTCTGTCCAGCGGATGAATTTTATATAATAGCTGAGCGGCAAATGCCGGATACAGAATTTTACGGAGATTTTGCTCAGCTTGAAAACGGAGTAGGACTGGTAACGCTGCTTACAAGCCAGTTTAAAGATGCTCTTGCAGATAGTGATGAAAAGATACAGGATAGGGATATAACTATAGCAACAGGAATATCAGCTTATCCATTTATACAAAAATTAGTTGACGAAGCTAAAGCAAAGTGGCATAATTTAGATTGTAAAGTTATACCAATAATAAATGACTTTTTTGGGCATGATATTGTCGTAGCCGGTCTTATTACTGGTACAGATTTATTAAACCAATTAAAAGGTAAAAATTTAGGAACTGAGCTTTTAATACCTTCTGTTATGTTGCGGCAGGAAAGAGATATGTTCCTTGATAATATAACGTTAGAACAATTAAATAATGAACTTAATATAGACATACGTGTTGTAGATAACGATGGATATGAATTATTAGATGCTATAATAGGCGTACAATAAATTTAGATTTTTGTATTTTATAGTTTAAATAACAAAAGAACTTTTTGTTTTATTTAACAGAGTAAAAAACTTTAATGATCTAATGTTAAATAAAACAAGCTGATACAGGAAAACTGCAATTATCAATTCAGTCTATCATTATTATTTATAATAAATTTACGTATGGTCTAAAAAGTGATCTGAATGGCAAAGTATTAAATATTCCTTAAAAAAAGCTCAATAGAAACATATTCCCATATAAATTAATTTAATTCCCAGGCTTAATGGGAGTATACTAATAACATAAGATTATCCTAAAAAAGGATGTTAAAAATATAATTGGAGGCAATATATGGCTAAACCGCTTGTAGCGATTGTTGGACGTCCTAATGTTGGCAAATCAACATTATTTAATAAATTAATAGGTTCACGCTTATCTATTGTTGAAGATACACCAGGTGTAACGCGCGACAGGATATATGGCGATTGTGAATGGCGTAACCGTAAATTTTCTGTAGTAGATACTGGCGGTATTGAACCTGCATCAAATGATATTATATTATCACAAATGAGACGTCAGGCTGAGCTTGCGATAGAAAAAGCTGATGTAATAATACTTGTTACAGATATTCGTTCAGGTGTAGTATCAACTGATGAAGAAGTAGCGCAAATGCTGCAAAAAAGCGGTAAGCCTATTATTTTATGCGTTAATAAATGTGATACAATTGGCCAGCTTCCGGCTGATTTTTATGAATTTTATAATCTTGGTTTAGGCGATCCTATAGCAGTTTCTTCTGTTCATGGTCATGGTACAGGAGATTTACTGGATGCTGTATTTGAATATCTTCCTGAAGAAATTGAGGAAGAAGAGGATACAGAAACAATTAAAGTTGCAGTTATAGGTAAACCTAATGTAGGAAAATCTTCCCTTATAAATAAAATTTCCGGTGAAGAACGCAGTATAGTTTCAGATATTGCAGGTACTACAAGGGATGCGGTTGACTCTTTGGTAGAAAATGAAGCGGGTAAATTCTTATTTATTGATACAGCTGGTTTAAGACGCAAAAGCCGTGTTGACGATGCTATTGAAAAATACAGTGTATTAAGAGCACAGATGGCTATTGAACGGGCGGATGTATGCGTAATTATGATAGATGCTTTGGAAGGATTTACAGAGCAGGATTCAAAAGTAGCCGGACTTGCGCATGAAGCAGGCAAAGCGAGCATAATAGTGGTAAATAAATGGGATGCGGTTGAAAAAGATGGTAAAACCATGGATAATTACCGCAAGGATTTAATGAAAGATTTTTCTTTTATGCCATATGCTCCGATAATATTTATATCGGCAAAAACCGGACAGAGGATAGGACGGTTATTTGAACTGATAAAATTTGTTGATCAGCAAAATTCTATGAGAATATCAACAGGTATGCTAAATGACGTATTAGCTGACGCTACAGCAAGGGTACAGCCGCCGTCTGATAAAGGTAAAAGGCTGAAAATTTATTATATTACTCAACCGTCTACCAGGCCGCCTACATTTGTATGCTTCGTTAATAAAGCGGAATTATTTCATTTTTCATATCAAAGATATTTAGAAAACAGGATACGTGAAGTATTTGGCCTGGAAGGTACTCCTGTAAGATTTATTGTAAGAGAACGCGGAGAAAAAAATAAATAAACCCCCTATAAAAAAATATTGGATAAAATAAAAATGTTACTGGAGGGCTATATATGCTTGAAAGCTTAGGAGATTTTTTTGCTGAAAATGCTTTGGCAACTATATTATCAGCTATAATCGCATATTTGCTTGGAAGTATAAATTTTGCAATTATTATAACAGGGTTATTTATAAAAAAAGATATAAGGACAATGGGCAGCGGTAATGCCGGCATGACAAATGTATTCAGAAGCGTAGGCAAAGCCGCCGGAGTTCTAACGCTGATAGGTGATTTTTTAAAAGGTGTAGTAGCGCTTTTAATTGCACGCGCTATCTACATAAATCTTGGCGGGGATGTTATGAAAACTGAGCTTGGTATGAATTAACCGATAATGGTAGCGTCATATTTATCAGGATTTTTCTGTTTATTAGGCCATCTTTTCCCGTTATATTTTGGATTTAGGGGCGGTAAAGGTATACTGACAACAGCAGGTATGTTAGCCATAATTGACTGGCGTATATTATTGATACTTTTGACAATATTTATTATTGTTTTTATAATAACTAGAATAGTATCCATTTCATCCATAATAGCAGTAACATTACTTCCTATATTTACATTTTTGTTTACGTTTTTTCATCCATTTTCTTCCCAGGGCATGGGTCCGGAATATGTAGCATTGTGTACTGCATTAGCACTTTTATTTGCTATAACAATAATTATTATGCATAAAGATAATATAAAACGTTTAAGAAATGGTACTGAAAAGAAATTCTCTTTTAAGAAAAATTAGATTTTTATGGAGGATATATAGATATGGCTAAAATTGCTGTATTAGGTTCAGGAGGTTGGGGTTGTGCATTAGCTATTATGGCGGCCAAAAACAGCAATGATGTTACAGTTTGGTCGGTATTTCCAGAGGAAATAAAAAAACTTGAACATGATAGAGAACATAAAGCTTTGCTTCCGGGAGTAAAATTCCCGGAAAATCTTATACTTACTGATGATATTTCCTGTGTTAAAAATAAAGATTTAGTGATATTAGCTGTGCCGTCATTTGCAGTAAGAAGTACTGCCGGTATGCTGAAAGGAATTTTAGATAGAGGCCAAATTATCACTAATGTTGCAAAAGGATTTGAACCGGATACACTTTTACGTTTATCAGAGGTAATAGCATCAGAATTGCCGCAAAGCCGAATAGTTGTATTATCCGGCCCATCTCATGCTGAAGAAGTTTCAAGAGGTACTCCTACAACTGTAGTTGCATCGTCAAATGATCTTGATGCTGCTACAAAAGTACAGGTTATGCTAATGAATCCATCTTTCCGAGTTTATGTAAACAGCGATGTTATAGGTGTAGAATTAGGCGGCGCTTTAAAAAATATAATAGCGCTAGCGGCTGGTGTAGTAGACGGCTTGGAGCTGGGTGATAATACAAAAGCTGCACTTATGACAAGGGGTTTAAGTGAAATAGCGCGGTTAGGTTGTGCAATGGGCGCTAAAAATGAAACATTTGCAGGCCTTGCCGGGGTTGGTGATTTAATTGTTACCTGTTGTAGTATGCATAGCCGCAATAGAAGAGCTGGTATATTAATTGGTAAAGGAGTAGCACCGGCTGAAGCTATAAAACAGGTCGGTATGGTTGAAGGTTATCCGGCTACAGCTGCTGCATACAAAATTGCTAATCAATATAATGTGGAAATGCCAATAACTGAGCAGTGTTACCATGTATTATATGAAGGGAAAAATCCTAGACAGGCGTTATATGATTTAATGGAACGCCCAAAACAGCATGAAACTGAACGAGTTTGGTTAAAATAATATAAATAATAAAATAAAAAGCCCTTGTTAGTATAAAAAATACTTTCAAGGGCTTTTTTTATATTATGTATAAATCAATTTGTACCGGTCCATAATTAAATCAAGTTAATATATACTTAAATAAAGCAAAAGGACGGTACTTAAAAAATGTTGCGTAAAATTACTGTATCATTGGCATTTGGTTTAGTTTTTGCTATACTATTATCATTTACTACATTTGCAAATCAATGCGATAATATACGTCAAAAGGTATTCAGACTGCATATTATAGCTAATTCTGATGAAAGCTGTGATCAACAGTTAAAATTAAAAGTACGCGATAGAATATTAAAAGAAACAGACGGTAAATTTGAAAGAGCTTCAGATAAAGAGGA
>JABLTR010115812.1_pt1 | contig 11837 bp, 10 predicted proteins | sample 7160071 | NCBI WGS metagenome assembly JABLTR01 (sample SAMN14651230, study PRJNA627086) | human gut metagenome | isolation source: feces | host: Homo sapiens
CCCTGGGCAGAGGAGCTTCCCGAGGAATGCCGGAAACCACGCCGCTCATAAAAGCGGCGTTAAATTTAAGGGGAGGCGCAGGATTTGACGTTTACTTTTATAACGCAGAATAATAATTAATAAAAGAGCAGGAGATTAGTCCTGCTCTTTTTACTAATGATCAGTTTCTATATCTTTATATACACAACATTCAAAAAATACGCCTGGAACCCGTCTGCCAGCTTCATTAACATGTTTATATGTATGCTTAATAATTCTATCAATTCTATAGTCATTCCCAATTGCTTCTGAAATTTGTTGAGCAATATCACGCTTTGTTCCTAACCCAAAAATGTAAATTGTCTCAATTCCATCTGACAAATCCCTAAAAACAGCATTAACAAATGGCGTTATACCAGCATGATTAAGAGTTTTATTGCTTGCGGACAAAATTATAGCTACCTTAAAATAATCTCTATTAAACTTTAAATCTTCAGCATTCGTTGAAACACCACTTGCAATATTATACAGAAAGCGCATAAATTCTTTTGATTCTGCAAATAATTCTGGATCTTCTAATCTTTTATAAAGACTCATCCCGGCTTTGTTAAATTCATTTAGCATTATATCAACAAACATACCATTGTTATCTATTCGAATCAAATCTTCGTATAATTCTTTCAATTCAGAATTATCGTCTAATTTTGGCATGATGTAATGTTCTTCTAAATAAGTCAATGAATTAGTGTCCGCTTGCTCTATTATTTTTCTTGTCATTAAGACTTTGGACGCATCCAAAACTTCTTGATTTAAATATCTACGAACATTATATAGAAGACCACTATTGATATATTCTGATACTGCAACAATTAGATTTTCATGAGGGTTTGTTGATTGTTTTATCCTAACGATAACCTGTTGATTATCAATAAAAGATTCACAGGCTTCTTCATTAACCCAAACCACTTTCAAATCATCCGGTATAATATTAGTATTATGCAACCCTTGTTTTTTAACTGACTTTAAAATAGTTCCTCTAACTTTTAAAGATATTTGATTTTTATTCGCTTTTGTTGAAGCTGATGCAAACAAACCGTATATTTTAGATAAAAGCAAAAGTATATTATCTATTTGACTAATCCCTATAATAATTATCAAAATCCAAAATATATTAGTTACTGCAACACCATTTTTTGATAAAAACTTAATTAATTCTTGAATAACTACTTCCATGTTTTACTTCCATCCTATTAAATGTAAATGACAATCTGGATTATCACATGTAAATTGCACCGAACCTTCATATGGTACGATTGCATCAATGTTTTGTAATGTAATTTTATTATGACAAAATAAGCACTCATATTTGCCATTAGATACATCTTCATAAACATTTAAAGACTTTAGCAAGCGTTCCAAATCATCATCATGTACCACTTTCATTTGATTGTTCTTCATGATATTTGCTCCTAAATGTTTCATTTTTTATAAGTACCTCCCTTATATTACCAAATTTTTCAAATTACTACAATAAGAACTTATGTTTGTAAGAATAATTTAATAATACTGTGCTGATCCAAAATTATTTAATGCAAACAAACTTACTGTTATATACTTATTCTCTTTATTTTAATAGTAGTTTATGGTAAATTATGTAAAAGAGTGTACAAAGCATTTCAATATTTATAGAAGAGGTTTACAAAAAGATGAGAATAGTTAATACAAAAGAATTAAAAAAGAATGCAGAAAAATTATTATCAAATGTGATCAACAACGATGAATTCTTCGAGATAGAAACTAAAGATGGTATAGCGGTAGTAATCAACGAACGGGAATGGAAAATTTTAATTGATTCTTTAGTGGAGAAATAAAAGAAGAGTAGCCAAACATGACTACTCTTAAATAGCATAATTACTGAAGCTGTCTTACAATATCTCTCCAATAATCGAAGTATCCCTTAACATAGTAATTTATGCATCAATACATCTTTTCCTTTCTAAGAATAAATCATATAATTCTATATCTACATCAGGATTTTGTTCAATAAATTTGTCGAATGTTTTAAGTATTTTATTGTTAATACTTTTTAATTTTTCTTTATTTGTGTTTTTTAATAATATTTCATTATCGGTATCTGTTAAGTCATTTTCAAATCTAAAAATATAACCTTTTATATCTTGGACTTTTCTATTACAACATGTGGATATTACTGATCTTGAAAAGTATTGTCCAAATAATTCTTTTGATTTTTTAGATAATTCAGCCCCTGATTTGAATTTTATTCCATTATTAAGACAAATAATAGATTTAATATTTTCTGGGATATCTCCCTTGTGAAATACTGCACGTTTTCTTTCTTGTTCTGCATTGTACAAACATATTTCAGCGTTAGCACCACAATTTAGCCAACGTCTAATAGTTGTTTCACCCAATTTTAGTATTTTTGATATATCTGAAGTAGTGTATTCAGGATGATCATTTTTTAGTTTCATAGCTTCTGCATGATAATTTCTCAAGGAATTTTTTTCACATTTCGACCATGAAATATTTTTTAGGTCAAAAATACTATCAAAATTGTTTATTATAGATTGTTTAATGCTAAATTCATCAGATATTCGTACAACAATATATCCATTCTGTTTTGCACATTTATCTTTTTCCATATCAATAAAAATAGACTCTTCTTTTGTTTGTCCACTCATTGAATTATTTGTTCTATGAAAACCACCATCGGTTTCTATAATAAGTTTTTTGCTTTCAATTACAAAATCAAAGATGCCATAACATTGTTTATTTTTATATATATTAAAATATGTACACCAATCAAATTTAACTTCAGTATCATAAAAATCAATCTGTTTTTCAATTATTAATTGATCCAATAAACTTCTCATATATTTTGACAACCTTGATAAAGAATCTGAGCAAGAACATAGAAATCCGTTATTTGAATATATATCTGAAATAGAATATTTTTTCTTAGAAACTTTATGACAATATGGGCATATAGGATATACTTTATGGCTTGAACATTTAGTATATTTTTTGGTTATTTCTTTATCGTCATTTTGAAAATATTGAATCATCCAAGGAACAGTTGTTGCTATATCATTTATTCCTGGCACAACAATTTTAGAAGCACAACAAGGACACCCACAACCTTGTTTTAAGATCTTTTCAGCTATCCATCCATTATCCCAACCACATATATTACATGAAATATCATACCCATAAACCAATTCTGTTTTTCCATCTTTTCTATTAACTCGCTTATTTTTATAACCAATTATTTTTAAATCTCTATTATTATCTTTAATAGTATCATTAATATTATATAAATACTTATGTTGCTTTTTGTAATTAATTAATCTTGCAATTCTCCCTTTTAACAAATCATTACTTGTTAAACTTTTGATATTGTCATTATATTGCAAAACTATATTATATTTTCCATTAGTATTGTAATCTACTATTTTAATAAGCCCTTCTATTTCTTCATATATAAAGTGCAAATCCTGCCCTATGCTTTTATTCCACAATATTTGTCCACTTTTTCTTTTAGGTAAATTATCAAAAAATACTTTCCTCATATAATTCCTCACTTTCAATTAAAAATTTGCAATAAAAAAGAGCAGTCATTTTTTTGACCACTCTGACGTTAATGTATTTAATTTTTCATCTTTAATATAAACCCAAAACATTTTATGTGTTTCAGGATGCAGTCCTACTAGCTCGTATCTAATTCCATGAGATGTTAAAAAATCTCGAAGTGGAATAGAGTAGCATGGAAATAATTTTGATTGTTTCATTCCTTTTAATCCTTAATTATGTGCACAATAAAAGAGCCAACTACAAAGTAATTGGCTCTTATGACATATATACAATTTTATATTCCTTATAAAGTTTTTAAAATTTCTCTCCAATAATCCAATCTAAATCTTACTGATTCAGAAGAATTAGTTCCATTCATAAGTTTATCCTTATATTCAGTATTGTTATCATAAGTTGATAAAAACTCGCTCACTTTCAAAGCAAATTTCTCAAAACTCTTCTTATCCTTACAAATTCTATATGCTGCAAAGCATAATACAGAAATACTCGTCTTAGGAATTTTTATATCTTCCTCAAGAGATTCATCCAATTTATTAATCGCAGTTTTAATAAGTTCAATCTTTTCAGGTTCAACTTGATTATTATAGAACTCGATAAAATTCTCTTTGTCTTTACCTCTAAATGAAGCAAAATCATTATCTTTATTAGTAGAGCAGAGCATCAGTGTTTCAAGTGCGATACTCTGATCGACTGAACTCTTCAACTGAGCAGATGTCAATCTCTTTTCAAAAAATGGAAGAGAAATAATATCAAAGATAGCATTGCTGAGTTCATCCGACATATCAGGTGTAAGCTTCTGTGATGTATTCAACGGTTTCCCTGAATTGAGCCTTCGGAACATTTCTCTGACATCTTTATCTGTATATTCAGTGATTTCATATACTGTGATAGCAGAACTATCTAACTCGTCCTTTACGACTTGGTCAAGTTTGCTAAATTTCAATCCTGCAATATTATATTCAGTTCCTTCAATTATAACTGGTTCTGCCTTTTTAGATATGGCAAACTCATCATTATAGAATCCTTTCAACGTGCTTAATCGCTGTACACCATCAATTACGTATTGTACATCATCTTCAGAAATAGTATAAACTGGTGGTACAATATATCCTCTTAAAAGAGAGTCAATAAGCAATGATTTGTTTGAGTTAGACCAAACAGATTCTCTTCTCTGTAACTTATGCTTCAATACGATTTTCTCTCGTTTCATTTTGCCTATTAAAGGTTTTACTGGGCTATTTTCTCTCGATACTTTCATTATGTTACCTCCTTCAAAAAAAATCAAAATTTTTGATATTTTGAAAGTAACACAAATGGTAAACTTTGTAAATAGTTTATACGGAAATCGAATATTTTTCGTATTTCATAATTCGACAAAACTTATGTTTTTGTAGTTGCGTCAATAGAAAAATGTGATATAATATTAGACGGGCACACTTCGCTAAGCACCTCTAGCTTCTTTAGTCAAGCTATAAAAAGTGCAAAGGAGGTAAACCCATGAGTTACATTAGTATTAACGACTTGAAAGAATTAATATCAATGATTATAGTTCTTGTTCTTGTCGTTAAATTGTAACAAAATGGAGAGTGGAGAAATCTGCTCTCTATTTTATTATTCTCTATTGTAAAAACAGGAAACGTATGTTTAGACTATAGATACCTAATAAATTGTGGTAATATAATACCAAGCAAACTGTATTTGAGCCATCGTATCTCAGGTCAATAGCACGACAGAATGCTCGGTATTTACCATACGAAGTGCCATATTTGTAGTTTGGCACGATTCATATCGGAAATAAATTCAGCTCGTTCTGAGCAATACATTTCCCAACTTTAAGAAATACTACAAAGAAGGGAGGGTAGAATTGGAAGTATTTAAAATACTTGTAAGTGGTGGACTTTTAGTATATGCTTGCCATTTACTTTGTGTCATAGTTGATACAATTGGAAAGTGTTATACTGTTAATAAGTGCAAAGACTATACGGACTCACAAACCAAGTCTTTATCACAAATGTTCACCAAGACTAGAAAAATCTTTCGTAAATAATTCTATTTCTGTATTTGTCATTTATTTCCTTTTATTCCTTAATTGAGGGCAGGTCATCACGACTGTCCTCTATTTTATTTATTTTACAAAATATCTATAAACTACTTTCAATTATAGAGACTGTGTGTTATACTGCGAACGGATACTTTCGTATTCCGCTATATAATTTTTCACTTACATTGTACACACCAACAATGTAGTAAAGATAACATCGTGTAATGCGGTGTTATTTTTATGTTGTCATATATTTATTCTCTGTTTTTACTCGATTGAAATCGAGATTTCTTGGTTTTGTTCCATCTTATCAATACACATAGGAACGATGTGTTCAAACAACAGAAGATAAGTTTCTGCATTTTACAATCCATCACAGATTGCCCTGTTGTGTCAGGTAGTATCGAGCGCATATTCACCAAGCATCGTTGCATATAACTTGATGTGGAAGTTGTCGCTACAGTGAGGGCTTATCTCAGAAAGATCTATCCCATCGGATTCCTTGAGCGTCACGCTTTTACGAACCTAATTATGTCGCCATAATAGGAGAGTGGTGATACGTCTGCATTACCAGACCGTTGTACGCAGTTCCCGATTATTGTTCCAATTATTTATTTATCACCGTGTATCTCACGGATAACATACTTTAAACCTCTGTATTCAGAGTAAATTATGTATGTTGTCGGCATATTCAAAAACTGAGGGAATACATTTTATCCCTACCGACATTTTTAAATGAAAATGCTGCTGCAACTCCTGTGAGAATAGTTGGTAACAATCCAACTGTGTCTACAAAATCAGTAGCACCTTTAAGAAGTGTTGATAATAAATCAATTCCATTCTTGATAGTTTCGGAGTCGATTACTTTAAACCAGAACTCCTGGGCACGATTTTCTAATTGTGCCATTTTGCCATCAATACTATCAAGATAAGAGTTTAATTCTTTTTCTGCTGATCCCTCTGAATTTTGAGCATCTTCATACACCGAACGAAGCATATCTCCGTTCTGAAGAATACTTGCGGCAATGTTGGCTCTATTTTTCCCTGCGATAGTCTCCAATAAAAGATTAAGATTATTTGTTCCTAATTCTTTATCTTTTTTTACAATATTGTCATACAAATCTGCGAGTCCTTGCATAATTTCATATGTACTTTTATAATTTCCATTAGAATCAAGAATATCAAAACCTTTTCCATCTGACGATGCAGCTTTAGTTGCATCCATGATTGTATCTCTAAGTTTAGAAACGGTAGTAATCATTCCATCTGTTTCTTCGCCTAAATCTGAAAGCTCCTGTTTAGCTTCCTCTGTACCAACCAACCTAAGAGAAATCGTCCTTAAACCTGCCCCTACCTTAGATGGATCTTGAGTTATAGCATTGCCAGCCGTAGTCAACGAAACAGCTTCATTAAGATCGTTGTTTGCAGTTACTAATGCACTTGCGGAATCTTTAAGGGCAGTTGCTAATCCATCTGTCGAGATACTATAATTGTTACCAATATTATTGAGAACATCAATTATATCCATTTTATCAAGATCTTTATACGCCTGACTCATTGATACAAGAGACTCTGTTGCTTCGTCTATTCCTTCAAACTCTGATACATTTAAAAGAACATTGGCATCCTTTGCACTTTCCGCAGCTTGATTCATTGATTCTCCGAGACGCATCCAATCTGCTGTGGAATTTTGTATCTGTTTTGCAGTTGTACCAACTGCATCTGCCGTATCGAAAGTAGTAGCTTGATAATCTTTCAAGCTTTGAACAGTCTCATCAGATACTTTTCGCATTTCTGTAAGAGCAGTATTAAGTTCTCTTACAACATTAAAACCTTCTTTACCAAGATTAATAACATCATAAAATCCAAACATACCTGCCATCTGAGCAGCTAATTGATGGAATCCGCTATTCTTTAAAGTGTCAAAGAAACTTCTACCAGCTCGACCAGCTTCAACTTCAGCATTGTAAATCTTCATAATCTCACCATGAATTCTGTCCAAACTCATGCTAGGATTGCCACTTTCAATTTCCTTGTAATAAGCCTTAATTTTAGCTTTTGCTTCAGAAGACATCTTGCTGTTTTCATTAAGAAGCTTATGAATTTTATCTAATTCTTTCTGACCAGAAACAAAGTTATATCCCTTTTCAGAAGCTGACATATTAGTAACAGTAGCGATAGTATCTTTGATTTTCTTTTCATACTCTTCCAATTTAGAAATATCATCACTTGTCACCAAACTAGCGTCTTTTCCTTTTAATTCATTAAGAAAAGTTTCATACTTTTTGATGGCATTTTCTACAGCCTTTACATTTTTTAAATATGTATCACTTGTCCAGCCACCATCTTTAAACCTGTCAATAGTGGCTCGATATTTATCAACCTTACCATTGTAAGAATCTAACCGCTTATCATACTTATTGAAGTTTACATTGGCATTCTGTTCTTTGGCTTGTGTGTTTTCCTTAATTTTCTGAGTATTCTGTTCTAATACATTATTCTCTTCTTTGATAGAATTAGTAGCAGACTCTACAGATGCAGAAACATATTTATCAGGAAATGCGTCTTTCATGCGGTCTTCAACAGTAGCAGTAGCACGTTCCCTTGCTGCATTGGCGAGTTTATATTCTGCATCAAGATTTGATTCAATTTCCTGTTTTCTATCCTTTAATAAAGATTGCTCTTTACTTAACTCCTCAATACGTTCTTGATACTCGACCTTATTCTTATTGGCTGTTTCAGCAATTTCTTCGTCTGACATATGAAGGTCAAATTCAGCCATTTCTTTTGCAAATCGTTTAGCATCTTCATCGGCTGTTTCAATAGCAGATTTACAATTATTTATAATGCTTTCGTTTTCAGTTAATTTCTGATTTACAGAATCTAATTCACTATTATATGTATTCAGATTTGTAGAATCAAAAATCTTATTAAATTCTGTCTCAATTTCTTTGGCTTTTGCTTGCTGATCTAAAATACCTTGGATTCTCGTATCTTCAGATTTGTCAAATACTTGACCTTTTTCATAAGTGATTTTCTCAAGCATTTGACCTTGTTTCTGTAATTCGTCAGTAATATTAGCCTGTAATACCGACTCTTCTTTTAAATCATAAATTACAGTACCATATCTAGTGTCTGCATATTTTGTTCCTCTTGTATCTACACCACCATAACCAAGTGATTTCATAAACTGTGTAGAAACAGAATCTCCTCTATCAGACATATTGGAACTTTGCATATAAGCTTTTAACTGAGAAAGCTTTGCATCAAATTCCTGCATATCCATAGTTGTTTCACCAAATACTTTTTGGAACTGTGAGAATAATTCGGAAACATCAAAAGAATCACTGCCTTGAGTAAATTTCGTAAGATTTTTTAAGAATGTATGGAGAGCATCGGCGACTTCATCACTTGTTGCTTTAAACAAGTTATCATACTTAGAAATATCAATACTTGTGTATGGGAGAGAAGAATAACTGCTATTATTGTCTAATTCATGCTTGGTATTACTGTCTACAAAATAATGACCTGTACCAAAATACCCAGTGCCTCTATCACTTCCATAAAAACGACCATTTGTTTCAGCTTTATTCAGCTTTGAAATCACACCAGCGTGATACATAACTGTTTCAGTGGTTGCTTTGTATGCTTCCTGTTTCTTTTTCTCATTAGCAACAATTTGGTCTGTGATGCTATCTGATACTTTTACCTGTGAAGAAATATCCGATGAAATATTCGTTTTCTGTCCAATCTTACTCTGTGCATCAGCCAACTTCTCAGCTTCTTTAGCAGCATCTTGATATGCATTACTAATATTCTCCACTTGTTTGACAGCACCACTCGTATTGCCACCCATGTTGCTCATGTTTTTATTAACATTGAGAATATTCTGACTCAGTTCAGAAAGTGACTTGTCAATATTTTGGATAGAAGAGAGTAGTGTCTTAGCACCAGAATCATCTACCTTACCAAAAGCTTTACTTAAACTTTGTACTTCTGATACAATATTTGATAGTTCTTTCGATAAATTCTCAAACTGTTTAAAATCACCTGTTCCTTTACCAATAGAATCAAGCATTTTTTCGAGATTAGAAATTACACTGGATAATTTCTTTTCATCGACATTTAATTTGATTTTATATTCTTTGCCTTCAACATTGTCTAATCTGTCTTGGACTTGTTTCATATCTGAAAGTAGTTTTGCTACATTCGATTTGATTTCTACATCATACTGATATGTACCTGGCATTTTCTACCTCACTTTCTCAAAATTTGTTCTATTCTGTTATTTATAATTTTGTCTAAGCGACCACCAAATCCACTTTCAATGTCTCGTTCAACATACATATATGGAGGTAATGATTGATGCATCATCCATTTTCCATGACCATGTTCTCCATCCATAAACATATAGTCGAAAGCTGTACTTGGCTGTAAACTTTTACCAAACCAACCGACATATGAATCCATTGCACCTGAATCAACTGAAAAGCGAAGAACATTCCCTTTCCCTCTTGTTCTTGTAGAATCAAGAATTTTCATGAAGTTGTATGTTCTTTCATAAGACTGTGGAGTATAGTCGTTGTACCAATCTATCAATGAATATCTAACAGATTCTTTTAGAAGTTCATTTGCTTGTGGTGCGACTTCTTCTGCGATATGATTTTCAATTCTGTCTAACTTCTTTTTAAAATCTGCATATATATTTTTTGCCAATTTCATCACCTTCCAAAATTTCACTATTTTTACACTAAAATAGGAGAGCAGTATTACCACTCTCCATAAGAAAAACCCTATGCGCTGTGACACGCATAGAGCCTAATATTTAATCTTTATTTCTTAAATAATATACAATTCCATATACCATGCCAACAAATCCAAATACGAAATAATAATGACTTGTTGTTAATGTGAAATTCACAAATGGCTGCAACGCTTCTACAAAGATATTATCAACTCCAAATAGACTGAGAAACCATGCACCAATAAGTCCATAAATTATTCCTTCAATAATATAAATCCTCCAAAGAAATTTGAATTTCCTATACACCTTTCAAGATGTAAATATATTCATTGTTGTGATAATCTTCGTTTGCTGAGTAATTTTCAAATTCAAAATTACGATATATTGATTCACATTCGATTTCATTTTGTGTATTTCTTGGATCAACTCTCAGTTCATGTGTTCTAACAGTCTTTACCTTATTGCCTGAAATCATACAGTCATATAATAGAGGACTAAATGACAGTAAATGGATTATCATATTACTATTGGAAGTGTAAGAGACAGACTGAATTAAAGCTCCGTCAAGTTTGATAGTAACATCATTATCTAAGATGAAATCTACAGAAGTGTATTTATCAAAAATTAAGAAATCATATTTTTTATTATTTCCAATAATTTTAAATTCTCCAAGATGATTTAAATTATTCATATTCTATACCTCTTTAAAATTTGCGGTACTGCTAAGTTTATAATCATCAAGAATCTTTCTCAAGTCATCATTTGATAAACTATCAATTTTTTTACTTACAACGTCCATAAGCGGTGTGAGAGTAGCATTTGCTAAATCAGAAATCCTTCCAATCTGTTTACTAATAAACGCCTGAGCGGTTGTGTCATTAAACTGAGTATCTGACTGTTTCATTGTTAAAATGGTCTTAAACTCACTTAATTCACTCATAGGAATAAGTGGATCAGCTTTATCAGAACCAACCATTAAAATATCAAGTAAACCAGAAGATTTAAGCGCATCATATCCCTTGATAAAACCTTTATCATCCTCATCAATCTCAAGGTCGGTATATAATTCAATAACGGCACGACAAAACTGTACATACTGAGCAACAGAATTTACTCTAATCTTATCTGTTTTACGATATTTTGTTACTCCGTTATCATCATAAGCTTCCTGTTCAAATGTTGTCTTATCTACAATCAACTGTGCGTAAACTTCTTTCTTGATGATTGATACATATGGTGTAATTTTTATTTTACTTAATGACTGTTCCTTTAATGAGCTATTTGCTGTATTGTTATACTTTTCTACAAACTCTAAAAGTTTCATATTCCTTTTATCTCCTTTAATCATTTATTGGTGAGAATTTTTCGTAAACGTCAAATCCTGCGCCTCCCCTTAAATTTAACGCCGCTTTTATGAGCGGCGTGGTTTCCGGCATTCCTCGGGAAGCTCCTCTGCCCAGG
>JABLTR010070175.1_pt1 | contig 11830 bp, 9 predicted proteins | sample 7160071 | NCBI WGS metagenome assembly JABLTR01 (sample SAMN14651230, study PRJNA627086) | human gut metagenome | isolation source: feces | host: Homo sapiens
ATTGCCGTGGCTAATTTTTACATGAATGCCATAAGCGTAATACTGACGCACCGCCTTCACTACCGTGCCGGACGCGGCTGCCCGAATGACGGTACCCCGATTGGCCCCTATATCCATACCGGTATGCCCCCAATAGCCGTTAATCCCGCAGGTAACATGCCCCCCGTCCACCGGCCAGATAAAGCTGCTGGAACTGCCGGCAGCGGAGCCGCCGGAGGAACTGCTGAGCACCTGGATTGGTTCCGCGGTGCCAACGGTTACGACTTGATCCACAGGCTCTTTCAAGACCACTGAATCCACTTCTGTACGGTCTTCTTCCAAACCGTTGACATAAACGACATCGGCAGTCACCAACCGCTTGCCCAATACAACGGATCTGCGGAACGCCTGATAACCTTTGGCATAGTTCGCATCTACCACTTCTTCTGTTCCAAATGGAATATCCTCCTCGTAAACCTCGGTCACCGTGCGTTTTACGGTCAGAAAGTTAACCTGATTGGAAATCAGGACTTCCTGGCCGACCAACAGGCTTTCCTCAATGCCGGGGTTAAGTGCCTTGAGCTGGGAATAGGGAATATCCATCTTTTGGGAAATCAGAGTGGGCGCATCGCCCTCTACAACTGTATAGGTTACTTCTCCTTCTACTTCGGAGGTCAAAACCGCTTCCATTTCCTCTGGCTCCACCAGACTGCTCAACAGATACAGGCCTTTGGAAAGCTCAACGTCCTGAACAAAATCAACCCGCTCGTTTTCACTTCCGGTACGGTACTGATCCAGCATACTGTCAAGCAATGCACGAATCGGCGCTGCGTCTTCCACCGCGCCGTAAAACACCCCGTCCACATACAGGCCGCTGGCCTCCGTAATTTCATTGCCGGAAGCGGCAATAAGCTCATCGGCGATTTCATTAACGGTGGAAAGCTCCTCCTCATCAATCACCTTCAGCGTGTACTTGGGAACCGTATCCAGCGGCGGCTGGTACTCCTCATAAACAATACGGCTCTGCATGATTTTTTCCGATTCGTCAAAATCCGATTCTTTTTCAATATAGCCGATCATCTTATCGTTATATTCCACCTCCAGCGCAAACTGAAGATTGGTATTTTCATGAATCAGACCAACCAATATAATGAAGCTGACTACCGGCGCAACATAGTTAAAAACGGTGCCAAGGATCTTGCAAACAAGCCGCAGGCTTTCACGCCATATCCGGCTTTTTTCTTTGCGAACCGCTTTTGGCCCCAGTTCTTCCGCCAGCGCAAGGCGTTCTTCCTGGCTTTGCCGAAGGCGCTGCACCTGACGGTATGGACGCATGGCGTCATTCACGGCAAAACGAAATTTACGACCGACAAGGGTCAGGCGTTTTTTCATTTTCAGCTGAAGCCCCAATCGGGTGCGCACAGCAAAACGAAACAAACGCTTCTTATAACGTCTGAAATAACGAATCAGCTGGACGCCGGTATAATAACAAAACCGATAGCTTTTTAAGGCGGCATTTTGCGCCATATCCTGCAACGATTGATTTTTCGGCATACGCCGTTTGGCCGCAGGCATCTTTTTACCGGCATTCTGGCTGCTTTCCATGCATTCCTCTCCTTTCTTTCGCGTCACAGATGTTCCGCTTGATTTCTTCTCCATTATACACCCTCTGGCTTTTTAATCAACCGAATTCACAAAAATGTAAAAAAGTTGTAGTTAAACTCTATAAATATTTTTAAAAAACTCAAGTATTTATTGTGCAAATTATGATTCAATGTGTTTTGTTTGTGATGAATCCATCCTTTTGGAAAACGCAGTTTCTTCCTTCAACGCATGCAAAATGGTTCTTTCTCTCCGAAAAACTGGGGCCACATTTAAGAAAATTATTTTGATATTCTTTAAAAAACGGCCTTACCGTCTGGGAGCATCCGGACAATAGAAAAACGCAGATCAAAAAAAGACACTCCAACAGAAGTGTCTTTTTTCACAAAGGAACCGCGCGCTGGCGGCTTATGCGGCAAACATCTGAAAATCAACAGCATCGTTTTTTTCTGGCCGGGATGGCCGCCAAAGGCTTTTTCCGGATTTTTAACGATTATCGCTCTTGGCCAGCCGCCTCTCAAACCGGTTCAGGATCCGGGTCATGCCGAATACCAATACAAAATAGATCACCGCGATGGACAAAAGCGGCGTATATAAATCGTATGTGGCACCGCCGACCCGTTCAGCCGCTTTGGTCAGATCGTTGACCGCCATCGTGCCGGCAATGGAGGTTTCCTTGACCAGCGTGATAAACTCATTGCCCAAAGCCGGCAGAATATTACGCACCGCCTGCGGGAGGATGATAAGCTGCATGACGGTTCCGTCCCCCAGTCCCAGCGAATTGCCCGCTTCAAACTGGCCTTTGTCCACCGAGTTGATGCCTGCTCGGATGATCTCCGCCACATAGGCGCCGGAGTTGACGCCAAAGGTGATGACCGCTACCAGAATCTTGTTCTGCACCGACGCTAATACCACCGTGTTCAAAACCAGCAGCTGCACATAGACCGGCGTTCCGCGAATCACCAGCACATAGGCATCCGACAGCCATTCCAGCGGGCGGAGAAACCGGTATTTTTTCGCCATGCGCTTCACCACCGCCACGATTACGCCGATGACCGTCCCCAACAATACGGCGAAAAATGAAATTTCCAGCGTTGTACCAATGCCCTTGAGGAACGCTATGTAACGGTCCTTTTCAATAAAAGTACGATACAGGTTATGGCCCAATTCTGTCAGCCAATGCAAGCCTTCACTCCCCTTCGCTTCATAAAGCAATGCAAGGGAGGGATTTTCCCCATCCCTGCAAAGCAGTGGATTTTCCTTCGCTACAGGGAAGCTTCCGTATGGGTTTTGGTGAATTCTTCAATTTTTCCTTCCTCAATCAGCTGCTGCAATACGACGTTCAGTGCCTCCGCCATTTCCGTGTTGCCCTTCTTTACCGCCATGGCGTATACATCCGTGAACAGCACCAGATCTAGAATCTCCAGCTCTTCTTTATTTTGGGCGAGAATGGCTTCTGCCGGCATATTGTCCAGAATCATGCAGTCAATCTGCCCGTTTTTCAGATCTTCCGCCGCAACCAGATTCTTTTTGTACGCACTTACGCTTTCAAAGCCCATCTCCTGGCAATACAGGTCGGCAGTTGTTGACTGCTGGACTCCAATTTTTACATTGGCCAGATCCTCTTCGCTCTGGATATCGGTAAATCCTTTTCTCACCAGGATCACCTGGTCCGATTCTGCATACTCGATGGTGAAGTCCATGGTCTCCAACCGTTCTTCCGTGATAGAAACGCCCGCAGCTGTAAAGTCGGCCGTCCCGTTCTGCGGGGCCAGCAATGCGTTGGTGAAATCCATGTCCTGGATCACCAGCTCCAGGCCGTAATAATCGGCGATTGCCTGCGCAATGTCTGCGTCAATTCCCACAACCTTTTCTCCCTCTACATATTCATAAGGCGCGAACCCCGCGTCTGTTGCCATCGTCAGCTTTCCGGGAGTCACCGTGTTCAGGGTAGGCGTTTCCGATTGCTGCTGGGAAGACGCCGCCGAGCCGGAGGAATCTGCCGGTGCAGAAGAATTTGTGGTGCCGTTGCAGGCAACTAATGTCAGCAGCAGCATTGCCGCCAGAATCAGAGAAATTAATTTTTTCATTGCCGTTCTCTCCTGTCATTCATTTGGTATGGTTTTATTATATGCATATTTTCTCATAAAATCAAGCATTTTTTGAAATATTATTCATTTTTATCCAATATTTACGTTTATATATGCATTTTCCATTGCCTTTTTGAATGATTCATACAAAGGCGCGGACAGCTCAATCCGCTCTCCGCTGATCGGGTGGAGAAAATGGCAGCGAAAACAATGCAGTGCCTGGCGGCCGATCATCTTCGTATCACCGCCATACCAAGTATCGCCTGCCAGCGGGTATCCCAAATAGGACATATGCACCCGGATCTGATGGGTCCGGCCTGTTTCCAGCCAAAGCCGCGCAAGGCTGTACCCATTTCCCTCGGCGAGAATCTCGTAATGCGTCACTGCACGCTGACCATCTGGGGAGACCTCGCGCAGAATATGCGTGGGGCTGGTCCGGCGAATCGGCGCGTCGATGGCGCCGGAACGCTGCCTGGGGCATCCACAGAGAATCGCCAGATATTCTTTTTCTATCCCGCCTGCCAGCCGGGACGCCGTGTAGGGATCCTTCGCCACCACGACAATACCGGTTGTATCCTTATCCAGCCGGCTGACAGGCCGGAAGGGAAGCGTCAGCCCCCGAGCGGCGCACAATGCGGCAAATACGTTGCCCAGCGTATCGTTTTGATGCTTTTTCACCGGATGGCAGGGCATGTCCCAGGGCTTGTTGAACACAACCAGCGATTCGTCCTCATACAACACCGGAACTCGTACTGCCAGTGGGACAACCGTTGTTTCCCTCTCCGGCCAGCGCAGGGTGATCTGATCTCCAGCCCATACCAAATCAATCGTGCGGAGCAGATTTTCACCGCGGAGCAGGCCCCAGGGCGGATCCAGCTTTTTTAAGGTTTTGATCAGCCGGGAGGAAACCCCTTTTCCCCGGCGCAGAAAATCGTTGGCTGTACATCCGTCAAATGGAGCCGGAACCTCAAAGACAAGCTCGCCCAAGTCCATTCCTCCTTTTTCCATACAAAAAGGCGGCTGGAAGCAGCCGCCTTTGAAATCAGGCAAATTTTGTTTTCTCACCTTTTTGCGCAGTCGCGATTGCCGCATGTCAATCGCAGACCTTAACGCTCCAGCCTTCCGGACCGGGGATGCGCCCCCACTGGATGCCAGTCAGCTGGTCATACAGTTTTTGGGAAATCGGGCCGATTTTGCCGCCGCTCAGCTGCAGGACATGTTCGTTGATTTTCAGCTCGCCGATGGGGGAAATCACCGCCGCCGTACCGCTGCCAAACGCCTCTTTCAAACGGCCATCCTTTCCCGCCTGCAACAGCTCATCTACCGACAGGCGCCGCTCGCTAACTTGATATCCCCAGCTTTTCAATAGCTCGATACAGGATTTGCGAGTGATACCAGGCAGGATGCTGCCCGTGAGCATCGGCGTTACAATCTCGTCTCCAATGACGAAAAACACGTTCATCGCGCCAACCTCTTCAATATATTTGCGCTCCACACCGTCCAGCCACAGAACCTGGGAATAACCTTGTTCATGGGCAATCTCCTGTCCTTTTAACGAACAGGCGTAGTTACCGCCGGTCTTAGCCTCTCCCATGCCGCCGCGGACCGCGCGGACATACTTGGTTTCCACATAGATTTTAACCGGATTAAAGCCCTGGGGATAATAGGCTCCAGAAGGAGACAGTACAATTAAAAACAGGTAGGTTTGGGAAGAATCGGTGCCCAGCTTTGGCTCAGTGGCAATGATAAACGGGCGGATATACAAAGAGGTGCCCTCCGCATGGGGAACCCAATCTTTGTCCAGCTCCACCAATTTCTTCAGAGCTTCCAAACAAAGCGCTTCATCCAGCTGTGGAATGCACATCCGGTCATTGGAACGGTTGATGCGTTTGAAGTTTTCTTCCGGGCGAAACAGCAAAATCTGGCCTTCGTCTCCCCGGTAAGCCTTCAACCCTTCAAACACCTCCTGACCATAGTGGAGGCATTTGGCAAAAGGATCCAGTTCAATGGGGCCATAAGGTATGATTCTGGGATCATGCCATCCCTTTCCCTCGGTATAGTCCATAATAAACATGTGATCGGTAGTAACGGCGCCAAATCCCAGTTTTGCCTCATCCTGCGGCTTCTCTTTCGGTGCAGCCGTGCGCACAATCTTGATTTCACTCATCTTTGATTCACACCTTTTTTCATTGATTCTTTGGGCTGTCAAGCTTTTCAATATGTGTTTCATTTTAGCACTTTAACGCGCAGGATACAAGTGTTTTCCCTCCAAAAAGGATTGTGCGCCAGTAGCTGTTTTTGTTCATATCTGCCGGGATCTTCAAAAGAAAAAAGGCGCGGTGTGGAAAAATACGGCCTAAGCCCGCCGAACCATTCACACCGCGCTGCATTTTTGAAACAAACAAACTTAGAAGGTCAAACCGTAAGCCAGCATGGTATCGGCGATTTTCAAAAAGCCCGCCGCGTTTGCACCGACAACCAGATTACCTGCCGCGCCGAATTCCTTTGAAGCATTGTACGAATTATGGAAAATACCGATCATAATATCCTGCAGCTTTTTGTCCACCTCTTCGAAGCTCCATCCATAGCGCATGGAATTCTGGCTCATCTCCAGCCCGCTGGTCGCCACGCCGCCTGCATTGGCCGCTTTTGCCGGGCCAAATAAAACGCCTTTGGCCAAAAACAGCTCCACCGCCTCAGGGGTGCTGGGCATATTTGCGCCTTCAGCAACGGCGATTACACCGTTTTTCACCAACTGTTTTGCCGCCTCGCCGTCCAGTTCGTTCTGGGTAGCGCAGGGCAGCGCAACGTGGCATGGAACCGACCAGATCCCCCGGCAGCCCTCAGTATATTCCGCACCGGAAACCTCCTGGGCATATTCGGAAATTCTTCCGCGGCGTACCTCCTTGATTTGCTTTATCACATCCAGCCGGATCCCTGCCGGATCGTAAACATAGCCGGAAGAATCGCTCATGGCAATCACCTTTCCGCCCAGCTGCTGGGTTTTTTCAGCCGCGTAAATCGCCACATTGCCAGAACCGGAAATCACTACGTTTTTGCCTTTGATCGAATCCTGCTTCATGTTTTTGAGCATCTCTTCGGTAAAATACAAAAGGCCATAACCGGTTGCCTCTTTCCGCACCAGAGAGCCGCCGTAGGTCAGCCCCTTTCCAGTCAATACGCCGGTATGTTCATTTTTGATCTTTTTATACTGTCCGTATAAAAAACCGATTTCCCGTGCGCCTACGCCGATATCTCCGGCAGGGACATCCGTATCCGGCCCGATATGGCGGCACAATTCTGTCATAAAGCTTTGACAAAACCGCATGATTTCACCGTCAGACTTGCCTTTGGGATCGAAATCAGAGCCTCCCTTGCCACCGCCCATGGGCAGGCCAGTCAGAGAGTTCTTAAAACACTGCTCAAAGCCTAAAAATTTAATGATCGAAGCGTTGACCGACGGATGCAGCCGAAGGCCTCCCTTATAGGGGCCAATCGCCGAATTATACTGTACCCGGTAACCACGGTTGACCTGGACTTTGCCATTGTCATCCACCCAGGAAACACGGAACTGCAAAAAACGCTCCGGCTCGACGATCCGCTCTACAATCCCGGCTTCTTTGATATCCGGCCGTTTTTCCACCACTGGTTCCAGCGATTCCAGAACCTCCTGCACCGCCTGCAAAAACTCCGGTTCGCCCTGGTCTCTTTTGCAAACTTTTTCATAAACCTCTTTCATATAAGCGCTCTTCAAAGCCATGCATTTTCCTCCTTCAGTCTGATCATCTGTGGCGAACACAGCCACAATAATATTCATGTATCCATTATACTGAAAACAATTTCCATTGCAAGATTTTTTGCAAGATTTTTACCATATCATGCAAAAATCCGGAAATCCTGTATACTCTCTCGCCAAATTTCCTATCATTTCCACGCCAGAAAAAGATAAATTTTTGCAGAAGCGGCTAGCCAAACCCCTAAAAATATGTTATTCTGATTAGGAAATGAAGGCTTTGGCCTGATTACTTCGTTATTTGTTCAGAAACCTTTCAAAGGAGTGTTCCATATGTATTGTAGACATTGCGGCGCTGAAATGAATTCTGACGCACCGGTCTGTCCTTCCTGCGGCGTATCCGCCGGTTCCGGCAGCACCTATTGCGCCAACTGCGGTGCGGAATGTCAGCCCGGCGCAGTATTCTGTTCTCACTGCGGCTGCCAGTTCGCACCGGAACAGGCGCAGCAAACCTATTATCAGGATCCTTCGCAGCAGGCTTATCAAAATCAGGCGTACCCGGGGGCGGATCCCAGCTATCAGGCATCCGGCCAGGGTTATCGGCCGCCGGCCTATCCGCCTGTCGGCACTCCGCTAAAATCCAAAATGGCAGCGGGTCTGTTAGGCATTTTCCTCGGTGCTTTCGGCGTACATAACTTCTATCTGGGATACACGACCAAAGCGGTGATCCAGCTTTGTCTGACTTTGCTGTCCTGCGGTATTTTAAGCTTTGTCTCTGGCATCTGGGGCTTTATCGAGGGCGTCATGCTTCTGACTGGAAGCATCAATGTGGATGGCAACGGAATGCCGCTGCAGCAATAACGTTTCCGTTTTTCTGCGAGCAGGCAGAACAGCAGCGTGCGCAGCGCCGAAAGGCCGCGTATGAGGAGAGTCCGGGCTTCATAGGGCAGGGATAGCTGCTAACGGCAGCCGGAGGCGACTCTAGGGAAAGTGCAACAGAAAAAAACCGCCGTTTTTGAACGGTAAGGATGGAAAGGCGAGGTAAGAGCTCACCAGCGTGTGGGAGACCATGCGGCTGTGTAAACCCTATCCGAAGCAACACCGCAAAGAGGAGATACCGCTTGCCCGGCGGGCCTCGTCCAGGTGGCTTGAACCCCTCGGCGACGAGGGGACCAGAAAGATTGCTGTTTGAAACAGAACCCGGCTTATATGCCTGGTCGTACAGACACAAAAATCCCTGCCAAAGAATGCAGGGATTTTTTGATTTTGCCTTTTTCTGACGGCGCTGAACAAAACAAGTCCGAAGCTTTCCGGCCTGCCCTGCGCACCGCTCCCCAAAAGTGGGAATGTCAACAAAAAGCATATGCCGTTGTTCGGCATATGCTTTTTGCGTATGCGACGCTTTGTCTGTTTATTCTTAGATGCCTTTTTCCGTTTTATTTCCACAAAAACTTCAATAGCCATAAGGAGCAAACTCCAGGCGCCCCCAACAGGACGGCTGAGAGCACGGATGCGAGGTTCAGGGACAGGGCAACGCCTGTCAATCCTGAAATCAGGTTCAAAATCCAAAAACTAAGCCCACCACCTATGGTACTGGTCAGAAGACAGCGAACCGGCCTTCCCGTTTTTACAAATAAAATACACATCAAAATTCCCAGGCAGCATGCAACCCATGTCAGCATTTTTCATCACTCCGTTATCCCGACGGGGAATTCCTGGTTTCCCAAACGGGATTTTTGTTCCTTTGCCTCCCGCAGCAAAAAACGATACCGGGCGGCAAGCGCATTGGATTCATAAATATAGCTCTCTACCAAGTCCTCATCGGTAGTCATATTAAAATTCGAGTCGACCCGCTCAATCTGCGCGCGCAAAAGCTCCAGATCCCGCAAAAGCCCCCGGTACTGCTCCATCGCCTCCCGATCCTCTTTTTCCTTGGCGAACAGCTTAATATTTTTTAAAATACCCTCCATATCTTTTCCGCCTTTCAAAAAAAGTCTATGCGGAAAGCTTGGGCATTTATGCCAGCTTTTATACAAATTCCCAAGCGGTTATCCGGCAAGTTCCGGCACATACTATAGATAAATTCTGATGGGGAGGAAATGATATGAAAAACTTTGGCACTGTGGGGGAGCGCTACTGCCCCGCCCAGCAGAAAAATGTTCCGGTTGAGATCTGGTGGGATAATGACGGCAATCGTCAGGAACAATGCCTGAATCAGACAAACTGTTCGCATAAGGAAGGTTATACCGACCGACACGGCGCTCCCTGTGGAACCCTTTTAAAATAAGCTTTCTGTTCTCAAAGCCCCCTGCCAAATCATCAGGCAGAGGGCTTTTTCGTCGATTTTTCGTTTTTCTTTCCGGTGAAGGACTCTTCCAGCACAAAGTCTACATTTCCGGAGGAAACGTCCGCACCGGCCACCTTGACCCGGATGCGGTCGCCAATCCGGAATCGCCGGCCGCTGTCCCGGTCTTTCACCTCGATTTTACCGTCGTATTCAAAATGACCCGGCATTTCGGAAATACGGATCATCCCTTCCACCGTGTTGGGCAGTTCCACAAAAATCCCCCGCTCCATCACACCGGAAACAATCCCTTCATAGTTTTCTCCCAGATGGGCAGTCATATATTCTGCTTTGTAACAATCCTCGCAGCTCCGCTCTACCGTCATGGCACGCTGCTCCGCCGCACTGGAATGAACCGCTGCATCCTGCACAAATTTTCCAAATCGGCGTTGCGCCTCCTGGGAATCCATCCCCTTGAGCGATTCGCTCATGATCCGATGGATCACCAAGTCAGGATAACGGCGGATGGGCGAAGTAAAATGAGAATATTTAGAAAGCACCAGTCCAAAATGCCCTTTGTTGACCTCAGAATAGCGGGCCTTTGCCATTGACCGCAGCAACTGGCTGTTGACCAGCATCTGCATATCGGTGCCTTTGACTGCCTTTAAGATTTTTTGCAGTTCAGAAGGTCTGACCCCCGGTTTGATCTGCGCCGCATCCAGGCCCAATACTTTCAGCAGCTCAGCCAGCGCCTCCAGTTTCTCCGCCGAAGGGTTTTCATGGATCCGGAACAAAAACGGGAGCTCCCGCTCCAGGCCGAAAGAAGCCGCTGCCTCATTGGCCACCAGCATAAATTCTTCGATGATCCCCTCTGATTCTCCGCTTTGACGGGGAAGGATGTCCTTCACACGGCCATCCTCTCCTATCAGGATCTTCGCCTCAGTCGACTCCAGATCCAAACTGCCCCGCTGTGACCGGCGGCTGGCCAGAATCTGCGACAGTTCCTTCATCTGGTGCAGCACCGGTTCCAAACCGTAATATTTTTTGCGGATTTCCTCTTCTGCCGTACCGTCTAAAATCCGGTTGACTTCACTGTATACGCCCTTGACCCGGGAGCGGATTACCGTTTTGCGAAAAGCATACTGTTTCAGGGCACCATCCGAATCCAGGTGCATCAGCGCCGAAAAGGCCAGCCGGTCTTCCTGGGGATTCAAAGAACAGATCCCATTGGAAAGTTCCTTGGGCAGCATGGGAATCACCGTATCGGCATAATATACCGAAGTGCCGCGTCCAAACGCTTCCGCGTCCAATGCAGACCGTGGACGGACGTAATGGCTAACGTCCGCAATGTGAACGCCCAGTTCCCATCCGTCCTCCAATCGAACCAGGGAAACGGCGTCGTCGATGTCCTTGGTATCCGCGCCGTCGATGGTAAAAATGATTTCCCCCCGTAAGTCCAACCGTTCATCGATCTCCCGCTGGGAAATCCCTTTCTCCTGTATCCGCCTCGCTTCCTCCAGCACCTGAAAAGGAAACTGCTTTTCGATACCATTATCCGCCAAAATCGCCTCACAGCAGACCGCAGCCAGCTGGCTGGAACCGAACACCGCCGTCACAGCCGCTCGGTGGTCAAAATGTCTCCGCCCCCGTTTGGCAATGCGGGCTGAAACCTTGTCTCCTTCCTTTGCACCGCCGGTTTCGTTCTTATAAATGGGAACAGGCCCTTTCATCTGCGCATCGGGGTATACCACCGGCATCCCATTTTCTACCCGAAAGGTTCCGGTAAAATGATAATCGGCCTCCTCCAGAATACGCAGCACCTCGCCCTCCTTTAAATTGCCGCGTCCCTGCCGCACCGTGATTTTTACGCGGTCGCCTGGCAGGGCGCCCATCAGATAGCGGCCAGGGATAAAAACATCCTCCTGCGCTTCGTCAGGTCGAGCGAATCCAAACCCTTCGGTTACCTTTACTATAACCGCTTCGGCGGTTTGTCTCGGGCGGGCCTTATAATAGCGGCCCCTTTTTTGTTGAATGGCGCCGCTTTTTACCATACCGGCCAGCACCAGAAAAAACGCTTCTGTCTGATGGCGCCTGATCCCCGCCTGTTCCTGTAGAGATTTGGCAGAAGCACCCCGGTTTCCC
>JABLTR010053726.1_pt1 | contig 11826 bp, 7 predicted proteins | sample 7160071 | NCBI WGS metagenome assembly JABLTR01 (sample SAMN14651230, study PRJNA627086) | human gut metagenome | isolation source: feces | host: Homo sapiens
GATTCAGCAAAATGCTTCAATTATTGGGTGGCCGCTGGGAGCGCAATCCGGCCGCTGAGCAACGCATCTGTGGCCGCTCACGCGCGCAATATGCATGTTTTTTGCGCAAACGATAAATGTGCAGTATTTGGCACAAATCCTATTTAAGGTATATCGCTAGTGGGCAATTTTTGCGATATGTGGTTTGCTATATATGGAAAATGGAAATATTTTCTTCCAACAATTCTTCCAACAAACCCTCAAAAACAGAACAAAACGTGATAATACTAGATAATTCCAAAAATCAAGAAAGCTGTTGATTTTCAATGGATTATCAGGCATTATATAACACGAATAGATACGGTATAAAATCAAATATGCAGACTTGGTAATGACGAGGTCGGCAGTTCGAATCTGCCCAGCAGCTCCAAAAACCGGTCCACCGCACCGCGGTGAACCGGTTTTTTGTATTTGTCTCACCATTCGAACCGCCGGCCTCATGCATGCCGCGCAGACTCCATTCTGAATTTGACCTTTACAATCCGCCCACATCTGACATATAATAAGCACGGCCCCCATGCGGCCAAAACCAGAGAAAAGGGAATCTCAAACATGAAAAAGTTGATCACGCTCCTGCTTGTCCTCGTGCTGCTGCTCTGCGCGTGCGGCACAGAACAGACGCCGCTGGAACAGACGGCGGCCTATCTCAAAAAAGCCACGCCGGAGCCGACGTTCGGCTCTCTGACCGGCGACTGGACGGTGTTCGGTCTGGCCCGGTCCGACATCAGGATCCGCGAAACATATTATGACACCTACTACAAAAACGTCGCCGCGGCAGTCACCGAAAAGGACGGCAAGCTCAGCGAGACGAAATACACCGAATATTCCCGCCTCGTGCTGGCCCTGACGGCCATTGGCCGCGACCCGCGCGATGTGGGCGGCTATGACCTGCTCGTGCCGCTGGCCGACCTTGACCGCGTGACGGCGCAGGGCGTGAACGGCGCGATCTTCGCGCTGCTGGCGCTGGATTCGGCGCAATATGAAATTCCGGAAAACCCGGACACCGCCGTGCAGGCGACGCGCGCGGACTATGTGGAAGAAATTCTCTCGCGGCAGAACGAGGACGGCGGCTGGAGCCTCGCGGGCGGCCCCTCCGATGTCGACCTGACCGCGATGGCCCTGCAGGCGCTCGCCAAATATCGCGATGACGCGGCGGTTTCGGGCGCAGTCGAGCGTGGCCTTGCGTGGCTGGCCTGGGCACAGGAGCCGGACGGGACGTTTATCTCGTGGGACACGGTGAGCAGCGAGTCGGTCTGTCAGGTGCTCGTGGCGCTGACGGAGCTGGGCATCCCGCTGGACGACGAACGGTTCGTGAAAAACGGCGCAACGCTCGAGGATGTGCTGCTGCGCTTCCAACTGGAGGACGGCAGCTTCGCCCACACGCTGGACGGTGACAGCGACCTCACCGCCACGACGCAGGCCCTCTATGCCCTCGCCGCGGCCCAGCGCCAGCAGGACGGCAAACCGACGCTCTATGATATGACAGATGTAACACAGTGAAATCACAAAAGCGCCCCGGGACCAGATGAACCGGGGCGCTTTTCTTCTCTCCCAGTCACGGCTTATGCCATGACAGCCCTCTCTTGATAGAGGGGGCTATTTTATTATTTTTTCGGCTTTTCGCCGCGGAGGCGGATGATCTCGTCACGCAGGACGGCAGCATACTCGTATTCCATCATCTGCGCGGCCTTCTTCATCTGGACCTCGAGCTTGGCGATCTCGCGGTCGAGCTCGGCCTTCGTCATCTTCACGCCGCCCTTGCCCTTGTGCTCCGGCGCCGAGATCTCATCGAGATCCCGCACGGATTTGACAATGGTTTTGGGCACAATGCCGTGCTCTTCATTATATCTTTGCTGGATCTGACGGCGGCGCGCCGTCTCGTCCATCGCATTGCGCATCGCCTCGGTGATCTTGTCGGCGTAGAGGATGACACGCCCGCCCGCATTGCGCGCCGCACGGCCGATGGTCTGGATCAGGCTCGTCTCCGAGCGGAGGAAGCCCTCCTTATCCGCGTCGAGGATTGCGATCAGCGACACTTCCGGCAGGTCGAGGCCCTCGCGCAGCAGGTTGATGCCGACCAGGACGTCGAACTTCGCCGTCCGCAGGTCCCGGATGATCTCAATGCGCTCCATCGCACCGATGTCGGAGTGCATATAGCGCACCTTGATGCCATTTTCCTGCAAATACCGCGTCAGATCCTCGGCCATCTTCTTTGTCAGCGTCGTGACAAGCGTCCGCTCGCTCTTTGCCGTCGTCGCGTTGATCTCGCCGATGAGGTCGTCGATCTGTCCCTCGATCGGTCGGACAAAGACCTCCGGGTCAAGCAGGCCGGTGGGCCGGATGACCTGTTCGGCGATCTGGCTGGCGCGTTCGCGCTCATAGTCCGCGGGCGTGGCCGAGACGTAGATGGCCTGCCCGATGCGGCTGTGGAACTCGTCGAACGTCAGCGGCCGGTTGTCATAGGCAGACGGCAGACGGAAGCCGAAGTCGATGAGCGACTTTTTTCGCGCCCGGTCGCCGTTGTACATCGCCCGCACCTGCGGGAGCGTCACGTGGCTCTCGTCGACGAACAGCAGAAAATCCTTTGGGAAATAGTCCAGCAGGGTCATCGGGGCGCTGCCCGGTGCGCGTTCGGAGATGATGCGCGAATAGTTTTCGATGCCCGAGCAGTAGCCCAGCTCCTGCATCATCTCAATGTCATAGTTCACGCGCTCACCGATGCGCTGCGCCTCGAGCAGCTTACCGTTGTCGGTGAAGAATTTCACGCGCTCGTCGCACTCCTTGCGGATCTCACAGATCGCGCGGGCCATCTTCTCCTTCGTCGTGACATAGTGGCTCGCGGGCCAGACCGGAATGGAGATGAGCCGCCGGATGACCTCGCCGGTGACGGGGTTGATCTCGCTGATGCGATCAATTTCATCTCCGAAATACTCCACACGGATCGCGCTCGACGCCCAGTAGGCGGGCCAAAGCTCGATCGTGTCGCCACGGACGCGGAACATGTTGCGCTCGAAGGCGATGTCGTTGCGCTCATACCGGTCGTCGACGAGGCGGCGCATCAGCTCCTCGCGCGGAAGCTCCGCCCCGGTCGTCAGGTTGATCATCATCTTCTGAAAATCGTCCGGCTCGCCAAGACCATAGATGCAGCTGACCGACGAGACGACGATCACGTCCCGCCGCTCGAGCAGCGAGGCCGTCGCGGCCAGCCGCAGCCGGTCGATCTCCTCGTTGATGGAGGCGTCTTTTTCAATGTAGGTGTCCGTGTGGGCGATATACGCCTCAGGCTGGTAATAGTCGTAATAGGAGACGAAGTATTCCACCGCATTGTGCGGAAAAAACGCGCGGAACTCCGAACAGAGCTGCGCAGCCAGCGTCTTGTTGTGTGCCAGCACGAGCGCCGGACGGTTGCAGTTTGCGATGATATTCGCCATCGTAAACGTCTTGCCCGAGCCGGTCACGCCGAGGAGCACCTGCTCCGGCAGACCGTTTTTGACGCCCCACGTCAGTTTTTCGATGGCCTCCGGCTGGTCGCCGGTGGGCTTATAATCAGAAACAAGCTGAAAATCCATTGCGTTACCTCAGAATGCCGTCGTCGGCCAGCGAGACGAAATCGCCGTCCGCAACGATGATATGATCGGCCAGCAGGACATCGACCGCGTCGAGCGCGTCATGGATGACCTGCGTGACGCGCTTGTCCTCCTCGCTCGGGAGGGCCACGCCCGACGGATGGTTGTGTGCAAGTACGACGGACGTCGCATTCGCGTCCAGCGCGGCCTTGACGACCTTGCGCACGGAGATGCCCGCCGAATTGACGTCCCCGCTCTGCACGAGAATACAGTCGAGTGCCTTGCACTTCGCGTCGAGGCAGAGCAGATAGACCTGCTCCTCCATCGCGCCGTGAAAAAACGGCACGAGATACTGGCCGCACTGCGCCGTGCTGGTCAGGATGCTCTCCGTGCGGGTCCGGCTGATGAGATGCCGCCGCTCGATCTGCGGGACGAGCGCGATCAGCTCCGCCGCGCTCTGCCCGATGCCGGGAACCTTCATCAGCTCGGCAACCGGCGCTTCAAACACGCCGGCGAGCGAGCCAAAGCGCTTGAGCAGCGCGTGTGCCAGCAGATTTGTGTCCTGCCGCGCAAATGCGTGATAGAGCAGCACCTCGATCACCTGCACATCCGACAAGGAATCCATGCCGGATTGGCGAAGCTGCTGCCGCATACGGTCCCGGTGGCCTTCGTGCATGGCCGTCACCTGCTTTCCTCAAAAAGTCTGCGGGGATGCGGATGTGGTATGCTGTATCAAAGCAATCGTTTCAGATACTGTCCGGTGTAGCTCTCCTTGCAGGCGGCGACCTGCTCCGGCGTGCCGCACGCGACCAGTGTGCCGCCCGCGCTGCCGCCCTCTGGGCCGAGGTCGATCAGATGGTCGGCGACCTTGATGACGTCGAGATTGTGCTCGATGACAAGGACGGTGTTCCCCGCGTCGACGAGCTTTTGCAGCACTTCGATGAGCTTGTGGACGTCCGCCACATGCAGTCCGGTCGTTGGCTCGTCGAGGATATAGAACGTCCTGCCGGTCGACCGCTTGGAGAGCTCGGTCGCCAGCTTCACGCGCTGCGCCTCGCCGCCGGAGAGCGTCGTGGAGCTCTGTCCGAGCTTGATATACCCGAGGCCGACGTCGACGAGCGTCTGGATGCGGTTGCGGATCTTCGGCAGATTGTCGAAGAAGCCGAGCGCCTCCTCCGCCGTCATGTCGAGCACATCCGCAATGCTCTTGCCCTTGTAGAGGACTTCGAGCGTCTCGCGGTTATACCGCTTCCCGTGGCAGACCTCGCACGGGACATAGACGTCTGCGAGGAAGTGCATTTCGATCTTCACGAGGCCGTTGCCCGCGCACGCCTCGCAGCGGCCGCCCTTCGTATTGAACGAGAACCGGCCGGGGCCATAGCCGCGCGCCCGCGCGTCCGACGTGGACGCAAACAGGTCGCGGATGTCGTTGAACAGGTTCGTATACGTCGCCGGGTTGGACGACGGCATCCGCCCGATGGGACTCTGATCGATGGCGACGACCTTGTCGAGGTGCTCCAGCCCCTCGATGGCCCGGAACTTGCCGGGCCGCAGCCGCGCGTGGTTTAAGCTCGCGGCCAGCTTCTTGTGGATGATCTCGTTGACGAGGCTGGACTTTCCGGAGCCGGACACGCCGGTCACACACGTAAACGTGCCGAGCGGGATCTCCACGTCGATATTTTTGAGGTTATTTTCCGCCGCGCCGAAGACGCGCAGGAATTTCCCGTTGCCCGTCCGGCGCTCCGCCGGAACGGGGATCTTCTTTTTGCCGGACAGATACTGCCCGGTGATCGAGCGCGGCTCCGCGATGATGTCCTCCACGGTGCCCGCCGCGACGATCTCGCCGCCGTGGATGCCCGCGCCGGGGCCGACGTCGACGATGTAATCCGCCGCGCGCATCGTGTCCTCGTCGTGCTCCACGACAAGGACGGTGTTGCCGAGGTCGCGCAGGCGGCGCAGCGTATCGAGCAGCTTATCGTTGTCGCGCTGGTGCAGGCCGATGGACGGCTCATCGAGAATATAGAGCACGCCCATCAGGCTCGAGCCGATCTGCGTCGCGAGGCGGATGCGCTGGCTCTCGCCGCCGGAGAGCGTCGCCGCCGAGCGCGAAAGCGTCAGATAGCGGAGGCCGACGGCCTGCAGGAATTCGAGCCGCGAGCGGATCTCGCGCAAAATCTGCTCCGCGATGACGGCCATATTGCCCGTCAGGGTCAAGTGATTCATGAATTCCAGCTCTTCCGAGACCGGCATCGCGCAGAAGTCCATGATGCTCATCCCGCCGACCGTCACGGCGAGGCTCACGTCCGTCAGCCGCTTGCCGCGACACTTGGGGCAGGGCCGCTCCGACATGCAGCTCTCCAGCTCCTTGCGCATCGCGTCCGACTGCGTCTCCTGCAGCCGCCGCTCGACATTATTCACAATGCCCTCAAACGGCCGCTCGAGTGTCCCGCGTCCATTTGCACGCTCATAGTAGATGGTCAGGTTCTCGCCCTTCGTGCCGTACAGGATCACGTCGAGCGCCTCGGCCGGCAGCTCCCGGATGGGCACCGTCAACGAAAAGTGGTACTTCTTCGCCAGCGCCTCGAAATACATCCGCGCGATGGAATCATCCCGCAGATTGTTCCAGCCGGAAGACTGAATCGCTCCATCGAGAATGGACTTGTCCCAATCCGGGATGATGAGATCGGGGTCGGCCACGAGCTGCGTGCCGAGGCCCGTGCAGACCGGGCAGGCCCCGTAGGGATTGTTGAACGAGAACATCCGGGGCGACAGCTCCGGCAGGCTGATGCCGCAGTCCTCGCAGGCGTAGTTCTGCGAGAACATCGTGTCCCGGTCGTCCGCGACTTCATTTAAGATGATAAGGCCGCCGGAGAGGTTCGCCGCCGTCTCTACCGAGTCGGTCAGCCTCCGGGCCAGATCCGGCTTCATCACGAGGCGGTCGATGACGACCTCGATGCTGTGCTTTTTGTTCTTGTCGAGCGTGATCTCCTCGGTCAGGTCATAGATGCTGCCGTCCACGCGGACGCGCGCATAGCCGCCCTTGCGGGCATCCTCAAAGACCTTCTGATGGGTGCCCTTCTTGCTGCGGACGACCGGCGAGAGGATCTGGAACCGCGTCCGCTCCGGCAGCCCCATGATCTGGTCAACGATCTGGTCGATGGTCTGCCGACGAATCTCCTTGCCGCACTTCGGGCAGTGCGGCGTGCCGCACCGCGCCCATAAAAGACGCAGATAGTCGTAAATTTCCGTCACCGTACCCACGGTCGAACGCGGGTTGCGGCTCGTCGTCTTCTGATCGATAGAGATGGCCGGGGACAGACCGTCGATCGCGTCAACGTCCGGCTTGTCCATCTGCCCGAGGAACATCCGGGCGTAGGACGAGAGCGACTCGACATACCGCCGCTGTCCCTCGGCATAGATCGTATCGAAGGCCAGGCTCGATTTGCCCGACCCGGAAAGCCCCGTCAGCACCACCAGCTTGTCCCGCGGGATGCTGACGCTTACATTTTTCAGATTGTTGGCGCGTGCGCCCTGTACTTTGATCGTGTCTGTCATATCTGCTCCTTGCAGTTTTGGTTTTTGTCGTATCCTATATTATAACAGAAGCGGTCAGATTCTACAAGTGTTATTTTCAAACAAAAGTTCATATTCTGTTTCACCATTCTCTGCCATCTTGACATTTCCCCCGTTTCCCCTTACAATGGAGAAAAACAGTGCAAAGGAGGCCCCTCCATGGATCAGACCTTGCAGGAAAGGCTCGACCGCATCGAGCAGCGCATGGATACATTCGAGGAAAAGCTGGAACAGGGGAAAACAGAACTCATACAAGCCTCGGCGCACAATATGCACAGCATTTCAGAAAACTCAGTAGAGAAGAAACTGAACTTGGCCTTGGAATCCTTGCAGCAGCAACAGGAGCAGATGAAAGAGTTTGCGACCAAGTCCAGTGTGGATGAGCTGGCCCGTCGGGTTCAGGAAGAGTGCCGCAATGCGCGCATCGGCGCAGTATATGATATGCAGGTAATTCTGGAAAACACGGTCATGAAGCAGCTCAAGCTCCTTGCAGAGGGGCAGCAGACCTTGCTTGAGACGCTTGCCCCCCGCTCCAGAGTTGAGAACCTGGAAGAAGACGTCGCCATGCTGAAGCAGGCCGTCCGCATGATGTCGCAGGACATCGCAGAGCTGAAAAAAGCACAATAAATGTCCATCCCCGCGCAGACGGTCTGCGCGGGGATCTTTGTGCCTGCGGCAGACCAAGGCGAAGCAAAAACACATCTGTCCGAAACCGCACCACTTGTCACAGCCCATCCGATTTGCTATAATGTGTCGAGAATGAATTCCAGCCTGTGTGCCAAAGAAAGGAGACCGTGCCGTGCGCAATTTTTCCAAACTGATCTTCCAGCGCGTCGTGGTCGTCTCGCTCGGTATCCTGCTGCAGATCATCTTCGTGCTGGCCGGGATGAGCTGGCTGCACGAATACCGCCGCTGGCTCGGCTTTGCGATGAGCGTCCTGTCTTGGGTCGCTGTGATCACGGTCATCTGCTCGCACGGCAACCCATCGTATAAGATCGCGTGGGCCGTGCTGATCCTGGCGTTTCCGATCGCGGGCCTGACGATCTATCTGCTCTTCGGCGGCAACCATGTCTCGTCGCACGAGGTGCGGAAGATGGCCGGCATCGAGCGCGTGACCACCAATGCCCTCACGCAGGACTCCGCCGTCCTCTCCCGCATCCGCGCCAGGCAGGACGAGGCCTACAACCATGCCCGCTATCTCTTCGCCTGTGCGCACTATCCGGCCTATGAGTCCTCCTCGGCGGAGTATTTTCCCGGCGGCGAGGCGTGCTTTGCCGCGATGCTGGAGGAGCTTGAGAAAGCCGAGCACTATATCTTCCTCGAGTTTTTCATCATCGGCAACGGCGAGATGTGGGGCCGGATCCTGGACATCCTGAAGCGCAAGGCCGCCGAAGGACTGGACGTCCGCGTGCTCTACGACGACTTCGGCTGCATCACGCGGCTGCCGATGGGCTATGCGAAAAAGCTCGGCGAATCCGGCATCCGCGCCCACGCGGTCAACCCCTATCTGCCGGTATTGAACGGGCGGATGAACAACCGCGACCACCGCAAGCTCATGATCATCGACGGCAAGGCCGCCTTCACCGGCGGCGTCAATCTGGCCGACGAATACATCAACCTCACGCACCCACACGGCCACTGGAAGGACTGCGCCGTGCTCGTCCGGGGCGAGGCCGCCTGGTCGATGACCGCGATCTTCCTCGCGTTCTGGGGCTATGTCGACCGCAGCACCGAGGACATCTCCGTCTTCCGCCCGCAGGATGCCGCCGTCCCGTCCGACGGGTTTTTGCAGCCGTTTGCCGACAGCCCGCTCGACCACGAAAACGTCGGCGCGAGCATGTACCAGAGCCTCATCCGCTCCGCGCGGAACTACGTCTGGCTGATGACGCCCTATCTCATCCTCGACGATGAGATGCTCTCCGCGCTCTGCACCGCCGCGAAGACCGGCATCGACGTCCGCATCGTGACGCCCGGCGTGCCGGACAAGTGGTACGTCCACACGGTCACACGTGCAAATTACGAAGCGCTTACCGCTGCAGGCGTCCACATCTACGAATACACGCCCGGCTTCGTCCATTCGAAGCTTGCGCTGGCCGACGGAAAATTTGCCCTTGTCGGCACGGTCAACCTCGATTTCCGCAGCCTCTATCTCCACTTTGAAGACGGCGTCTACCTCTGCGGGGCCTCCGCGATCAAAGACATCCACGCCGACTTTGAGGACACGTTCCCCAAATGCGTGGAGATCACCTACGCCGCCTGCAAGCGTACCCGGCCCGGCCAGCGTCTGCTGCAAACCCTGCTGAAGCTGTTCTCTCCATTGCTCTGAAACGGAGGCCATTATGAACCCTGTTTTGCTGCTGGCCGCGCTGCTGCCGGCCATCATCCTGCTCATCCGCGTCTACAAGCTCGACAAAATTGAGAAGGAGCCGCGCCCGCTGCTGGTGAAGCTGGTGATCGTCGGTGCGCTGTCCGGCGTCGTGGCAAGCGCCGCCGAGGCTGGCCTGCTCTATTTGCTCGGTCTTCTCGCACCCCGCAGCGAGCTGGCATATCTCCTGCTGGAGAACTTCATCGCCGTGGCACTCGTGGAAGAGCTCTGCAAGAGATGGCCGGTGCGGCGCTTTGCCTGGAACCATCCCGCGTTCGACTACCGGTTCGACGCGGTGGTCTACTGCGTGTTCTCCGCGCTGGGCTTCGCCGCGCTGGAAAACATCCTCTATGTTATGCAGTACGGCCTGTCGGTGGCGGTATCGCGGGCGCTGCTGTCCGTGCCGGGGCATTTCTTCTTTGCGGTCTACATGGGCATCTACCTCGGCGAAGCCAAGCGCGCCGAGCGCGAGGGCGAAGGGTTCCTGCGCGACCGCTTTCTGCGCGAGAGCATTCTCGTCCCCGTGCTGCTGCACGGCTTCTGGGATTTTTCGCTCAGCGTCGACTCGCCCTGGATGACCGCGGCGTTCTACGCCTTCGTGCTCGTGTTCTTCCTCAGCGCGAACCACCGGCTCCGCGCTGCGTCAGAGGACGATCAGCAACTGTGAGTCCGATACGTGGTATTTTCATAAGAATAACGAAGATCGTGAAAAGTTACGCTTTTCACGATTTTTTGATATTATCGAACAAATACGAGCGCGCCAAACGAAAATTTCTGGTACTTTTGTTGCAAGCGTTCTGAAAAAACAGTATAATGGATTCAGAACCTGCGCGTTCCCGCGGAAAAGGAGAGAAGTCCCATGGCTGTGTTTTTTGTCAATGGAACCGAAGTCAATGTCCCAAAAAATCAAAAGCTGCTGCGCTATCTGCGCGACGAGCTGCACCTGACGAGCGTCAAGGACGGATGCAGCGAGGGCGCGTGCGGCGCGTGTACCGTTCTGATCGACGGCGAGCCCTGCCGGGCCTGCACGCCGTCCACCGATGCGCTCGAAGGCCGTCACATTCTGACCGTCGAGGGCCTGACGGACGAGGAAAAGAAGCTCTACACCTACGCCTACGGCGAGGCCGGGGCCGTGCAGTGCGGTTTCTGCATCCCCGGCATGGTCATCTGCACGAAGGCGCTGCTCGATCAAAACCCGGACCCCAACGAAAAAGAGATCAAAAACGCACTGCGCAACAACTACTGCCGCTGCACGGGCTATGTGAAGATCATCGCCGCCGTGAAGCTCGCGGCGAAGCTGAAGCGCGAGGGCGTCATCCCGGAGCCGAGCGAGAACGACTGGAAGGTCGGCTCGAGCGTCCACCGGCTCGACGTCGAGGAAAAGGTCCTCGGCACGGGCAAATATCCCGACGACTGGTACGTCCCCAACATGACCTACGGCTCCGCCGTCCGCGCGAAATATGCGCGCGCTCGCGTCAAGGCCATCGACGCGAGCAAGGCGCTGGCCATGCCGGGCGTCTACGCCGTGCTGACCGCCGAGGACATCCCCGGCGAGAATAAAGTCGGCCACATCAAGCACGACCAGTATACGCTCATCCCAGTCGGCGGTCTGACGCACTATCTCGGCGACGCGATCTGTCTCGTCGTCGCCCAGGATCCGGAGACGCTCGAAAAGGCGAAAAAGCTCGTCAAGGTCGACTATGAGGTGCTCCCCGCGGTACATAACCCCTGGGAGGCCGCCGCGGAGAACGCGCCCCACGTCTTTGACGAAGAGGGCACCAACGTGCAGGCCGTGCGCCACGTTGCGCGCGGCGACGCGGCGGGCGCCATTGCCCGCTCCAAATATGTCATCTCACAGCATTTTGAAACGCCGTGGACTGAGCACGCCTTCCTGGAGCCGGAGTGTGCCGTCGCCTATCGCGATCTCGACGGCGACGTGATGCTCCTGACGACCGACCAGTCGGCGCACACCACGCTGCATGAATGCTCTCTGCTGCTCGGCTCAAAGAAGATCAAGGTGCAGAACCAGCTCGTCGGCGGCGGCTTCGGCGGCAAGGAGGACATGTCCGTGCAGCACCACGCCGCGCTCATCACCTACGTGACGGGCCTGCCGGTCAAGGTGAAGCTCAGCCGCGCCGAATCGCTGCTCATCCATCCGAAGCGGCACCCATTCTGGATGGATTTCACGATGGGCTGCGACGAAAACGGCATCATCCAGGGCGTCCGCGCCAAGGTCGTGTCCGACACCGTCGCGTTCGCCTCTCTCGGCGGCCCGGTGCTCGA